>JADMIO011331836.1_pt1 | contig 44672 bp, 39 predicted proteins | sample 8958161 | NCBI WGS metagenome assembly JADMIO01 (sample SAMN16585339, study PRJNA669376) | soil metagenome | isolation source: Crop rotation soil | place: USA: Cullars Rotation, Alabama | collected 2011
GGCCGCGACTTCAAGTCACGTGAATTCCAAGCTTCGGATCCCACTGTGCTGGAAAGGCCACCCCGTCGTTGAGCAAGTCTTAACGCAGCCGTTTGTTCCCAACGATGTGCATTTTGATGCGCAACGTCGCATGCTGATTATCACCGGTCCCAACATGGGTGGTAAATCAACTTACATGCGCCAAGTCGCATTGATTGTCTTACTCGCGCACATCGGCAGTTTCGTGCCTGCACGCGCAGCAACTCTAGGCCCCGTCGATAGAATCTTCACCCGCATCGGCGCTGCAGATGATTTAGCCAGTGGTCGTTCCACCTTCATGGTAGAAATGACCGAAACCGCCAACATTTTGCATAATGCCACCGCACAAAGTTTAGTATTAATGGATGAAGTAGGCCGCGGTACCAGCACCTTCGATGGTTTATCATTAGCGTGGGCCTGTGCTGAATATCTCGCGGAAAAAACCCAAGCCTTCACTTTATTCGCCACGCATTATTTCGAGTTAACAGTCTTAGCCGAACATTTCCCCACCATCCATAATGTTCATCTAGACGCCACCGAACACGGCGAAGGCATCGTCTTCTTACACGCCGTCAAACCCGGCCCCGCTAACCAAAGCTACGGCATCCAAGTTGCCCAACTCGCCGGCGTTCCCAGACCCGTGATCCAAAAAGCCAAACAAAAACTCCAAGAATTAGAAGATTCTTCTTGTCATGCCCCCCAGCGGAAGGTGGGGGCAAGCTGGCATCCAGAGCAGGGCGATTTATTAGCCACTCAACCCGAATCCCCCGCATTAAAACTATTAAAAACCACTAACCCCGATCAGCTTACTCCCAAAGAAGCCCTAGATTTAATTTACCGATTATCTGACCTGAGTAGGGTAGATTAGCGCGCAACGCGTAATCCACCAAAGCGAAGGGCATTTTCTATCTAACTTAAAGATAAAGGATGAACACCCGGACTTGGTGTGGTATTTACGGAAGCATTATTAGAGGCAGCTTGGACGGATGAGTCATCATCTGTTTCTGGGATTTCGTTAAGTTGTGGTAAAGGTCGTCGAGTTAGGAATTCTTTAACAATACCCAATGCTTTTCTGTCTCCAATAGCATTTTGGCCAAAAACACCATATAAAGCAGACTCTGCGCCAACTCTAGGATGTAGTGCTAACCCTAAATTAAACATGCACTCAGAAGCAAGCTGACGTTGCAGCGCATTTTCATAATCTTCTTGATAAAAGAAATCGGCAGCAAGTCCCAGTTTAATTAATAATTGCATATGTTTTCGCATTTCTTTGTTGTCCATTTGGTTGTCTTGGAAATTATTAAAATTAAAAATTAATCTGGACGCTAATTTAGGTAGAAGTTCTTTGTTGGCTTGCTCTCGTTTTGATGGAGGTAAAGATTTCATGTAATGTCGCCATAAAAATTGCACCATATCTGCTGCATCGGGATAACTCCCAGATGTTGCAATTTCTAGTAATTCAGTCAATGGTCTTTCATGTTTGGAGCCATATTCCCAACACCTTAGTAAAACAAATATTCGTCGATCAATTGAAACAGGGTTGGCGGGTTGATGAGTTCTAAGCGCAGCTAAAATAATTTTGTCTCTATTAGTTGGATCACGAAGTATTTTTTTTCTTATGTCTTTACTATATTCTAAAAGTAAAGTGATTGTATAAAAATCCCCATGTACATGGGCGGTAAATATACAATTATCGAGAGGTTTATTTCTATATTTAGGATCGATTGGATAGTGAGCGTCAATCAATGTATCTAAAGAGGGTTCATCTATATCGTCGTATTTTCGGCAATCTTCACGTACGCAACAAAGAAAACAAGGAACCGCACAACATACACAACTAATCAAACTCAAAAATTTGATAATACCCCACGAGACAGTATCGCAGGCTTGATTGCAACGATTGTTTTCTTGATATGGGCAACATTTATCAATGGTCCAGTACGTGAGTTTGGCACAGTCTTGGCAGAGCGAATGTCCGTGCGAGCAGCATTGTTGTGAGGATTTAGGCCAGTAATGGGTGTCCAAAGGTTCATCTGGAGGCTCACAGGCAGTTCCCGCATAACACTCAGCTATATAATGAGCGTAGCTTCCAAGCCGTGAATTATCAGCGGGTGGGGTTGGTATCCATAAATCCATACTTTCCCGCGGAGGAGCGCCGCTTTTATTTTCCAATAGCAATGCTTGGATTCGGTGAGTGGAAGCAACAGATGGGTTATCAATTGATTTATTATCTGCACGAACAAGCAACTCTAATTCCGATGAGTCGTTGCTTTCAGCTGATTTTGCTTCTGTTCGTTCTGCTTGCATTTTATAATCGTACTAACAAAGTCTTAAGAAAACCTTAAGAGGTTCCAGATTCCCCTCTCCTATCGCGTTTTTTGCGATGGGAGAGGGGTTAGAGGTGAGGGTATTTGATTCTGCACATTGTCACTATGAAACACCGTGCAACGTTCTAGACCCTCACCCCTGCCCCTCTCCCGCTTTGCGGGAGAGGGGAGTGCTGGCGTCCACTTCCGGAAAAATTTCTAGAGTCGCACTTAAGAATATCATAGGAGGTAATATGGTTACATTGGGCACACCCTATTCAGCAGGTACGACAAAATTTTTATTATTAGGGTCAGGGGAACTGGGCAAAGAAGTGGCGATTGAAGCCCAGAGGCTGGGGGTAGAAGTAGTTGCGGTGGATCGATATGCTAATGCGCCGGCGATGCAGGTGGCCCATAGCAGTCATGTGATTTCGATGTTGGATGGGGTGGCGCTGCGGCGGGTGATTGAGGCGGAGAAGCCGGATTTTATTGTGCCGGAGATTGAGGCGATTGCGACCAGTACGTTGGTGGAGTTGGAGCAAGAGGGATATAAAATCGTACCTACCGCCAAGGCAGCACAGCTGACGATGAATCGAGAAGGAATACGGCGGTTGGCGGCGGAGCAATTAAAGTTGCAGACATCGCCTTATCGCTTTGCGAGCACATTAGAAGAATATAGAGCAGCTGTCGTTGCGATTGGTTTACCTTGTGTGGTGAAACCTATCATGAGCTCATCCGGCAAAGGCCAGAGCGTAGTGAAATCTGCCGATGATATTGAACATGCCTGGCACTACGCCCAAACCGCGGGCAGAGCAGGCGCTTGTAGTGTCATCGTGGAAGGCTTTGTGCCGTTTGATTATGAAATTACGTTGTTAACGGTTCGCCATGTTGGCGGCACCTTATTTTGTCCCCCCATTGGTCACTTACAAGTTCATGGCGATTATCGTGAATCCTGGCAGCCGCATCCAATGCCAGCGCAGGTATTGCAGCACGCCGAGCAAATGGCAAAAGCGATTACTGATGCGTTAGGTGGGTATGGTTTGTTTGGTGTCGAATTTTTAATTAAAGGAGACATAGTTTATTTCAGTGAAGTTTCTCCACGCCCGCATGATACAGGGATGGTGACATTAATCTCGCAAGATCTTTCTGAATTTGCTTTGCATGTACGCGCGATTTTAGGTTTGCCAATTCCATCGTTGAAACAATTTGGTTTTGCGGCATCGTGTGCTTTATTAGGAGCGGGACATGGATCGACGATTCGTTATTATGGTTTAGAAAAAGCATTGACGCAGCCTGAGACGTCTATTCGATTATTTGGTAAACCTGAAGTGCAGGGGGAGCGGCGTTTGGGGGTTGCGTTGAGTTTGGCCGATTCGATTGAAAATGCACGGGCTAAGGCGCGGTGGATGGTGAGTGAGGTTCAAGTGGAAATCATGTAGGGTGGGCAAAGGAGCGCAGCGACGTGCCCACCGAAAGATAGGCGGGCACGCTTCGCTTTGCCCACCCTACATTTGCGTTGCAACAACGTATCTCACGACAAGTAGCTGCTAATCTTCCCCAACCATCAAATACTTAAGAAACAGGTTCCGGTTTTTTCTCATGCATCACTTCATGCAACTTTTGCAATTGTTTTTTCTTCAAGAAATGCTCCACGGTGGCAGCGCAGACTAAATCGCCCCAGATGTTAGTCATGGTGCGGAAGCGATCCAGAATTCGATCAAAAGGCAGCAATAATGCGATAGCAGAAACGGGTACGTTGGTGGCACGGAGTACCGTCACCATGGTCACGAGACCGCCTTCAGGGATACCTGTTGCACCCATGCCCGCAATAATCGCCGTTAAGAATAAGCCAATCTGCGCATAAATCGAAAGCTCAATCCCTAACACTTGGCAGAAAAATAAGGCTGAAACGGCTTCATACATCGCCGTACCGGCTAAATTAATCGTAGTCGCAAATGGCAAAATAAACCGTGCGACATCTTCTTGAATACCTTGTTCTTGCGCAACCGCCATGGCAACTGGCAATGTCGCCATGGAACTCGATGTACCAAAGGCAGTGGCCAGAGCAGGGGAGGCAGCGCGTAAATATTTGAACGGGTTACGTTTGGTAATTACCTTAACAATAATAAATTGCCAGAATACTTGCAGAAATAAACCCAGCAAGAATACTAAAATGAACATTAACATGCCCATGACACTTTCCCACAAATGATTCTGCTTTTCTGCTTCAGCGATCGCAGTACCCAATAGGGAAAATAAACCGATTGGTGTTAAATACATTAACCAGGTAATCATTTTGACAAAGATACTTCTTAAGCCAATGAAGAAAGCGACGACGGGTTTCGATTCTTCTTCGACTGCCAAGCAAGCCAGGGCAAACACCACGCTGAAAAATACGATCGCCATGATTTCAAATTTAACTGCGGCATCGACAATGTTGGGTGGGAATAATGTCGTGATGAAAGAAGTAAATTCTAACGGTTTAGTATTAGCGTTGGTGTGTAAGAATGCACTGTCCATGGGAATTAAATGCGGGTCTACGCCAATCCCGGGTTTAAACAAGTTAATTAAAGTTAACCCGATAAATACGGCGAAAGAAACGCTAAAGATAATATAAATGAGCGTATATACACCCACCGATCCTAGCTTACGTAAATTGCCCATCGACGCGATGGAGCTGACCAGTGCAGAAAAAACTAACGGTAACACGACGAGTTTCAATAAGTTCATGAAGATAACGCCGATCCAGCGCATGGAGAACATTTGATCGGGAAAGAAAATGCCACCGGTGATACCGAGTGCAATGCTGGCCAGAATAAGCCATAACATATAATTTTTCATCTTAACCTCGCTTTAAGAATTCTATTAATGAGTGATATCAGTCAGGAGTTACTGAGTAAAAAAACTAAAAAGATTTTTTCTTATTTTTATGAATTTTTTTTGTTGCAGAAATGGGTGATGAACTTTTACTTTTGGACTTACGTGTAAATGAATCATGGCGATCCTTATTGGTTGTTGATATGTTTACTGCCGAAGTCAGTTTAGCAATCACTTCGGTTTCCAATTCTTGCCAATAACCTCGTTTTAATAATTTTGGCAGCGCTATATTACCAAACCGGACACGGATAAGTCGACTCACAGTGAGACCTTCTTGTGATTCCCACAATTGTCGCACTAAACGTCGCCTTCCCTCCTTGACAATGACGTGATACCAGTGGTTGCTGCCTTCGCCGCCCGCATCTTCAATTGACTCAAAACGTGCCAGTTCGCCGTCTAATTCAACACCTTGTTTAAGAGTTTTCAAAATGTCAGTAGTCACTTGGCCATGAATGCGCGCAGCATACTCACGCTCAAATTCAAAAGAGGGGTGCATTAAGCGATGGGCGAGCTCGCCATTGCTGGTAAATAATAATAAACCAGAGGTGTTAATGTCTAAACGGCCCACCGCAATCCAGCGGCCGTTTCGCAGTTTCGGTAATTTTTCGAAGACGGTAGGGCGGCCTTCGGGATCGGTGCGCGAACAAATCTCACCTTCAGGCTTATGATAAATGAGCATGCGCGTTTTGGATGCTTGGGAAAATTCGAGCTTGATGACTCGGCCATCGACCCGAATCTTGTCTTGCAGAGTGACGCGGGCGCCTATTGTTGCGATTTGCCCATTGATAGAAATACGTTCTTGCTTAATCCATTCTTCGATTTGTCGCCGTGAACCTAACCCTGCAGTGGCTAAAACCTTTTGCAGTTTTTCACTCATTGACGGCTTCCAGTTCTGGAGTAGTTTCGGGTGCGGGTGCTTCTACTGCTGCTTCTGCTTCTGCTTCAATGGGCGGCTGCCAATCCAATTGAACTTGCAACTTAGCTTCCTGGCTGTCTAAGTCTTTGATTTCGGTGAGTGTCGGCAATTCATCCAAGCTCTTAAGATTAAAATGATCGAGAAAAGCTTTAGTGGTACCTAGTAATTCTGGCCTACCAGGCACCTCTCGGTAGCCGGTAATTTTGACCCATTCACGTTCCAATAAAGTTTTGACGGTAGAGGAACTGACACTGACCCCCCGGATTTCTTCAATTTCCGCACGAGTAATAGGCTGTTTATAAGCAATCAGTGCCAACGTTTCTAACAAAGCCCGGGTATAGCGGGGTGGCCGCTCTTCCCATAATCGGCTCAGCCAGGGGCTAAGATCCGCTTGGGTTTGAAACTGAAAACCACTAGCCACTTCGACCAGTTGAATCCCCGTGGTTTGATAATCTTCTTGCAGTGTATCCAATGCCGCCCGAATATCTTGCGCACTAGGCCGTTCATCGTCGGTAAATAATTTCTGTAAGTCATTAATAGATAGCGGCGTACCTGCAATCATCATCGCCGCTTCAATAATACGTTGGAGTTGGTTGGTTTCAATAGTCATAGTATTTACACTCATCGATAAAATTTGTTCTCATTAAGCCCCTCTCCCGCTTGCAGGAGAAAGGCAGGGGTGAGGGTCTAAATTATGCCGCAATCGCCTTGATATGAATAGGACTAAACGGTCCTGCCTGAACAATATCAATCATTGAATGCTTGATTAATTCAAGCATTGCCAAAAAGGTGACAACCACGCCCATCCGCCCTTCATGTAAGGTAAATAAGCTGTTGAATGGGATAAATTCTTTATCTTTTAACGAAGTGAGAATAATCGTCATTCTATCATGCACAGATAAGGGTTCGCGTTGAATACGATGATGGGCTGTGAGCGCCGCCCGGGTCATGACTTCTTGGAAAGCCAATATTAATTCTCTTAAAGTTACTTGCGGAATAGGTTTAGCTACTTGGATATCGCTAGCCGTCATTTGCACCACAAAAGTATCGCGGCCTTGGCGGGGGAGTTGGTCCATTTCTTCGGCTGCTTTTTTATAGCGCTCATATTCTTGTAAACGGCGGATTAATTCTGCTCGGGGATCTTCTTCATCCTCAGTTTCGCTTTCCGGGCGCGGCAATAACATACGCGATTTGATTTCAGCCAACAGAGCGGCCATGACTAAATATTCAGCAGCGAGCTCCAGCGATAATTTTTTCATGAGTTCAACATACGCCATATACTGCTGGGTTACTTGGGAAATGGATATATCGAGAATATTAAGATTTTGCCGTTTAATCAGATAAAGCAATAAATCCATCGGCCCTTCAAAGGCTTCTAAAAACACTTCCAAGGCATCTGGCGGAATATATAAATCCTTGGGAACGGTAGTGACCGCTTGTCCCCGAACAATAGCAATCGGGGTTAATTCAGTATTTTCAGCAGCTAATTCGGTGGCGGTTTCAGTCATAAGTCACTCAAGTGGTAAAAGATACGCTATTTTACTTAAAATATGGCAGAATAACAGCCAATTATTATTTAAAATAAAGAGGAAAATTTATGGCTCTATTTCAGCCGCAATCCAAACCTTCATCTAAACCAGCAGGCTCAAGCGCTAAATCAAGTAAATCGGAAAAGAAAAAAATTCAAGTCACCGAGGAGCGGAGTGATGAAAGCTTTGTAAACGAAATATTAACAATATTGAATAGCAAAACACAGGCTAACGAAGCGCAAGGATTATGGGTTTACCGTGCTGGGAATGGTCAATCGACACCACGTTTTTTTATTACTGGGGAAAATACCTATATCAAAGAAACGATTTTTCTCGCTTTAAGGAGCTTGGATAATATCATTTTAAAAAGCAAGTCAGCAGAGAGCGATTTGGGCAGTTTTGACACGGAATTAACTTTAGGCCCTGTTATTTTTCGGTTATCTAAAGTGGATGCTGATCAGGTCAGCATTGTTATCCTAAATAACGAGTTGATGACTATTTATGCTGCCCTGTTTGGTACAAAAAGATTAGAAAATAAAGAAGTAATAGCTACCCTTATGTATTCATTTTTTGATATTAATAAAGCCACAGCAAAAGCGGGTGGCCCATTGAAAGAAAGCGCACTTCATTCTGATATTTTATTTTTTTATTATGACAGTGTGGTTCAACCTGGCTTAATTAGAATGGTAGCCCTTCCCACTCGATTAATTAAACTTCCTGACGCTAATGAATATGGGAAGCCAGAGATCACTCTGAATTATTGCTTTCCATCCTATGAAGATGTTAAGGAATGGAATAAGGGTATAGATCAAGCGCTGCAAGGCTACATTAAGCAACATGCTAAAATCTTGCAAGTTCAAGCGGGAAATTTCATGTGCATGTCTGGAGAATCATTTGGAAAATCGAAAGTAATGCTGCTATTTAATCCGGTAAAACAAGAAGCTCATAAATTAAGTGCTCAAATGCAAAAAGATGGATTTATACCAGCTAGGGAAATGATACATGACGAACCGGGTGGTCGTTATATTTCATTTTTTTATTTCGTGCAGATTTATGAAAAATTGGTTTTGATGAAATGTGTTCCTAATTATCAAAGGGTACTGTCCGATAAGCATTATCAACAACAAGCTGCTTTTGATGCTGAAGAACAGAAAAAGATAGATCATGCTGAGAGGGAGGATTTAATCAAGCATGTGCGCCATGCAGCTTCGGAAAAAAATGTTCCTTTCACTCAATTCAAAAAATATGTCGACGAATTAGTTCACAAAGATGCAAAAGCACTGGATAAAAAAGGTTCCAAAGCCAAGAAAACGATACTGCATGTCGCAGTGGAAGCAGCCGCGCAGGCGCCGACGGATGAAAATCAATTAGCTAAAGTGCGTTATTTAGTCCGTGACAAAAAAGCAGATAAGACTATACAAGACGGAAAAAAGAGAACGCCCTGGGCTTTAGCGAATGGTATTAAAAGTGACTTTAAACAATTATTAGAATTAGTAGCGGTGGAAACACCTGCTGCAGCCGATACGGCAACTGCAACGAATCGTTCAGGGCTTGCAGCCACTCCCGCAAGCGCTGCCCAATGAGTGATGCCCTGATCGCGCAAGCAGTAACCATTTTGCAGGCCGGTGGCTTAGTAGCTGTGCCGACAGAGACGGTTTATGGGTTGGCGGGGGATGCGCGGAGTTTGGGGGCGGTTAAGAAAATATTTAGGGTGAAGCAGCGGCCGGCGGATCATCCTCTGATTGTGCACATTGCACACCCGGAACAATTAACCGAATGGGCGCGCGATATTCCAGAAATGGCATGGCAATTAGTGAATACCTTTTGGCCGGGCCCTCTGACGGTGGTTTTGAAAAAAGCGGCGGATGTTTCCCCGCTGATTACCGGTGGTCAAGAAACGATTGCACTGCGCATTCCTCGTCATCCTATTGCATTAGCTTTGTTAGAAGCATTTGGTGGTGCATTAGCTGCGCCATCGGCTAATCGCTTTGGCCATATTAGTCCCACAACTGCCGATGATGTGCGTGAAGAATTAGCTGCTGCTGTCGATTTAATTCTGGATGGTGGTCCGTGTGAAGTGGGAGTGGAATCGACTATTGTAGATTTCAGCACGGGTACGCCCAGCATTTTACGGCCCGGAGCTGTGACCGCTGCCCAAATAGAGTCAGTGTTAGGAATACACTTAGCCTCTCGGAAAAATACCGCTCCACGAGTCTCTGGATCGCACGCTGTTCATTATGCGCCAACGACTAAAACAACGTTAGTCACACCGGATCAGTTGGAAGCATTCTTGTTAGAATTAACAGTGACGGATGTGCCAGTGGCATTATTAGTGCGCCGTAAGAAATTTCTTTATTGGCCAGGTATTCATTGGGAAACAATGCCTACGGATGCTAAAGCCTATGCACAAGCACTCTATCATCGTTTACGCGAGTTAGATAAAATGGAATTTAAACAAATCATTATTGAATCCGTGCCTGATGATCCCGAATGGGACGCCGTGCGCGACCGATTGCAACGAGCTTGCGGCAAAAATTCCCTCTCCCACACAGTGGGAGAGGGGCAGGGGTGAGGGCCTAGCATATGCCACGCTTTATCATTTTCATTATTTGTTCTCTATTAGCAACAACAGCCATCGCCTTCCCTCAAGGCACTCATGAAGTTTTAATCCCCACAGTCAACGGCGTACGTAGCGATTTATTACAAAATATTACCCGAATCATCGATCAATCCATTGCCAAAGGAAATTATCCAGGGGCTGTGATTGTTGTCAGGCATAAAGACAAAGTAATTTACCGTGGAGTTTTTGGTAATCGCCGCATTGTGCCGGATATTGCGCCTATGCAATTTGACACGCTTTTTGATATTGCTTCGCTCACTAAAGTAGTTGCCACCACTCCCGCCATTATGCAATTGATAGAACAAGGTAAATTGACTCTCGATGCACCGGTAGCAGAATATTGGCCGGAATTTGCTAAGAATGATAAAGGGGATGTAACCATACGTGAATTATTAACACATACATCGGGTTTGCCGGCGCACATGGCAATATCGAAATCAGGGAAAAAAAATATTCTTAATCAAATTGTCCAGTTAAATCTCACTAATTTTCCGGGAACCACTTTTTTGTATAGTGATGTCAATTTTGTTGTGTTGATGCAGATTGTTGAAATCATTACCCAAGAACCTTTTGATCGTTATGTGCAAGCGCATATATTTAATGCTTTGCAAATGAAAAATACCTATTTCTTGCCGCCTACCGGTTTGCGCGATCAAATTGCTCCCACCGAATTGGTTAACGGCCAGCTACGCTGGGGTGAAGCCCACGATCCTACCGCTCGTGCTCTGGGAGGTGTATCCGGTAATGCCGGTGTATTTTCTAATGCGCATGACTTGAGTCTTTTTGCAGAGTGTTTGCTGAATAATGGACGCATTCCTGATACCGCACATTATCTCTTGGGTCCATTAACCATACTGAAAATGATAACACCGCAAAACCCACTCACTATTTTTGAAACACGGGGACTAGGGTGGGACCTAGGTTCACGATTTAATGTGGATGGCGTTCTGCTGCCGGTTCGTTCCTTTGAACACAGTGGCTGGACAGGGACTTCCATTGTGATTGACCCTGCAACACAAACTTTTATTATTATGTTGACGAGTCGCGCTCACCCTAAACCTGCAAAAACCAATCAGCTTGTTCAAGATAGGCGTGCCATTGCGGATATTGTCGCCGCGAGTATCACCGATTTACCCGCTAGCGGTTATGAAAATACAGATGAACAAGAGTTAAAGCGAGCTTATCAGTAATCATGAAATACTTATTATTGTTATTATGTTTATTTCCACTCTTTGGATTTTGTGCACCCCCCGCGATTCAGCCCGGCGCAACCAATATTAGCGCTTATTTGCCTATGCTAGAAGGTAAAAGAGTGGGCGTATTTGCCAATCGTTCCTCGATGATTGGTCATGCGAATCTAGTTGATGTATTACTTAAACATCATATTAGAGTAGTAAAAATTTTTGTTCCTGAACATGGTTTTCGTGATGATAAAGAAGGGGCTGTTAGCGATACTAAAGATGATAAAACTAGTCTGCCTCTTATTTCTTTGTATGGTAAAAAACTCACGCCGACAGAAAACGATTTACAGGATGTTGATATTTTAGTATTTGATATTCAAGATGTCGGCGTGCGCTTTTATACCTATATTGGTTCATTACAAAAATTCATGGAAGCCGCGATTAATAATAATAAACCGCTGATTATTCTCGATCGTCCTAATCCGAATGGTTTTTATGTCGATGGTCCAGTGCTGGATCCGAAATATAAATCCATTACCGGCATGCAACCCATCCCGGTTGTTTATGGCATGACGATCGGTGAGTATGCAAAAATGTTAGTGGGGGAGCAGTGGTTAAATGTTAATCCAAAGTCAAAAGCACAGGACTTGCAACTCACCGTTATTCCTTGTCAGCATTATACCCATAAAAGTTTATACGTGCCGCCCGTGAGCCCTTCGCCTAATTTGCCGAATATCCAATCGATTTATTGGTATCCCTCCTTAGGTTTAATGGAAGGCACTGATTTAAGTGTGGGTCGGGGGACTAAAAAACCTTTCCAAGTATTTGGACACCCTTTATTAAAAACAAAATTTACCTTTATTCCCCGTCCAACACCGTGGATGCAGTCACCACGCTTTGTGAATCAAGTGTGTCATGGGTGGGATTTGAGTGGCAGTAAAAAAAGGGTACTAAAGGAAATACACGGCCAGTTGCAAATTAAATATTTAATAAAGGCTTATCGTTTATTTCCGGATAAAGAAAATTTTTTTAAAGGTCTTGCTTCTACGTCGGGCAATGATAGCTTGGCGCAACAATTACAAGCAGGCGTCAGCGCAGCAGAAATCCGCAAAAGCTGGCAGCCGCAATTAGCTGCATTTAAAAAAATACGAAAAAAATATTTACTATATCCGGATTTTGAATAAGGCAGTGTATGCGCTGTATTATAGACTGTCTTGAGTATAGATGAAGATTGCCGGTTCTAGAAATTCAAAAAATTAACTTTTTCAATTGGGGCTGACCAAAGGCGGGGCCCCCAGTTTGCGTAAGCAAACTGGGGTGCCGACGGGAAGGGGGCCCCAATTGAAAAAGTTAATTTTTTGAATTTCTAGAGCCTTCCCGACAGTTACTGACCTTGGGCTAATGAAAAACCAATCTGCCCATCAAAGGTGTAAAGGTTTTCGGTTTTAATCACATCGAAGCCTGCCGCATCCATGCGTTGCAATAATTTGATAATGTCTTGATGCGTGATCGCTGATAAATTTTTTGATCCTTGGAAGCGGCAGCTGCAGTGATTGGCGATGGGAGATTCAATCATGCAATTGGGCCAGATTTTTAGGCCGCGGCTAGTGACGACAATTAATTCAAGTGGGGCAGCGATGGCGGTTAATTTTTCTCCCAATTCGTTGGGGGACATGTCGCGGTTATCAATAAACACATCAATACCGACTAGCTCTTTTTTAGCGATTGTTTTTTTGCGTTCGCCATAACAAATAATTTTTGCTTGCGATCCGGCTTGGTAAACGACCGGTTTAAAATGCTGCGGTTTTTGTCCGAGACGTTCAACGACTGCATTCGCAAATTCATCGGTGTGGGCGCGTTTTTTGCTGCGTTCGGCGGAATAAATATCGCCGGTGTGGATGCCGTCTTCTAGTGTTCTGAGCCAGGCATTTTCAATCGTGGCGGCAATGTCGGGTTGATTAATGTGAATGAGCATTTGAATGGCGCCATTGAGTAAGCCCGATGGATTGGCAATATTTTTTCCGGCAATGTCCGGTGCTGAGCCATGAATCGCTTCAAACATGGCCATTTGGTCGCCGACATTGGCGGAGCCGGCTAAGCCGACGGATCCGGCTACTTGTGCGGCGACGTCTGATAAAATATCGCCGTATAAATTGGAGGTGACGATCACGTCAAAACGTTCAGGTTGGGCTGCTACTAAGGCGGTGCCGATATCGACAATCAAATGTTCAGTTTGGATATCGGGGTATTCTTTGGCAATTTCATTAAACACTTGGTGAAAAATACCGTCGGTCATTTTCATGATGTTATCTTTCGTGAGGCAGGTTACTTTTTTGCGATTAAATTTGCGCGCGTATTCGAAGGCGTAATGCACGATACGTTCGCAACCGGTGCGAGTGACGAGTTTTAAGCATTGGTAGGCTTCGTCTGTTTGGCGGTGTTCGATGCCGGTATAAGTGCCTTCTTCGTTTTCGCGCACAATGACTAAATTCATTTCGGGGTGTTTGGTGGGCACGAAAGGGGCGAGAGCGACGCAGGGGCGCACGTTGGCATATAAACCTAATGTTTTTCGTAACGTCACATTTAAACTTTTGTAACCTTTGCCTTGAGGAGTCGTGATGGGACCTTTCAATAAAACTTTTGTGCGTTTGAGTGATTCCCAGGCGGAGTCGGGAATGCCGGAGGTAAATCCTTGCTGATAAATCTTTTCACCTACCTCGATTATTTCAATATCAATATCCGCTTTTGCAGCTTTTAAAATGTTTAATGTGGCCTGCATGATTTCAGGACCGATGCCGTCACCATAGGCGACGGTGATAGGTGTGCGAATTGCCATTAAAAATATCTCCTATACATATTCCCTCTCCCGCGCGTAGCGTGGGAGAGGGGCAGGGGTGAGGGTCTTTAAATAATCAATTATCGTTTCTACGTTCGCGTAATCCCTGCTTTTTTTCCGCGCTCTTCTGTGGGGCCCCCTTCCCGTCGGCACCCCGTGTTGCTAGCGCAACACGGGGGCCCTGCCTTTGGTCAGCCCCACAGAAGAGCGCAGAAAAAAAGCAGGGATTACTTTACTGTGCTGAATTCCGGCGGTGTTATTCCTAATTATCAATGCGAACTATCAGCCATCATATCGGCTGGGAGTAACTCTGCAACCACTTTTTCCATTTGCATGGAGCGGGAACCTTTTACCAAGATGTTAACATCGGGTTGTAATAGAAGCTTAAGAGCGTCTGCTAATTGGGATTTATTGGGGAAAGTTCTGGCGCCGGTGCCGAATCCTTTGGCGGCTTCTGCAGCAAGTTCGCCCACGGTAAATAAATAATCAATGCCGGAGACGCGTGCTTGTTCGCCCATGTTGTAATGTAATTGTTTGGTTTCGCTGCCGATTTCTTTCATGTCACCTAGTACGAGTATTTTTCGGCCGGGTAAATGGGCGAGGACGTCGATGGCGGCTTGTAGTGATGCGGGGTTGGCGTTGTAAGTATCATTAATAACGCGTGTGCCATTGGGTAATGAATATTGTTGTAGGCGGCCGGGGACGGGGCGAACATTTTCCAGTCCCGTTTTAATGGCGGTTAAATCAATGTTGAGTGCGATGGCGACCGCGCTCGCGGCGAGTGCATTCATGATATTGTGTTTGCCGTGTAAATGCAGCGTAATAGGAATTTCGCCTTTGGGGGTGCATAAGGTGAATGATGGGGTTTCTTGCATGTTGTGGATTTTTGCAGTGACGTCGGCGGGGTGATCGAGTCCGAAGCTGATGAATGACCGCTGGCCCAGTAGGCCTTGCCAAAATTTAAAAAAGTGGTCGTCGGCATTCAATACGCCAATGCCGTTGGGGGCTAGGCCTAAAAAAATTTCTCCTTTGGCTTTGGCCACGCCTTCGAGATTTTTGACGCCTTCTAGATGAGCGCCGGCGGCATTGTTAATGACGGCTACGGTTGGTTTTGCTAATTGGGTGAGGTAGGCAATTTCACCGGGGTGGTTCATGCCCATTTCAATCACGGCGTATTTATGTTGTTCATTTAAACGAACTAGGTTTAAGGGTAGGCCGATGTCGTTATTAAAATTGCCGTGGGTGGCGAGTACTTTTGTTTTGTCATTTTGGCAGGCGGCGATGCAAATATGGGCGATCATATTTTTTAATGTGGTTTTTCCGTTGCTGCCGGTGACGCCGGCAAGTGGTAGGGCGTAGCGTTCGCGCCAGGCGCGGCCGATTTTGCCTAGGGCTAGTTTGGTGTCGGGTACTTTTATTTGCGGAATCGTGCAGGGTAGTTCGCGGTCGACTAGTGCGGCAGTGGCACCTTGTTTATAGGCATTCTCTACGAAGTCATGGCCGTCAAAATTTTCCCCTCTGATGGCGACGAATAGATTTTTTGGGGCAATTTTTCTACTGTCAATACTGATGCCTTGAAATTCAGTGTTAGTGTTTGAGGGGGAAACTGATAAAATCTTTTCTAATTCAGCGAGCTTCAGAGTGATCATGGGTGGCCTTTGGTTTTTGGGTAATTATTGTAAGCATTATAAGGGGTGGAAGGTAAATCTCAAAATATGCATAAAAACTATTTTCCTCTCGTAAAAGCTATTCCCTGGCAAGATCCTGCAAAAATTTTTCATTTATTTGCGGAGAGGCGGGGGGCGATTTTTTTGGATAGTGCGCGGTTGATGCAGAATTGTGGGCGGTATAGTTTTATTGGGGTGGATCCGTTTTTGATCATGGGGGACGAGGCCGAACCCTTTGGGGAGTTGAAGAAAAAGTTGGCGGAATTTCCGTTGGGGGTGCATGAGGATTTGCCACCGTTTCAAGGGGGAGTGGCGGGGTATTGGGGTTATGATTTATGCCATTATTTGGAAAAAATTCCCCATCCTCGAGTGGATGATATGCAATTTCCCAACATGTGGGTGGGATTTTATGATTTGGTGTTGGCGTTTGATCATGAGTTGAAACAAGCGTGGATCTTTTCTAGTGGGTATCCGGAGCAAAATATTCGTCGTCGTGAGGCGCGGGCGAAGGAGCGCTGTCAGTATGTGCTTGAACAAATTGAGCATGTGCCAGCTTTGCCAGAAATAATGGGGCCGTTTTGTCAGCCAGATGACATTATTTCAAATGTTACGCGGGCAGAGTATTTGTGGTCAGTGCAGAAGGTGATTGATTATATTTTGGCGGGGGATATTTTTCAGGCGAATATTTCGCAGCGGTTTAGTGCGCCATTGTCTGCGGATGTTTTACCGTATGCTTTGTATTGTCGATTGCGAGCGATGAATCCGGCGCCGTTTGCGGGTTATTTTAATGCAGGGGAAACTATTTTGGCTTCGGCGTCGCCGGAGCGGTTTTTACATTTGGCGCAAGGTCACGTAGAAACGCGCCCGATTAAAGGGACGCGTTCGCGAGGTAAGACATTGGCAGAAGATGCGGCGCAGGCGAATGAATTATTACGCAGTGAAAAGGATCGTGCAGAGAATGTGATGATTGTGGATTTGTTGCGGAATGATTTGTCGCGTGTGTGTGCGGATCACAGCGTGAAAGTGCCTGTGTTATGTGGTTTAGAAAGTTATGCGACGGTGCATCATTTAGTTTCCGTGGTCACGGGGAAATTGCGTGTGGGTCAAACCGCTGTGGATTTGTTGCAAGCAACCTTTCCCGGTGGGTCAATTACCGGTGCACCCAAAGTGCGGGCGATGGAAATAATTGCTGAAATTGAAGCGCATCGACGAGGTCCCTATTGTGGTAGTTTGGGCTATATTGGGTTTGATGGCTCTATGGATAGTTCTATTTTAATTCGTTCGTATGCGATTAAAAATTCGCAAATTACTTTTCAAACCGGTGGCGCCATAGTGGCTGATTCGGATCCGGCGGCAGAATATGAAGAAACCTTGCTAAAAGCAAAAGTGTTGTATGATGTATTACTCAGTAAAATGTAGGGTGGCACGCGCCGCAGACGCCTAATCCATCAAACGGTAAAAAACCATGATCTTATTCATCGATAATTACGATTCCTTCGTTTACAACCTAGCCCGCTATGTCAGCGAATTAGGTTTTCAATATCAAGTCACGCGCAATAATGTGATTAGCTTGGCTGATATCAAACGATTAAACCCGTCACATATTATTATTTCGCCAGGCCCTTGCATACCTAATGAAGCAGGTATTGCTTTGGATCTTATCAGAGAGTTTGCATCCACTATTCCTATCTTGGGTGTTTGCTTAGGCCATCAAGCCATCGGCCAAGCATTTGGTGCGCGAGTAGTACGGGCGGGGAAAGCAGTGCATGGTAAAAGTTCCGAGATTCATCATGACGGGCAAGCTATTTTCCATGGGTTAGAAAACCCCTTGCAAGCAGGGCGTTATCATTCGTTAATTGTGAGTGAAGATAATTTCCCCCCTATTTTAAATGTAACGGCACGTAGCGCCGACAATCAAATCATGGCGCTTCGTCATCGCGACTATCCTGTATTTGGCGTACAATTTCATCCCGAGTCTGTTTTGACGACCCAAGGACATGAGTTATTAAATAATTTTATAAATTTATGACTAACATTTTTTTCAACGGCAAACTTATCCCCGAAACCGAGCCCTGCATTCTTGCCAGCGACCGTGGATTTTTGCTGGGCGATGGTTTATTTGAAACTATCCATATTTATCAAGGCAAGGCATTATTTTTAGCGGATCATTGGGAACGTTTAATTCACGGTGCGCAAGTATTGCAATTGCCACTGTCATTTAACCTGCAAGATCTTGCTGCAAACATTGAGCAATTGTTGCAAGCGAATCAATTAACCGGCAAAGATGCAGGTGTGCGACTGACGCTAACACGTGGCCCAGCCTCACGAGGTTTATTGCCACCTCAAGTTCCACAACCCTCATTACTCATTACTGCGGTGCCCTTTATTTCCGATCCAACTAAAAAAGTGGGAACTGCATTTATCTCATCCATTGTACGCAATGAATGTTCGCCAGTTGCCAATATCAAAACCATTAATTATGTTGATAACATGCTAGCCCAGCAGGAGGCAGCCGAGCAGGGCGCAGATGATGCTTTATTGTTAAATACCAAAGGTCATTTAGTCGAAGCGAGTACCGCCAGTTTATTTATTGTGCGCGATGATGTGTTGTATACACCGCCGATTAACGATGGTGCATTACCCGGTGTTACTCGCAAACATATTTTAGAATTGGCGAGGGCCAATAATATAACGGCATTAGAAACATCCTTAAGCCCTGAAGATTTATTTCAAGCGCAAGAAGCTTTTTTGACCGGTAGTCTGCGCGGGGTGAAACCTTTAATCCGCGTCTCGGGGCAAATAATTGGCCCAGGACAGGCGGGGCCTGTGACATTGTTGTTACAAAAGATGTGGCGAGATTATATTCAATATTTGATGGGGCAATGATTTATTCAAGACCCTCACCCCTGCCCCTCTCCCGCGTTGCGGGAGAGGGGATTGCACTTGATTCCCCTCTCCCACCCAGTGGGAGAGGGGCAGGGGTGAGGGTTTCGAACGTATCATGGGAAAAATATGTATAAATTACTACAAATAATCAGTTTGCTATCTATCAGTCTCCTCACATACGCGCAACCCGCCCCCCATTACACCGTGATCAACGATTATGATTATCATTCCGTCGTCTCACAGTCACGCCGTGACGTTAATAATTGGTTGTTTGCATTAAATGAATTTAATGTAAAGGGACAATGCAATGCAGCTTGCTTAAATAAAAAAATAATTTATTTAGCACAAGAATTGGCAGGCATTCCTTATAGTTATGAGGGTGCGCAAGGAGAAGGTGATTGGCAGCTTGGCTCATGGCGCTATGTGGGTGGAGCTAAACATATTCAGCAAGATCCTGTTTATCGAACGGATGAGTTGGATTGCCAAACCTTGGTGCAATTAATCTTGGCATTATTACACTCAAAAGATTTAGCGCAATTTGATCAGACTATTTTGCGCATTGATTATGGTGCAGCGGGTGAACCTGCTAATCGTTTAAGTTATTACAATCGTAATCATTTTATGAGCGCTGATTTTATTCCCATCAATCAAAAAAATGGTTTTTTAAATGATATGACTGGCCGGGGTTCGCTAGCTAAGTACTCTCGTACCACGGAAGCCTTGCTTGATCGTCAACGCTGGTTTCAATTTAAAGCTCGACCATTAGAGATTTCAGATAATGTCCGGGTATTATCAGAAAAAAATGGCCAGAGAATGGCAGCTATTTTGGCCAGCGATTACCCAAACCGCTATAAAAAATTTCCTACACGCAGGGTGAATGTATCCTATATTTCTAAAGAGGAATTTATTTTAAAAGAGCGTCAGCGAAATGGCGTCATGCATTATTTTTCCAATGAGGAATTAATCGATCAAATTCCTACGCCTGCATTAGTGGTCATTGTTCGCGATAGCCAACGCTGGGCAGAGTATGTTGATGGTCGGCGTATCTTTATTAAAGATTATATTGGCACAGAATTAAGTGAGTCACATGTCGGTATTGTCTATCGCCAGAATTTTCACCGTGGGGAAGTGGTTGCGCATGAGATTGAGTGTCATTATGGTTTCTTTTTTAATAAAGTATGTGAAGTGATGCCGCGCATATGCACGCAAGAAACATGCAATGAATTAATGTTCTTAGCAGCGAGCAGTGCTTATCCTGATGGTTACTATTGGTATCAAAAAAACGGTCAATACGTTTGTTCAGCGTATAAGCCCAACTATAATACTCATTACACGTCTTGTAACCGTGTCACTTCCATGCCTCTTACTGATTACTTAATGCAATATCATTACGGTCGCTATATTTATATGCAAAGGCCATCTATTTTAGGAATTCATTTCGAAAGGATTTTATCTTAAGATTTATCTTGCTTAAATCCTAAGCGGTCAAAATGGCCTTCTAGTTCATCTACATTATTGAAGCGAATTTTCACATAACCGCCGCCGCGTTGTTCGCAATCAATTTCGACACGGTTGCCGATGTGGTCAGAAAGGTTAGCTTCTAAAAGTTTAATATTGGGATCACTGTAGGGGCTATTTTGTTCAGCAGTGCTTTGCAATTTTTTAGCTTCTTGTTCAATTTTGCGGACACTCCAACCTTTAGCGATACATTGTTCGGCTAATGTATATTGATGTTCTAAAGGTAGGCCTGCCAAAATTTTTCCATGGCCTTCAGAAAGTTGATCAGCAATTAATAGTTCCTGCACGCGCGCATCGAGTTTTAATAAGCGTAATGCGTTGGTCACCACTGCACGTGATTTACCTACCGCGGCAGCAATTTCTTCATGCAAATAAGAAAATTCATCAATCATTCTCTGATACGCTTGAGCTTCTTCAATGGGATTTAAATTAGCACGATTAATGTTTTCAATAATCGCTGCTTGTAACGCTTGTTCATCGGTGTAATTGCTAATCAAGCAACTGACTTCCGTTAAACCCGCCAATTGCGCTGCGCGCCAGCGTCGCTCCCCGGCAATGATTTCATATCTACCCGCTGTGAGCGGTCGTACAATAATAGGCTGCAATAAGCCGCCAGTCGTTTTAATAGAATCTGCTAATTCCTGTAATTGCGTCGCATCAAAATGCCGCCGCGGTTGATATTGGCCGCGCGTTAGCTGATGAATAGCCAGTTGTTGTAAAGTAGGACGTGTTTTGCTCATGCAGCCTATCATAATATAAAACTTGGTCGGGGTGAGAGGATTCGAACCTCCGGCCCCTGCCTCCCGAAAGCAGTGCTCTACCAGGCTGAGCTACACCCCGAAAAACATAGCTTAAAATCCGCTATGCTGGCCAAAAAGAGCTGATTTTCTGCGATCCGCTGCTCGCGTACTGATGTACGCTGCGCTGCGGTTCTCGAAAATCAACTCTTTTTGACTCAGCCTAGCGAATTTTAAGCTATGTTTTTAAAACATACATTAAAATCCGCTATGCTGGCCAAAAAGAACTGATTTTCTGCGATCCGCTGCTCGCGTACTGATGTACGTTGGAAGCTGATTTTCTGTGCATCAATAAGTTCTTTCCACAGCAAATTCCACTAACTGATGCAGCGCATGGCGATAGGGAGAATCGGGAATGTGGGCTAATGCGGATGTCGCTTCGCGTGCATAGTGTTTTGCTGTTTGGGCAGTGTACTCGATGGCACCGGTTGATTCAATGGTGGCCAGGATGGGCTCAAGACTATTATGGGAGCCTGATTTAATGGCTTCGCGGATTAATCTTGCTTCGGCGGGAGTACCTTTTTGTAATGCGTATATTAATGGCAGGGTGGGTTTACCTTCGGCCAGATCATTGCCGATATTTTTGCCGGTTTCTTCGGTGGAGCCACTGTAATCGAGGGCATCATCAATCAATTGATAAGCGATACCTAAGTGACGGCCATAGTGTTGCATGGCGTTTAATTGCTGATCGTTGCGTTGACACAGTGCAGCGCCTGCGTGCGAGGCGACTTCAAAAAGTTTGCCGGTTTTACGTTGTATGACTTCAAAATAAGATGCTTCACTGGTGTTAGGGTCGTGGCAATTAATTAATTGCAGCACTTCGCCTTCGGCAATTAAATTGGTGGCATCGGCAAAGATATTCATGATTTTAACATTGTTTAAACGCACGATGAGTTGGAATGCGCGGGAATAGAGAAAATCTCCGACTAATACGCTGGCTTCATTGCCCCAGATGGTATGGGCTGTTTCATGACCACGACGTAAATCGGAGTGGTCGACGACATCGTCATGTAGCAAGGTCGCGGTATGGATAAATTCGAGAATTGCGGCCAAATTAATATGTTGTTGATCGTGATGGTCAAAAGCTTTGGCGCTGAGTAATACCAGTAGGGGACGGATACGTTTGCCGCCACAGGTTAAAATATAATTAACTAGCTGGTTTATTAGTGGGATTTCCGAATGTAATTGATCCACGATATATTTATCGGTGGCAGCTAAATCAGGTAGTACTAGTGAGCGTATGGTTTCTAACGACATGGGTTATCGAGCTCTATTTCTATTGTATAGGAATGAAGCATGCTAGGGGTAGCACCCATCTCTGTCAAGTCTTCTTGCGGGTTGAGTAGATATTGCGTAGAATACCGCTCTTTTCGACTGATGAATTGGAGCAAACTATGTACGCGGTTATTACCAGTGGTGGCAAACAATATCGAGTCACCGAAGGTCAAAAATTAAGAGTGGAAAAACTTGCATTGGATGTGGGTGCAACCGTTGATTTTGCTGATGTCTTAATGGTAGGAAATGGTGAGACAATTAAAGTCGGTAGTCCTTTCCTTAAAGGCAGTAAAGTGACAGCATCGGTGGTGGCGCAAGGTCGTGGCGAGAAGATTAAAATCGTTAAATTCCGCCGACGTAAACATCATCGCAAACAAATGGGTCATCGACAGTATTTTACCGAAGTAAAAATTACTTCGATTAAAGCTTAGGAGTAATAGCAATGGCACATAAGAAAGCGGGTGGTAGTACACGCAACGGGCGCGACTCAAACCCAAAATATTTAGGCGTTAAACGTTACGGCGGGCAAATTGTGAATGCGGGGTCTATTTTAGTGAGACAACGTGGTACAAAATTTCATCCTGGTCGTTATGTTGGGGTCGGGAAAGATCATACCTTGTATGCTTTAAAATCAGGCAAAGTAGTCTTTAGTTTTAAAGGCGCGATGAGAAAACAATGTGTGAATATTGAGCCGATTGAAGAAACGACCGCGGCTTAGAGTTTTATTGATTGACTAATAAAGCCTCGTGAAAGCGGGGCTTTTTTTTGCATTGTCATCCCGGAATTTAGTGCCTCTTAACGAGCGAAGCGAGTTTAGGGGCACTTAATATCCGGGATCTCATGAATTTTTCGAGATTGCGAAAAGTTGGGACTTCGTTAAATTCGGGGCTTCGTTGCGCGGTGGGGAGTTCTTAGAGGGGAGAATCGCGATTCTCCCCTCTAAGTGCAAGCCCAAGCTTTGCTTGGGCGCAGCAGATAAATAATCGCGTCGAGTCGCCTACGATAATACCCGTCACCCGGGAAATCGGGGATTACTGTTTCGTACTTGTTTGGGATTATTTTTATGAAATTTGTTGATGAAGCCGTTATTCGGGTTGAGGCAGGCAAAGGTGGCGATGGCCGCGTCAGTTTTTTGCGGGCAAAATTTGTGCCTAAAGGGGGGCCGGATGGGGGCGATGGGGGCGATGGGGGGAGTATTTATTTAACAGCGGATGAAAATCTAAATACACTGGTTGATTTTCGTTATACCCGCAAGTTTCGTGCGGAGTCAGGGGAAAAGGGCGGGGGTAATAATTGTACGGGTAAGGCAGGAGAAGATTTATTTATTCGCGTTCCGGTAGGGACGTTGATTTATGATAAAGATACCGACGAATTGATTAACGATTTAACTGCTTCTGGGCAAGTCGCATGTGTAGCGCAGGGCGGTAGCCACGGTATTGGTAATACGCGTTTTAAAAGCAGTACTAACCGTGCTCCGCGTCAAAGTACACCAGGGAATCCAGGTGAAATCAGAAACTTACGCCTAGAGCTTAAAGTATTAGCTGACGTTGGTTTGGTCGGATTACCCAATGCCGGTAAATCCACGTTCATTCGCTCAGTATCCGCCGCGCGACCCAAAGTAGCTGATTACCCCTTTACTACCTTACATCCTCACTTAGGTGTCGTTCGCGTCTCTCATGGGCGTAGTTTTGTCATGGCAGATATCCCAGGCCTCATTGAAGGTGCGGCTGAAGGGGCTGGTTTAGGCATACAGTTTTTGAAACATATTTCCCGTACGTGCCTGTTATTGCATTTAGTCGATGTCGCTCCTGCCGATGAGACAGATCCTGTGGCTTCGGTATTAGCCATTGCCAAGGAATTGAAAAAATTTGATCCAGCGTTAGCAAAAAAAGAACGCTGGTTAGTGCTCAATAAGATAGATTTATTACCCGAGGCAGAGGCGAAAGAACGTTGCCAAGAGATCGTAAAGCGCTTACGTTGGCGCGGACCTGTATTTTATATTTCAGCATTATCAAAGTTAGGCACAGAGGATTTAGTACAGAAAACAATGAGATATTTGGAAGAGGATTTGCCATCTTGAAACGCGCTGCAGGCGGATCCTGAGGAGCGAAGCGATGAAGGATCTCAGTTTATTAGAGAAAGGTCCTTCATCGATTCACTCTTCAGGACAAGGCTTTATCCCGCAACCTGCACCTGCTCACCTTCTAGCATTTTCTTAATATGTGCAGATAATCGCTTTTTATGGCGATTTGCCTTGTTTTTATGAATAATTCGTTTATTCGCCATCTTATCAATCACAGAAGTAGCGATAATAAAGTTGGTTTGCGCCATTGTTTTATCGCCCGCAGCAATAGCACTGAGCACTTTTTTGATATAAGTGCGCATCATTGTGCGTAAACTCACGTTATGTTGTCGACGTTTCTCGGATTGCCGAGCCCGTTTTTTTGCTTGTAGTGTATTAGCCAAAGTAAACTCCTAAATTTAGTTATTAATTCCCTATAATTAACATTCAAAAGAGGACGTCTACTATATCTGCCCACCCTAGGGCTTGTCAATTATTTAAAGGCCTGCTTGCAAAGATTGTTTAAAAAACTAGACCCTTACAGGGATTATTTGAAATAATACCGGAAGATATTCATCAGGCTACGCTAAGCAAGGATGCTGCTACCATGCCGAAGTACGTTTTGGTTACAAAAAATCAACGTCTTACCTACAAAGATATCCCAACAGCCGACGAAATAGCCTCCATTGCAAAATTACGCCAAGACGGCAGGCTCAAGTATATTTCTTTTCCCTCGGTTGAACCCATTAGACCAGGCCAGACGTTACCTGATAAATTTTTGCATGAATTAGAAGCTTTTCAAAGTCATAAGGTGAAACATTATATCGCAGATGGCTACGTGGAAAAAAAGGTGGAAGCACAGGAAGATAAAATGTTTTATCCGCACCGGAATTGGTTAATTATCTCTCTGGCCAGCCGAGTAGTACTCCTAGCCACTATAACGCAACGATTAAAGAAAGAATTTAAAGAGGCTGGATTAAAACTATTCGATCGCAAGGAAGATCCTATCATTGAGGTGGATTACACCCCCACATTTGGTTTTTCATTTACAGTTAATTTAGAGGGCAGCCTAGATCATGCAGAAGCCAGGTCAGAAGATGTAAACGATGTGAAAGCAATAAAAAGAACCCGATTTGATAATTTTCGATTGCAAGTGATCGTAAAAGAAATACCTGACACAAAGCAAAAAGAAAACACAGAATTCCATGCAGAATGTCAAATAACCAATAACTTTTTTTCCAATGAGCCGCACAAGTTGTTAATTGAATTGTTATCTGCAGCAAATTGGCATTCGATTCGCGCCACGACGATGACGGACATGGATGCCACTCTTTTTAGTACTAAATTATTTAATTATCAATTAACTCCTCATGTCTTGGTTTTACTCGAGTTAAGTGAATTACTTGACATGTTTTACGCCATTGGCACTAACCGTTATTTTTTGGATACTGTTTGCAAAATAGTTGGCTCTCTTGAAAAAAATCCCCAGAGTAAAACCATTTTTTTAAATACGCTTCACTATGTTAAGTGGTTGCTAGAAACTAAATATAATTTGCAGCCAGAAATATGCACTTTGTTTGATTATATTGCACCAGGTTATTGCGAAAAAATGTTAGGGTGGGAACAAGAATTAGTCCGCAGGTTTATGGCGAAAGATCGAGATGAAAATTTTGTTAAACTCGTGATGGAAATAGCTAGTATCGTTTCTGCGCATGAGAAAAATTTGCTTCACTTGACGAGTACAGTAATCATTGATGAGTTACAAGATCGAGCCATCACCGGAACATTTGAGTTTGACGCGGAAAAGATTGATGGTTATTTGGAAGATCCTTTGATTGCTGCCATGTTAGCTGATTTGGATCTCTATAGACGGGTGCACGAAAAATCTCCCGATGTTTATTGTAAGGTAACGCATGTACGTTGTATTCAACAACCCGCGCTCGCTAATTCACATGCGTTTGCTAGTGTTGCTGTAGTGGATGATATGAGAGGCAATATTCATGGGCAATTATTTCATTTTCGCGATGGTGTAACAGAACACCAAGGTGTCAGTTTTCTTCATCCAGTGCATGTGGATAGCCGTCTCAATGACGATCCTGCTATTTTTAAAGAAATGTTAATTCGAGTTGCCAAACAAACAGGGATCGCTGCAGAGGTTAAACAATTTTTGCGTCAGCGAAATTTTAGTGAGGCACCTCAGCACGGGTATGCGGTCGTCAAATATTTATTATTGTCGGAAACACATCAAGAATTATTGCCAGCATTGATTGGCCAGTTTTATCAGGAGGCTTATCATTTATGTAATGTTGGCCAACAAAATTGTTTTGATGAGTTATTAGCCCATTACGATACCAGCCATTTTGTCAACACGCATCAATTTATCGGTAATGTGCGTCGCGATTTTAATATATGCAAATGTTTAATAACGACAGGGAAAGCCACTGACAAACAATTAATACAATTTTTTGATCGGCGTTATCCCTATCTTTCTAAAAAAGATAAAGAGACTTGCGTGGGTTTTATTGATACTCAGAGTTATACATTACGCCAACAATTATTAGGTTTGGCAGAATGGCACAACCCAACTTTTACGTTGAAACAAAAATTAAAACACAAACGCGAGCGTATTCCTTCGTGGCTAAAAAAATTGACGTGGGGAAGTGGGATTGTGGGTGGGCTTTGTTTTATTGGGGGGGTAGCATGTCCAGCAGCAGCCATCGGGGCAGCGGCAAAAGGAGCTATGACGTGGGGAGGTTTATCTGTGGGCTTAGCGACGCCTATTGGGCACGGTATCCACGTGGCGGTGAAAAAGCCGCACTATTTATTTTCAGGTGATCAAAATCAATTATATTATGAACCCTTGACAGAGCCTGCCGGCCCAGGCCCGCGCTACGCAGTCGAAGTGTTATCAGCAACCGCATCCCCCGTATCAGATGCGAAAGCGCATAGCTTTAATCAAGCTAATATCCAACTTGCTTTGCGAGCGTCTGAACCGATGGATTTACCTATACAGACTGCAACTCCACAAAGCCATGAAAGGAAAAGAGCACAACTACCACTTTATATAGCAGATGATGATGACGACCCTATCCCTTCAATTCCTGATACCCCACGTAGTCAACTGTGGACCAGCCCAAAACTAGCACCCCGACCCGCGGAAGAATTTGTACTGCCTGCTCAAGCGCTTGCTGCTTTGCCCGGTACACCAGAAGTTGTGGTTGAAGTGAGGGAGTCACAGAGCGTAGTTGTGCTGGCTGCTTCAAGCTAGAAATCTTACATCTCATGCCCACATCATGTACAATCCATTTTTCATTTTAAAATGTAGGGTGGATTGGTGCATAGCACGTAATCCACCGTAATCATCGAAAAAAATTCGGTATTACTGTCCATGAGCAAAGCCTTATTCAAATCCACATTCGTAGTCTCCAGCATGACGCTGATTTCTCGAGTATTTGGTTATGTTCGAGACATGGTCACTGCACAAATTTTTGGTGCTGGACCTGCGTTTGATGCATTCGCTGTCGCATTTAAAATTCCGAACTTCATTCGTCGTTTGTCGGCTGAAGGTTCTTTCTCGCAAGCATTTGTACCCGTTTTATCAGAGTATCAAAAACAAAAATCGCCGGAAGAAATAAAAGCCTTTATCAATAATATGGCCGGAGGCTTAGGCACTGCTTTGCTTATTTTAACGATTGTAGGAGTGATATTCGCTCCGTGGGTAGTACGAATTTTCGCGCCAGGATTTGATGTCACGGGTCCACGCTATGAAATGGCTGTGAGTATGTTGCGCATCACATTTCCTTATATCTTTTTAATTTCGTTAACCGCTTATGCCGGCGCCATTTTAAATACCTATGGGCGTTATTGGGTGGCTGCGTTTACGCCGGTGTTGTTAAATCTTGCCATGATAGCGGCTGCAATTTGGCTATCACCCCTGCTGCATATCCCCATTATTGGTTTAGCCTGGGGCGTGTTTATTGCAGGTGTGATCCAATTATTATTTCAATTCCCTTATCTGCAGCGCATGGGATTATTGCCCATTCCTACGTTTAATTTTCGCGATCCCGGTGTCAACAAAGTATTGAAACTCATGGTGCCTTCATTGTTTGGTGTTTCGGTATCACAAATTAATTTACTGATTGATACCTTATTTGCGTCGATCTTAATCGTTGGCAGTATGTCGTGGCTTTATTATTCTGATCGATTATTAGAATTTCCCTTGGGGGTGATTGGTGTGGCTATTTCTACGGTGATTTTGCCGCATTTATCGCGTCACCATGCCACCGATTCCACGGAAAATTTTTCGCAAACATTAGATTGGGCGATGCGTTGTGTATTGTTAGTAGGAATTCCCGCCACGGTCGGTGTCATTTTATTAGCGGGGCCATTACTCAGTACATTATTCCAACACGGAAAATTTGATGGTCATGCTGTTATCATGGCCAGCAAAAGTTTAGTGGCATTTGCGATTGGCTTAACGGCTTTTATGCTAGTAAAAATTTTAGCGGCGGGTTTTTACGCTAAACAAGATATACGTACCCCGGTGAAAATAGGTATTTTGGCAATGGTTGCTAATATGGTGTTCAATGCCATTTTAGTGTGGCCACTGGCACACGCTGGGATTGCTTTATCAACGTCATTATCGGCCATTTTGAATGCTAGCTTATTATTTTATTTTTTATTGAAAAAAGAAATTTACACGCCGCGCGCAGGGTGGGGGTTTTTTAGTATCCGTTTATTCGCTGCCAATGCCGTTTTGGCGGTTGCATTATGGTTTAGCATGGGCAGCTGGCAGGAGTGGTTAGTGCACAATTGGGTATGGCGCGGAGTTCATTTATTGACCATTTTAGTGATTGCTGCGATAATATATTTTATAGCTCTATGGATTGTCGGTTTGCGATTGCAAGATTTATTGATGAAGCAAGATCAGCAAGCTGATGTATAATTATTATAAATAATCTGTGAGTATTGAATCATGTCAGAATCAAGCGATAGCGACATCACAGGAAACCTACCACAACCATCAGGGACTGAAGCCAATACTCGCATTCGAATGACGAGCACCGCGAGGGCTTATTTATCTTTTTTTGATGGCGATGTTGCACGCGCTACCACTTGTGTTCAAGGTCATCTCGAAGAATACCGTTCAGGCATTAAAGAACAAAACGCAGCTGATTATGATCGATTTACCCGTTTAGATGAAAAAAGTCTACAAACGTTACCCATACCAGAAGCCTATAATCCTGATCAGCCAATCAATGTGATGAGATAGCGGGATTTATCTACCACCCGGGCGAAAAGAGTGCATCGATCTTTGTTCTGATTGTGCTTCTGCTGCCATTTGATTCTTATTCAGGGTAGGTATCTCTGCCGGTGATGCATGTTTGTGTTTATGACTTTTTATCGCATTATTCCATTGATTATCCAGAACTGTTAATTGGGCCATCATACCGCGCATCATTGTTCTAGCGTCATCCGTTTCTTCCATCACTGCGAAACGGCGCGCATCGTTTTGTCCAAATTGGTTATGGATCTGGTTTAATGCATCTGAATTTGCAACTTGATCTCGCACCGTAGGCAACCATGAAATATATTGTTGTAACTGCGGGGATTGAAATAACACATCCATTTCCGCATGCGAACGAGCCTGGTGATAGCCAACATTTTGTCGCGCGAGTGCACGTGCTTCACTGAAACGTAAATTTGGATTTTCTTTCATAAGCTCTTCACGATGGGCTCTTAGTGTTTCTTTCATGTCATCATCAGGCCTAAATGCAGTTCCTGTTTTATATAGTTCTGCAGTCAGCTCTTTTGCTGTGTCAGGTGTTATATTAATGTCAATACCGTGAGCGCGTAATGTGGTTAAAGTAGTATCTACGATGGCTGCAGAGTGAGCCATATGGAGGTCATGTTTTTCTTTGATGAGTTCCATTTGCTCAGGGTAAAGCTCATTTTCTAATCGGTTAAAAAGGGCGCTCATTTGAGCAAGAATATTCATGATTTGATTTCTTAAGTTTTCTAAATGAGGATCAACAATATCGCCCAAATCATAGAGTTTATTAGGCGCTTCATCATCCTGGCTAACCTTAGCTTCTGTTGTAACCTCACTTTTAGCAAGATTAGCTTGTTGCATTGCCGCATCGAGTACATTTTGTAAGCTAACGTTCTCTATTATTTGTTTCATGAACCATACAGTGAGAAGTCTTTGGGTAAAGGGGTGTGAGGAATCACGTAAAATAGCATCCATGTCCATTTCCTCAATCGGCAAACCGGCCTCTTGAGCAATCATCTTCAGTTCAGGTATACGAAGTAAATGCATCTCGTCTTCGTGGGATGATTCCATGGTGTTCTCCTCGCGATAATGGGTTTTAGAATTATTCTAGGTTCATTATAAGCCAACCCAAGCTCTGGAAACGGTAAATTCCCAATTTTTACCTTAATATAGCTCAATAAATGATCAATTTCAATGATATTAAGCACTTTTTAGAATTTTTAGAAGTTGCCTAAATACGATGATGTAGGGTGGATTAGCGCGCAGCGCGTAATCCACCACGTTTAAGATTTATTTACCGCGGAAAGCGCGCACAATACTATTTTGTGCTTGCTCTAATTGTTCATTGGTCACATGAGCCACTGCACCTGGCTGAGCTTGCTTATAGTAATCTGGATTATAAGGAAGCGGTCTGCGGCTGTTAAAGTTACTTACCTGGCTATTAATACTGTTAAATTGTTCCCAAGCAGCACGCTGGCTATCCAACAATACGCCTAATTTACTAGGGCTCACTCGGTTCAGGAAACGGTGGGTATCAAGTGCCATTAAGTCTTTATGTAGTTGCTTAAACATAGGCGCTAATTTTAGTTGTAGCCCAGCAGTTAAAGCTTGAACGCCGTGTTGCAGACGTAATGTTCTTAAACTGTCATGGTTTTGAAAAATATCCAAAACAGCTTGGAATAATTGGTTATTCGCAAATTGATAATATTGAACGTCTTTATGATTGCGTGCTTGTACTCGAGTAATGGAATAGTGCTGATCAGGATGTTTCGCACTAATTTCTTGCTCGATCTTTTTAATTTTTGCTTTCTTTGCTGGATCGGGCCGCAGTGTATGCATAGTGTCAACTAATCTTTTCGTCAATTCGGGTAACACGGCTGCTTTCACATCGGAGCTAACATCATGTGGTAAAGCGCCCAAAGCAACTTCTGCAATTTTTCCTGAGTTTTCTACATGTAGGGCGTGCGTAGCGCGCATCATGTTTAATTGTTGTGGTAAAAGGCTTTGTAACAATCGAGCAATCGCACTGAGTTGTTCTGCAAATCCACGTCGGAGATCGAGCAACTCAAGCAATCTTGGATCAAGCACATTATCCAATGCATTTTGTTGCGCGGGTTCTTCAGCATGCGGATGTTTTTGGTGTTCTTTGATAAATTCAGCAAACCGAGCAGCATTCAATGCATCTTGTCGGCCGGCAGCAATCGCCATAGCGATTTCACATTGCCGAATAAGGTCTTGCATTAACCAGGTATTGATGGCGTCTCGAGTATAAGGATTGGATGAATCTTTCAATAATTCAGTATTAAAATATTCAGAGACTGGCACGCCCGCGCTTTGCAAGGTTAAAATTAAATTAGCCTGGCTAGGGGTTGTCATTCTTATTGATTCCATGTCGTAATCCTTAATAAAGTTAAGAGTTATTAGGTTTATTCTAGGGTAAATTATATGCCACCCAAGCTTAAGGAAACCTTAAGATCACTCACTTTTTCACTCAAAAATAGCTCAACAAATAACCATATTTACCAAATTTGACGTAGAGTGCGCAAGGCGTAACGCGCTCACCTTTAGAAGCTAAGCTGCCTTATTATCAATAAAGTATTTTAAGTCTTCCGGATGCCGTTCCAACATCTTAAGTAAGTTGCTTATGGCAGGTAAGGGCTTTGTTTCACCACGTTCATAACGGCTAAAGCCATTCTTGCCGCCACCGAAAATCTTTCCTGCTTCTTCTTGGGTTAATTTAAGAATATCTTTGCGAATATAGCGAATTTCTTCTGGCGTAAGTAGGGCATCAACTTTTTCCTTAAATTTTTGAAATTCATTTTCGGTTTTCTTAATGTCTTCACCGCTTAAAATATCTTCTTCACATGAGTCACACCATAAACCTGGTTGCTCTAAAGTGATTGATTTATCTTTATAGGTATAAGTTTGCAATCTGTTTTTATGCTGTAATTTCCCCTGTTTACATGCGTGACATTTCATTGTTTATTTCTCCTTAAAGGAAATAATAAAGTGGGCTGTTTTACTTTAGCATTTTTTACCTAGCAACTGCATGCTATGAATTATTACTGCCACAGTATTTGATCGTAGCCCGGACCAAGGAGTGCAGCGACGGGTCCGGGGATTCTTGTTAACCCCGGACCCGCTTCGCTTGGTCCGGGCTACTGAGGGCTTATTGCATACGTTGAATTATTGCTAATTGTATTTGCGATCAAACAAAGAACCTGTCGTAGACGAGCTCAATCCCAATGAACTGACTTGCTGTGGTTGAGGCTGTTTGTAATCCCCGCGATCACCGGTACCTCCTTGTGTAGCCGTTGAACCTGCTGGAGCATGATACAGAGCAGAAGAGGTAGGCCCATAATGACGCATTTCTAGAGTAGGTAGTCTACCAAAATTAACTTGTTGGTATTTTTTATCACTTTCTTGGTTTTGAATCACTTGGCTTATATTATTTCCTATGTAAGTTAAAATATCCCGATTTTTAGCGTTAAGTGCAGCTAATAATATCGCTTCGAAGTGACTATCAACGATGGCAGGGTTAAGGATATTTTGTAACCATTCAATTAATGTATTATTTCTAGTTTCAATAGCATGTGCAAATTTGCCCGCTAATGGAGCTACATTTTCTTCATTATTTTGGCGGTTATTTGCGTAGTAATTTTTAAGGAGCTCGGGATTTAATCGAGATTGAACAGAGGTAAGGATCTCGGGACGTTGAGAATGGATAGCAGCTAACCCTATTTCAACATGAATATTAATCATTTCTTTTGCATAAGATAATCCCATAAAGTAATTAAAAACGGGTAAATTGTTGGCTTTAATAGCTGCACAGATGAGAGCGACGAAATGCGTCCGAATGGTAGCCGGGCTTACGCGCAATTTAACAAATTCAAAAAACGCAGCATCTTTAGGCTCATACTTGGCATCTCCTGACGCATTGAACGTAGGGCGTTGAGGGCTAACAGCGGCCAGCAACATGTCTACATCATTTTCTATTAACGTCCCCGTTTCCAAGAGTGATCTAATGTCAGGCAAAATATCTTTTCTATTCGCTTCAATGGCTGTCCATAAAATTATTTCCCAATGATCTCGGAGTTTCTCCCGGGGGATGTGATCAAAAAAATACTTGATACAGGATGTTGCACCTGCGGTGATGGCATCACACAGTAATGTGATCGCATGCTCTTCGAGAATTTCTTTATAAAATAATAAGAAAAATTGATAGCTACTTAGGTCATCTTTTTTAAAGAGGGCGGCTGCGAGCGCTAAAACATTATTGACGGTATTATCTGGGTCATTGGTTACTAACGGATGGTAAGTAATAAAGCTTAAAACATGCTTAAAAAATTCTTTATTTCCGGTTTGATATATCCTTATGATAAATTCCCAATTAAGTTTCTTTTGTGTTTGCAGATAGTGAATAGTCAGGTGTATGGACTGAGTTTTAATTAATGCTTCTTCCAACTGAGCCCGACTATAATCTTTAAGTGCTGTAGCAATAACCTTAGCAGCGTCCGCATCATCTTGGTTAAGTAACTTAACTAGAGCATCTGTCGGTTGTTCTACTGTAGGGGTTGGTTCAGTTCTTTTCGTATCCACGGTTCGACCTCGTATTAATAAGTACAATAATTATACGGTTCTATTAAGGCCGTGTCCCGAAATTAAAAATTTTTACCCGACATAAACCTGGTATGACAGGCATGAAGCCTTTATAATTGCAGATTATTTATTTAATCAACGAGATAGCGTGAATACGACCTTAATCCGCGGGCTGCATAATGTTTTGCCACAACACCGGGGTGGAGTGGTGACTATTGGTAATTTTGATGGGGTGCATTTGGGGCACCAGGTGTTATTAGCTAAGGTGCAGGCACTTGCCCAGGCGCAGCAGGTGGCTAGCATGGTGGTTACGTTTGAGCCGCAGCCATTGGAATATTTTGCTAAGACGAAAACGGCATTACCGCCGCGGTTAACCAATAAGCGGGAAAAATTTTTGGCTTTAGCGCGTTATGGTATCGATCAAGTTTTATATTTACGTTTCAATGCTTGGTTAGCACAACTCAGCGCCGACGAGTTTGTGCAAGAAATTCTGGTGAAGGCGTTAGGCATACGTGCTGTAGTGATTGGTGATGATTTTCATTTTGGTCGTGGGCGTAGCGGGGATGAAGTTTTGTTACGCAAACTCGGGCAGCAATATGGTTTTGCAGTGATTACCATGCCAACGTTTTCGTTAGCCGGTGAACGAGTCAGTAGTACACGGGTGCGCACCGCGTTACAACAAGCGGACCATGAATTAGTGAAAAAATTATTAGGTCGACCGTATGAAATGTATGGTCGAGTCGTGCATGGCGATAAGCAGGGTAGAGCGTTGGGGTTTCCCACGGCGAATATTTTTTTGCATAGAGCAGCGACCGCTGTGCAAGGAATATATGTGGTGCGCATGCATGATGTTGATCAGCAACCTATCCCGGGTGCGGCGAATGTGGGTACGCGTCCGACGGTAGGTGGTACCCGGAGCTTATTAGAAGTACACTTGCTAGACTTTAATCGAGATATTTATGGCAAGCATGTGCGCGTAGAATTTTGCTGCAAATTACGCGAGGAAGAAAAGTTTCCGAATTTGGAGATTTTAAAACAATACATCGCGCAAGATGTGCAGCAAGCACGAGAATATTTTGCCAAAAATCCCCTCTCCCACGCAGTGGGAGAGGGGTAGGGGTGAGGGTCTAGAATTTAGCACGGAATGAATAGATAGGATAATAACGCGTTAGAAACCCTCACCCCCGCCCCTCTCCCGCAAGCGGGAGAGGGAAATGTTGAAAATCAAGGACAAAACAATGACCGACTACAAAGACACACTCAATTTACCTAACACTGATTTCCCCATGAAAGCCAATCTAGCCGAGCGCGAGCCGCAGATTCTGCATAAATGGCACACCTCCGATATTTATCAATTATTACGCAGCCAAGGTGAAAACCGCCCCAAATTTATTTTGCACGATGGTCCGCCCTACGCGAATGCGCATATTCATATGGGCACCGCGATTAATAAAACATTGAAAGATATTGTCGTCAAAGCAAAGACACTCAGTGGTTTTGATGCACCGTATGTTCCCGGTTGGGATTGTCATGGATTACCGATAGAACTCAATGTAGAAAAACAAGAAGGCAAAGCAGGGGTGAAAATCACCGCCAAAGAATTCCGCGCAAAATGCCGTGCTTATGCGGAATCGCAAGTGGATATTCAACGGGAAGAATTTAAACGGTTAGGTGTCATCGGTGATTGGGATAATCCTTATCTGACGATGAGCTTTAATTATGAAGCCGGTGTTATTCGCAGTCTGGCGAAAATGATACACAACGGTCATATCGAAAAAGGTCTTAAACCCGTGCATTGGTGTGTGGACTGTGGCTCTGCGTTGGCAGAAGCAGAAGTGGAATATATTGATAAAACTTCACCCTCCATTGATGTGCTTTTTCGTGTGATTGACGAAGCGGCATTTCTAAAAAAATTATCGATGAAAGAAGCGGGCAAAGGTGTTATTTCAATTCCCATTTGGACCACCACGCCGTGGACATTGCCTGCTAATCAAGCGGTCGCACTGAATCCATTATTAGAATATGTATTAATGCAAACAGCCGATGAGCGTTTATTGATAGCTGCCGATTTAATCGAATCCGTGATGCAACGTTATGGTGTTGAACAATATAAACCCTTAGGCCGCGCGCAGGGTGAGGTGTTTGCTGGAATTTTATTAGCACATCCATTTTATGAACGACAAGTCCCCGTCGTGTTGGGTGACCATGTCACGATTGAAGCAGGGACAGGCGCCGTGCATACCGCACCTGCGCATGGTCAAGATGATTATGAGATCGGCAAAAAAAATAAATTAGCAGTGGATAATCCAGTGGGTGATAACGGTTGTTTTTTAGCGAGCACTCCCTTATTTGCCGGGGAGCATGTGAGCAAAGTGAATGATCACGTTATCGAGGTTCTGAAAGACCATCACGCTTTATTGCACGCGGGCAAAATGACCCATAGTTATCCGCATTGTTGGCGCCACAAAACACCCCTGATTTTTCGTGCGACGCCTCAATGGTTTGTTAATTTAGAACAAAAAGGTTTGCGTGCTATGGCGCTCGATGCCATTAAACAAGTCCGATGGATACCCGATTCGGGCCAGGTTCGTATTACTAGCATGGTGGAAGGTCGTCCCGATTGGTGTATTTCTCGGCAGCGTAGTTGGGGCGTACCGATTGCATTATTCATTCATAAAGATACCGGCGAAATGCATCCTAGAAGTGTGGAGCTATTAGAGCAAGTCGCAGAGCGCGTTGAGCAACACGGCGTGGATGCCTGGTTTGATTTGCCGCCGAATGAATTATTGCCGGCGAATGAAGTAGAGCACTATAAAAAATGTACTGATATTTTAGATGTCTGGTTTGATTCAGGTTCTTCACATCAATGCGTCTTGGAACAACGCGATGAATTAAAATTTCCTGCCGATTTATATTTAGAAGGTTCTGATCAACATCGGGGTTGGTTTCAATCATCGTTATTGACTAGCTTGGCGATTTCTAAGCGAGCACCGTTTCGTACGGTGTTAACGCATGGTTATGTCATCGATGTCCAAGGGCGCAAAATGTCTAAATCTATTGGTAATGTCATTGCGCCAGAAAAAATTATTAAATCGTTAGGTGCAGATGTATTGCGCTTGTGGGCCGCATCGGTTGATTATCGCAATGAAATTAATTGCTCCGATGAAATTTTGTCGCGCATCTCCGAAGCGTATCGTCGCATTCGAAACACCGCACGATTTTTATTAGCGAACCTCAATGGCTTTGATCCGGAAAAACATTTAGTTCCTGCCGAAAAAATGTTGGCGCTAGATCGTTGGGCGGTGGAAACCGCACGTTTAGTCCAAGAAGAAATTATTCGCGATTATGATAATTTTGAATTTCACACCATTTACCAAACGATCCATCATTTTTGTACGATAGAGATGGGAAGCTTTTACCTGGATGTGATTAAAGATAGACAATACACCATGCCCAAAGATAGTTTGGGAAGGCGTTCTGCACAAACTGCGCTATATCATATTGTTGAAGCATTAACGCGTTGGTTGGCGCCTATCTTAAGTTTTACTGCGGAAGAAATTTGGCAATATATTCCGGGTGAGGGGAGTGCTTCCGTGTTTTTAACAACTTGGTATACCGATTTTCCAGAGATGAATGAAAAAGAAGTGATGAATCCATCCTACTGGGAAGAAATCCGAAAAATTCGTGATGCGGTCAATAAAGAACTCGAAGTGCAACGTGCAGCAGGTCATATCGGTTCGGCATTAGAAGCAGAAGTCACGCTTTATTGTTCCCCAGAGATTAAACAAAAATTAGATTTATTAGGCGATGAGTTACGTTTTGTTTTAATTACGTCATACGCCATTGTGTTCCCAGAAGACGCCAACACAAAAGAGTTGGTAGCGACTGAGATCGCTGGCCTATGGTTGAAAGTAACCCCGGTAACATATCCCAAATGCGCCCGTTGCTGGCACAGACGCCAAGATATCGGCAGCCACGCAGATCATCCAGAATTATGTAGCCGTTGTATCATTAATATTGCTGATGGCGAAGTAAGGCGTTATGCATAAGTATTTTTTTCCCCCTCTCCCGCTTGCGGGAGAGGGGCAGGGGTGAGGGCCTAAAATATGGAACAATCCACACTAATACCACGTCAGCGCAAGCTGGCATCCACCGGCCTATTTTGGCTATGGGTCAGTATTCTTATCATCCCCCTCGACCGCATCACAAAATATTACGCCTTACATTTACTAGATCCCTACAGTCCTCTCCCATTATTTCCCGGATTTAATTTCACCCTAGCCTACAACAAAGGCGCCGCATTCAGCTTTTTAGGCAGCGCCAGTGGCTGGCAAGGATGGCTGTTAGGCAGCGTTGCATTAGGAGTCTGCCTAGTGCTACTAATCTGGCTATTCCGTTTACCACGCTCCCAACGTTGGCTATCCATCGCCATCACTCTCATCATCGGCGGCGCTTTAGGAAATCTCACCGACCGTTTCCTCTACGGCCATGTCATCGATTTCATCGACGTCTATTACCAACAATGGCATTGGCCAGTATTCAACATCGCCGATTCCGCCATTTGCATAGGCGCTGGCATGTTATTAATCGAAGCATTGTTTAAGCGTAAATAATAGGAAAATCGGGAATTACTATTCCTTGCTGGATTCTTACCGCCGTTGTTGAAATTCGAGGTAGGGTTGGTAGAGTTCATCGACTTTGGCGGCGCAGATGAAGTCGTTTTCGGAGAGGCCTTTAATAGTGTGAGTGGAGTAGTGGACGTGGCAAGTGTTGTAGCTGACTTTTAGGTCGGGGTGATGATTTTCTAGGTGAGTCATCCAGGCGACGGCGTTGACGAAGGCGATGGTTTGGTAATAGTTTTTGAATTTATATTCGCAAGAGATTTCTTTTTTGTCGGGGCTGGCTTTCCACTCGGGAGAAAGTTGCTTTAATAATTTATCAACAGTTGCTCCGTCCAAAGGTGGAGTTCCACCTTCGCAGGGTATGCAATGTTTTTTAGTAAGCTCGTCCATGTGATTTTCTCCTTGAAATAAATTGTTTTAATGCGTTAAATTATACACGCCATGTCATGCCAGCGAAAGCTGGCATCCAGCAAAAACACCCCGCATTCATGTAATGCAATCCTCTCCTTCAACCATCTCCAGCGTCGCTCTAAATTATCATTGTTTATTAAGGGAGTATGTATGAAGCAATACTATGTTTACATTTTAGCAAGCAAGCGCAAGGGTGCCAGCTTTCGCTGGCATGACAATGGAGGTTTTACGCTGATTGAAGTGCTCGTTAGTTTGACGATCTTGGGGATTATGTTGTTTAGTTTGGCGAGTGTGGAAATGATAGCGGTACGGAATAGTCGGGATGCGTTTTTTTTAAGTGTGGCGGTGCAACAGTTGGAGGCGATGGCGGAGCAGATTAGGGCGCAGCAGGGGAGTGTGAATGTGGGGCAGTGGAATCTGGATAACCAAAAATTATTGCCGCGAGGAAAGGGAACCATCACTGGTAATTACCCATTTTATACATTGAAAATGACTTGGAATGATTCCGATAGGTTATCCACTCGGATTCAGTTATGAAAAATCAAAATGGATTAACGATGATCGAATTGTTAATTGCCATCACGATTAGCATGATGATTTTAGCGGGTGTGACAGAAGCCTACCTCGTCGCACAAAAAAATTGGCGTATGCAACAACTGTTATCACAATTACAAGATAATGGTTATCTAGCGTTACATTTTTTAAGTCAGGATATTCGCGCTGCAGGTTATATAGGCTGTGCGCGGTTAACAGATAATTTACCTTTGCAGAATACTACCACCGCTGTTTTACAGAGAAATAATATTACTGTGGGTTACCGAGGCATAGGCACACAGTGGATACCTGCATTGCCGCAAGCATTATCGGGAGTAGTAAAACCAGGTTCCGATGTTATTACCGTGCGAAAAGTAAGTGCTGATCATGGAATATTATTAAAAGCGATGACGGATGCAAATACTTTGCTGATAGATAACATCCAAAAATTTTCAGCAGGAGATAGCGTAATAATAAATGATTGCAAACATGCTGCTATTTTTTCTTTATCACAAGTTACTGAACGTTTCGCTGAACAAGTAATAACGACCCCCATTAAATTAAATATCTTATATGCACCGCCAGCAGAAGTAAGCAAACTGGAAGTCGTGCATTATTTTATTGGTAAAACAAATCGCCAGGACGAGCATCATCAAGCCATTTATGCGTTATATCGTTTTGCAGAAGGAGGCCGAAAAATGGAATTAGTAGAAGGGATTGATAATATGCAAGTCCGCTACTTTGAAAAAACCAACAGTCACTGGGTGATGAATTCAGCAGATCAAGTAAGCGATTGGTCGCAAGTTAAAGCAGTCGATATTACTTTGCAGATACAAAATAAATCCTGGCGAACCACAGTGGGTTTAAGGAATGTGGCATGAAAAATCAGCAAGGGATTGCCCTAACCACTGTCTTATTATTTTTAGTCATCTTAAGTTTATTCAGTATAACGATGTTAGAAACAGCCTGGTTAGCCACCCGCAAAAGTCGTAATCAATGGCAAAAACAACAAACGTTTCATGCTGCGGAAGCAGGATTAGCAATGGCCGAACAAAACTTATCTCTCCAACTTTCCCATTGCATGATTCCAATAACCTCAAGTCGTTCGCTGCAATCGATGCCGTTGACCTGGTGGACATCATCAACCAGTTGCTCTGAGAGTTTTCAATCTGCCAAGTTATATTATGTTGTTGAATATTTAACCACCGATCCGTGTGTGCAATTAACGAAATCAACGCTGGGTGCTGATTATTTTCGTATCACAGTATTGGCCAGCCAGGCACAAACCAGAACAATATTACAAACTACGTGGATTAATCCGTCGCATCAAATGGTACAATGCGCATCAACTGTTCGTGATTTGCCTGTCGGACGTCAGAGTTGGCAGCAATTAGTATAGGGAGTAGGTTAAATTTAGAGTCTGTTTTACCCGTTTGTGTCATGACCACTTTTTCGCTGCTTTTATTGGGGCTGACCAAAGGCGGGGCCCCCATTTTGCGATAGCAAAATGGGGTGCCGACGGGAAGGGGGCCCCAATAAAAGCAGCGAAAAAGTGGTCAGCCCCCTCACCCTAACCACATTCTAAATATGGAGGGTTTGGTGGATTACGCGCTGCGCGCTAATCCACCCTACATCAATGCCTTCAACGATTGTAAAGGAGATCATCTTGAGCGACGAAGTATTGTTAACCATCGAAAACCAAGTAGCGATTATCACTTTCAATCGCCCCAAACATTTGAATGCCTTCAACGGTGAAATGGCAGCCAAGTTAGAAGAAATCACCAGTGAATTACGCGACAATTCATCCATACGTGCTGTGTTATTAAAAGGCGCGGGCGATGCTTTTATGGCTGGACAAGATATTGAAGAATTTTATCAATCACTCAATAGCATGCCGGCTGAAATTATGCCGATGATACGACAATTGAATGCAAGTATTTTAGCGTTTCGTGAAATGGAAGTGCCAGTATTAGCATCAGTCCACGGCATTGTGATGGGACCTGGTTTAAGCATTATGCTAGCTACCGACTTAACGATTGCTGCAGAAGATACACAATTTTCGTTAGATTATAGTATGGTAGGCGCAACGCCTGCCGGTGGAATCACTTATGGCTTACCGCGCATTATTGGTAGTAAAAAAGCGATGGAAATGTTTATGCTGTCCGATACCTTCGATGCCAATACTGCCCATAATTTAAGTTTAGTCAATTGGGTTGTTCCTCACGATTCATTAGCCTACGAAACCGATCACATTATGCGACGCTTGGCGACCGGTCCTACTTGGGCGTATTCGCAAACCAAACAATTAGTGAATTCCAGTTGGCAAAACAGACCTGCCGCACAATTAGAATTGGAAGCAGAGTCCTTTGCAAAAGCGACCACTACTCAAGATTTCAAACAATCCGTTCGCGCTTTGGTGGGCAAACAACAACCAGAGTTTGAAGGTAAATAATTCGACTTGAAATCTTTTTCACCACGCCGGTCTAAAAATACCCAATAGAAATATTTTTTGATTGCATGCTATTTTTTGCGAGAGCATAATCCGCATCCCATTTGTTCATGTAGATGGGTTCTAGAAATTCAAAATATTTTTGCAGCGCAAAAATATTTTGAATTTCTAGAACTGTAACTGTAGTGAAATATTAAAATTATAAAATAGCGTGATAATAATCACGCATAAGGAAGACTTATGGCAGCGAGCCAATTGAAGTGTCCTGCTACACCTGTACAAGTAAAAAGTCCGCGTGAAATAAACGAACGTGCTTTGCGAGGGCAAAGTGTGCGTGCAAGAGAGTCTCGACGAAAGCTCGATGAGAAATTTTCTGCGCAACGACCTGCGTCGCATACTGATTTGCCGGGTGCAGTAGTAGAGCCATCGGTTTCAAGAGAATCAACTGCCTCAGTTAGTTCAAATTTATTGAGTCCATCCATATTAACTCCAGCAAAAGATTATCTTAATACGCATCATCCCCAATTATTACAAAAATTTATAAGAAATTTATTTGGGTTTTTTAATTTTTCGTTGGATGCTGGAGACGGATTAGAAAAATTTGATGATGAAGTAGTAAAAGGTTATTTTGAATGTCATCCACATTATCAAAATGATGCTGATATTAAAGCGTTATTGTTAGCTATTATAAATTTAGCCAATGACTGGCGACAGTTAGAAAATGCAGAGAATATGACAGCAGATATAAGCCTAGAATTATGGCAAAAATGTATTGAGGCTAAGTCTAAAACAGCGCAAGGACATGTCTATGGTTCAATTGAGGAAGCATTTTGTGGTTACGCCGGCCAATTGCTTAGACAAGCTTATGCTATCGAGCATCGTATTAAGATAGAAGCCCAAGGGCGGCGATTACGAGCGGACGAAGAGCAATTAATTGCGGATGTTTTTCGTGAATATATTGAAAAAAGTTTTAGAGATGAAGTGGCTCTTACTCCTCCGCGTGATCGGCCTATTCGCAGGAGATTGTCATCAACCAATGTTGCTAGATTCAGACAGCCTAATTTTGATGATGATCATTTAAATGAAGTAATTGTGCTAGCTCCACCTCCTTTGCCTGAAGTAAAAAAGCCAACTGAGGAACCCATAATAACTAAAATTCTTCAGCCGCTTGATCAAGCAATTTTAGATGCTACGTCGAATGGATATATTGAGGAAAAGAGTTGTCTAAAGAAAGATCTGACTACATTGCGTCATGATTTAAAGCTAGGATTAAAAAAAGGAATTAAAGAAGGTAAGTCTGAGCAGGAACTTGAAACATCAAATCAGGCAGAATGTGCAAAAGACACGGCTCATGTGTTACGTAAAACATTTTCATCTGACCCTCTTCAGGAGAAGCCAGCTACCATTAGTGCATATTATTACAAGCATAACGATTCTTGCGGAAAAATAGTGGGTAAAGTCGTGGGATGTATAACGCTTGGTTTAGCAAGTATAGTCGCTGGGGCATTGTTTGGAGTTTTTATGGGTGCAGTCAGTGGCTTGTTAACAGGTGGGTATGCTGCTGTCCCTGCTTTTACTTGGGGAATGCTCACAGGAGCTTCCTATGTTTTTAAGACGTTAGCTGCTTTCCAGACCCTATCAGCAGCGTTCGGATATCTCGGTGTCATAGCCACCAATACTGTATTCACAGCTCCTGCGGTTTATTACGGGCTATTTAAAAAAACTGCTATCAATCAGGGTACCCGCCGTGTGACGAATCAATTAAGATGCCATGTTGCTTCTCAGATCCAGCCTGCTGCTCAGTCACGATTGGGTGGATTACGCGCTGCGCACTAATCCGCCCTACAATCAGGGGTAAATTCACGCCAGGTTGGAATGAGAGGAAAATATAAACCTACTCGAATGGGGCGGGGATCTAATTGGCGCATGGCTTGAGAATAGTAATTTAATTGTTTTTGATATTGCTGTTGTTGTTGATCCATGAATTCTTCGATGCTGTTGCCAGCAAAATGAGCAGTTTTATAGTCAATGATCCAGCGGATCCCATCCGTTGTCACAAATGTTCTATCGATGATTAATGATTTCATTTCATTATTAATGATAGCGGTGAGTGGATATTCGGATTGAGCTTCAGGATGATTTTGTAAAATCCATTGGCCGCGCGTATCCTGTAATGTTTTTTGGATGGCATCGTGGACTGATTGCAGAGGAGTAGTTAATTCAGAAGGGGCGACACCTTGTTCTTTCCAGCACATTGGGATCCTAAGCTTAGAATTCCACGTGGACAAGTTGTCGCG
>JADMIO011135775.1_pt1 | contig 44661 bp, 33 predicted proteins | sample 8958161 | NCBI WGS metagenome assembly JADMIO01 (sample SAMN16585339, study PRJNA669376) | soil metagenome | isolation source: Crop rotation soil | place: USA: Cullars Rotation, Alabama | collected 2011
GCGGGCACCTGCCGTTCGATCCGACCACCGAATACATCAACACCATTCCGCCGCACCTGGAAGCGAAGAGTCCCGGTGATGCGGCGATGGAATGGCGCATCCGTTCGCTGATCCGCTGGAACGCGATGGCGATGGTGGTGCGCGCCAACCGCAGGCCTGGCGAACTGGGCGGCCACATCGCGAGCTTCGCGTCCAGCGCGACGCTCTACGACGTCGGCTTCAATCACTTCTGGCGCGCGCCGAACGATGAACATCCCGGCGACCTGATTTTCTACCAGGGCCATTCCTCGCCCGGCATCTACGCGCGCTCGTATCTGGAAGGAAGGCTCACCGAAGACCGGCTCGACCATTTCCGCATGGAAGTAGGCGGCAAAGGCCTTTCGTCCTATCCGCATCCGTGGCTGATGCCCGACTACTGGCAGACGCCGACGGTATCCATGGGCCTCGGGCCCATCCAGGCGATCTATCAGGCGCAGTTCCTGAAATATCTGGAAAGCCGCGGCCTGATGCCCAAGAGCGACCGCAAGGTCTGGTGTTTCATCGGCGACGGCGAAACCGACGAGCCCGAAACGCTGGGCGCGATCTCGCTGGCCGGGCGCGAGAAGCTCGACAACCTGATCTTCGTGATCAATTGCAACCTGCAGCGCCTCGACGGGCCCGTGCGCGGCAACGGCAAGATCATCCAGGAACTCGAAGGCGTGTTCCGCGGCGCCGAGTGGAACGTGATCAAGCTGATCTGGGGCAGTTATTGGGATCCGCTGCTGGCGCGCGACGCCAAGGGCGTGTTGCGCAAGCTGATGATGGAAACGCTGGATGGCGAGTACCAGGCCTGCAAGGCTTTCGGCGGCGCCTACACGCGCGAACATTTCTTCGGCAAGTATCCGGAAACCGCGGCGATGGTCGCGAGCCTTTCCGACGACGACGTCTGGCGGCTCAACCGCGGCGGCCACGATCCGCACAAGGTCTACGCGGCCTATCACGCGGCGGTGAACACCGAAGGCATGCCGACCGTGATCCTGGCGAAGACCGTCAAGGGTTACGGCATGGGTTCGGCGGGCGAGTCGCAGAACATCACGCACCAGCAGAAGAAGATGCACGAGGAGGCGATCGTCGCCTTCCGCGACCGCTTCAACATCCCGGTCGCGGACGACAAGTTGAAGGGCGAGGAAATCGAATCGGTGCCGTACTTCCATCCCGGCAAGGATTCGCCGGAGGTCGAGTACATCCACGAACGTCGCAAGGCGCTCGGCGGTTACCTGCCGCATCGCCGCCGCAAGACCTCGCAACCTCTGCCCGCGCCCGGGCTGAAAGCGTTCGAGCAGATCACCAAGGGCACCGGCGAACGCGAGATCTCGACGACGATGGCGCTGGTGCGCGGGATGAACCTGTTGCTGCGGGACAAGCAGGTCGGCCCGCATGTGGTGCCGATCGTCGCCGACGAAGCGCGCACCTTCGGCATGGAAGGCATGTTCCGGCAGATCGGCATCTACGCGCCCTTCGGCCAGAAGTACAAGCCGCAGGATTCCGACCAGTTGCTGTACTACCGCGAAGACACGAAGGGCCAGGTGTTGCAGGAAGGCATCAGCGAGGCCGGCGGCATGTCGGCGTGGATCGCGGGTGCGACCAGCTATTCGGTATCCGACCTGCCGATGCTGCCGTTCTTCATCTACTACTCGATGTTCGGTTTCCAGCGCGTCGGCGATCTCGCCTGGGCCGCGGGCGATTCGCGCGCGCGCGGTTTCCTGATCGGCGGCACGTCGGGCCGCACCACGTTGAACGGCGAAGGGCTGCAGCACGAGGACGGCCAGTCGCACCTGATGGCGGGCGCGATCCCGAATTGCCGCGCCTACGACCCGACCTTCTCCTACGAAGTCGCGGTGGTCCTGCAGGATGGCGTGCGCCGCATGCTGCACGAGCAGGAGGACGTCTATTACTACGTCACCGTGATGAACGAGAACTACGCGCATCCGGACATGCCGCAGGGCTGCGAGGACGGCATCGTGCGCGGCATGTACCTGTTCCGCGACGCCGACCGCCCGATGCCGGCGGGCGCGCCGACGGCGGAAGCGAAGTCCGACAAGCACGGCGAATCGCGCGTGCCGGAAACCGACGGTCCGCCTCCGCGCGAGACCAAGGCGAGCGCGAAGGCTGTGGTGGGCAAGAAGAGCCGGGACTCGACGAAAGCGAAAAGCAAGAAGCTTCGCGTGCAGTTGCTGGGCTCAGGCACGATCCTGCGTGAGGCGATCGCGGCGGCGGATTTGCTGGAGCGCGAGTTCGGCGTGGCGGCGGACATCTGGTCGTGTCCCAGTTTCAGTGAGCTGCGCCGCGACGGTTTCGATTGCGAGCGCTGGAACCGGCTGCACCCCGAGTCGAAGGACCCGCGCGTGCCCTACGTCACCCGGTGCCTGGAAAAACGCGAAGGCCCGGCGATCGCGGCCACCGACTACGTGCGCGAGTACGCCGACCAGATCCGTGCCTTCGTGCCGCAGGGCAAGCGCTACGTCGTGCTCGGCACCGACGGCTACGGCCGCAGCGACACGCGCGAACACCTGCGCGCCTTCTTCGAAGTGGATCGCCATTGGATCGCCCACGCCGCGCTTACCGCACTGGCCGACGACGGTGCGATCGAGCGCAAGGAAGTCGCGCGTGCGATCAAGCTGTGGAAGCTGGATCCGGACAAGCCCAATCCCGTGACGATTTAGAAAACTATTCCACCATCGCGCGCTGGATCGCTTCCAACCCGTGCCCGCGGGTTTCGATGCCGCTGCGCATCAGCATCAGGGCGGAGATCGCCATCGGCACGGCGATCACGATCGCGGAAAGGGTGAAGTTCCCGAACAGGCCGAGCACGCCGAGGCCCGCGCCGAGGATGCCGCCGGCCTTCGAACTAGCGGCGATCACGCCCGATCCCGTGCCGCGCAGGTGCACCGGATAGATCTCTGCGGAATAGGGAATCATCGTCGCGATCACGCCGCTGATTCCGACCAGCAGCATCACCGTGGCCACCACGGTCGCGGTGGTGTCACGCACATGGCCCACCTCGATCGCCAGGAATGAGAGCAGCGCCAGCGTCGTCAGCGCGATGAACAGTACCAGCGTGCGCACGCTGCTCCAGCGCTGATACAGCCACACCACGACGGCGATGCCGGGAATCGCGAGGATCGCCGATTTCGCCATCAGCGTGCTGGCCGCGTGCGCGTCGAGACCCAGCCTTTCCAGATTTCCGGGCAACCACAAAAGAAAACCGAAATTCGCCAGTCCCCAGGCCAGGCCGCACATCGCCAGGCCCGCGCTGATGCGCGCGTAGCGCCCGCGCAGCAGTTCGCGCACCTCTGCCACGGGGTGCACGATTTCCAGGATGTGGGTGTCTTCCGCCGGTTCGCCTGAGTCCGCCACCAGCTCGCTTTTCGAATCCGCGAAACGCATCAGCACCGCGCGCGCTTCGCGATGCAAACCGTTGTTGGACAAGAATCTCGGCGATTCCGGAATGTAGCGGTTGAGGAACACGATCAACGCGCCGGTCGGCAGGTTCAGCAGCCACAGCGCGCGCCAGGAAAAGGTCGGTTCCAGCAACGTCGCCGCGCCCGAGGCGGCGAGATAACCCGCCGACGTGCCGATGCCGCCCAGCGCCACCAGCAGCCAGCCGCGGTGCGCGGTCGGGATGGTTTCGGCCATCAGCGTGAACGCGATCGGCAGCATGCCGCCCGCCGCCGCGCCCATCAGGAAACACATCACCAGATTCCAGCCGAACGAGGGCATCGTGCCGCAGATCGCCGTGCCCATGAACATGATCGCCGAGAGCAGGATCGCCGCACGCCGACCGAACAGGTCCGCGATGCGTCCCCACACGATCGAACCGACCACGGTGCCGGTCAGCGCCGACAGCGCGAGATAACCCGCGGTGGAGGCCTTGATCGAATATTCGTGCGTCATGCCGGGCATCACGAACGCGATCGACGCCGGTTTCATCACGTCGACCGTCAGCGCCACCGCCAGCACGATCACCAGCTTCCAGTGTTCGCGGTTGAGCGGCACGCCGTCGGCGACGTGGAAGTAAAGATTGTTGCCGTGTCCTTGTAGGTTCTGGCGCAGTTGCGCGAGGTGCGGCATCAGGCCATAGGCGGCGAGCAGCACGCCGCACGGGATCAGGCCCATTCCGATCGACATCGGCGTGTCCATCGCCATGCCGGCGAGGTGGTAGTGCATCGGCGCGGCCATGATGTACATCGGCATGTGCAGGCACACGCCCATGGCCACGGCGATGCAGCCGAGCCAGAAGGCCAGCGGATGGTGGAAAGCGATGCCGTCGGATTTCATGCGCGTCCCGCGGTAGGACGCCAAGCCTAGCATCGCCCTCGCGAATCGTGGCTCGATGAACGGCACCTGAGGCGATCCGTGCGATTCACCGCACGTTGAATCGGGCCTGCGCAAGCTGGCCGAGGTCTTCAACGGAGGAACGGCCATGCAAGGACGGATGCCAATGATTGCACTCGTTGTCGCGCTTTCGGGCGCCCTGTTCGGCGCGGGCGGCGCGGCATGGGCGCAGGACACGGGCACCACCACGCGGCAAACCACCACCACGACCATCACGAGGTCTTTCCAGAAACCCAGCGGCGCGTTGGGCGAGGACGCCATCAAGGGCGATGTCGCGCAAGCGGGCTACAAGGAAGTGAAGGGACTGGAGTTCAAGAACGGCGTCTGGGTGGCGAAGGCCCGTGGGGGCAACGACAACTGGGTGCGCATCAAGGTCGCGCCGGTGACCGGCAAGGTCTACCAGGCCGATGCGCCTTCCAAACTCAACGAGGACGAGGTCAAGGCCAAGCTGAGCGCGCAGGGCTTCCAGAACATCGACGACGTGGATTTCGACGACGGCCTCTGGAAAGCGAGCGCGCAGGACAGCAACGGCCACGACGTGGACCTGCTGGTCGATCCCGACGACGGCAGCGTGGTGGCGAAATCGCAGGACTGACCACAGGGAACGCGAGTTTGGAACGCGGCCAGGGAAGGCCGCATCAGGGACGATGCGAACAGCGGCCAGGGATGGCCGCTTTTCCTTTGTGGAACGGATGCGGATCCGCACGTTGACGTCGGGGTTGTTCCCTGCCCGTTCGCGGCCGCGTCGATCCTCGTGGATGCGCAAGAAGCGGATGGCGGACTCCCCGCGCGATGGACGAATCTGCGCGCACCTTCAATCGGAGCCGCATCATGGGTTTTCGCATCCAAGGCCTGAAGCCCGAGCCGTTCGTCGAAATGTTTCCCCTCTCGGACGAGGCATTGGCCGCGCGCGGTGCGCGCCGGGTCACCGCCGCCGCCAAGCCCGGCTTTCCGTGCCGCATCGGCCTCACCGATGCCGAAGTTGGCGATGAGGTGATCCTAGTCCATCATGAACACCACGCGGTGGCGTCGCCGTTTCGGTCTTCGTACGCGATCTACGTGCGTGAAGGTGAACGGCAGTACGACGAAATCGATCGCGTGCCGCCAGCGCTTCGTTCGCGCCTGATTTCGCTTCGTGCATTCGACGGCGAGGGCATGCTGGTCGACGCCGACATCGTCGAAGGCCGCGAGCTGGAGACGTTGATCGAACGGCTGTTCGCGAACCCGTGCGTCGCATATCAACACGCGCACTTCGCCAAGCCCGGCTGTTACGCGGCGCTGATCGAACGGGCCTGAGAAGTCGGAAATGCCTTACGGGCGGCCGCGCGAAGAACCGATAGCCGGTCGATGCGGTGCGCGCGATCCTTTCGCCGTGGCGGAGGGTACTGCGATGGTCGCTCGCAACGGCAATGAATCGGCTGCAGCAACGTACCTGCGTTGGCTGGGCGCGCTTGTACTGTTGCTCGCAATGCAGGGCGCGCATGGCGCTTCGATATTCAAGTGCGTCGATGCGAGCGGAACAGTCGCTTTCCAGGATACCGCTTGCGCGAAGCAGGCGACGCAGAACGAAGTGGATGTGCGCGGTCAACCGCTGATCGATCCGACCGCGCCTCCCTACTTGGCGGATTTTTCACACGAATCCGTCCGCGGAGGCACGCACGACAGAAAGCACGCCGATGGCCGCGCGCGCGCGTCTTTGCATCGCCCGCACGAGGACAAGGAACGGGTTTCCTATGAATGCCGCGCGACGGACGGCGAAGTGTTCTATCGGCACGCGCGCTGTCCGCACTCCGTGTCCGGCGACGGCATCGCGCGTTTCGGGTCAGACCAATCACGCACCGGTTCGCGGCATGGCGGGCACGGTTCGCGCGCCGGCGCCTGGGGTTCGGTGTCGGTCACCTCGCGCGAAATCCCGCGCGACGAGGCTTGCCGCCGGATCAACGCCGCGGGCGCGGATGGCCGCGACGGCCACGCGCGCGACGAGCAGGTCTCTGTGTACGAGCACGATCTCGGTCGCGACCCCTGCAGCGGCTACTGATCCGTCATCGGGCCCGTGCAGGCATCACGCTCGCCGGCGCGGTTTCGGCAAGTGCACGACCTGCCCATGCGTCGCGGGTTTCGCGAAGTCGGTCGGTGGCACCGCACGAAAACGCACGGCTTCTTCCAGTAGCCATTCGCGGAATGCGCGAAATCCCGCGTGCTTGCGCGAACGTTCCGGGTACACGAGGTAGTGCCATCGCCTGGCCTTCATCAGTTCGGGGAACAGCGCGACCAGCTGTCCGGTTTCGATCAGCGGACGCACCATGGTCGTGCGTCCGAGCGCCACGCCGATCCCTTCGACCGCCGCGCGCTGGCGCGACTCGGAATCGCTGAACGAGGCGGCGTACCGTTTCGGCGGCTTGCCTCCGTACATGGCGAACCACTCCGGCCATGGATCTTCCGGACACAGCAACGGCCATTCGCCGAGTTGTTCCAGCTTCGGCGGCTTGCGGCCTTTGAGCAGCGACGGGCTCGCAACAGGCGTCAACCACTCCTCCAGCAATGATTCGACGACCAGGCCGGGCCAGTTGCCGACACCATAACGCAGCGCGGCGTCGTGGCGGCCGTCGGAAAAATCCACCAACTCGATCGACGAGTCGAGGTTCAATTCGATTTCGGGATGCTGCGCGACGAACCGCGGCAGGCGCGGCAGCAGCCAGCTCGAGGTCATAGATGGCATTGCGGACAGAGACAGCGTGTTCTCGCAACGCGCACACAACGGTTTCAGGGCCTCCTCGATCGATTCGAGGTGGGGGGCGACGTTGTCGAGCAGGCGTTGCCCTTCCGCCGTGAGCCTCAAGCCCCGCGATCCGCGCACGAACAGCTTGCAATCGACGCGCTCTTCCAGCAACCGGATCTGGTGGCTGAGCGCGCTTACCGTCAGGTGCAGGCGCTCGGCGGCGCGTGTGAGGTTCTGCACGCGCGCGACCGCGACGAAATCCTGCAGGGCGTTGAAGGGAGCTCTTGCCATTTCGAAATTTCTCAAGTCAGTTTGGAAAAATCATCGCTACCGAGAATCGTGCGAAGCCCATATGATGCGCTCCCAGGGTCGAATAGGCAACATCGGAGAAGGAAGCCATGTTGAACGAATTTGCAAGAATCGCCGGCGGGATGATGTTCCTGCACGGCCACATCATGAACCCCGAAACCGCGCGCCTGCTGGCGCGGGCCGACCGGCCGGCAGCGTCCAAGCCGCGCGGTGGACACCGCGCGCGGGTTTCGCGCAACGGTGAAATCCGCACGTACGCCGTTCTGCTCGCGCTCGCCGCGATCTGGGGCGGCTCGTTCCTGTTCCAGCGCGTCGCGGCCCGCGATTTCGGGCCGCTGCCGCTGGTCGAAGTGCGGCTGGCGCTCGGCGCGCTGGTGCTGTTGCCGTTCCTGTGGCGCGAGCGCGCGCATTTCGTGCGTTCGCGCTGGCCGGCGATCGTCGCGATCGGTTCCATTTCCACCACGCTGCCGTTCCTGCTGTTCGCCTGGGGCGCGGAGCGCGCGCCGGCCGGCATCGGCGCGATCTCCAACAGCATGGCGGTGCCGTTCGCCGCGCTGGTCGCCTTCGCGTTGTTCGGCGAACGCATCGGCATGCGCCGTGCGGTTGCGCTGTTTTCCGGGCTGGCTGGCGTGGCGGTGCTGGCCAGCGGCGACGTCGCCGGTTCGCACATTGCGGCGGCGGTGGGGGCGGGCACGCTGGCGGCACTGATGTACGGCGTCTCGACCAACCTGGTGAAACGTCATCTATCCGACCTGCCGCCGGCTGCGCTGGCCGCAGCCGCGCTCTTGTGCGGCGCATTGGAACTGGCGCCGTTCACGGCGTTCGAATGGCCGAAGAATGCGATTCCCGCGCACTCTTGGGCGAGCGTGGTGGCGCTGGGCGTGCTCTGCACCGGGTTCGCGTACGCACTGTTCTATCGGTTGATCGGCAAGATCGGTGCGACGCGCGCGGCGATGGTCACCTATCTCGTGCCGGCGTTCGGCGTGACATGGGGCTGGCTGTTTCTGGGTGAAGCGCTGACTCCCAGCATGGCCGCGGGCGGCGCATTGATCCTGGGCGGCATGATCTTCGGACAGCGCGAGGTCCGGCCGCGGACGCCGCGCCTTGTGCCGGTGCACGCCACGCGCGAGCCGTGCGTGGATTGCGGCTGACGATCGGGTATCTAAGGGCATGCAAATGGATCCGCATTTCCCATCCGCGCAGGAATACTCGGCCGGGCGGGCTCGTTATCCCGCCCTGGCGCTGGTCGACATCCGCTCTCGGCAACAGGATGTCGTCGACCTCTATCGCAACGAAGTGCTGTCGAACGTCAACGAGGATTGCCTGCGACTGGCGGTTTTCGAGGGCGAGTACCGATGGCACCGGCATCCGGATTCGGACGAACTGTTCCTGGTCGTGGCCGGCAAGTTGCAAATCGATCTCGCCGGCCACGACACCGTCGAACTGACCGAGTGGCAATACTTCGTGGTGCCCAAGGGCGTGGCGCACCGGACCCGCGCGATCGGACGCACCGTCAACCTGACTTACGAAAGGCAGGGAGCGGCGACCGTGTTCCTGGACGGAGCCGACGGCTGATCCATCGAACCCGGGCAAGTGGTCCCGGCCGGATGGGCAACCATTGGGCCCGACGGGTACACTGCAATGCATGAACCCGGACCTCCGACGGATCATTGCCGCCGCCTTGCTATTCGCGCTGGCGTCCGGTTGCTCGCAGGCGCCCGCACCCGCGCAAACCGCTGCCAGCCAGCAGGGCGAGCACGCCCAACAGGCGGCCGACAAGCTCAAGCTGTACCGGCAGATGCTCGACAGCCACCGCGATGACCTTGCCGCGCCGATCGGCCAGGAAATCGTCGCCGATTTCGGCGACACGCCCGCCGCGGCGGAAGTGCGCAGAACCCTGCCGCAGATCCAGGCCAGGGCCAACGCGCAGGCCGAGCATGATCGCCTCGCCGCGTTGTGGAGTTACCAGACCGGCATGCAGTCCGGCGGCAAGCAGTATTCGGCCAGCATCACCAGCAGCAAGCCCACGGGCGAAGCGGCGGTCCAGTTGATATTGCGCCGGCATTCGAAGTGGGGCCAGAGCGTGTATCTGTTCGGCAGCGGCCGCGGCTTCGTCTGCAAGGGCCAGTGCGACGTGCCGATGCGCTTCGACGGCAAACCGCAGAAGTGGAAGGCGTACCTCCCCAGGACCGGCGAGCCCGCGCTGTTCATCAAGGACGATGTGCGTTTCATCGAGGCGATGACCAGGGCCAAGGCGATCGAAATGGACGTGGTCACCGCCGGCCACGGCAGGGAGACGCTGGGCTTCGAGGTCGGCGCTTACGATCCGGACAAGTTCCCGGAACTGGTCAGGGCCAAGCCGCACCATTGATACGGCGTGCCCGCGCGCGCATGCTGCGCGTTCGCATCCATGGCGTTCGGGGGTTGCGTTATGGAAGAGAAGATCTGCGTTTTCGACGACGTCTACAACGAGACTTCCGCGCGCGCGCAGGCCGAACACGAAAAGATCGCCGCCTTCGGCATGCTGGCGCGCATGAAATTGTGGGACCGGCCCAAGGAAGCCGACATCGCGCTGTCTTCGACCGAAAAGCGTTACGAACCTTTCTGGTTGGCGAAGGCCACGCGCCGCACCGCATACAAGCGCAAGACCGTTTACAAGGTGCGCATCGAGCACGCGCATGCGAACGCCGTGGAACTCCTGGGCCAGAAATTGAACGTCGGCCCCTCGCGCGAGCTGAGCCTTCAGGGACTCGAGGATTGCGAACGCATCGTGGCCTTGTCGGAATATTTCGACGGCCTGCACCGGCAGTCGCCGGAAAAGATGCTGGCGGACTTCGCCGGTAACTACACGTTCCGCGACCTCACCGACACCAGCGAACCGAACTTCATCGCGCCGACAGTTACCGCGGCTTCGGTGCTGCAGCAGGTGAAATCGAAGTTGAGTACGCCCGTCGAGGCCGACCAGATCGAGAGCGACGAAATCGACATCCAGTCGCTGAACCTGATGTTCCGTCCCGTCTACGCCTTCCAGTTCACCTGGAAGGACAAGCAGGGAGTGATCGAGATCGATGGCTTGTCCGGACGCGTCAACAAGGAAGGCAACATGCTCGGCAACGCGGTGCGCAAGCTCGGCTCGCGCGACGCGTTGTTCGACCTCGGCGCGGATTTCGCAGGGCTGGTGCTGCCCGGCGGCACGATCGTGGTGAAGCTGATCGACAAACTGTCGAAGTAGTATTTCGAAGCGGCTCTTGTTGAAAGTGCGGATACGGACGTCCGCCTTTTTGATCCTTGCGATCAAGCATGATCGCAAAATGGAACCGCTGCCATCGATGGCCGGTTTTGGTCCTGCACCGGGTCGGGGCGCCACGATTTGCTGTGAGGGCGCGACGTCGAGCGATCGGGGACGACCGCACTAATCCTGCACTTCGTCGCAGCGGCGCTCGGTCGTCGTGTACGTTTCGCTTTCCTGGTGCGCCTTCTGCACCTTGTTGCCGATCACGCCGCCGGCCACCGCGCCTCCCGCGGTCGCCAACGTCTTGCCCTTGCCCTTGCCGACCTGGTGGCCGAGCAGGCCGCCCGCGACCGCGCCGATCGCGGTACCGGCGATGCGGTGCTTGTCCTTGTGCGGCACCTTGTGCACCACCTGCACGTCGCGGCACACCACGCGCGCGGTGGCAGGCGCCGGCTTGAAACCTGTGGCGGCGGCGAGCACCAGCACCGCGCCGAGATAGCGATGGATACGCATGATTCTGCTCCGGGCGCCGATCCTGTCCGACCATGCTACGCGCGGGAACCGCTGTCAAATCGCGTATGCGGTCGGTTCAGCCGGGAGTCGGCATCGGCGCAACTCATCTAGCGCGAGGTTCAGCTTCCTGCCGCGACACTAGCCGTGCAAGGCATTATCAGTCCAACCAGGAGGAGGGTCACCAGATGAAAGGAACCATCACGCGCTTCAAGACGCACGCGCTCGCCGCTGCGACCATCGCCGCACTATCGTGCGCCGGGTCGCTCGCGTTTGCCCCCCGCGCGTCGGCCGCGGCCGATCTCGAGTGCAAGATGAAGTTCTCGATGAAAGGCTGGTCGGCGATCGTGAAGAAAGCCAGGGGCAACGGGATCGTTACATGCGGCAACGGCGAATCCATGCCGGTGCACATCGAAGTGGTCGGCGGCGGACTGACCGCGGGCAAATGGCAGATCGACGACGGCACCGGCACCTTCAGCGACGTGCACCACATCCGCGAAGTGCTGGGCTCGTACGCGCAGGGCGAAGCGAGTGCCGCGGCGGGCAAAGCCGCGAGCGCTCAGGTGTTGACCAAGGGCACGGTGTCGCTGGCGCTGGCCGGGGTCGGCCAGGGCATCGACCTGGGGTTGTCCGGCGCGAAGTTCACGATCACGCGCGGAGAAGCGATGCACCACTGAACGCGATCACTTTTTGATCGTTTTCACCGCGGCGCCAACGCCGCGGTTTTTTTATCGGGCGTCCGGTGCCTGAGGGGAAATCCGACCGTTGCGCGGGCGACCGTGCTTCCGCTGCTTGGCTTCCAGCATCGCCAGGTCGGCGGCGCGAAACGCCTGTTCGAGCGATTGCCCGTCGCCACGCAGCGCCGTGCCGAGGGTCGCTTGCACGTTCACCGCCTTCAGGGACTCTTCCGCGCGCGCGCGCAGGTGCTCCATTCCCTCCGGCCCGACGCCGATCACCAGCACCGCGAACTCGTCGCCGCCGATCCGCGCCACCGCATCGCCGTCGCGCACCGCGTGTAACAGCGCGCGCGCCGTGCGCACCAGCAAGGCATCGCCATCGTCGTGGCCCAGGCTGTCGTTGATCACCTTCAGGTCATCGAGGTCGGCCATCAGTACGCCCGCGCTCTGCCCATAACGCTTGCAACGCGCCTCCTCTACCGTCAGAAGGTGCATCCAGCCGCGGCGGTTGTATGTGCCTGTGAGCGGATCGGACAGCGATTCCATCTCCGCGCGCTCGGCGCGGCGCGTGGTTTCGGCCAGCTCGACGTCGTGTTCGAGCAGCGTGCCGAGCATGCGCGCGTGCAGGCGCACCTGCGGCAGGAATCGTGCGAGCTCCGGGCCGCGCGGGGCGGGATCGAAACCGCACAAGGTGCCGAACAGCCGTCCATCCGAATGCTGCACCGGTACGCCGATGTAGGCGCGGATCGGGGTGCGCCGCAACATCGGCGCGTCGCGGAAGTCCGGTTCGGCCAATACATCCGGCGTGGCCTGTGGACCCGTGCCGCGGGTCATGCGCGCGCAGAGGCTGTCGGTCCACGGCAAATGCATGCCCGCGCGCAATCCGTAGTTGTCGTCGTCCACGGCGAGCAGCACGCAGTCGTTGCCGTGCAGGCGCGTGAGCGCCCACAGCGCGAATCCGGTATCGGCGCGCAAGCGCCCGAGTACGGCGCGCGCTGCCTGCTCGAAAGTTTCGAAAGGCGGCAGCGAGGTTGCCACGCTGCGCGCGAGTGCGGGCGATGGGGAGACGTGTGAATCGAACTCGGTGTCGATCATGGAGATCCCGTCCGTGGGCGCGGCAGTGCGAAGTGTGCCGGTGCGATGATGAAGAAGGCGCAAGAACGCGGCGTGCCTCGCAATGGCACGTCCGACATTCTAAGCCGATCCGGCCGGCGCGAAAGCGATCGCGAAGACGAAGCGCCCGCGTTGATGTAGGTTTGTGTTCCATCGTGGCGGCTGTCGGGCCGTTCGATCACGGGAGCTTCACGGAAATGCAGGACTGGCTGAAGAACATCCATCTTTCGGACTTGCCCGAAACCAGCGCGCACTACGCCCTGCAACTGGCGATCTCGGTGCTGCTGCTGGTGGCCGGCTTCTGGCTGATCGCCCGCATCGCCAACCTGTTCGCACGTGCGTTGCGGCGTGGGCACACCGATCCGACCCTGGTCGGTTTCCTGCGCAACGCGGCCTATGGCGGCATGGCCGTGCTGCTGGTGGTCGGCGTGGTGCAGAAGGCCGGTTTTCCGACCGCCTCCCTGGTGGCCGCGGTCGGCGCCGCGGGACTGGCGATCGGGCTGGCGTTGCAGGGCTCTCTGTCCAATCTCGCCTGGGGCGTGCTGCTGATCGTGTTCCGCCCGTTCCGGGTCGGCGACTTCGTCCAGTTCGGCGCGATCATGGGCACCGTGGAACGCATCGACCTGATGCAGACCTACCTGGTGATGCCGGACAACCGCGAAGCGATCGTGCCCAACTCCAAGGTAGGTTCGGACGCGATCATCAACTTCAACCGGCTGGGCAAACGCCGGTTCGAAATCACCGTGGGCATCGGCTACCAGGACGACATCGGTCGGGCGATGCAGATCGTGCGCGAGGCTTTCACCGCCGACCAGCGCATCCTCGAGCAGCCGGAGCCCGGCGTGTGGGTGAATGCGCTGGGCGCAAGCACGGTCGACCTGGTGATCCGCGGCTGGGCCCACGCCAGCGATCTGTGGGAAGCGCAAACCACGCTCACGCGCACGGTCAAGGAGCGCTTCGACGCCGAAGGCATCAGCATGCCGTTCCCGCAGCACGAGGTCACGGTGAAGCAGATCGTGGATGCCGCGCAAGGCGCGGCCAGGCCGTGATCTCCACCGGGCTTACTCCTGCGCCACCTGCGCGCGATTGTCGTCGCTGACGCGGTCCACCAGTTCGTTGAACGGATCGATCCCCGCCTCGTAGGGTTGTGCGCCCACCGTCACGCTGATGGTGCTGTCGCCGTCGGCGACCGGCATTTTCGCAAGATACAGCGGCTTCTCGTCTTCCTCCTGGCCGCTGGCAGCTTTGGCGAACACGCCGATCTCGATCGGATTGTCCACCTTCGCGCGCGTCTCCTTGCCCTTGCCGTCGGCGTGGAACTTCGCCGCGTGCACATGCATCGTGACCTGATACCTGCCGTCCGGAAGTTTTTTCGACGTGGCCTTGACCATGCGGTCGTCGAACAGGGTGATCCTGTCGAGGAAATCGGTGATGAGGCCCTGGTACTGCGGCCCCGCCTGGTTGCGCAGCTCCGCGATCAGGTCGCGCGTGTCCGTATAGGGCGGCTGCTGGAATTTGACGGCGCCAAGCCATTTCCGCAGCGCGGCATTGACCTTGTCTTCGCCGAGGTAATCCTGCAGCGCGTAGAAGATCACCGAGCCCTTGCGATAGTGGATGTAGGCCTGGTTCTCCACCAGCGCGAGCGGCTCCTCTTCCACGCGCTCGCCGGCCCGGCCGGAAAGATAGTTGTCGAGTTCGTACTTCAGGAACTTCCGCATCCTGGTCGGGCCGTACAGGTCTTTCATTACCATCAGCGCCGAGTACTGCGCCAGCGATTCGTCCAGCATCGTCACGCCCTGCACGTGCGCACCGATCGCCTGGTGCGCCCACCACTGGTGGCCGATCTCGTGCGCGGTCACATAGGTGACGTAGTCGATGTCGGAGGGTTTGCGCAAATCGGCGATGAAGCCGATCGATTCGGAGAACGGAATGGTGTTCGCGAACGACTGCGCGAAAGCCGAGTAGTCGGGAAACTCCAGGATCCGGACCTGGCGGAACTGGTAAGGCCCGAAATGCTGCGTGTAGTAGTCGAGCGACCGCTTCGCCGCCGCGATCATGCGCTGCACGTTGTAAGGATGCTGCGCGTCGTAGTAGATCTCGATGGCCACGTCGTGCCAGCGATCGCGCGCGACCTTGTAGCGCGCTGACTGGAAGGAGAAGAAACCCAGGATCGGCGTGTCCTGCACGTAGTGGAAATAGTGGCGGCCGCCCTCCGTCCATTCCCGCTGCAGGTAACCCGGCGCCAGCGCGATCTGGTCGGGGCTGGTCGAAAGCGTGGCCTCGAAATGAACCCAGTCGGCGTCGCAGGAAATCAGGTTGTCCGCGTGCGCCGCGGCGTCGTCGCGCTTGGGCAGGCGCTGCGCGGGACCGAGCCCGTACTTGCGGCGATCGTTGTTGTCCTCGAGCTGCTGGCCTTCGTCGTAGCAGAAGTGGGGGAAGAACTGATTGTTGACGAAAGTGCCGTTTTGAACGAACTGTTCGCCGACCGGCTCGTTGGCGAAGCCGCCATAGGCCACGTGCATCCTGAAACCGAAATCCATCGACGCGCCCGGCGCCAGCGGCGTCGCCAGTTTGTAGAGATAAAAACCCTGCTTCTTGTCCGCGAGCGCGACTGCGTGCGACGGAAAATCCAGGTCGATCCTGTAGTCGCGCGTCTGCGGCGTCGGCAACTGGACCAACAACTGGTCGATCGGCTTGGCGTGGCGATTGACGAGCGTGTAGTGGCCGTCGACGTCCACGCGCCGCTCGCCCGGATACATGGCGACGTCCACTTTCACGTCGCTGATGCGGGGTTGCGCGAGCCCCACGTACTTGCGGTACTGCTTCTCGTAGTTGGCCGCGAGGCGCTGGCCTTCGTCGTAGGTCTGGTAGCGATACAGTCGGTGCGTCTCGTGGAACAGGAACATGCCGATCGCAGCGAACGCGGCGAGCGAGAGCACGAGGATCGCGCGCGCCGGCACCCCGAAGCGTTGCAGCGCCACACGCGTGCGCTCGCGCCAGCCCGTGACGTTGCCGCGCAGCCAGTACAACGCGCCGAGCACCAGCAGCGCCACGGCGAAGCAGGCCCAATAGACGCGGAACCAGAGATTGCCGATCCAGAACGAGCCGAAGCCGTTCATGTCCGAATACGGCGCATCGGGCGCGCTGCCGTAGCGGTAAAGATTGTCGTCGAGGTGTTTTTGCGACAACACGATGTTGGAGACGATGAAGGCCAGCAGCAGCCCGTAGCCCGCGAACTTGTTGTTCGACCAGACCTGCAGCACCACCGCGAGGATCCCGATCAGCAGGAATGGCGGCGACTCCAGCGCGATGTACTGCAGATATAGCAATGGCTGCAGATGGTGGTAACCGCGCAGCAACTGGTAGCCCATGCAGAACACGGAACCGGCGGCGAGGAACAGCACGATCACGACCGCGAGCGCCGTCACTTTCGACAGCAACGGGATCCAGTCTGGTGTCGGGAACGCATCCACCACTTCGCTGATGCGCCCGTTGCGTTCGCGCCAGACCAGTTCACCCGCGTAGAACCCCACCACCAGCAACAGCAGCCACGTGTAGCTGCCCGCCATCGACTGCGCCATCAGGTGGGTCACCGGCCACACGCTGGTGCCGTAGATTTCGCCGCTGAACGCGAGACTCGCGCCGAGATTCATCAGGCCGAACGCGAGCATCACCAGGAAGGGCACGCCGCGCAGTACCGCGCGCGTGTCGAACCATGCCAGTTTCAGGAACTGCACGCAGCGCGCGGCCAGGCCCGTGCGCAACACCGCATCGGGCAACGCGACCGATGCCGCAACCACGGCCGGAGCGGGCGTCGCCGCTTCGCCGCGTTTGCGACGGCGGAACATCCGCAATCCCTCGCGGTCGGTCTTGAACAGTGCAAAAGTCGCGACGAGGAGCGCGAGGCCGATCGCCAGCCAGATTGCGCGATTGCCCAGCAGCACGCCCGTGAGTTCGGGCAGCCGCACGTTGCCGTCGGCGGGCGTCCAGTAGCGTGTCGCCAGGTCGAGGGCGCCGAGACCGAAAGGATCGAGCAGCGCGCCCGCGGTCTGGTGGTCGATATTGCCTCCACCCAGCGTTCCCTGCGCGATCTGCCAGAGGACGAAGAACGCAATCACGCCGATATACGTGCCGAGCATCGAGCGCGTCAAGGTCGCGAGCAAGAACAGCAATGCGCCGACGAAGAACAGATCCGGCAGCACGACCACGCCGAACGCCCAGCCATAGGCATCCCACGGCGTGGGCCCGAGGCGCGCGGCATCCAGCCACGGCATCAGCGAACCGAGCCACATGCCGACCGCCACGACTGCCAGCACCGCCGTGCTGACCAGCCATCCGGCGGCGAAACGCCCGCCCAGATACGCGCGCCGCGACATCGGCGTGGCGAACACCATTTCCGCGGTACCGGCGTTGAAATCCCGCAGCGCAGCGCCCGCGACGAAAATGGTGTTCAGGAACAGGCCCCCGAACAGGGAGAACGCCCCCAGCAGTTTGATCACGACGATCGGCGCATTGCGATGGATGTTGCCGATGCCGCCGCCGATGGTGATCGAATCCGAGGCCGCGGCGGCGAATGCCAGCGCCGCCAGGCCTATGGCGACGAGCCAGAACAGCGGGCTGCGCAACTGCTGGCGCAATTCGAACCGGAAGATTTCGCCGAACATGTCACGCCGCCTTTGCGGTGGCGGCGTGATGCAGCTGGCCGAAATAGACGTCCTCCAGGTCCGGCGATACGCTCTCGAAACCTTCCTCGGGTTTCGCGTCGGCCAGCACGTGGATGACGGTATTGCCGGCGGCGAGACGAGTGGACAGCACGTTCATGCGCGCGCGGTAATCCGCCAGCGCCGACTTGTCGACCACCCGGCGCCAGACCCGTCCTTCCATCGAGCGGATCGTTTCGCGCGGCTCGCCCGCGAGCCGCACCCGGCCCTCGGCGATGATCGCCATGCGGGGGCACAGCTCGGTCACGTCCTCCACGATGTGGGTCGAGAGGATCACCACCACGCGTTCGCCGATCTCGGCGAGGAGGTTGAGGAAACGCTGGCGCTCCTCGGGATCGAGGCCCGCGGTCGGCTCGTCGACGATCACCAGTTTCGGATTGCCGATCAGCGCCTGCGCGATGCCGAAGCGCTGGCGCATGCCGCCGGAAAAACCGCCCAACTTGCGTTTGCGCACCTCGAACAGATTCACCTGTTTCAGCAGCGCATCCACCAGGTCGCGGCGCTCGCCGCGCGCGGTCACGCCCTTGAGCACCGCGAAATGGTCGAGCATGGCCTCGGCGGTGACCTTCGGGTACACACCGAACTCCTGAGGGAGATAGCCGAGCACGCGACGCGTACCCGGCTTGTCCGCCAGCACGTCCAGGTCCCCGAGCTTGATGCTGCCGGAATCGGGATCCTGCAGCGTCGCGATCGTGCGCATCAGCGTGGACTTGCCCGCGCCGTTGGGGCCGAGCAGCCCGAACATCCCGTTGGGAATGTCCAGCGACACCGACTGCAGCGCGCGCACGCCGTTCGGATACGTCTTGGAAAGATCGCGGATGGTCAGCATGGCGGTTCCCCTTGTCTGTCTGCCACGAGCGGCGGGCAGTCTGCCGGTCCCCCGGCGCGGCTGTCCATTGGCCATTGGTCATTGATTGGCCAGGACATGACGTGGCGGCGCGGATGCGCGACACTTGGCCGTTGCGGACAATCGAAGCAGGAAAAAGCATGGCCGACATGCGCGAAGCCACCGTTCCGGACATCGGGGATTTCACCGACGTGCCGGTGATCGAGGTGCTGGTCAAGCCCGGCGACCGCGTCGAGAAGGACCAGGGCCTGGTCACGCTGGAATCTGCCAAGGCCACCATGGAAGTGCCGGCGCCGTTCGCCGGCACCGTTCGCGAGGTCAAGGTCAAGGAAAACGACACCGTGTCGCAGGGCACCGTGATCGCGCTGATCGAAGCGAGCGATGAAAAGGCCGCGCCGAAACCTGCCGCGCCTGCGGCCAAACCCGCCGCCGCCGCCGCGGAAAGCGCGCCGAAGAAGTCCGTTTCTCCCGTGAGCGAAGAGGGCCGGGCAGGACCGAAGGCGTCTGCTGCGAAAGCGGAAACGACGCTCGCTCCGAAGAGCGCGCCGCCGGAGCAACGCGACGAATCCGGCCCACGCTCGCCGCCGGTTCCTTTCGACGCCGATGCGGTCGCTCCGGGCAAGGTGCCCTATGCCAGTCCCGCGATACGCGCTTTCGCGCGCGAACTTGGTGTGGATCTTGCGCGGGTGCATGGCAGCGCGCGCAACGGCCGCATCACGAAGGAAGACGTGCAGGCATTCGTGAAGTCGGCGCTTGCCGGAGGAATGCCGCAACCCGGCGCGGCAGCCGGCGGCGGATTGAACCTCCTGCCGTGGCCGCAGGTGGATTTCTCGAAGTACGGGGAGATCGAGGAGAAGCCGCTTTCGCGTATCAAGAAGCTCTCCGGCGCCAACCTCGCGCGCAACTGGGCGATGATCCCGCACGTCACGCAACATGAGCTCGCCGACATCACGGACATGGAGGCGTTCCGCAAACAGCTCGGCGCCGAAAACCGTGAGGTGAAGGTCACGCCGCTGGTGTTCATGATCAAGGCCGTCGTCGCGGCCCTGAAGCAGTACCCGCAATTCAACGCATCGCTGGAAGCGAGCGGCGAAAAGCTGGTCCTCAAGAAATATTTCCATATCGGCATCGCGGTGGATACGGCCGAAGGCCTGGTGGTCCCGGTGATCCGCGATTGCGACCGCAAGGGCGTGCTGGAACTGGCGATCGAGCTCGGCGCAATTTCGAAGAAGGCGCGCGACAGGAAGCTCTCGCCTGCCGACATGTCCGGCGGGTGCTTTTCGATCTCCTCGCTGGGCGGCATCGGCGGCACATACTTCACGCCGATCATCAACGCGCCCGAGGTGGCGATCCTGGGTGTGTCGCGTTCCTCGATGCGTCCGGTGTGGACCGGCAGCGAATTCAAGCCGCGATTGATGCTGCCGCTGTCGCTGTCCTACGACCATCGCGTGATAGACGGCGCGGATGCGGCGCGCTTCGCCACCTATCTCGCCCAGTGTATGGGCGACCTGCGTCTGTTGCTGCTCTGAGGCCCGCGCGATGGCAACGATCGAACTGAAGGTGCCCGACATCGGCGATTTCACCGGCGTGCCGGTGATCGAAGTGCTGGTCAAGGTCGGCGACAAAGTCGAAAAGGACCAGAGCCTGGTCACGCTGGAGTCGGCAAAAGCCACGATGGAAGTTCCGGCGTCGGCCGCCGGCGTCATCAAGGAACTGCGCGTCAAGGAAGGCGACAACGTTTCGCAAGGCAGCGTGATCGCGGTGGTCGAAGCGGGCGCTTCTAGCGAGACGAAACCGGAAACTGCGCGAGCCGCGACCAAAAGAGACGAGCCTGAGAAAAAGCCGGCCGCATCGGCGCAGAGGCAGGCTGCGCCGACCAGCGCGAAGGACAGCGGCCGCAAACCGGACTTCGAATGCCAGGCCTGCGTGCTCGGTTCCGGTCCCGGCGGTTACACGGCCGCGTTCCGCGCGGCCGACCTCGGACTCGACACGTTGCTGATCGAACGCTACGACCGCCTCGGCGGCGTGTGCTTGAACGTCGGCTGCATTCCGTCGAAGGCGTTGCTGCACGCGGCCGACCTGATCAACGACGCCGAACTGATGGCCGAGCATGGCATCGTGTTCGGCCAACCCAGGATCGAGCTCGACAAACTGCGCGCGTTCAAGGACGGCGTGGTCGCGAAACTCACCGGCGGCCTCGCCGCGATGGCGAAGCAGCGCAAGGTGCGCGGCGTGCGCGGCACCGGCACGTTCGTGTCGCCGCACGAGATCGAAGTGGAAACGAACGAAGGCAAGAAACTGGTGCGCTTCGAGCAGTGCATCATCGCAGCCGGTTCGCAAGCGGTGAAACTGCCCGGCCTGCCGTGGGGCGACCCGCGCGTGATGGATTCCACCGACGCGCTGATGCTCGGTGAAGTTCCGAAAAAAATGCTGGTGATCGGCGGCGGCATCATCGGCCTGGAAATGGCTTGCGTGTACGACGCGCTCGGCGCGGAAGTCACGGTGGTGGAATTGTTCGATCAGCTGATGCCCGGCAGCGACCCCGACCTGGTACGGCCGCTGCAGCAGCGCATTGCCAAGCGCTATGCCGGCATCCACCTCAAGACCAAAGTGTCTTCGGCGAAAGCGCAGAAGAACGGCATCGAGGTCACGTTCGAAGGCGCCGATTCAAAACAAGATGCTGCGCCGAAACCGCAATTGTTCGACCGCGTGCTGTGCGCGGTCGGGCGTGTACCGAACGGCAACAGGATCGGCGCGGACAAGGCAGGCGTGGACGTCACCGAGCGCGGCTTCATTCCCGCGGACAAACAATTGCGCACCAACGTTCCGCACATCTTCGCGATCGGCGACATCGTCGGGCAACCGATGCTGGCGCACAAGGCCACGCACGAGGCGAAAGTCGCTGCGGAAGTCTGCGCCGGACACAAGAGCGCCTTCGACGCGCGCGTGATCCCGAGCGTCGCCTACACCGATCCGGAAGTGGCCTGGGTCGGCGTGACCGAACGCGAGGCGAAGGAAAAGAAGCTGGATGTCGGCGTCGCCAAATTCCCGTGGGCGGCGTCAGGCCGCGCGCTGGGCATGGACCGCGCCGAAGGTTTCACCAAGCTGATCTTCGACAATGCGACGCAGCGCGTGATCGGCGGCGGCATCGTCGGCGTGCGCGCGGGGGACCTGATTTCCGAAATCGCGCTCGCGATCGAAATGGGCGCCGAAGCCGCCGACATCGGACTGACCGTCCACCCGCACCCGACACTCTCCGAATCCGTCGGCATGGCGGCGGAGATCTTCGAAGGGACGATTACGGATCTGTATTTGCCGAAGAAGAAGTGAATCAGTGGCCCGGATGAAGGCGCGCAGCGCCGCAATCCGGGTTGATCAACAGCGTTCCCGAATTCCGCTTCGGTGCATCCGGCTACAGTTTCGGCAGTCGCCAGGATTCGCGCAGGCGCATGTATTCCTTCTGCGGCAGCAGCGCGAACACCGGGTGCTCGGCCGGTTTCAGCCATCGCAGCAGGCGGTCCATCGTGGCGTCCGCCATCGCGGTGCAAGCGGTAGTGGTGGAATCGGGCGATTTCCACAGGTGCGCGAAGACGCAACTGCCGCCCATCGGCTTCTGTTGCGCGTTGTTCTCGATCACGAAGCCTTCGCGGTAGCGCTGGTCGCCGTGGTTGAAGATGTCCAGCCGCATGTGTTCGGTGGCGCCTTTGACGGCGGCCCCGCCGACGGTGCGTGCATCGACGATGCGGTTGTAGTACGGCGAACCTGAAACGTCCACGCACCAGTTGGTGGACTGCATCGGCTTGTATGTCAACGCCGTCGCGAGGGTGGGCGCGTAACCGAAAGCCTCGCCGATCGCGAACACGCCGGCCGGGCTGCGGCCGTCGCCTTCGCGCTTGATCGGGCCGCCGCCTTGCGGCGGGTTCAAACCCAGGCCCCACGCAGAGCCGGCGTGGCCGATCACCACCGGTGCCGCGTGATCGATTTCCCGCCACCCACCCCGCGCACGCTCGAAGGTCCGCAAAGTCGCGGTCGTCGAGTTCCAATCCGGCACGACCACCAGGATCATCTGCCGCGCGTCGCGCCAGTTCGCGGAAGGATCTTCGGAAGTGCTGCGCGCGCCCGCGACGACCGTGAATGTCAGCATCGCGACGAGTACACACGAGCGAAGGATCGAATTGAAAATTCGCATCACGGCTCCAGCATCGTCTGTATGCGTTCGAGGTTGGAAAGCAGTTGCGCGTGGCGTTCGTTCCGCTGGCACAGCAGCATGAAAACCTGGTCCAGCAGGTGTTGCAGTGCGGACTGGTAGAGCAGCGGTTCAAGGTGCGGCTGCTCGTCGTGCGCGGAAACCAGCAGCGGGATGTCGGCCAGTGCGCGCAGCGGGTTGGGCGTGTGCCGCGTCACCGTGACCAGTTTTCCGCCACGTTCGCGGAACCAGCGTCCGATCTTGCACAGCACGGGCTGGCGACCGTGCTCCGAGAACGCGAAGAGCACGTCGTTGGCACGCGCGGCGGAAACATTTGCGGCCATGCGCGCGGCGTCGAAGTTGTGCACGGTCGGCACGCCTAGCAGCGCGAGTTTCATCGCGAAACCGCGTGCGTGGATGTCGTCGTCGCCGAAGCCGATCAGGAATACCTTGCCGGCCTTTCCGACCGCTTTCGCGATCGCCGCGAGATTTTCCGGCGGGTTGATCAGCCGCGTGGCTTCCTCCGCTTCGCTCTTGCGCCGCCACAACTGGTCGGCCGGCGCCTCCACGCCGTTGCCCTGCGCGGAATTCGCATCATCGTCATCGCCGTTGTCGGCGCGAGCATTGGCCTCGCCGAATGCGTACTTCAGGTCGGGATAGCCCTTGAAGCCCAGCTTCTGCGAGAACTTCACCACGCTGGACTGGCTGATGCCCAGCGCGTTGGCGAGCTGTTGCGAGGAGTAGTCGCGCAGCAGGTGCGCGTTCTCCAGCATGAAATCGGCGATGCGCCGCTCCACCGCGGACATGCGATCGCGCTCGGAACGGATTTTCACGATTGCCGACATGTGGAGCTTCCTAAAATCCTCTCACCAAAAACCTGTCTCAAAACGTCGCGAGCGAAGGCAGGTTGCGTGTCGGCGGAGCGCAGGAACCGGAGTGTATATGTCAATACATGAGGATTCCGAGCACCGCCGGCGCGCGAGATGCCGAGCGCAGTAGTTCTGAGAAAGTTTTTTCAAGCGCTCCACGCCAGCGCCGGACTCTCCTTTTCCAGCCCGCGGATTTCCCGTATCCCCAGGCCCGGCGCGTCGGTGATCGAAATCTCCGATTCGTTGAAGATCACGCCGCCGTCCACCGGGTTGTACTGGCACAGCGAAGGCCCGTCCAGATCGACCTTGCTGATCACGTGGGCCTTGGCTACCGCCACATGCACCGCCGCCGACACGCTGATGCTGGTTTCCACCATGCAGCCGATCATGCAGTCGATGCCGTGCACCGCGCAGATGTCGGCGATGCGGATCGCGTTGGAAATGCCGCCGGTCTTCATCAGCTTTATGTTGACGATGTCGGCTGCGCGCATGCGGATCAGCTCGATCACCTCGGTCGGGCCGAACACGCTCTCGTCCGCCATCACCGGCGTCTGCACGCGCTCGGTGACGTAGCGCATGCCTTCCATGTCCTGCGCCTTGACCGGCTGCTCGACCAATTCGAGTTTCACGCCAGCGTCCTCCAGTGCGTGCAGCGCGTACACGGCCTGCTTGGCGGTCCAGCCCTGGTTGGCATCCAGCCGCAGCAACGCACGACCTTCGACCGCTGCGTGGATGGCCTTGGCGCGTTCAATGTCCACGCCGATGTCCTTGCCGACCTTGATCTTCAGCGATTCGAAACCGCGCTCCACCGCGCTCAGCGAATCGGCGACCATCTTGTCGATGTAGTCCACGCTGATGGTGATGTCGGTGTTGATCACCGGATCGCCGCCGCCCAGCAGCTTGTACAGCGGCGCGTTGTAGAGCTGGCCCCACAGGTCGTAGATCGCGATCTCGACGGCTGCTTTCGCGCTGGAATTCTTCTCCATCGCGGTCTGGATCAGGTGCGTGATGTGGTTGAGGTTGGCGATCTCCTGGCCGATCAGGCGCGGCGAGATGTAGCTGCGGATGGCTTCCACGATCGAACCGTGCGTGTCGCCGGTGATCACCGCGGTGGCCGGCGCTTCGCCGTAGCCGACGTGACCGCTGTCGGTATTGACGATCACCACGATGTCCTCGACATGGTCGACCGTCCGCAACGCCGTCTTGAACGGCGTCTTCAGCGGAACCTTGAGCCTGCCGAACTGGATATCCGTGATTTTCATGGCTTCGCTGTCCCCGGATGCACGCGCACGATGCTCGTCATGCGATCGATGTAGCTCTGGTTCTCGTTGAACATCAGCGGCTCCAGCGGCGTCACCGAAACCGCGTTGAGCTTGACCCGATGGCGCGAGCCATCGGCCGCGTAGTAGCTCATGCCGGTGGTGTCGTGGATCACGTACGGATGCCCGCCGAGCTTGCCGATCACCATCATCACATGACCGGGGATGTAGACCAGATCTCCCACGTCCAGTGCGGCGACTGCGCGCATGCGGTCTTCGTGGCTGCTGTTGTCGTCGAACGTCACGTGATCGAGGCCGGGGCTGACGCTCTGGTCGCGCGTGTTGCGCGGCATCAGCACGCCCATGCTGCGATAGACGTCCGAAACGAAGCCCGAGCAGTCGCGGCCGTCGTACGCGTGCCCCCACCCGTAACGCTCGCCCAGGAACTTGAACGCCTGCCGCAAGATGTTCGCGCGCGTCAGCGGCAGATAGCCGGCGGCGCTGTCGGCGTTGCGTTGCAGCAGCGCGGGAACGATCTTCAACGATCCATCATCGTTGCGGATGGGCAACTCGATCGTGTACGAGGTGTACGCGGTCTGCCCGTTGACCGGCTGGTCGGGCGGCAGCCCCTTTGCCAACGGCACGCGCACGCCCATGTTGAGTTCCAGTTGCGAAACCCGCGCTTGTTCGGGGGTGAACACGGTCCGCACGTGCGCGCCGGTGATCACGCGATAGGGTGCGGCATCCGCGTAGTCGAACACGTCCTTCTTGCCGCCGATCGCCACCGCGTCGCGCTGCACCCACGCGGCGTAGCGCGGGCTGACCACGAACAGCCATCGCCCGTCGCGGCTCTCCTGCGCGACCACCACCGGCGTGCCTGGAAAGATCCCGCTTTCCTGGAAACGGTCGATGTCGGTGTCGCCTTGTTCGTCGAACACGCGCGTCGTGGTCGGGAAGGTACGCAAGTCGGCGCGGCGCACCACCAGACCGTAGCGCGTGGGCTGCGAGGACGGAACCGCGTCCAGTGCAAGATTCCGATCCCACGCATCCAGATCGGAGGCGGAGACTTCGTTGCCGTGCACGTCGTAGAGCGTGCCGTCGGGGCGTTTCGACAGTTTGCCGATCCATCCTTTCACCTGGTCGGCAGCCAGCTTCGAGGGCAGCCCGGCGATGTAGTACATCGACGGATCGCGGTGCAGGACTTTCGCGTTCTGCGTGTCGATCGCCGCCTTCGTCATCAGCACCGCATCCGCCGAAGACGCGCGTTCGATCCAGAAATCCGGCGACAACTGCGCGTCGGTCACGCCGATCACGCCGCTGGGCGGGATCGCGGGCGTATTGTCGTCCGCGCGCAGCGGCGCTGCGAAGCAGAGCAGGGCGGCCAGAACCAGGCAGAAGCGCAAGCGCATGATCGTCACCTCGATGGATCGCCAGTATGGACATCGACGGTCTGAGTCGGCCAGTCAGGCGAGTCCGGTCCCCGAAATGCTCCCCAAACCGGACACGAAAGAATAGGTGATTCCATACTAATTGCAGTAAAGCATAAATTATTGACTGCCGTTTGCAAGCGTGTTACACAGCGCCCTGGGATGGAGAGGGCCGGAGCCTGCCATGCGCTCCCGTATCGCAGCGGCTGCAAGCAGGGTGCGCCACGGCGCCGCGATGTACGCGGCCGCGCTGTGGGTAGTCGGTTGTGGTCTTTCGCTCGCGCAGGTGGTCGCGCCCGAGCCACTTGCAAGCGTGATCCGGATGATCGATGCGGGGCAGTTCAAGGCCGCGAACGCGGCCATCGACGGCGCGCTGGCGCAGGCGAGCGATCCTGAGAAGAAGACCGCGCTGCAATTCCAGCGCGAACGCATGCGCCGCATCCTGCTGGATTTCAACCAGGACGCTGACCAGGTCAAGGCGCAGATACGCAAGCAGATACCCGACCTGCAAGACGATGAATTCGCGCGCTGGGATGCGGGCGGCTACATCGAGCACCGCGAGATCGACGGACGCACGCTGTATTTCATCCGCGCGGCGAGCAACCTGTTCCGCCTGAGCGCGGAAGCGCGCGCGCGGCGCGCGAAACCCCAGCCATTCGACGACAGCCCGCTGGGAACCGCGAATGCGTACCACAAGGAGGTGATCGACACTGCGCTCGCCACCCACCGGACGAGTGTGCTGCCGCAACGCGTTCGCGTCACGCAGTCGCTCACCGTCAAGCCCGATGCGGTGCCCGCGGACGAAACGGTGAAGGCCTGGATTCCCTTCCCGCGCGCGATCCCGGGCCAGCAGGAAGACATCCGCTTCGTTTCCAGCGAACCGGCGACCCACGAGATCGCACCGGAATCCGCGCCGCAGCGCACGGTGTTCCTGCAGCAGCCGGCGGTCGCGGGCAAGCCGACAAAGTTCTCGATCACCTACGAGGTGACGATTTCCGCGCGCTACCGGCCGGTCGGTCCGGAAAAAGCGGTCGCCGCGAAGATCACGCCGGAACTCGCGCCCTACGTTTCCGAGCGTGTGCCGCACATCGTGTTTACCGAACAGCTGCGGCTGTTCTCGAAGCAGATCGTGGGCGACGAGAAGAATCCGTGGCGGATCGCGCAGAAGCTGTACGCCGCGGTGGATGCGATCCCGTGGGCCGGCGCGCGCGAGTATTCGACGATCACGAACATCAGCGATTACGCGCTGCACGCCGGTCACGCAGACTGCGGGCAACAAACCCTGCTGCTGATGACGCTGCTGCGCCTGAACGGCATCCCCACGCGCTGGCAGTCGGGCATGATCTTCTCGCCCGGCAAATACTGGGACCTGCACGACTGGGGCTGGATGTACATCGCGCCCTACGGCTGGCTGCCGGTGGACGTCACCTTCGGCCGGCTCGACAGCGCCGACCCGCGCGTGGCCGATTTCTATCTCGGCGGCCTGGACGGCTACCGCATCGCCTTCAACGACGACTACAGCCGCAACCTGACGCCGTCCAAGACGCATTTCCGTTCCGACACCGTCGACAACCAGCGCGGCGAAGCCGAATGGCGCGGCGGCAATCTCTACTACGACCAGTGGGACTACGACTTCACATGGCAAACCCTGCCGCCGAACACGCAGCAGTAGCGAACCTGACATCACTCTGACCGGGGATCTGGAAATGAGCACCCATCACCGTACAACGCGCAAACATCGCAACACCCTCGTTCGGCGCAAGGCGCTGGCTCTGGCAATCGGCAGCTCGATCGCGCTGGCTTATGGAAGCGGCGGGTTCGCGCAGGCCGTGAACGGCACCATCTACGGCCGCGTGCCGGTGGCTGCGAACGAAAGCATCCAGATCACGGGCGGCGCGGGTTTCAGCCGCACCATTCCGGTCGGTGCGTCCGGGCAATATTCGATCACCCTGCCGGTCGGTACCTACACGGTATCGCTAGTGCAGAACGGCCAGGTGGTCCAGTCGCAGAGCGGCATCACTCCTGCGGCGGCGGGAGCGGTCGCGGTGGATTTCGTCACGCCGGAAGCTTCGGCGAACACCACCACGCTGTCGGCGATCAACGTCACCGGGAAGGTTCCGCCGATCGACGTGACCGCCACCAACCAGGTCACCACGATCACGGCCAAGCAGTTGCAGCAGTTGCCCCTGGGCCGCACCGCGGAAGACATTGCACTGCTCGCGCCTGGTGTAGGTTCCGGATCGCCCGAACTGAGCGGCGGACCATTGGGCACTTCTGTGTTGGTATTCGGCGGCGCTTCGACGGCCGAGAACGCCTACTACCTGGACGGCATGAACACCACCGAGCTGCTCAACAACCAGGGCGGCATCACGCTGCCGTACGGCGCCATTGAGCAGCAGCAGACCTTCATTAGCGGTTACGACGCAAGGTATGGCCGCTCGATCGGCGGCGTGGTCAACCAGATCGGCAAGAGCGGTTCCAACGAATGGCATTTCGGTGTCCGCGGCGTGTGGCAGCCGGCCAGTTGGCGATCCGATCCGGTTAATTATTACTTCAACAATCCGCTGACTGCTGGTCGAGAGGATTATGAGGGCCTGCAGCCCGGGGATATCTCCGTCTATCGGAAGGACAACGACAGCAGCGAAACAATCTACGACGCCTACGTCAGCGGCCCAATCGTTCCCGACAAGCTGTTTTTCTTTGTCGCTGCCGAGCAGGACGACAGCAACTACAAAACGACCGACGAGTTCGGCGGGCAACCCCTGAGAAGGGACTACACCGTCCACGATCCGAAGATCTACGCCAAGTTGAACTGGAACATCAACGACAGCAACATCCTCAGCCTTACAGGTCTCCAGAGCGAGCACAAGGTCTGGACGGACCTCTACAACTTCGACTACGACACGTTGCAGCCGACCGATTTCGCGGGTCAGGATCAGATCGACAAGACCGACTTCAGGACATGGGTGGCCAACTACACCTCGTATCTCACCGACAATTTGACCCTCAACGCAATGCTGGGAAAGATGCACGGCTATTACCACACGCAACTGCCCGTTGTTTCGTCGCTGCCGTACATCAACAACGCTGCCGCACAAGATCCAGACCTGGTTCCTTCAGGTGGCTATGGCAATCCGCAACCGCAGTCGACCGTTCCATTTCCCGGTCACCGCGAAACAGTCGAGAACTATCGCCTGGACCTGGATTACAAGTGGCACGATCACGACTTCCAGATCGGCATCGACAATATCCAGTCGTGGGATCTGGAAGATGGCGGCATCAACCCTGGACCGGGTTATCAATGGATTTACGGAAAAACGGATGCCGATGCGCCGATTCTCGGCGACGATCCCAACGCGCCGCCGTACGTTGGCCCTATTCCGTACTCGTCGGCCCATTGTGGTCCAATACCTGCCGACCCCACACAAGCCCCCACTTGCTACTACGTGCAGCAGCACACCGACATCAGCACCGCCTCGGTGCGCGTTTCTCAACGCGCCCAGTATGTGATGGACAATTGGCAGGTCACCCCGAACCTGCTGCTGAACCTCGGTCTGCGCAACGACCAGTTCGTCAACTACGATGCTTCGGGGGTGCCATACATTCGATTGACGAAGCCGCAGTGGGCACCGCGCCTTGGCTTCAGTTGGGACGTGCACGGCGATTCCACGTTGAAAGTGTTCGGCAACGCCGGTCGCTATTACTTGGCACTCCCTGAGCAGGTGGCATTGTCCATCGCTGCTCCCGTCACGAACGCGGGCTTGTACTACATGTATTCGGGAGTCGATCCGGCGACCGGCGAGCCACTCGGTCTCACCCCGATCCCGCAGAACCCATCGGCACCTCCAGGAGCGTCGATCGACAGCGAATATGGACAGCCGAAGGATCCGCGCATCTCCGCCTCGCAGAACATCAAGGCCGAGTACTCCGACAACTTCGTGCTGGGTATGCAGCAACAGTTCAATTTCCTGGGAACGAACTGGGTGTTCGGCGCCACCGGCACCTACCAGAAGTTGAACCGCATCATCGACGACTATGACGATGAGCAATCCGAGTGCGTGGCGGGACTCGCGCGGGGCTACGACTGGATGACCCCGGATACCTGCAGTCAGTGGACCCAAAGTCTGGTGTTGATCAATCCCGGCGAGACCAGCAATATCCTGGTGAAGGGGCCGGATGGAAATCTGCATCCGATCGACTTCACCCGCGAAGAGCAGGGCTTTACGAGGGGGCCGACGCGTAAGTACTACTCGGTCGACTTGTCGCTGGCGCATGAATGGGACGGCAAGTGGTTTGCCAAGTTCGACTATGTCTGGTCCCAGACCATCGGCAACACGGAAGGGCCTGTAAGCACGTATTCCCAGCAGAGCGGTTCGTATGAATCGATCACGACCGCGTGGGATTTCCCGCTGAGAATGGAATACTCGTACGGCTTCCTGCCAAACGATCGCAGAAACCAGTTCAAGTTTTACGGTGCCTATGCGATCACCCCGGACTGGACCGTCGGCGGGAATCTGTACATCGCTTCGGGCACGCCGCGTCTCTGCCGTGGTCATTACGGGCCGGACCAGGAAGCGGGTTCAGGCACCTACTACTGGTGTGGCGGGGTGCCGGTGCCGCCCGGGTCGATTGGGCGTTTGCCGTGGACGCATCAGCTCAGTCTCAATGTGGACTACAAGCCGGGTTGGGCCGATCACAAGCTTGATTTCAATTTCGCGGTATTTAACGCGCTCAACGAGCAGACGCCAGTGTTTTACAACGACTTCTTCGGGACGACCAGCAGCCCGAACGAAGACTACGGGCGCGTGCAAGACACACGGTCACCTCGGTACTTCAGAATCTCCGCCGCCTACGATTTCTAAATGGCGCAAGTCTTTTCGTCAGTCAAGGATGCAATTGGAAGGCGGCCACTCTCACCGGTGGCCGCCCGCTTGCTGGCGAGGGCGAAGAAAGAGTCGGCGCAACAGGAATTCGAAGCCGCCGAGCGATCGCTGACCAACGTATTGGCGTTGGCGCCGGATGACCCGGACGCGATTCGAAGCATGGGCATGGTGGTCCAGCGCCTCGGCAATCACGCCAAGGCCGCCGACTGCTTCCGCCGAGTGCTTGACGTCTGGCCGGACGATTCCGATTTGCGCGTCTGCCTCGGCATCGCGTTGTACGAACAAGGCAAGGTCGACGAAGCCGTGACGCACCTGCGGCACGCGTGCGAACTCGCACCGACTTGCGCACCCGCATGGTTCAACCTCGGCGAAGCGCTCGCGCGCGAAGCGTACACGCAGGAAGCGGTCTCCGCGTTGCGTCGTGCTGTCGGACTCGACCCGACCCACGTTTCAGCCCGGCTTTCGTTGGCCCGCGTGCAGGCGAGCTTGGGTCAGGTGGATGAAGCAACGACGGAATACCGTGAAGTGTTGCGGCGCGATCCCGACAATGCCGAAGGATGGTTCGGCCTTTCGCAACTCAATATTGTCAAATTTGACGCGACGGATTCAGCGCATCTGCAGCGCGCCTTGGCCCGCGGGAATTTGTCGCCTCGCCACTTCGAGTTGCTCAGTTTTTCCTACGCAAAAGCGCTGGAAAATCGGAGTGACTATGCTCGAGCCTTCGACGTATTCGGCGCCGCGAATGCATCGCGGCGGCAGCGGATGAAGTGGGATGCGGCAGGTGAGCACAAACGCGTCGATGATATCTTGCGGGTGTTCGCCGGCGCGATGCCTGCGCCGGTGGACGCAGAACTCGGGCACGATGCCATCCTGATCGTCAGCATCCCGCGTTCCGGCTCGACCCTGGTCGAACACATCCTGGCCTCACATCCGGACGTCGAGGGTGCAAACGAGATCAAGGACCTGAAACAGATCGTCGACGCAGAAACGCTGCGGCGCCATTCCGCGTTTCCGCTGTGGGTGCCGGATGCGAGCGCGCAGGACTGGAACCGGCTCGGCCGCGAGTACCTCGCGCGCACTGCGCGCTGGCGCAAGACCAAGCCGCGTTTCACCGACAAGAGCCTGGTGAGCTGGTATCTGGTCGGCGCGTCGCTGGCGATGTTGCCGGCGGCGCGTGTAGTCGTCGTCCGGCGTGATCCGGTGGAGACTTGTTTGGGTTGTTTTCGCCAATGTTTCAGCGAAGCCAGTGGTTTCGCCTGCAGCCTCGACGAGCTGGCCGACTACTGCATCGATTTCCTGCGCCTGACGCGCTTCTGGTCGAACAAATATCCGGATCGGGTGTTCGACCTCCAGTACGAGGCGCTGGTGGCGGACCCGGATTTCGAGATTCGTCGTTTGCTGGATTTCTGCGGCCTGCGGTTCGATCCAGCCTGCCTCAATTTCCATAAGACCATGCGAACGGTGCAAAGCGCGCCGAGCGCCGCGCAGGTCCGGCAACCGATCCGTCGCGATACCGCGCGCAGCGCGCTCTATGGCGACAAGCTCGATCGTCTGCGCCAGCGCCTGCGCGATGGAGGCGTTCTGGACCAGTGACTTTTCGTTCGCGATTTTCAGCCGGGATCCCTGACATGCCTTCGATTCATCATCGCTTGTTCGTCGCACTCGCGGGAATCGCCGCGACCGCCGGCGCCTTTTGCGCGCCGTCCGATCCGCCGATCACACTCGACACCCACGTCGACATTCCGTTCGCGTACATGCACGAACCGCGTTTCGACGTCGGCAAGGCGACGCCGCTGAACGTCGATCTCGGCAAGATGGAACGCGGTGGACTGAATTCCGCGTTCTTCATCGTCTGGGTGCCCCAGGGACCATTGACGCAAGCGGGTTATGCCAAAGCCGTCGACCAGGCCGAACAGAAATACGAAGCCATGGGCCGCATGCTGATGATGTATCCGGATCGCATCCGCCTTGCGACCACGCCGAACCAGGTCATGGCCAATCACAAGGTCGGACTGCTTTCGGCGATGATCGGGATCGAGAACGCGTATTCGCTGGGCCATGATCTGCACCGCCTCGATGCGGCCTACGACCGTGGCGCGCGCTACATCGGACTGGTGCACGTCGGCAACGATGATCTGTGCACGAGCTCATTGCCCGACACCAAGCACGGCGAGCCGGCGATGAACAGCGCGGGCGATCACGGCATGACCGCATTCGGCCGCGAGGTCGTCGCGCGCGCCAACCAGCTCGGCATCATGGTCGACGTGTCGCACGCTTCGGACAACTGCGTGCGCGACACGCTGAAGGTATCGAAGGCGCCGATCATCGCCTCGCATTCGGCCGCGCGCGCATTGACGAACAATCCGCGCAACCTTCCCGACGACCTGCTGCGCGCCATCGCGGCGAAGGGCGGGGTGATCCAGGTCGTCGCCTACAAGGAATTCCTGAAGGACGATCCGGCCCGCAAGAAGGCCGAGGACGCGCTGCAGAAGCGGGTCGCCAAACAACTCGGCCAGAAGGAGTACGACAGCGAGGCGGATGATTACCTGCCGGTAATGGCGGCCGGCATGGCGGAGATCCAGAAGAAATATCCGCTGCCGACGGTCGATGATCTGGTCGCGCACATCAAGCACGTCGCGAAAATCGCCGGCATCGACCACGTCGGCATCGCTTCGGATTTCGACGGCGGCGGCGGCATTACCGGCTGGATGGATGCGTCGCAAACGCGCAACGTCACGGCCGCGTTGCGCCTCGCCGGTTTCAGTGATGCCGACATCGCGAAGATCTGGGGCGGCAATCTGCTGCGCGTGTGGCGCGAAGTGGAACGCGATGCCCACCATTGAACAAAACGCTTTTCCATCGGCTTCGATTGACAGAGAGAACTGGGACGAGGGGGCGCGGTCATTCACTCTCCCTCGCGCCGGCCGTGGCCACGCCACCGCCCGGCCGGACGCGATGCCCTCTCGCGCCCCCTCGCTCCAGTTCTCTCTCGGCACGTACGCGCGACGTGCCACGGCCTCCTGGCTGGTGATCCTTTCGCTGTCGTCGATTTGCGCTCCCGTTCGTGCCGGGCCGATGCAAAAGAATTCCGCGTACGATCCGTTGATCGATGCGGTCGTCGCGCGTTACCACCTTCCCGGCCTCGCCGTCGGCGTGATCGATCGCGGCAAGATCGTTTACACGCGCACGATCGGCGAACTGGCGATCGGCTCCGGCAAGCCGATCGACTCCGACACGCTGTTCAAAATCGCATCCAACAGCAAGGCCATGACCTCGACGGTACTTGCGCGGCTGGTGCAACAAGGCAAACTGCGCTGGGACGATCCGGTAACGAAGTACCTGCCGGATTTCGCGATGCGCGATCCGTGGGTCACGCAGCACATGCAGGTCGGCGACCTGTTGGTGCACCACAGCGGATTGCCGGAAGGCGGCGGCGACCTGATGCTGTGGCCCGAGCCGAACATGTTCACGCGTGCGGACATCATCCACGGCTTGCGCTACATCGAGCCCGCGTACGATTTCCGCGCGGGTTATGCCTACGACAACCTGCTGTACGTCGTCGCGGGTGAAGTGGCGGCGGAGGCTGGCGGCGCGCCTTACGAACAACTGGCGCGGCGGGAAATTTTCCAGCCGCTGCACATGACCCGCTGCCAGGTCGGCGAATGGAATCGCGACGAGGTCGGCAACGTCGCGCAGCCGCACGCGCGCGAAGGCGATCGCTACGTCGTAACCGATGCAGACGGTGCGCAAATCCATCCGAGCACCATGGAAGCGGCCGGCGGCATCCGCTGCAGCCTGCATGACATGCTGACCTGGGCGATGAACTGGCTGGCGCCCACGCCCGCGCAGTTGCAGTGGCTGGCGCCCGCGCAGCGGCAGGCCGAGTGGACTCCGTACACGCCGATGCCGATCTCGAAGCAGAGGCGCCAATGGGACGGCACGCGTTTCCTCGCATACGGCTACGGCTGGCGCATCGCCGACGTCGACGGCGAGCTGACCGTTTCGCACACCGGCACCTTGTCTGGCATGTATTCGGCGTTGACGTTGTTGCCGGATCGTCAGAGCGGCTTCGTGATCCTGATCAACGCCGAGGCGGACGACGCGCGCACGGTGTTGAACGAGACGTTGCTCAAGACCTTCGCCGCGCCGCAGCGCGCGCGAACGGTTGCGAGTTACGCGGATGAATTGCAGCGCGAGGAAAATACGCGACATGCTTCGCGCGTGCCGGATACTTCATCGCGCAAACCGGCGACGCCGAGGGAATTGTCGGCACAACTCGGCGTGTGGCGCGATCCGTGGTTCGGCGAGGTTTCGATTTGTCCGCAAGACAGCGGAGTGCAGTTCGCTTCGCTGAAATCGCCGATGCTGGAAGGCCCGGTGATGCGCGTGGGCGATCGATACCTGGTGCAGTGGGCGCACGGCGATGCCGAAGCCTGGTTGCGGTTTCCGGGCCGGCCGGGCGATACCTTGCGGATGGCCAAGGTCGATCCCGACGCGGATTTCAGCTACGACTACGAAGATCTGGCCTTCACGCGCCTCGGTCATTGCGGATCGGCCGATGCTTCGACGGTCACCACTTCGCCGGCAAAGACCGCCGCGGAAGCGGACCTGGTCGACGTCCGTTCGTTGGCGCCGGACATCGGAGAAGACATGAAGTATGCCGGCTCCGACAATTTCGTCGGCCGGCCCGTCGAGGGTTACCTTGCACCCAAGTGCCTGCTGTTGGAGCCCGCGGCGGAAGCATTGGCGCGCGTCGAGCGCGATGTCGAAAAAGAACACATGCGCCTGCAAGTTTTCGACTGCTACCGGCCGGTGCGCTCGGTGCAGGATTTCGTGCGCTGGGCCCGCGACCTTTCCGACCAGCGCACCAAGGCGCAGCATTACCCGGATATCGACAAGAGCCTGCTGCTGGGCGACTACATCGCTTCGACCTCGGGCCACAGTCGTGGCGGAACGGTCGATCTCACCTCGATGCAGTGCGATGACGAAGATGCCGATTGCAAGCCGCTCGACATGGGTACGGGCTTCGACTGGTTCGGCGAATTCGCGCACACCGATTCAGCACGAGCCACGCTCGCGCAGCACGCCAACCGCCTGCGTCTGAAAGCGGCGATGGAGCGCGAGGGCTTCAGGAACTACCCGCTGGAATGGTGGCACTACACGCTGGCGCCGGAGCCGACGCCGACCGTGCAATACGACGTGCCGGTGCAATGAAGCAGGAAACAGGGAGCAGGGAACTGACACCCGCCATCTTCGTCATTTCCGGAGCCGTCCGCAGGGGGAATCCGGAATCCAGTGTCTTCCAATGATCCTTCCGGTGGAAATATGCGCAAACTGCCACTGCTCACGACAGCGTTGTTGTTCGTTTCCGGGGCAAGCGTGTCAGCGATGAACGAGCAAAAGATCGATGCGCTGATGCAGCGGTACCAGGGTGACGTGCCCGGTGCATCGCTGCTGGTGGCCCGCGATGGCAAGCCGGTGGTGCAGCGCGCGTTCGGCATGGCCGATCTCGAAAAGGGCATCCAGGCCACGCCGCAAACCGACTACCGGCTGGCCTCGGTCACCAAACAGTTCACGGCCGCGGCGATCCTGCTGTTGCGGCAGGACGGCAAGCTTTCGCTGCACGATTCCGTGCGCAAGTGGCTCCCCGAACTTCCGCAAACCGACCAGGCCATCACGATCGACGACATGCTGCGCCACGCCAGCGGATTGATCGACTACGAAGACCTGATCCCCGCCGACACCAAAGGCCAGGTCAGTGACATGGACGTGCTGAAGCTGTTGTCGAAGCAATCGCGGCTGTATTTCCCGCCCGGCACGAGTTATAGATACAGCAATTCCGGCTACGTGCTGCTCGGCTTGATCATCGAGCGCGCAGCGGGCGAATCGTTGCCCCGATTCCTGAAAACGCGCATCTTCGATCCGCTCGGCATGACGCACACGTTGTTGTACGAAAACGGCCGCGGGCCTGAAGTCCCGGATCGCGCCTACGGTTACAGCGAAACCGGCGGCAAGTGGACGCGCACCGACCAGGACACCACCAGCGCTACGCGTGGCGACGGCGGCATCTATTCCAACATCGACGACCTGGCGAAGTGGGATGCGGCGCTGTACGACGATCGCCTGTTGAACGACGAGTCACGCAAGCTGGCGTTTTCTCCGCACAACAAAGTCATCGGCGAGACCGACGTGGACTGGTACGGCTACGGCTGGCGCCTGCATCACGATCAGGGCCGCGGCGAGGAGATCTGGCATTCCGGCGAGAGCATCGGCTTCCGCAACGTGATCCTGCGCTGGCCCGGGCAGCATCTCACGGTGATCCTGCTCAGCGACCGCAACGACCCGGAGCCATATCAAACCGCGCGCAGCATCGCGGCGCTGTTTCAGCCGTAGCCCGGATGGAGCGAAGCGGAATCCGGGAACGGCGCGTGGGATGTCCCGGATTCCGGCCCTGCGCGCCTCCATCCGGGCTACGATTCAGGCCAGCGAGTACCCGAACTGCTGCCGGAACTGGTCGGCGAATTCGGCGTAGGTGAAGCGCTGGTTTTGCGTGCCCGGGTGTTCCACCTTCAGCGCGCCCATCAGCGAGGCCATGCGGCCGCAGGTCGGCAGGTCGTAACCTTTCATCAGCCCGAAGATCAGTCCGGCGCGGTAAGCGTCGCCACAGCCGGTGGGGTCGGTGATGCGCCGCTCGTGCGCCGGCGGAATGTCGATGATCTCGTCCCGCGTGTGGATCACCGAGCCGTGCGGCCCCTGCGTCACGATGTAGGCTTTGACGCGCTGCGTGATTTCCTCCGGCGACCAGCCGGTGCGCTGCTGCAGCAGGTTCGACTCGTAGTCGTTGACCACCACGTAATCGGCGCGCTCGATGAAATGGCGGAACTCCTCGCCATTGAACAGTGGCATCGCCTGGCCCGGATCGAAGATGAAGGGAGTGCCGAGCTCGTGGAACTCGGTCGCGTTCTGCAGCATCGCATCGCGCCCGTCCGGTGCGACGATGCCGAACGTCACGTCCTTCACGTCGCGCACGTGGTTCTCGTGGCTGCGCATCATCGCGCCCGGATGGAAGGCGGTGATCTGGTTATTGTCGAGATCGGTGGTCATGAACGCCTGCGCGGTGAACATGTCCGGCAGTTCGCGCACCTGGTCCAGACGGATGCCGAGCCGGCTGAACCACTCACGATAGGGCGCGAAATCCTGACCGACCGTCGCCATCGGGATCGGATCGCCGCCGAGCAGTTTCAGGTTGTAGGAGATGTTGCCCGCGCAGCCGCCGAACTCGCGCCGCATGCGCGGCACCAGGAACGACACGTTCAATATGTGGACCTTGTCCGGCAGAATGTGGTTCTTGAACTGGTCCGGGAACACCATGATGGTGTCGTAGGCCAGCGAACCGCAGATCAGGGCGGAGGGCATCGCTCGAGGATTCCGAAGAGGCAGCCCGCGATCGTAGCAGCAACCGTGACGGCGATCATGTTCGAACGCCGGAAGGGCGCATTCTGCAAGGCTTTGCGGCCATCGCGAGCTTGCGGCCGGGACACGCGCTCACTAGACTGCCACGTCCCTCCGATCCCGTTTTCCCGCCCAATCCGGCTCGCGCATGTTCAAACTGTTTCGCGGCATCTTCTCCAACGACATCTCGATCGATCTCGGTACCGCGAACACGCTGATCTACGTGCGCGGCGAGGGCATCGTCCTCAACGAACCTTCGGTGGTGGCGATCCGCCAGGATCGCGGCCCGGGCGGGCCGCGCGCGGTGGCGGCGGTGGGCTCCGAGGCCAAGCGCATGCTCGGCCGCACGCCCGGCAACATCGTCACTGTGCGGCCGATGAAGGACGGCGTCATCGCCGACTTCACGATGACCGAAGCGATGCTGCAGTACTTCATCAAGACCGTGCACCGCTCGCGGTTCCTGCGACCCAGCCCGCGGGTGCTGGTGTGCGTGCCCTGCGGTTCGACGCAAGTCGAGCGTCGCGCGATCAAGGAATCGGCCGAAGGCGCCGGCGCGCGCGACGTGTTCCTGATCGAGGAACCGATGGCGGCGGCGATCGGCGCCGGCATCCCCGTGCACGAGGCGCGCGGCTCGATGGTGCTGGACATCGGCGGCGGCACCTCGGAAGTCGCGGTGATCTCGCTCAACGGCGTGGTGTATTCGCAGTCGGTGCGCATCGGCGGCGACCGTTTCGACGAGGCCATCATCAACTACGTGCGCCGCAACCATGGCACGTTGATCGGCGAAGCCACCGCCGAGCGGATCAAGATGGAGATCGGCTGCGCCTTCGCGCAGGCGACCGTACGCGAGCTGGAGGTATCTGGCCGCAACCTCGCCGAAGGCGTGCCTCGCATGTTCACCATCAATTCCAACGAAGTGCTGGAAGCGCTGCACGAGCCGCTGTCCGGCATCGTCGCGGCGGTGCGCTCGGCGCTGGAGCAGACGCCGCCCGAGCTTTGCTCGGACGTGGCCGAACGCGGCATCGTGCTGACCGGCGGCGGCGCGTTGCTGCGCGACCTGGACCGCCTGATCTCCGAGGAAACCGGCCTGCACGTGCAGGTGGCGGATGATCCGCTGACGTGCGTCGCGCGTGGCGGCGGCCGCGCGCTGGAACTGATCGACCAGCACGGCAGCGATTTCTTCGCGTCGGAGTAGGATTGCGCGGGACCGGAAGTGGGAGACGGGAGACGGAAAGCCGCGTCGTCCGGGTGTATGAAGGTCGTGCCGTCGCTTGCTTCTGATGCCTCTCGTTTCAAGTCTCCCGCTGCCCGGCTCCCATGGCGCTTTCAGAAAAGGATTCATCCCCGATCTTCGCCGACGCGGCGGCGGGGACGCTGCGCCTGATCGGCTATCTCGCGCTGGCTTGCGTGTTGATGGTGCTGGATCATCGCAACGGCTGGCTGCACGGCGCGCGTTATGCCGCTTCCGTGGTGGTCGAGCCGATTTACCGGCTGGCAGCGTGGCCGGGCGAGGCCGCGCAAAGCGCGCGCGTCGCCTTCAGCCAGCGCCGTCATTTGATCGACGAGAACGAGCGGCTGCGTGAAGCGCTGCTGCTGGCGCAGGCGCGGTTGAACCGCATGAACGCGGTTTCGCAGCAGAACGCGCGCCTGAAGCAGTTGCTGGATACGCGCCGCACCCTGGGCATGGACGTGCAGCTCGCGCGCCTGATCGATGTCGACCTCGGCGCCGCGCGCAACCGCGTGGTGATCGACGTCGGTGCGAAGGAGGGCGTGCACGCCGGGCAGGTGGTCATCGACGCGCACGGCGTGATGGGACAGATCGTCGAGGTGCTGCCGCACAGCGCGGTCGCGCTGCTGATCACCGACGCCAATCATTCTATTCCGGTGGTGGACGAACGATCAGGTCTTCGAGGACTCGCCCGCGGCAGCGGCGCCCCGGACAAGCTGATCGTGTCCGACATTCCGTTGTCCGCCGACGTGAAGGTCGGCGACCGCATCGCGACCTCGGGCTTGGGCGGGCGTTTTCCTGCGGGTTTCCCCGTGGGCGTCATCACGTCGATCGGTCCCGATCCGTCGGGCATGTTCGCGCAGGCCAGCGCGCAACCGGCGGCCGCGCTGGCGCGCAGCGGCGAGGTGTTGCTGTTGCGCGACTTGCCTGAACAGGTTGGGCCGCCGCCCGTCGCGCCGCCGGTCGGACCACCTGCGTCGCTTGCGCCGAACGCGAATGCCGCTGATCCGCCGGCATCTTCGACGCATGCGTCGGCCGCACCGAAAATCGCTTCGCACCCCAACGCGGCAACGCAGCGATGAACCGCCAGCGCGCGCAGAACTGGATCTTCGCGGGCAGCCTCGCACTGTCGTTGCTGCTGATGCTGATGCCCCTGCCGCAGGCGTGGGCGCCGCTGAAGCCGTACTGGCCCGCGCTGGTGCTGATCTACTGGGCGCTGGAATTGCCCGACCACGTCAATCTCGGTCTCGCATTCCTCGTGGGCCTGGGCGCGGACCTGCTGGATGGCGCGTTGCTGGGCGAACAGGCGCTGCGGCTGGCGGCGCTCACTTTCATCGTGCTGCGATTCCGTTCGCGCCTGCGGTTCTTCCCGATGTGGCAACAATCCGCGGCGGTATTGGTGCTGCTGTTGAACGATCGCGTGTTGTTGTTGCTGGTGCGGTTGTTCGCGGGCGATCCGCGCCCGCCTGCGACATTCTGGCTGGCGCCGCTCACCGGCACGATCGCGTGGCCGTTCGTGTTCCTGTTCCTCGATGACCTGCGCGCGCGGTTGCGCGTCAAGGAATCGGGCGCGTAGCGCCGGCGGCTCCAGCATGTCTCCGCGCACCCTCAAGGATACGCATGGCGAAGCGAGGCGCTTCGGCGCGCGCGCGCTGGCCGGCTTCGCGCTGATTGTCCTGGCGCTGGGGGTGCTCGGCGGCCGTTTCTGGTTCCTGCAGGTAATGCGGCACGACGAGTTCTCCACGCGCTCGCAGGCCAACCGCGTGCACCTGCGACATCTGCCGCCCCCGCGCGGCCTGATCTACGACCGCAACGGCGTGCTGCTGGCCGACAACATCCCCGCGTTCCGGCTCGACGTGGTGCCGGAAAAGATCAAGGACATGGATGCGCTGCTGCACCGCCTGTCCGCGGTGGTGCCGCTTTCCGGCGACGACATCGCGCGCTTCCGGCAATCGCTGAAGCAGCACCGGCCGTTCGAGGCCGTGCCGCTGAAATTCCACCTGGGCGAGGACGAGATCGACCGCTTCGCCGTGAACGCGTGGAAATTTCCGGGCGTGGACGTCGCGCCGTACCTCACCCGCAACTATCCGTTCGGCGACGAGTTCGCGCCCGTGATCGGCTACGTCGCGCGCATCGACGACAAGGATCTCACGCACCTGGACGCCGATCGCTACGCCGGCACCACCCACATCGGCAAGACCGGCATCGAAAAATACTACGAGGGCCGGCTGCACGGCACGCCCGGGTACGAACTGGTCGAGGTGAATGCCGACCAGCGTCCGCAGCGCGTGCTTGAGCGCGTGGCGCCCGAGCCCGGCGAGAACCTCTATCTCAGCGTCGACGCCCGCATCCAGAAGGCCGCGATCGATGCGTTCGATGGGCGGCCGGGGGCGGCGGTGGCGATCGACCCGCGCAACGGCGAAGTGCTGGCGATGGTGACCGTGCCGAGCTTCGATCCCAACCTGTTCGTCAACGGCATCAGCCAGGCCGACTATTCCGCGTTGCTCAAGGACCCGGACAAGCCGCTGTTGAACCGCGCACTGCGTGGGGGTTACCCGCCGGGCTCGACGATCAAGCCCTTCATGGGACTCGCCGGCCTGGAGCTGGGGTTCCGCAAGCCCACGGACACGGTGCTCTCCACCGGCACGTTCTACATCCCCGGTTCCTCGCGTGGTTATCGCGACGACCAGCGCTACGGCGCGGGCACGGTGAACCTGATGCAGGCGATCACCCAATCGGTCAATACCTATTTCTATTCGCTGGCCTTGGCGATGGGCATCGACAAGATGGATGCCTATCTGTCCAGATTCGGCTTCGGTGCGGAGACCGGCGTCGACCTGCCCGCCGAGGGAGATGGCGTGCTGCCCTCGCCCGACTGGAAGCGCAAAACCTGGAACCAGCCCTGGTACGCGGGCGAAACCGTCATTGCCGGCATCGGCCAAGGCTATTGGGTGGTGACGCCGATGCAGCTCGCGCACGCCGTGGCGATGCTGGCCGATGGCGGCGTGCCGCACGCGCCGCACCTGCTGCGCGCCACGCGTGACGGGCGTGATGGTGCGGTCGTGCCCATCGCCGATCCGCCGGAAGCCGAGAGCGCGATCAAGGATCCGGCGGACTTCGAAGCGGTGCGACAGGGAATGATCGGCGTGGTGTACGACCCGCACGGCACCACTTACACGGTGGGCATCCGCAATGGCTTTCCGTACGTGATCGCCGGCAAGACCGGCACCGCGGAGCGTTTCTCGCGCAAGGGCGACGAGTACATCACGACCAAGGACAAGGCATTCCTCGCCGCGAGGCATCGCGCCTGGTTCATCTGCTTCACGCCCGCGGACTCGCCGCGCATCGCGGTGGCGGTGGTACTGGAAGCCGGCGCCTGGGGCGGCACCGATGCCGCGCCGATCGCGCGCAAGATCCTGGATGCGTGGCTCGCCGGCCAACCGGCGTCATCATTGCCGCCGCCCACGGTGATCGCCGGCACCGCCGCGCCCGCGGCGCAGGCAAAGGCCGCGCAATGAACGCGACCATCGCCAGCTTGCGCACGCGCGCGCTGCGTTTCGGCCAACGCCTGATGCACCGGCCGCGCATCGACCTGCCCTTGGCGATTGCACTGCTGGTCCTGGCCTGCGCCGGGCTCGTGACGCTCTACAGCGCCAGCGACCTCGACGCTGCCGTGATCGGCGGACAGGCCGCGCGCTTCCTGCTCGGCGCGATCCTGATGGGGGTAGTCTCGCGCATTCCGCCCACGCTGCTGCGCACCTGGACGCCGTGGTTCTACGCGATCAGCACGGTGCTGCTGGTCGCGGTCGTGGTGCTGGGCGAAGGACGTGGCGCGAACCGCTGGCTGGATCTGCGCGTGATCCGTTTCCAGCCGTCGGAGTTCCTGAAGCTCTCGATGCCGATGATGATCGCCTGGTACCTGCACCCCCGGCAATTGCCGCCGGGCTGGAAGGACATCTTCGTGGTCGGCGTGCTGGTGGCGATTCCTTCGGCGCTGATAGCCAAGGAGCCCGACCTCGGCACCGCGCTGCTGGTCGCGGCATCGGGCATCTTCGTGCTGTTCCTGTCGGGCATCGCGTGGTGGCGCGTCGGGTTGATGATCGGCGCGCTCGCCGGCGCGGCGCCGGTGGCGTGGCATTTCCTGCACGATTACCAACGCCAGCGCGTGCTTACCTTCCTGCATCCGGAAAACGATCCGCTCGGCAACGGCTGGCACATCATCCAGTCGATGATCGCGGTCGGATCGGGCGGTGTGTTCGGCAAGGGTTGGCACCATGGCACGCAGTCGCGGCTGGAGTTCCTGCCCGAACACACCACCGATTTCATTTTCGCGGTTTTCTCCGAGGAGTTCGGCCTGGTCGGCGTGCTGCTGCTGCTGGCACTGTACGCCTTCATCGTCGGCCGCTGCCTGTGGATCGCGGCCAACGCGCGCGACACCTATTCGCGCCTGCTGGCCGGCGCGATCGGCATGAGCTTCTTCGTTTACGTCATGGTCAACGGAGGCATGATCACGGGCTTGTTGCCGGTGGTCGGAGTTCCGCTGCCGATGATTTCCTACGGCGGCACGTCAGCGGTCACGCTGTTGTGCGGTTTCGGCGTGCTGATGTCGATCCATGCGCATCGGAAATGGGTGGGTTAATACGCGAAGAGCCCCGTGCGCGCCGGCTCAGCTCTCGCGCAAAGCACGCGCCGCATCCAGCGCAAAATAAGTGAGGATCGCATCCGCGCCTGCACGCTTGATGCAGGTGAGCGCTTCCAGCATGCAGGCGCGCTCGTCCAGCCAGCCATTCGCAGCCGCGGCTCTTTCCAGCACATTGGGATCCTAAGCTTAGAATTCCACGTGGACAAGTTGTCG
>JADMIO011113526.1_pt1 | contig 44660 bp, 34 predicted proteins | sample 8958161 | NCBI WGS metagenome assembly JADMIO01 (sample SAMN16585339, study PRJNA669376) | soil metagenome | isolation source: Crop rotation soil | place: USA: Cullars Rotation, Alabama | collected 2011
CGCGACAACTTGTCCACGTGGAATTCTAAGCTTAGGATCCCAATGTGCTGGAAAGGATGCCGAGTCGATACGCTTCGCGGGCGTTGGCGATCGCCGCTCCCGATCGATCGTGCAGGTGAACGCCGATGCGCGACATGTCGATGCTCGACGCGACGCGCGAAATTGTTCGCTCCAGATCGCCCGGCGTCGCCCGGCCGTCGGTGTCGGCAAGGGCGACGGTTTCACAACCCATCTGGATCAGCTCGTTTGAAATACGTGCGACGAGGTCGGCGTCGGTTTCGCTTGAATCGATCGGATCGCGAAACGCACCGGAAAGATGGGTGCGAAGTCGATGCCCGCGCTTCCGCGCCGCGGCCGCAATCTGTTTCGCATCGGCCAGATCGTCGGCGATCGCGATCTTCTTATTCTTGAGCGAATACGCTTCGGAGGCCGAGAGAAAAATCGCGACCGTGTTCAGGTTCGGCGTCTCTTTGAATCGTTCGTAGTACGCCGCGTTCGGCACCAGCGCCGCAAGCTGGCCCGAATACTCCGGCAGCTTCGCGCGAAACAGCTCCGGCGTATCGCGCATCTGCGGCACATATTTCTCGCTGACGAACGAGCCGACTTCGATGTACGGAAACTTCGCTCGCTGAAGCGATTGGATGAGCGACCGCCGCATCTCAAGCGGAATGCGCTGCGATCGATTCAACACCTGCAACCCATCGCGCGGCGACATTTCGCAGATCGTCACGTGCTGGGGCATCAAACACCTTAGACCTGCAGAACACCCGTATGAAAACGATGTTTCGGCGACGGCCTTGAAACGAGCGAGAGCGATTTGATCAACACGTTGCGCGTCTGCTCGGGCTGCACGATCGCGTCGACCCAGCCGCGCGCGGCCGCATAACGGATGTCGGTCTGGGCGGCGTAGCTGTCGCGCACTTTCTTCTTCAGCGCTTCCAGATCTTCATCGTCCTTGTGGCCTTTTCCCTTGCGGCTTTGCGCTTTGGAGAGAATCGAGAAGAGCGTTTCACTGGCCTGCTCGGCGCCCATGACGGCGAAGCGCGCGCCCGGCCAGGCGAAGATGAAGCGCGGATCGAACGCTCGGCCGCACAGCGCGTAGTTTCCCGCGCCGAATGACCCGCCGACGATCATCGTGATCTTCGGCACGACGCAGTTGCTCATCGCGTTCACCAGCTTGGCGCCGGAGCGAATGATTCCCGCCTGCTCGGAATCGCGGCCGACCATGAAGCCTTGAACATCCTGGAGAAAGACGATCGGCAGGCCGGTCTGATTGCAATCCATCACGAAGCGGGCGGCCTTGTCGGCGGCGTCGGCATAAATCACGCCGCCGATCTGGACGCCGTGCGTTTTGCTCTTCGTGCGCATGCGCTGGTTGGCGACGATTCCGACGGGCGTGCCGCCGATGCGCGCGTAGCCGCAGACGAGCGAGAGGCCGTAGTCGGCTTTGTATTCGACGAACGAATCGGCATCGACGATGCAGGCGAGAAGATCACGCGCATCGTATTCGGTGCGGCCGTCGAGGGAGACGATGTCGTAGACGTCGTCGGGGTTGCGCGATGGATCAAGCGATGACGGTTTGGTCTGCGAAGCCGCGGCTCGACGGAGCTCGCCGAAGTCAAGCGGCGGAAGGAGATCGATGAGGCTGCGCAATTTCGCGAGACACGCCTCGTCGTCCTTCTCCTTGAAGTCAACCGTGCCGCTGATCTCGCTGTGCATGGTCGCGCCGCCGAGCGTTTCGGCGTCGATGTCCTGACCGATGGCGGCTTTCACCAGGCTGGGGCCGGCGAGGTACAGGCCGCTGCCTTCGGTCATGAGGATCTTGTCGCATAGCACCGGCAGATACGCTCCGCCGGCGACGCAGTTGCCCATGATCGCGGCGTACTGCGGCACGCCCGCAGCGCTCAGCACGGCGTTGTTACGAAAGATGCGACCGAAGTCGTCTTCGTCGGGAAAAACCTCATCCTGAAGCGGCAGGAAGACGCCGGCACTATCGACGAGATACGCGATGGGCAGGTTGTTTTCGAAGGCGATGCGCTGGGCGCGGATGATTTTCTTGGCCGTCTGCGGGAAGAACGCGCCGGCTTTCACCGTCGCATCGTTGGCGATGATCATGCACGGCCGGCCGCTGACCGGCGCGATGCCGACGACGACGCCCGCCGCGGGGACGTCGCCCCATTCGGGATACAGCTCATAGCCCGCCCACAGTCCCAACTCAAAGAACGAGTCGACGTCATCGACCAGCCGGGCGATGCGCTCGCGGACGAAGAGGCGGCCGAGGCGATGCTGCCGCTCGAGGCCCGCAGCACCGCCGCCCTCGCGGAGATGAGCTTCCCCGGCGGCGATCAGCTTGGCGCGATCGCGGAGGGAGCGGGGTTCGTCGTGTGAGGTGTTGCGTGGCATCGTGCGGGGTTCGGTTCGCCGGGCGATGGTGCGAAAGGTAATCGTTTAACTGACGAACGCCAACCCGCGCAGAGCCGATGGCGAATCGAGAAGAAGGGGAGGCGAATCAAAAAAAGAAACCGGGCCGCCCTTTGCAGGGCGGCCCGGGGTGTTTTCACGAGGTCGGAACAGAGGTCAGTCTAGAGCCGGAATTACTTCCGGCGGCGGGCCAGAAGGCCCAGGCCAGCGAGGCTGGCGAAACCGAGCGTGGTCGGTTCAGGAACCGCGCCACCCACACCGGTGATCACCACGTTGGCACCGACGGTCCAGGTGCTCGGGTTGGCGGGATCGTAGTTCACCGCATTGCTGTAGCCGGTGACGTTGCTGTCCGAGTCAAACTGCGTGACCGCATCTTCGAACCAAGACGCGCCGCCGCTGTTCACTTCACGTTTGAAGAAGTTCACCGTGGCATCGGCGCCGGTGATGGACGTAATGACCATCTTCAGCGTGCCAAGGAGAATGCGAGGAGCGAACGGGTTGGTGTTGCCCGCGTCCGGGTTGTTGCCCGCAAAGTTGGGGAACGGAGCGACGTTGGCGCGATCGGCGAAGAACGTCGCCGACGCATCGTTCGGATTGTCACTACCGACGTCAAGGTCACCGTCGTTGTCCAAGTCGGCCGCGACGCCCTGGGAACCACCGGTACCGGTGAAGCCCATGCCCGCAACGCCCTGAACGCCGTTGGTGTTCGTGGCTGTGTTGGGGGTGCGGAAGGAGCTGAGGTTACCCTTCACGCCGCCGCTCGCGGCACTGCTGCCCGTGCCAGTGTTCGATTTAAAGCTGCCTGCGACAGCGAGGATGCCGTCGTTGGCCGCATTCGCGTCGCCTGCGGAGATGGTGCCCCAGAGGCGGAAGACGATCGTGTCGCCAACCGCACCGGCGACGACCGATTTTCCGTTCGTCAAAGGAACGATCGTGGTCAGCGCACTGCCTTGGATGGCAGCGGCCTCCAGCGTAACGTTCAGAGCGGCCGGAGCAGTGCGCGCCAGCCCGACACCGGCGGCTCCTGCGACCAGCATGGTGGAGAGTCGCTTCGAAAGCATTTGTCTACCCTTTCCTAAAAAACCGGCAGTCGGGGCCCTAACCCCAAATTCCGGAGACCTCGTGGATCAGTGGCCGGAGTATAGCCGGCACACTTGTTTGGTTACAACACCATTCTTCAACGATTTTTTCCGTCGCCGATTTCGCAGAAGTTCTGCAACGGCAACAACGAATATGCCGGCGACCGGCTCGGGAACAAACGCGCTAACATACTCCGAACCGAACTGCGCAGCGTGTTCAAGTACCAGCCCTACGCCTGGATCGGCAAAATAGTTCGTAGTCCCATAAATTATTGCATCCATCGCCCGTCCGAGCGTCCCGCTTTGCGAATTGAAGGCAAAGTCGATCAGGGCGTAGTCATCGAAATCAACCCGTCCGTTGTAGTCGAAGTCGCCGGTGAACCAGTTGATGATGGCGCTCATGTCGGTCTGGCTGTTGTAGCCATTGTCGATGCGCGCGTAGTCGTCGAAATCAACCGCCCCATTAAAATCGCTGTCGCCGTTCCATGTGTATTTTACGAGAAGATCGCTGTTGGCGACCGCGAATCCGTCGAACGTCGCGCTCACGCCCCGCGCGCTGTGAAATTCTGTCCCGCTGAGCAAGCCCAGGCCCGTGACATGCAGGGCGTCGTCGCGCGCCGTCGAACTGGTGATGCCGGCAAGGGTCCAGACGTTGACCGATCGCGCGTTGCGAATCTGCGCGGCCACGGTCGAGTAGCTGCCGCTCGACAACTTCATGTCGTTGTCGGCCAAATCGATCGTCGCCGTGGGTGTCGCTCCGCCCGCCACAGTGAGCGAACGCAAAACGAGTACCTTGTCTCCGCCGGCGAGCACTTCGGCGTTTGCGCCGGATTGAATCGTTAGTGCCGTGTTCGATTCGGTAGCACCAAAACTCAACGTCCCGGCGACGACCGTTGTGTTGCCGGTATACGAATTGCTGCCAGACAAGATCAGCCGGCCGCTTCCCTGTTTCAGAATTCCGCCGCGGCTGATCACCCCCGACATCGTGGTGTTCGCAGAGCTCGCAACGGTGATCGCTCGCTCCTGCCCACCCAAATCTATTGAACCGCTTAACGTCAGCGGCTGCGCTCCGGTGATCACCATGCCGAGCAGCGCCGGATCGGTCGCAGGCCCCGGCGCCGCGACGAGAACCGGATTTGCAATCGTCCGCGGCGCGTCGAACGCGCCGATCGCCCCCGGCCGCGGATTCCCGATCGTCGGCAGCGTCGTGTTGCTGAACACGATCGATCCCGCGCCGAACGCCGAATCGCTTCCCGCCCAATATGTGCCGGCGAGAACCGTTGTCCCGCCCGTGTAGTCGTTGTTGCCCGAGAGAACCTGCGCCGAGCCGAACGCATCGCTCACCCGGCCCGAACCCGTGATGTTGCCAGTGATATTCATCGCAGGCGACGGATCGCCCTCGAAGCGCAAGAGGCCGCCGTTGACCGTTACGGTGCCGGCGTAGGTCAGTGTCGTCGCACTCGCGCCAACGGCGGTTCCGATCACGCCGGTGGAGTCGGCGGTGCTGTTGTTGATCGTGAGGTCACGCGAGATCTGAATGCTGCCGCCGCCGGCCGCATAGATGCGCGGTACGCCGACGCCCGTGCCGCCGTACATCTCGACAGCCGACGTCGAAAGTCCGAGCGGATTCGGCGTGCCGCCGTTGGGAACGTTCGACGAAAGCATCAGCTGCCCGGCGACGATCGTTGTCGTTCCGGTGTACGTGTTTGAACCGGTTAAAGTCAGGCCATTCCAGCCGGTTTTCGTCAGGCCGTTCGCGCCGGAGATGACGCCGGTGATCGTTCCACTGGAGGTGGCGTGAATGATTCCCTCATTCGCGCCAAACGCCAGCGGCGTGCCGATGCTTCCACCTGCGCTCACCAGCGCGACCGCGCCACTGCTGACCGTCACCGTTCCCGCGCCCGACAAGCTCACGTTTGTGATGGCCAGTGAATTCACCGACACCGGCGAGGCGTTACTCGTCGCGCTGGTCAGTCGGACGTTCGCGCCGGTGACGAGCGTCGATGCGTATTCGGTCGTCTTATTCAGCGGGCGGAATCCGTCGGCGCCGTAGGTCACGAAACTGTCGCCGCTGCTGTTGAGCACAAGGCTCGCCGATCCGTTGCCGATGAGCCATGGCACGATGCTGATGTTCGTCGATCCGGCCAACCCGCCGCCGCCGACGAGTGTCGGCGCATTCGTGACGATGAGATTCGTAAAGCTGCCGGCGTTGCCCGCGCCCAAGCTGTCGCCGCGAACGAACCCCGTGCTTCGGCCGACGCGCGAGAGGGCCGTGGCGTTCAGGCGCGTGTTGGATGCGGTGCCGACGATATTGATCAGCGACATTCCGCCATCGAGCGAGATCGTGCCGACGGTTTCGTTGACGTTGCTTGCGCTGTTGCCGGTGAGCTGGATCGCGCCGCCGTTCGAAACGATCGGCACCGTGCCGACGCGGTTGTTGTTCACCGTCGTTGCGTTGTCGAGATACAGCGTGCCGCTGAGATTGATCTGCGCGCTCGACGCGATGGCGCCGTTGGCGCCGCTGAGGCGGATCATGTCGTTGTCGCGGACGGTGGTCTGGCCGATGTACGTGTTGCTGCCGGTGAGCGTGAGGGTGGCCGAGCCCAGGCCGTTGCCGCGTTTGACCAGATTTCCCGAGCCGGAAATGACACCGCTGAGCGACATCGGCGCGAAGTTTCGCAGTTCACCGCCGCCCGTTCCGAGTGTGATGTTGCGGGCCGAGCTGAATGTCGTCGTGCCGTCCGCGGCAGTGTTGGCCAGCGCCGCACCGTTGCTCAAGGTGATCGAGTTGGCGGAATTTCCTAGTGATGAATCGAGATTGTCGGTGACGTACAGCGCGCCGCCGCTGATCGTCACACCGCCCGTGAAAGAGTTGGCGGCCGTCAGTTGAACCGAAGCGTTGCCTGACTTCGTCAGCCCTGCCGATCCACCGATCGAAATTCCGATCGAATGTCCCGGCGGAAAAAGATTCGCAGCGTTGGGCGCGCCGTCTTGCGCGTCGATCGTCGCCGCGCCGTTCAGCGTGAACGCGCCGCCGCCGTTGATCGTGAACGTGAATGGCGTGTTGAAGACGATGCTGCCGAGCGTGACGCTCGAGTTGTTGGTGACGGTGTGGCCGCTGGTGGAATTCGACAGCAGGCCGAACGTCGCCACGCCGCCGCCGCCGGGGACCGCCGGATCCCAGTTGGTCGAAACCGCCCAGGTGCCGTTGGCGTCGACAATCCAGCTTCCGCTCGTCTGCGCGTGCGCGAGTCCCGCGCCGCCCAACAGCGCTGCGGCTGCGGCAAGGTGCAGGATTCGCCTTCGATATTGCTGACGAGATTGCTGGGAAAGTCGCACGTGCGAACTCCGGCGAAAGCGTGGGAAGCCAATTCGCGATCCTACCGCGCGGAGTGCCTCCCCTCCGAGGGAGGTACTTGTCGGATCATTCAACGATACCCCCATTCCGGGCGACTGCAAATCGAAAGCCGCCGGTTCATCGTATCCACACAGACGTGGCCAGTCCGATAATCCCGTGAGGAGCGGGCGGTTTCTGGCGGCGGGGGGCGCGGCAATCTATATTGCCGCCCATGAATCCCACCCCGACCGGATCTGGCGCTTCACAAGGAATGTATGCCGGCCCCCGACGCACGACCCTCGTGCAGATCGGCGCGGGCCTGGGAATCGCCGCCAACTGCATCGGCTGGCTGATTTTCTGTCTGATGTGCGCGGGCTTCGGCGCGGCGGTCTATCTTTCATTATTGCCCGTAACGCTGGCGGCGGCGGGAATGCTGTTCACGATCATCGGCGCCAACACGCAAAAGCACGCCGATATCGACACCCACGTCCTGGCGGCGATCTTCATCAACCTCTTCGGCATCGTCGGCGGATTGCTGGAGATGGCCGCATGGTGCAAGTGGACGATCTTCGCGCATTGATCGGCGCGCCGAATCGTTTTGCGCGACCAGTCTTGCACATCTCATCGTTTTACATCGCGGCTCGCACCGGGCGCGATCGTCACGAATTCCCATTTGCCGCTGTGCATCAACCTCGACAGATAGAGAATTTGCCCAACGTGATACGACGTGTGTTCCAGCCCGCGCACGACGGCCTGCGCAACGGTGTGCGGCACATTGCGAATGTTCACGATCTTCGTGACATCGCCCGGCGACAGCGCACGCAGTGACGCGAAGAGCGTTTCGAACCCGCGCTCCCAACACTGCATCAACTCTTCACGCGAGCCGGGCCAGTCTTCGAATTCGCCTTCGCGATCGCGATCGGGCTTGTCGCCGTCGCTGGTGAGAAAATCGGTCCATCGACTCAGCAGATTGCCCGAAACGTGGCGGACGATCGTCGCGACCGAATTAAATCCCGGCGCGGGCCGACGACGAAACTGCTCGTCGCTCAACTGCGCCATTGCTTTCTCGGCTATGCGCTTGTCGGTCTGAAATCGCTCGATGATCGCGTTGAGCCAGGGATCGGTGGATGTCATGGCATGCGATGTTAACCACAGATAAACACAGATGAACACAGATCGAAAGCGCAGTTGAACCAGGAAGCCACGAAGTCTCGAAGCGGCGCTTTGCTTGCGAAGAGTTCGTCGTGTCGTCGTGGTTCTTCATCTCATCTGTGTTCATCTGTGTTTATCTGTGGTTCAATTTCCGGCATGGACGGAGTCGAAGAATTTCGCGAGGCGGTGCGGAAGGGGGATGCGGCGGGCGCGAAGCGCGCGCTCGAATCATCGGCGGCCGCGCGCGGGGCGATCGATGCGCCGTTTGGCGCATTCGGCGCCCGCGCGATCAACATTGCCGCGAACGATCGGCCGATGCTCGACGTGCTCTTGGATTTCGGAGCGGACGTTAACCTTCGCAGCGATTGGGCGAATGGGCCGTTCGGCGTGCTCGACTCCTGCTCCGAGGAAATCGCCCGCCATCTGCTTACGCGCGGCGCGATCCTCACCGCGCACGCGGCCGCGCGTCTCGGCTGGCTCGACGAGCTTCGCCGAATCGTCGATGCGAATCCCAACGTCGTGCACGAAAAAGGCGGCGACGGTCAGCGGCCGCTGCACTTCGCCAAGACCGCAGCTATCGCGGACTTCCTGCTCGAGCGCGGCGCCGAGATGGATGCGCAATGCGTCGATCATCACTCGACGCCCGCGCAATATGCGTTGGTCGAGCGCTCCGACGTTTGCCGGCGATTGCTGGAGCGCGGCGCGACGCCGGACATTTTCATGGCGGCGAGATTGGGAGATTCGAAACTGGCCGAGGCGTTGATCGCGCGCGATCCGAAGTGCGTCGAAGCGCGGGTGAATTGGCCCGGCTATGCGCTGGTGCCGGCGTTCAATATTTATTGCTGGACGCTGGGATTCTTTGTATCGCCGCATGAAGTCGCGCGGAACGCCGGGCATCGCGACGTCGTTGAGTTGTTGTTGCGTCACAGTTCGCCGGTCGTGCGATTGCTCGACGCCGCGTGGCGCGGCGACGCGAACGCGGCCGAGGACGTAATCGACGAGTCTCCGAACGTGATGAAGGAATTGACCACGCCGCAGCACGCGCTCTTCGCGTGCGGCGTTCATCATCAGCGCGATGCGGCGGTGAAGTTGATGCTCGATCTCGGATTCGATCCCGCCGCCGGAGGGATCGAAGGCGGCAGCGCGCTGCACCAAGCCGGGTGGGTCGGCCGGCCCGATTACATCGAGCTCCTCCTATCGCGCCACTCATCGCTTCTGACATCGCGCGATCCCAACCATGGCGGAACACCGGCCGATTGGGCGAAAGTCGGATCAACGCAGCGCTGCAACGAAAAAGGAAACTATCCCCGCGCGATCGAAATGCTGAAGACTGAAACGTGAAACGGGGATGGGAACAATTACCCAATGTCTCAATCCCTTTAATTCATCTCTCCCATTCCTCCACCGATCGCGGCCAATCATCCTTAAGCAATCTCGACAGCGATCGGTCGGCCAGCACGACGCCGTCCGTCTGGCAGCGCGGGCAGTAATTCGTTTCGTTCTCGGCGTAGCGGATGCGCTGAATTTTCGTGCCGCAGACCGGGCACGGCTCGCCGAATTTTCCGTGCGCGGCGAAATCCGGACGAAAGGCCGTAACTTCGCCCGGGCCGGGGAAGCGATCGCCGAATTCCCGGCGCAAGCGATCGATCCAAAGCGTGAGCGTCGATCGCGCGGCGTCGAAAAGGCGGGCGATCTCATCGTCCGTCAGGCGCGACGTCAGCTTGATCGGCGAAAGTTTCGCGGCGTGAAGAATCTCGTCGGAGTAGGCGTTGCCGATGCCATCGAAGAGGCGCGGATCGGTGAGGGTGCGCTTGATCGTGTGATTCTCGCGACGGACCTGTTGCGCGAATTGTGCGAGGGTGATCTCGTTGACGTTGAGCGAGTTCATGCCCGCTAAAGCGGGCATGGCGGTGAGGAGATGAATCGAGGCGCGCTTCTTTGCGCTCGATTCGACCAAGTGCAGGGTGCCGTTTTCGAATTCAAAGGACGCCAGCGCGATCTTCCCGGGAACTTTGGCGCCCGGTTTATCGCTCCAGCGGAATCTCCCGGCGATCATCAGATGAATCACCAGAAACAGCGGCGGCGTGTGGTCGATCTCGAAGACGATGCGCTTGCCTATGCGGGTCAATCGCCCGATGCGCTTACCTTCGATCGATTCGATCGGCGGATCGAATGTGCGCACCACGAACGGGCTGATGATGCGCATGCGCTCAATGGTTTTGCCGACGATGCGCGATTCGAGCGCGTGCAGGTAGAGCAGAATGTCGGGCAGCTCGGGCATCTTCGGGCAGAGGCTTAACGCGTTCGATTCTTCGCGGCGTCATCAAGATAGGCTTTCAGCTCGCCGCGTTTTTCGATCGCGGCAAGCTCTTCGACCTCGGCGATGTAGAGCACTTTGTTGGCCGCGCAGAGTTTCTTATAGACGTCGAGAACTGCCATCACGCCGGCGTAGGCATCGTCCTCGGTCTTGCCACGCTGAAGCTGCGACTTCACATTTCCCGCGAAGAAGGCCGCCGTGAGGACGGGCGATACTTCATAAGGTGATTCGCGCTGGAGCCACGTCAGCACCGAATGGTCCACCTCAACCATCACGGTGTCGCTGTCGCTGGCGAACTTCACGATCAATTTCGCGTCGTCGCCGTTGGTCGGATTCGCCATGAAGCGATCGATCGCGGCCAACACGTCGGCCTTGCTTGCAGTGGCCGGCCCGGTGGATGGCGCAGTCGCCGGCGCCAGCATCATCACGAGTCCGACAAGAAACGGGCCAATCATGTTCAGGTCCTTTCCATTTCAATGTTGTGGATGCTGCTGAAGATCCTTCTGGATTTCCTGCAGCGCGATCAGGCTGTAGCTCGTCACGAGGACCGGATTATCTTCCATCCAGCGCTTCTCGCCGGCCCAGCTTCCGTTTTCTTTCTGCAGCGCGGCGAGCTTGTCGATCATCTCGATACGCCAGTCATGCGACATGCCCTTGTCGTCGACGATTGTCGGCTCATCGTACGCGGACAGCGCTTTGGCCATCACCTGGAAATAGTAGTAGAGGCCGTGTTGCGCCTGGGCGGGATCGTTGTCGCGCATGCCGGGATTTTCGTCCATCGTCCAGTGCTTCTTGATCCACTCGACTGCTGCCTGCACGCGCGGGTCGTCCTTCGCCACGCCGGCGTAGATCATGCTCTTAAGGCCGGCGTAGGTCATCGATCCGTAGCTTCGCCACATCTTTCGGCCGTCGGCGCCGGTGTAGCTTTCGGCTTCGGAATCGCCGCCGCCCGCGGCGCTGTAAATAAATCCGCCGTCGTTGCCGGCGAAAGGCAGGTCGTTCGATTCCGATCGATTCTGGCAGCGCGAAAGAAACACGATCGCCGCCTCGTACGCCTTATCGCCGGGCTTAAGGCCCGAGTCGCGCAGCGCTTCGATTGCGAAATGCGAGTTCGATAAATCGGGCCGCGTGTGCCGGCCATAACCGAATCCGCCGTAGAAGCTGTTGGATTTGTCCTTCGCTTCTTCGCCCTTGGGTCCGACGTAGCCTTCGACCCACTGCGTCTTCTTGAGATATTCCACGGCCTTCTGAAGCGCATCCTTCATCGCCGGATCGTCCACCGCCGCCAGCGCGCTTGCGGCGATCGCGGTGTTGTAGTTGGCCAGCATGTCTTCGGAAATCTGGCCGTTCGGTTTCTGATAGCTGGTGAGCTTGTCGAAACCTTTCTTGATGAAGTCATCTTTCGCGCTGAACTTTTTCGATTCGACGAACGCGCGAAGCGCCAGCGCCGTGATTCCGGGCGGTTGCTGCGGCGACATCTGCCAGCCGCCGTCCGGTTGCTGTTGTGATTTGAGAAACGCCTGGCCCTTATCGATGAGCGACTGCGCGCGGGCGGCGGCGTCGGTTGATGGCGCGGTCGTCTGGCCGAGCGCCACGGTGAAGAAACAGATCGAGATGGCCAACCCGGCGGCGAGCGATTTGAACATAGGCTTTTCCCTGTGCTTGGTGACTGCGATTACTATACGTCAGTCGTCCTTTGGTTTCAGGTGCCGGCGAACCTTCTCTTCGAGCATCTCGAGTTCCTTCTGCTGAATCGCGAGTTTCCGCCGCCGCTGCTCCAGCTCAGCGGCGAGCCGAACCTCCGGTGGATCGGCATGCAGGTGCGAATACGGAACCTTGTAATCCTTCGGTAAGACACCCAGCGACGCCGGCGGCGGGTTGCGTCGCATCTCGTTCAACGCGCCGATCGCCAAGACCGCGCACGCGGCAAACAGCAGGAACATTCCGCCGCAGGCCAACGCCATCAACAATAAATGTGAATGGGTGAAGACCCAGGTCTGAACGGTCCAGAAGATCACACCAAAAAGGGTGATCGCCGTCGCGAGGATCGGCGCGCCGCGATTTTGCGCCTGCAAGCCCAAACCGATGCCCGCCAGCGCCATGCCGAAGAAGACGCCCGCCATGACCGAAACCGTGGTCGCGCGCTGGGCCGAATAGCTCGGCCGATCCGGCGGATCGTCGGGCAAATGCAATCCCACCGTCGCCCAATCCCCACGCGTCGCAACATTTTTCGACAGCAAACTGCTGGCGAAGCAGATTCCCATCACGATGACGAACATCCCCACGCCGACGAATTGAAACACGGTCCCCACGCCCTGCATAAAGGCCCGCGGCGGCGATGGCTCGGAATGTATCTCCATGTTCGTGACGCATACGATAGCCGCGAAGGGCGAAAGGTTCAGCCCGATAACATCGAGCGGCAGGTTGGCTTGCCGCAGGTTCGTGGTAAAAAACCTGCTTCGGCCCAAGGACGGGATGCAACTTCGACGGAGTTTGCGCGTGCCCCATATCGAGAGGACATTTCAGCCCTCCGCGCCACAGGATGTGGACGAGCTCTTTGAGAAAGCGGTTGCCCAGCATGCGCGCCGCCTGCAGGCGATCGCCCGCGCGATCGTCGGCAATCGCGCGGCGCCCGAGGACGTCGTGCAGCAGGCGGTTCTGAATCTGTATCAGCATCGCCACCGATACGACTGGCGCGAGCCGGGCGGATTGCTCAAGCGGGCCGTGGTGAACGAAGCGCTGCGGCTGCTGCGTCCGCCGAAGATGGCGATGGTCAGCGATGAGCAGCCGGATGAGTCGACGTCGCCGGTGGATGATCTGATCGCGGAAGAAAAAGTTCGCGATGTTCGCCAGGCGATCGCGCGGCTGCCGGATCATTTCCGGGCGGCGCTGGTGTTGTGCGAATATGAGAATCTGCCGTACGCGCAGATCGCCGAGGCGCTGGGCGCGAGTGTGCCGCAGGTGAAAACCTGGATTCATCGCGCTCGGCGGCAGTTGGAAAAATCGCTCAAGCAGTATTCTGGGCGCGAGCAGGGCTCGCGTGCCGATAACGAGCAGGCCGATTGATTTTTGAACGGGTTTTGAACGAGGCTTGATTCCGATGTCTCTGTCCGATGCGGATCTTCAGATTCTGGAAATGGAACTCGACGGCGAATTGTCGGCGGAGGAATCGTCGCAACTGCGCAAGCGCATGTCGACTGAGCCGGCGATGTTCGCGGCGCTCGAAGAATTGCGCGAGCAGCGCGAGCTTCGCCAGCAGGTGTTCATCGCGCTGGAAGATTCCAGCAACGCGACTGCCGCGGCGCTCGTGACGAGCGTTCGCAAACAGATCACGTACGACCGCGTCTGGTCGGGACGGATGAGAATCATCCGACGGGTCAGTGCGGCGGCGGCGTGCATCGCGTTTGGATTGTTCGCCGGTTGGATCGGGCGTGGCCGCATGCAGAAAAATTCCGCGCAGCCCAATGAAACGTCGCCGGTCGCTTCGATCACGCCGGTTACTGGGAGCGGCACGGGCGAGTTGATTTTCCAGCCAGGTGCGGGCGACATCAAACTCGTCGGCGCCAATACGGGTCGCCCCGGCGGTTACAACGTGACGATCACCGACGACGCCGGCCGAACCATCGGCGTGCAGCACTTCAACACCCTCAACGAGGCCCGCCAATTCAGCGACGATCTCGGCAAATGGCAGAACAAGCAGCGTCAGATGCGCAGCGGAAACGTGAAGCTCATCGGCGATGAGTTTTAGAAGTGATGAGAGATGAGTAAGACAGCGCGAGTGAAACAATTCGGCATCGTCATCGCGAGTTTGGCGCTGGGCGGCGCTTCGGTCTTCGCGCAATCGCCCGCCACGCAACCCGCGCCGCTTCTCGAGCAGATCAATCGCGAAACGCAATCCCTTTTCGAATCTGTGAAGCCTGGCCTGGTGCGCGTGCAACTGCCCGTGCCGAGATGGATGGCGCAGCTTGGCGAGATGGATGATCCGCTGGCCAAGTGGAATCTTGATCCGAAAGTGAAAGAGCGTCTGCGCGCCGAGCGCGCGAAAATGCTTTCCGGCCAGGTTGAATCGTACATCACGCCTTCGACGCTCCCCTCCGCGCCGACGACGCAGGAATCGGCCGAGCAACGCCGCTGGCAGATGACGATCTTTCAGCGCCCCGATGGCGGATTCGAGTTCGCCACGCCCGCCGGCGCGCTGACCGACAGCGTCATCGGCGCGATCGTCGCGCCGCGCGCGGTTGGAATCGTGTACGACGATGCTGGCCACGTTGTCATTCCGATTTACATCGACCCGGATGCCCTCGATGAAACGCATTCACTCGTCGTTAGCGGTTACGGCGGCGGCGCGTCGCGGGCCAAGCTCGTCGGCTCCGATCGGCAAACCAATCTCAGCGTGCTTCAACTGGAACATCAGGTCGGCCGTGCGGCACCGTTCGCGGGCGCTCGGCCGGCCGACGGCTCACTCATCATGATGCTCTCGACGGGCGGTGAAAGCGGAAAACTTTCCGTCTGGTCGCGCGGCCAGCAGGAACGCGGCCTGGTCGTCACCGTTGAAGGCAAAGTCACGGGCTTCGCGCGCATGGGTCAATTTCTCGACGCGCAGATCGCCCGGCCGGTGATCGATCAACTCATTCAATATGGCCAGGTGCGCCGCGCGACGCTGGGCGTGGTCCTGACCGAAGCCGAATCTCCCGACGGCCGTCGTGCGATGCACGTCGATCGCATCAAGCCGGGCAGCGCCGCGGATGTCGCGGGCATGCGCGAAGGCGATTTCATCCTGTCGCTGGCCGGCGCCGCGGTCGACGATCTCCCAAATTTCGCCGCCGCCATCAGCACGCGCGACGGCCACACCGCGATACAGATTCTTCGCGGCAGCGAAGTGATCGAGCTTCAAGTCGAATTACGGCCGAATAAGAAGTGACAAGGTGCAAGATGAAGGGGTGACAAGGTGAAAGTCACATCGACGGCGTTTTCACCTTGTCACCCCCTCACCCCTTCACCTTGTCATCTCAAGCCTCGCCGTTACATTCCACGTTCCATGTCTCGCGTACTCGATAAAGCTATTGGATTTTTCTTCGCGCTGAGCGCCTGCGGGTGTATGGGCGATGCGCCGTCGTCACCGCCGCCGTCTAACGCGCCGGCGCAGCAGTCGATCGTTTCGCAGATCATGCGCATCTCGCCGCCGCTGCGCGATCAGAGGTTTAGCTCGCTTTTGGATTTTGAAACCGATGCCGACGCCGTGTTCCTCGCCGCCAAACCCGTCGGGCGCGTCGTATCCGATCGCGCGCACACCGGCCGCGGCAGCATCCGCCTCGCGCCGGGCACGACTCGTTTTGCAATCAAGCTGTCATCGCTCCTGGGCGATCGCGCGTTTCCCGGCGACTGGACATTGATCGGTGCGTACTTCTATTCCGAGCAACCGATCCAGGCGACGCTGAGCATCGAAGGCGCGGGGTTCAATGTTGCGCCGCGTTCGGTCCCGCTCTCGCCGCGCGCGTGGACGCTGGCGCTGGCGGATATTTCGGAAAATGCCACGAAGAAGCCGCGCAGCGAATCGCCCGCGCCGGCCGGCGCGCAGTTGGTCTTCACGTTTCCGCAGAACGCGCCGCCGATCTGGTGCGATGATCTGATCCTGATTGACAACGCCAAGACGTTCGTCGCGCGACCGGTGCCTGCAACCGCGCCGGCCGTCTCAACCTGGACGGTCGAGCGAAAAGGCCTCAATTACATCGCCGAAGCGCCGGGGCGATTTAATTTCCAACTGATCACCGCCGAGGCGGCGAACTCGGGTTGGACGGCCGAGGAAGCCAACGAGCTTCGCGCGCGGTTCCAGGCGCACAACGGCAAGAATCATCTGACGATTTATTCCGACGGCCGCGCGTTCTGGGACGGCAAGCTCCGCGCGATGTCGGCAATGGTGCGCGACGAGCCCGCGTATGCCGAGCAGCATGCCTCCCCCGCAGAGATTTACATCGCCGAAGAGCTTGGAAGAGTGCGCCGCGACACGCCAGGCGATGCAAACAACGACGGCTACAACGAACTGCGCGGCGCGTACCAAGTCGCCGCGACGGGCGCGCGATTGGAATTGACGATCACGCCGCACACGGCATCGCTATTGCGGCCGATTCTCGAAGTCACCGGATTGCCGCCGGGAAAAGTTTTGGTGACGGCAGAAGGTCGACTCGTCGAAAAAATGACGCGTACGGACGATGGGACGCTGATCGTCGAGCTGCCGTTGAAAATCGAAAAGCCGACAACGGTGAATTTGCGCATTCAGTGAGCTTTGATGTTGCGAGCGACTGTTTAGCGGCCCCGCTTGCGGGGCGCGTGCTCGCGAGACGCGCCCCGCAAGCGGGGCCGCTAAACATTGCGATCGAGAAGTCACCTAGATCGGCGTCTTGAATCCCATCGCGCGCAACACGCACCAGCCCTTACGCGACTCAAAAATCGCGAACGCGCCGCCGATCAGACAGAGAATCGAAACAATCCACGCCACGATTGATCCACCCGGCCAAGCCCACAACCATAGCATCAGTGCGCCGGCAATCACGAATGCCGCGCCGTAAACGAGGCGGATGAGTTTTCCCTTTGCGTCGATGTTGCACTGCAGCGGCATACAAAATCTTAGGCGCGCAATCCTTGCTCCCCATATTGGCGACCGTCCCGTTCAAGCGTATGCTGTTTCGCTTTATTCATCCGGCGAAGGGAAGGGCATGGATCGCTTAGGCCTGTATTGGAAAAACGCAACCGCCGAGGCCGTTGGTGAACGGCACGGGGTGACCGACAAAGAACTCAAGGCGCTTCAGCCACGCATCGCGAAAATTCATAAGCAGATGGCCGAGGAGCGCAAAGCCGGCAAGCTGCGCTATCGCGATCTGCCGTACGACGAAGAGATGGTCGACGCGGTGCATCGCGAGGTTGAGCATTTCCGCGACCGCTGCGACACGCTCATCGTGCTCGGCATCGGCGGCAGCGCGCTGGGCAACATCGCGCTTCAGAACGCGCTCAATCCATTCACCTATAACGTGATGTCCGATCGCACGCGCAACGGGCCGCAGTTATTCGTGCTCGACAATGTCGATCCGGATCAGATCAAATCGGTCGTCGATTACATCACGCCGCGGTTGAAGAAGACGATCATCAACGTCATCAGCAAGAGCGGTGAGACGGCCGAGACGGCGTCGCAGTTCATTCTCTTCCGCGATCTGCTGATGCAGAAGCTCGGCAAGAAATACAAAGACAACATTCTCGCGACGACCGATCCCAACGGCGGCACGCTGCGCGAAATCTGCACGGCCGAAGGCTTCCGCACGCTGGAAGTTCCCGATGGCGTGGGCGGACGGTTTAGCGTGCTCAGCGCCGTCGGATTATTCAGCGCGGCGATGTGCGGCATCGACGTCGATGCGCTTCTGGCTGGCGCGGCCGCGATGGACAAGCGATTGAAGGAAGCGGATCTCGAATCCAATCCCGCCGCCCTGATCGCCGCGATTCATTATGCGCTCAACGAAAAGGGCAAACCGATGACGGTGATGATGCCGTACTCGACTTCGCTTTATTATCTGGGCGACTGGTTCCGCCAACTCTGGGCGGAAAGTCTCGGCAAGAAAGATGGCCTGTCGAAGAAAGAGGTTTACGCCGGCCAGACGCCCATCAAGGCGCTGGGCACGACCGATCAGCACAGTCAGGTTCAGCTTTATCGCGAAGGGCCGAACGACAAGCTGATCACATTCCTCGAGGTCGAGAAGTTCAGTCAGAAGCTGACGATTCCATCGAGCATGAAGGGCGTCGAGACGCTCGATTACATGGCCGACGCGAATTTCCAGCAGTTGATCAACGCCGAAAAACTCGGCACCGAATACGCGCTGCTCGAAAGCCAACGGCCGACGATGACGGTGATCTTCCCGACGATCTCGGCCGAGCTCGTTGGGCAATTTATTTATCTGTATGAAGTCGCCGTCTCGTACATGGGCGGTCTATTGGACATCAATACATACGATCAGCCCGCGGTGCAGCTTGGCAAAGACGCCACATATGCGCTCATGGGAAAAACCGGTTACGCCGATTTACAGAAGAAGATCCAAAGCGCAGTGGCGAAGCGGGACAAGAAGTTCTTGATTTAAGTTACTAGTTGTGAGTTGCTGGTTGCGCGTCAGAATGATGCGTGCGACGAACGTCCGATAACGATTAACCAGTAACGCGCAACTGACAACCAGCAACAAACTCTATGCAATACGGCGTCATCATGGCGGGCGGGGACGCGGCTTTGGCCGTTGTCGCGGGGAAACATGCCCAAGCAACTTCTGCCCGTCGTGAAGGGCAAGAGCCTGCTTCAACTCAGCTACGAGCGATTGCGCGGCATGCTTCCGCCTGAACAGATTTACGTCTGCACGAGCGCGGCGCATCGTGATGCGATCTTCGCGAATCTCCCCGAGCTTCCGAAAGCGAATTTGCTGGGCGAACCGACCGGCCGCGACACCGCCAATGCCGTCGGTTTTCCCGCGGCGGTTTTGCACAAGCGCGATAAGGACGCCGTCTTCGCGGTGACGACGGCCGATCACGTCATCGAGCCGATCGAGACGTTTCAAACCGCGATTCGCACGGCGTTCGACGTTGTCGCGCAGCTGCCGAACGCGCTCGTCGCCTTCGGCATCATCCCGACCTACGGTCACACGGGCCTAGGCTACATTCATCGCGGCGAGCCGCTGACGAAATTCAAAGGCGCATACAAGGTTCAGGCATTCAAAGAAAAGCCCGACAAGCCGACGGCCGATCGCTACGTCGAATCCGGCCGCTACTACTGGAACAGCGGCATGTTCGTCTGGCGCGCCGACACGGTGCTGAACGAGCTCGCGACGCATCTGCCGGATTCGCACAAGGGCCTGATGCAGATCGCGCAGGCCTGGGATACGCCGCAGCAGGACGCGAAGCTCAACGAGATTTATCCGAAGCTGCCGAAAATCAGCATCGACTACGCGGTGATGGAGCCGGCCAGCCAGGGCAAGGGCAAGGCGCAAGTCGTCGCGGTCGAGATGGATGTGCAATGGCTCGATGTCGGCTCCTGGCCGGCGCTGGCCGAGACGCTCAACATCGACGAGCACGACAACGCCACCGATTCCAAGACCGCGATCTTCATCGACAGCGACGACAACATCATCGTCAGCGAAGACCCCGCGCACCTGATGACCCTCATCGGCGTGAGCGACATGATCATCGTTCACACCAAAGATGCGACGCTGGTCTGCCCGAAGCGCGAATCCCAGCGAGTGAAAGAGCTGGTCGGGAAAGTCAAAGAGCAGTTCGGAAATAAGTACCTGTGATGCGCGCTATTCCGCGCGGCGTGGTCGCTTAAGCGACTACACCACTGATCATCTCACACCATCGCATGCGAACCCTCGCCATCGACCTCGGCACCAAGCGCATCGGCTTGGCCCTCAGCGATGAGGGCGGACGATTCGCAACGCCGCACGACGTGCTCACCGTCACCGCGCCGAATCAGGCGATTGATCCAATCCTTAAACTCGTTCGCGATGAATCCATTCAGCGCCTCGTCGTCGGCCTGCCGCTGAACATGGATGGAACGAGCGGGAAAAAAGTGCGAGAGACGATCGCTTGGACGAATGCACTGCTCGCGCGAATCGAAACGAAGGCACAGATTGTTTACGTCGACGAGCGGCTCAGCAGTTTCGAAGCCGAGCAACAACTCATCGACCGCAAGCGCGACGGCGAGAAGATCACCCGAAAATCAAAGCGGGAAATGCTGGATGCGCTTGCTGCATGCGCGTTTCTTCAGGAATTTCTAGATGGGAAATTGAGCGCGATTGATGTCGAGGCGCTGTAACCGATAGCCGCGACGCAACGCGTCGCGCGTCTTCGCAGCGTTTCACAATGAAAGATTGAAATCAGCAGACGCTCGACGCGTTGCGTCGCGGCTATTTCGATTTGCTCACCAATCGGATTCCGTCGATCACCATCGACTTGTCGATCGCTTTGCACATGTCGTAGACCGTCAGCGCCGCGACGCTGATGGCCGTCAGCGCTTCCATTTCGACGCCGGTCTTTGCCGTGATGCGCGCGGTCGCGCGAATGCGCAATTGCACGGGCTTTTCGGATTCGGTATCAATCGTTGGAATTTCGAAATCCACCGCGACGCTTTCCAGCGGCAGCGGATGACAGAGCGGAATCAGCTCCGCGCATCGTTTGGCCGCCATAATGCCTGCCAGGCGCGCGGTCGCCAGAACTTCGCCTTTCGGAACGGTGCCCGCGGCGATGGCGCGGAGCGTCGCCGCCTGCAGCGTGATCGTTCCCTCGGCAACCGCTTCGCGCGGGGTCACTGGCTTGTGGCCCACATCCACCATGTGCGCCGCTCCCGTCGAATCCAGATGCGTGAGCTTGTCGTTGGACATGAATCGCTCGTTATCGCTCGCTTGTCACGACCAGTTCTTGCGAAGATCCGCAATCGGTTTCACCTGCGCCAGCAACGACTTCACATCCTTCAGATCCAACACGGTGGCCGCGTCGCTCTTGGCCTTCTTCGGATCGGGATGACATTCGAGAAACAGCCCATCGACCGCGCCGCTGGCGATCGCCGCCCGCGCGAGCATTGGCGAATACTGCGGGTTTCCGCCCGACTGCGTTCCCATTCCCGCCGGCTGCTGGGTGCTGTGCGTGATGTCGAACACCACGGGGCAGCCGAAGCTTTTCATCACTGCAAGGCCCGTGAAATCGTTGACCAGCCGATTGTAACCAAAGAACGTCCCGCGCTCGGTGAGCATGACGCGAGGGTTCAGGGTTCGGGGTTCAGGGTTTGGAGAAGAAGGGGACACATCCGTACCGCTCTTTTTTCCTGAACCTTGAACCCCGAACCCCGAACCCTGCGCTGCCCAAATCTTTTCGATCGCATTCCCCATCTCCGGCGGCGACATGAATTGACCCTTCTTCACGTTCACGATTTTTCCGGTGTGCGCGCACGCGTGCAGCAAGTCCGTCTGCCGCGCGAGAAACGCCGGCACCTGCAAAATGTCGACGACCTTGCCGGCGATCGGCGCCTGCGAAGCTTCGTGAACGTCGGTCAACACCGGCACGCCGACCTCGCGCTTCACGCGCTCCAGAACGACCAAGCCATCTTCGATTCCCGGCCCGCGAAAGCTCGAGTTGCTCGATCGATTCGCCTTGTCGAAACTCGCCTTGAAGATGTACGTGATGCCGAGCTCGTCGCAGAGCCGCTTCAGGTGCGAAGCGATGTCCAGGCACATCTGCGTCGTCTCAATCACGCAAGGGCCGGCGATGACAAAGAGAGGTGAACGATCAAGACCAAGAATGTCGCGCATGACGGCGTTTTCGGCGGGTTTTCGGACAATGTCAACGATGATTGTCGCGGTCGATGAATCGACCACGCCGCGCGGATATCAGCGCGTGACGATGAACGGGATTCTTGCGGGGAGCATTTCGATGTTGAGCGGCGTGTGGCCGGCGGCTTCGCCGTCGATTTGGACTGGGACTTCCTGCGATGAGGTGATGCGAACGCTCTTCGCCGTGGAATAGATTACGCCGTCGGCGCGAAGATGATCGCCGGTGAGGGTGAGGAGAAACAGTCGGATCAGATCGGCGCGCGAGCGACACGGCAGGATGCAGACGTCGAGCACGCCGTCGTCGGAACGGGCCAGCGGGAGAACGGGAAAGCCCGTGCCGTATTCGCGCACGTTGCCGACGAACACCATCGCCGGCGCGGGGCCGAAGGCACGGCGGCCGTCGATTTCCACTTCCAGCGGCGAGAACGAATAACTTTTCATCGCCAGCGCCGCCGGCAGCGCGTAGCTGGTTAGATCGATCGGCCCGGAACGAACTCGATCCAGTTCGTGAACGATCTGCGCGTCGATTCCGATGCCCGCCATCAGCAGGAAAAGTCGATCGTTTGCGAAGGCCGCGTCGAGGTTCACGACCTGTCGCGCCTCAATGGCGGCGCGAACCTGCTGGGCCATGTGTCGATCGTGCCAATCAACGTCCAAATGCCGGCCCATGAGATTCGCCGTGCCAAGCGGCATTACCAGAATCGGCGGAATCGCGCCGGCGGCGGAATATCGGTCGTAAAGCCGCTGTGTGACGGCGCGGAGCGTGCCGTCGCCGCCGATGGCGATGGCCGCGCGGACGGATTTGGGATCGGGCAGGGCATCGTCGGCGATCGTGTCCGGCCGCTGGAGGAAGGGGATCACTTGAAATTTCGGCGCCAGCCCCTGCAGCAAGCGAGAGGCGATTTTCTCGCCGCGGCCGCGGCCGGCGATCGGATTGGCAAAAAGCAGGACGCTCTTCACGCGTCGCATCCTAACGCATTTCGTAAAAGTGCGGATGACACGTTTAGCGGCCCCGCTTGCGGGGCGCGTGTTCGCGAGACGCGCCCCGCAAGCGCGGCCGCTAAACGTGGATATGTGAACTTCGACCTTTTCACGTGGCCAGATTCCGCATCGGTTGACAGAAATGCGGTAGACGCGTATCAAAATGGATTCGACGTGCTGCGCCGGTGCGCCGCCGTGGGTTCTGACTTCGATTCCTCACAGGTTTCAATTTATGAATGACGTGACCGTGTCTTCGATCAACGAACGCGCCGCTGAAGAATATTTCCGCCGAGGGATCGATTCCGAAAAGGACGGCAACCACGAAAAGGCCGTCGAGTTTTACGAGCGCGCGCTCAATGAGAACCCCGACCACGAAGGCGCCTGCTTCAATCTCGCCGTGCTCTACGATCGCCGCTCGGAAGACGCCAAGGCGATCGAGTTGTACGAGCGAATCTGCACGAGCCCGCCGGTGCATTTGAATGCGCTGATGAATCTGGCGGTGCTGTACGAAGACAACAATCACTACGATGAAGCGCATCGCTGCCTCGACGCGATTCTGCGCACCAACATCAATCACGAGCGCGCCCGGCTTTATATGAAGGACGTCGAGTCGGCCCGCTCGATGTACTACGACGAGGACGCCGAGCGCAAGGGCGGCCAACGCAACGCCGTGCTTGAGATTCCGATCAGCGATTTCGAGCTGTCGGTTCGCAGCCGCAACTGCCTCAAGAAGATGAATATCAAAACGCTGGGCGATCTCTTGAAGACCAGCGAACAGGAATTGCTCAGCTACAAGAACTTCGGCGAAACCAGCCTCAACGAAATAAAAGCGCTGCTCGCCGCCAAGGGCCTGCGCCTCGGCCAGGCGCTGGAAGAAGGCAAGGCGACGACGCTTGTGCGGCGTGCGCCGGTGGTTGCGGGCAACGTTTCGCCCGAACTGCTCGGCAAGCCCGTGGGTGATCTGGAGCTGTCGGTTCGCAGCCGCAAGGCGCTTCAGCGATTGAACATCGGCTCGCTCGGCGAGCTTGCCAGCCGCACCGAAGACGAGCTGCTCGGCTGCAAGAATTTCGGCCAGACCAGCTTGAACGAAATCAAGCAGCAGCTTGCGACGTTCGGTCTGGGATTGCGGAAGCTAGAAGAATGAATCAGGTGGGCGTAGGTAGTGGGTAGCAGGTCGTTAAGAATTACGCCTCACGACCAACCACCCACGACCTCCGACCTACGACCCGCGCCGCGCAGCGGCTGATTTGGCAAGGACGCCGAATGCGATTGATCCGGCTGGCAACATGGACGGCGGCGGCGCTGTTTTTTTGGCTGCCGCTGGGTTGCCGCCAGCCGGTCGTGCCCGCGCCCGGCGGGCCGACCGTTCGCGTCTGCCTGTTGCAGAATCTCGATCGACTTCAACTCACCTCCACAACGCAAGTCGTCGCGCGAAGCTCGGCTGAGGGCTCGGCGCGGCGATTGAATTTTCCGCCGAATGCGCCGGTTTCGGTTGCGCTCGCGCCGGAAGGTTGGCACATCGGCAACGTCGTTCTGGGCGGCGGTGAATTGAAACTCACGCCCGCTTCGGAAGGCTCGCTGCGCGTCGACGGCAAAGCCTATCGCGGCGAATATCGTCTGGTTCCCGTCGCGCCGAATCGCTTCGACGTCGTCAACGACGTCAACATCGAGTCCTATCTTCGCGGCGTCATTCCCGGCGAGATGCCGAGCCGGTGGCATATCGAGGCTTACAAAGCACAGGCGATCACCGCACGCACGTACGTGCTGTGGGAAATGAATATGCGCCCGCCCAATCGTCCGTACGATGTTTTCGACGACGAGAAAAGTCAGGTCTACAACGGCATCGAGGTTGAGAATTCGAAGAGCCAGACCGCGTGTGCGGAAACCTCCGGCGTGGTTCTCGGCTATGGCCCTCCCGGACAGGAAAAAATCTTCAAAGCCTATTTCAGCAGCTGCTGCGGCGGGGTAACGCAGAGCGTGACCGACGGGTTCAACGAAGAACCCACGCCGCCGCTCTCCGAGCAAAGCGTCGGTGGCTTATGCAACGCCTCGCCGAAATACAACTGGCCGCCGATCGTGCTGAGCAAAACGGAATTGACGCGCCGCATCCGCGCCTGGGGCGCGAAGCGCGGCCGCGCCGAGAAAGACATGCCGATGCTCGCGCGCATCGACGTCGCGGCGCAGAATCAGTTTGGCCGGCCGGTGCGATTCACGCTCACCGACACGCGCGGCACGCGTTACAGCCTCAGCGGCGAGGAAACGCGATGGGCCTGCAACGCCGACGCCAACGGCGGGCCGACGCTTTATTCCAGCTTCTTCCGCCCGGTGAGCGAGCCCGAAGCGATCCGTTTCGTCGATGGCCACGGCTACGGCCACGGCGTGGGTTTATGCCAATGGTGCACCGAAGCCAGGGCCGAGCAGGGCATGAAGCACGAAGATATTCTCATTCGCGCATTCCCGCGCTCGCGGCTCGTGCGTGCGTACTAGCAACGCGTCGCCCAAATCATTTCCCGGCCGGCGCGGTGGTCGGCTGCGTACTGGCCGGATCGATCAACGCGGCAGCTTCCATACAAAGCGATAGCCCACCACCCATTCCTGCTTCAAGTGAGAATGCTTTTACAAGTGCGGCTTTTGCCTGCTCATGTTTGCCAAGTGCATGGAATGCCAACGCTAGGCCGGCCCAGGTCGATTTCAATGAACGATCATCCGGCGGCAGGGTAAGTGCGTCTTGAAGTACCTTGACGGCCTCTTCATTCCGTCGGAGGCGATACAACGCAAGGCCAACGTTTACTCTCCAAGACGGGTTGTTTGGTTCTCGATCCGACAGGTAAGTTGCTGCTTGAAGGGCTCTCGCGTAACGCTCTTGGGAATCGTCTGCCGAAAAGACAATCACCGCCGCCATGATGCAGTGGTTCCACTCTTTTTTCGCAGTCCAAGCGTCAATCTTTGTTAGAAGCGCTTTACGAAGACGATGGTCCTTTTGCTCTCTGACAGCGCCAACGATGTCCGCGCGAAAGAGATAAGTCGCCAGCAATTGTTTGAACTGACGTTCCGCGGCGGATTCGATTTGAGACAGCTCTGGTTTCAGCTGTTCCAGCACCACTAGTTTCTGAAGTGTTGAGATCGAAGCGTTGTTCAACACTGAATTTCTGAGCCCGTCGGTCGGCTTGTCGGAGGCCAGGAGTTTCTGAACATGCTCACGTGCCCAGGGAATAACCGAAGCGCGAACGTCGTTTTCGTTCTTCCGGGCGGAATAATCGCGGATGTCCCAAATCTCCATGGTGTCGTCGTCGAAGTCAATCAACAGGCGAGTTCCGTCGGGCGTGATCTGTACGTCCTTAGCTGTCGCGCTCACGGGCATCACCGCTAGTTCTTTCCATGATTTAGTATCGTAGAAATGCAACGTTCGATCATTGCTCACGAACACAGCTCGGCTGCCGTCGGGCATGAAAACATTCGAAACGTTGGGGTTGGTCCCAAATCCAGATGGGAGCCAGGCAATCTGATGATTGTCTTTGAACACACGCCATCCATCAGCCATCGCGAGAAACGAAGCTAGTTCGTGCCCTGCATAGCTCACCTTTATCTTGCCGTTACGTTCAATATGCGACTCGATTGCTGTGGTCATCGAGACGCCATCCTTTGATGTATCGCAAGCCGCCGCTGCAAGAAGTTCGCGCTCGTCCTTTGGGCAATACTTGCGGCGAAAGCCGAAGTGTTTGGGATCAACGATCGTTGGACTTGCAGAACCCGAACCCCAACTTTGGCTACGAGTGATAACCAGGCCCGTTGTGGAAACCTCGAGCCCACCGGCATTCGCTTGATTGGTTGTGTACTCGCCCAATAATTCTCCCGCGCGATTCCAGACCTGAAGGCGCGTGATTTCGCCCCCTGACGTTGTGAAAATTGTCCCGTCTGGTCCGCTTCGAACATCACATATTGGGCCGGGAAGAATGACTTGCCGGCTTTCCGATTTGTTCTCCAGATCGATGATATGCAGGCGATATCCCACGCCCACGGCGATGGCATGATCCCCATCGAGGAAAGCAGCGGCCCAGGATTCGCGATCCTCCAATGTAATTTCCGGTCCGATCGCGTTGCCCAATTCACCGAGAACCTGCAAGCACTTTGCGCCGTCTTTTGTGTTGCTCCAGCCATTCGAAATGATCCAGCCTTCCTGGCTGATGCAGCGCTCATCCAATCCGCCACCCCATCTAAAAGTCGTGCCAAGGCGTTGGCCTTTCAAGTCAAATCTCGCCCCGTGTTCCCAATCGAGTTTCGAGATGACTGACTTTCCATCGGGACTGAATATCGTGGCGTCAATGCCGCCTTTGCTGACGAAAGTGGCGCTGGCTGGCTCTCCCGAAATAGTCCATAGGCGTGCGCTGTCTGCAAAGTCGCCGGCGGTTATTAATCCGCAGCCGCTGGTAAGGATCAATTGACCATCGGGGCTGAATTGTCCGTCGCCTCCTGGAATCGGTTTTCCAAAGGGAGTGCCGGCGCGCGTCCATACGCGGGTGATCGAAGCTGAGCCCGATGTGAGAAGTAACGAACCATCAGGACTGAACTCGACACGATAGATGTCGCCCGGGTATTGCATTGGAGCGCTGATCGCTTCGCCGTTGAGACCAAAAATCTGAATAACGTTGGAATTCGGTGATGCAATAAACGATTTCCCGTCCGGGCTGAATTTCGCTACGCCATATCCGCTCAGGTTCGGCGCCCTTCCAACGATTCGGCCTTGCGAATCAAAGCAGATGGATTCCTTGTCGGTCTTGGCGAGAACGTGCGAGCCATCGGAACTGAAAACGACTGAGTACGCGTCGATCGGCAGGTGCGCCACCACCGCATTCGCCGACTCACGGAGATACCGCCATTCCCAGCCGCGCTTGGATTCCGGGCAGGCTTCTAAACGCTGCCGTGCTTCCGGCCAGCGGTCGGATTGCATCGCAGCTTGAGCCAGGGCGAGGTTGGCGATGTAAGCTTCAACTTCGGCCGCGTCCTTTGCTTCTTTCATGCCCTCAAAATTGGAATATGTCACTTCGCTAAGCAGTAACATTCTCGCTTCGCGTTGGGTCATTGGCGTACCGTTCTTCCATGTCGGTGCAAAGTGGGGCTGTCCACGTTCGGCATCCTTCTCGCCAACAAGCGAAGTACCATCGGGGCCTATCCAGTTGCCCTTCGCCATGGAATTTGGCTGCTCATAGATATGACGAAGTGTGTTTTCCGCGATTTTGGCAACGCGTTCGAGTTCAGCGGCGCGCAGTCGTGCTCGTTGCCATTGCCAAAGTGTGCCGCCTAGTCCAAAGCACAAAACTGAGAGCAATAGCAAGCCCGCAAAAATGGGGCGACGATACCTACGCATCAACTTTCGAAGTCGATAGTTGACGCTCGGCGGCGCGGCGACGATCGGTTCTCCCGATATATGCCTTCCCAGATCCGCCGCCAGATCATTCGCAGTCTCGTAGCGTCTGCGCCGATCTTTCTCCATCGCCCGCATCACGATCCAATCCAATTCGCCAGCCACCAGTTTGCCGATGCGACCTGGCTCGGTAGCGCGTTGATTTGCCACGGTCGTCAATCGCTCGCCCATCGTGCTGAGTCGCAAACTCGGCCGCGGTGGATCTTCTTCGCGGATGATTCGCTGGATCTCCATCATGCCGGCATGCACAAGCCGCGCTGTGTCGAACGGCGTGGTGCCCGTCAGCAGCTCGTACATCAAAACGCCCAGGCTGTAGATGTCGCTGCGCGTGTCGATGTCCAGACCGCTCATCTCGGCCTGCTCGGGGCTCATGTATGCCGGCGTGCCGATCATCTGGCGGAATTCGGTATATAGCGTCTTGTCGGTCAGGGACTGATGCGTCGCCTTGGCGATGCCGAAGTCGATAACCTTCGGCACGGGCGTGCCGTCGTGCAGCGTGACGAGCACGTTCGTCGGCTTGATGTCACGATGAATAATTCCTTTCTGGTGCGCATGCTGAACGGCCTGACAAACCGGCACTAGAAGTTCGACGCGCTGGCGGGTGGTGAGCTTGGCGTCATCGCAGAACTGAGTGATCGGCACGCCGCGCACCAGCTCCATCACGAAATAAGGGCGGCCGGTATCGGTGGCGCCGGCGTCGAATACCCGCGCGATGTTGGGATGATCCATTATCGCCAGTGCTTGTCGTTCTGCCTCGAAACGCGCGACGACCTGTCGTGTGTCCATGCCGGCCTTGATGATCTTCAACGCGACGCGGCGGCGGACCGGACGTTCCTGCTCGGCCATCCAGACTTCACCGAATCCACCTTCACCGATGAGTTGCAGCAGCTTGTAGCGGTCGATGATCTGCCCGGCATGACCGGCAGGTGCGGCAGCGCCGCGCGTCTGCGAGGGCGAACCTTCCGGCTCGGCGGTCGCGAGGAACGACGGATTCTTTTCGCGCGCGGCCAGCAACCGTTTCACACGGGCCAGCAATTCGGCGTTGTCGCCGCTTGCCTTTGCCAGCCATGCCTCGCGCACGGCTGCGGGCTGCGCCATCGCCTGGTCGAATAATTCGCGGGTCATCCGTTCGTCGGGCGACAGGGTTGGATCTTCGTTGGGTTGCGTCACGTTTATTTTTCCTCGTCCTGAAGCGCGTCGGCCAGCCATGCTCGCGCGAATTCCCAATCGCGCTTGACCGTCGGCGAAGAGACGCCCACGACCGCGGCGGTTTCGTCGATTGAAAGACCGGCGAAAAACCGCAGCCGCACGACGTTGGCGGCCCGTGCGTCTTCTCTCTCAAGGCGGGAAATCGCATCGTCGAGGATCACGGCGTCGGCAAAACTTTTCTCGTCTGCCAAGTCCAGCCCGCCGAGGTGCAATGACAAGCGCCTACCCGGCCCGCGTTTTACGGCGTTCTTGGCTCGGGCGTGGTCGATCAGGATTCGCCGCATGGCTTCGGCCGCCGCGGCATAGAAATGTGCGCGGTTGGCCCAGTGGGTGGCCTTGTCGTCGATCAGCCGCAGGTACGCTTCGTGGACGAGCGCGGTTGCCTGAAGCGTGTGCTCCGAACGCTCGCCGTTCATGTGCTGCTGCGCCAGTGCCCGCAACTGGGCGTAGACAATCGGCAACAACTCCGCCGCACGCAGCCGCGCTGATTGGTCCGGACCATTCAGAATGCGAGTGACTTCAGCTTTTGGATCATCGCTCATCAAATTCCCGTGCTTCTTAATTGGTTGGCGCCGCGCCCAATCTACCCGAAGTCCACGCGATTCCCCGCCTGTTCATTGCCGCGTTGCCTCTCGCCCTCTTTGATGCGGTGGTTTAGAATTCTTCTCATGGCAACCAACGTTCAAGTTCCGGGTCTGGGTGAATCTGTTTCCGAAGCGGTGCTGATCAAGTGGCACAAGGCCGACGGCGAGGCCGTGTCGCAGGATGAGCCGATCTGTGAATTGGAAACGGACAAAGCGAATGTCGACGTGCCGTCGCCCGCGGCGGGCGTAATTAAGCGCGTCAAACCCGAAGGATCGAAAGTGCGCATCGGCGAGACGATCGCGACGATCGACGCGAATGCGACGCCCAGCGCCGCCGCGCCGGCGAAAGCCGCGGCCGCCGCTGGCGCCTCGCGCGCGCCCGAGCCGGCCAGCGCATCGGCGACCGCGGTCGCGCCGCCGCCGCGCGCGTCGAACGATTCGCTCTCGCCGGCCGTTCGTCGGCTCGTCGATGAGAACGGCTTGGATCCCGCGAAAATTTCCGCGAGCGGTCCCGGCGGGCGCATCACCAAGGAAGACGTTCTTAAACATTTGGAAGGCCAGGCGCCGTCGAAGCCGGCCGTCGATGCCGAGCCCGCCGCCGCCGCGACGATCGTCACGCCCGCCGTCACCGGCGCTGACGGCGCGATCCGCCGCGTCGCGATGAGCAAGATCCGCAAGAAGATCGCCGAGCGACTCGTCAGCGCGCAGCACACGGCGGCGATTCTCACGACGTTCAACGAGATCGATCTCGGCAACGTCATGTCGATCCGCAGCAAGTACAAAGAACAATTCGAGAAGAAGCACAGCATCGGCCTGGGCTTCATGAGCTTCTTCGCCAAGGCGTGCACGCTCGCGCTGAAGGAATTCGAGCGCGTGAATGGAATGATCGACGGCGACGACGTCGTCTATCACGACTATGTTCACCTGGGCATCGCGGTGAGCACGGATCGCGGCCTTGCCGTGCCGGTGCTGCGCAATGCGCACACAATGTCGTTCGCGAAAATCGAAAGCGAGATCAAGCGACTCGCGACGGCCACGCGCGACGGCAAGCTTTCACTTCAGGAGCTTTCCGGGGGCACGTTCACGATCACCAATGGCGGCGTATTCGGCTCGCTGCTCAGCACGCCGATCCTCAATCCGCCGCAGTCGGCGATTCTCGGCATGCACAAGATCCAGGAGCGGCCGATGGTCGTCGCCGGCAAGGTCGAGATTCGGCCGATGATGTACGTCGCGCTCAGCTACGATCACCGCCTGATCGACGGCCGCGAAAGCGTCAGCTTCCTCGTTCGCATCAAGGAATACCTCGAAGACCCGGCACGACTGATGCTGGAAGTTTAATCGCTCGATTGTCGGGCAGAGTGAGGTTTGACGATGGCATCGTCAGGTTCGGCCAATGCGCCGCTCATCACCATCGCGCGGTTTTCGGATCAGTTGTCGGTTCATCTGGCGGCGTCGAAGCTGGAAAGCGAAGGCGTGCATGTCGTGGTGGAGGATCCGCCGCAGACCGTTGGCGAGCCGCATCACGCGGAGCTGAAGGTGCTGAAGAAAGATCGGGCGAAAGCGGTTGCGATTCTCGAGACGACGCCGGCGCGGGAGAGCCTGGTCGATGAGGACGAATCGTAGAATCGCAGGGGACGTTCAATCATGTCGATCGTGATTTCGTGTGAATGCGGAAAGCAGTTGCGCGCGCGGGATGAATTGGCCGGGCGAAAGGCTAAATGCCCGGGATGCGGGCGCGTGCTGACGGTTCCGGAAAAGCCATTCGATCCGGAAGAAGATCTGATCGGCCTTGCGCCACTGCCAACGGAGAAACCGCACGTCGTGGCGCCGACGCAGGCGATGCACGTCGCGCCAAGCGCGACGGCGTCGCGTGATACACATGCGACGCCAAAGGTTTCGCGGCCGATCGCTGCGCCGGTGGCGCTGAACAATGACTCCAGTTCCTCACGACACTTTCGCGAGTTCGTCTACGGCGTTCTGATCCTCGCGCTGATTCCGCTGCTCATCTCAACCTTCAAGCGCCACGATCCGGAAGAAATTCCAAATCGCATCCACCAGACGGTGCAGTCTCACCCGGAAATTCGCGAGAAAGTCGCGGCGCTTTCCGATGAGGCCACGCTCGATGATTTCATTGACCTGATGCCCGGCCACAAGATCGACGGCGCGCTGCTCGCGCACGATTCGAGCGGCCACTGGGTCATCGCGATGATTTCCGGCGGCGTGTTCTTCTGCCTGGTGATGCTGATCTTTCCACTCGGCACGGCCAATCCGGGAAGGCTGGTGGCGATCGGCGCGTTCACGGCAACGCTGGGCATCCTGTTTCTGCTGGGCGTGCAATACGCGGCGATGTACACCTACGGCCGAATCTTTTACGGCCGCAGCATCATCACGCTGATCTTTTACATTCTAAAATTCATCGGCTTCTCGTATCGAGCGGCCCTCGATCCGGACACCAATTTCTTCGTCAGCTTTTTCGGCTTCACGTTCGGCGTCGGCATGTGCGAAGAGTTGTGCAAGGCGTTGCCGGTGCTCGTGCCTTTCAAAGGCAAAGCCGACATCACCTGGCGGGCCGCGTGCATGTGGGGATTGATTTCGGGCGTGGGGTTCGGCGTTTCCGAAGGCATCACGTATTCGTCGGATTTCTACAACGGCATCAGCGGGCTCGACACGTATCTCGTGCGATTCGTTTCATGCGTCGCGTTGCACGCCATCTGGGCCGGCGCTGCGGCGATCTTCATTTATAAGCAGCAGGCGCTGCTCAACAGCGCCGAATCAATCTGGGGCACACTGTTCAACTGCGTGGTGCTCGTAAGTGTTCCGATGGTCTTGCACGGCGCGTACGACACGCTGTTGAAGAAGCATTACGGGGTGGGCGCGCTCCTCGCGGCGATCGTGAGCTTCGCATGGTTCGCATGGCAGATCGAAACCGCGCGGCATTACTTCGACGAGCAGGAAAAACCGAGGAAGAGCCGGGCTATTCGACAAATGCCCGCAGACGCCGGTGTCTGAGCGTATTCGCGAAGACCCGGATCGGATGCGGTGAAAATGACGAAACCAGAAATCCGAATTTCTTGTTTCGTCATTCGTCATTTTTAAAAAGAATCCGGGTCTTCGCGGCGTACCGCTCAGACCCGGCGCCTGAGATCCCATCGTCGACACCACTCATCCCGATACCGGCGTCGAGCTGCTCGCGGTTGCGGGCGTGGACGGGGCCGTCGCTTCGCGAACCGCGGCCGAGCGCGAGGAAATCTCCAGCGCGGCGCTGACGATCTCGCGTTCCTCGGCCTGGTGAACCTTCATCGAACCCGTCGCCGGGCTCGCCGCCTCGTCGCGGCCGACGTAATTGAGCACGACGTTGTCCGGCAGCATGTCCAGCAGTCGCGGATGCATGAAGCTCCACGCGCCGCGGTTCTTCGGCTCTTCCTGAACCCACAGCACTTCCTGCTTGCGGCTGTATCGCGCGAGCACCGACGAAATCTCTTTCTGCGGATACGGATACAACTGCTCGACGCGCACCAGCGCCACGTCGTCGTGTTTGCCCGGAGCTTTCTGTCGGGCCGTGAGCAGCGTGTAGTACACCTTGCCGCTGCACAGAACCACGCGGCGGATCTTGTGCGGATCGGTGATGGCCGCATCGTCGATTACCAACTGGAACGTGCCGTCGGCGAGGTCCTCGATCTTCGACGAGCTCGGCTCGTATCGCAGCAATGACTTGGGCATCATCGCGACGAGCGGCTTGCGGAACTTGCGATGAATCTGCCGCCGCAGCAGGTGGAAATACTGCGCCGCCGTGCTCGGCATGGCGACCTGGATGTTGTCCTCGGCGCACAACGAAAGGAATCGCTCGACATACGCGTTGGAGTGCTCGGGGCCCTGGCCTTCGTAACCATGCGGCAGGAGCATCACCAGGCCGTTCATGTAGCTCCACTTGCTCTCGGCGCTGGCGATGATCTGGTCGATGATCGGTTGAGCGCCGTTCACGAAGTCGCCGAACTGCGCTTCCCAGATACAGAGATTGCGCGGATCGGCCGACGCATAGCCCCATTCGAACGCCAGCACCGCGAACTCCGAAAGCATCGAGTTCATGATCGCGAGCTTGGCCTGTTTCGGATCGAGATGCGCCAGCGGAATGTAAACCGAGCCGTCGTTGAAATCGTGCAGCACGGCGTGGCGATGGCTGAAGGTGCCTCGCTCGACGTCCTGCCCGCTGAAGCGCACCGGCACGCCTTCCATCAGCAACGATCCCAGCGCCAACATCTCGGCGCAGCCCCAGTCGATTCCCTTGCCGGACTTGATCATCTCCTGTCGCTGCCCGACAAGCCGGCCGAGCTTGGGATGAATTGTGAACGTCTCGGGCATCTTCGCCTGTGAATCGCCGATGCGCATGAGCACATCGCGCGAAATGTTCGTCTTGCCGCTCCAGTCGGTGCCGGCGCGGCCCAGGCCCTTCCACACGCCGCCGAAGCCGGGAATCTTCGCGCGCGGCCGAACTTCCTCGGCCATCTTGCGCGCGGAGTTCAGGCGCGCGATCACCATCTCCTTCATGTCGGCGTGTTCCTGCTCGGTGACGACGCCTTCCTTGATCAATCGCTCGGCGTAAAGCTGGCGCACGGTCTTGTGCGCGCGGATCTCGCGATACATCGCCGGCTGCGTGAAATCCGGCTCATCCTGTTCGTTGTGACCGTGACGGCGATAGCACCACAGGTCAATCATGACATCGCATTTGAATTCCTGTCGGAATCCGATCGCGAGCACCGCCGCGTGAACGACGGCTTCCGGATCGTCGCCGTTGACGTGGAAGATCGGCGCCTGAATCGCCTTGGCCATGTCGGTCGGATAGGGGGTGAATCGGCTCTGATTCGGCGGTGTCGTGAAGCCGATCTGGTTGTTCACGATGATGTGAATTGTGCCGCCCGTGCGGTAGCCGTGAAGTTCGGAGAGATTCAACGTCTCGGCAACGATGCCCTGGCCGGTAAACGCGGCCTCGCCGTGCATACTGATCGGCACCACGCGCCCGCGGCCCTTGTCGCCGAAGATCGATTGCTTGGCGCGCACGATTCCCTGCATGATCGGATTGATCAATTCAAGGTGGCTCGGATTCGGCACGAGCGAAACTTTGGCCTTCAATCCCTGCGACAGCGAACGCTCGTTCGCATAGCCCAGGTGATATTTCACGTCGCCGTCGCCCATCTGCGGCGTGGCAGCGGTCGTGCCCATGAACTCGGCCAACATCGATTCATACGGCTTGTTCAGCACGTGCGCCAGCACGTTCAACCGGCCGCGATGCGCCATGTTCATGATCACTTGCTCGGCGCCGATGCCGGCGCCGTGATCGATGATGTTGTTCAAGAGCGGCACGAGCGCCTCGGCGCCTTCAAGGCTGAAACGCTTAGCGCCAATGAACACGCGATGCAGGTACTGCTCGAATTCTTCGGCGGCGACGAGCTGGAACAGGATTTCTTTTCGTTGCTCGGCGGTGAACTGCGGGCGGTTGAGGATCGGCTCCATGCGCTGGAGCAGCCACTCGCGCTGATCGCGGTCGGAGATGCTGATGAATTCGATGCCGATGTTTCCGCAATACGTGTCGTGAAGCTTGTTGAGCAGGTCGCGCAGCGTGCCGTTCGCCGGGCCGTAGAAGCTGCCCTTGCCGACGACGCGGTCGAGGTCGGCCTCGGACATGCCGAAGTTGTCCAGATGCAACAGCGGATGATCGGGCCGATCGTGGCCGAGCGGATCGAGCCTCGAGATCGCATGGCCGATTTCGCGATACGTGTGAACCAGATCGAACACGCCCATCGTCAGCGGCACGGTGGTCTCGGCCAGCACGGGCGGCTGGCCGTTTCCATCGGCTGCGGCGGGCAGGTCGGCGCGGCCGAGGCCCGCCTGAAAACCGGCGAAGAACGCCTGCCAGTTTTCGTTGACGGAGCGCGGGTCTTTGCGGTAGCGCTCGTAAACCCGGTCGATGTATTCTGCATTGGCGCGATTGACGAAGTCGAAAGGCTCCATGAACGTTAAGCTCCAGGTCGATCGAGGGAACAACTTGGGCGCGGTCCGGGTCGCGTCCTCCGCAGGTCGCGAGCCCGCTGCGCTGCGGCGAGATTCTAACCAACCCGGGGCCGGGAAAGAAACCGCCGATCGTGCGCCGCCGCGATTTGCCACCGGCCCTTTTGCCGCGAAGATGAAAATCCTAAGATCGCGGCCTTGCTAAAGATATGCACAAATTATTCGCCGCCCCAAAAGCGGCCGAAGGAGCGATTCCATGGGCGTTGAGATGAACATCGTTTATCAGGGCGAACTGCGCTGCCAGGCCACGCACGGTCCAAGTGGGGCGTCGATCGTGACCGATGCGCCGGTCGACAATCACGGCAAAGGTCAGGCCTTTTCGCCGACGGATCTGGTCGGCGTGGCGCTGGGGGCCTGCATGCTGACGACCATGGGCATCGTCGCCCAGCGCGACGGCATCGATCTGAAAAATTCGAAAGTTCGCGTCGTCAAAGAGATGATTACCTCCCCAAGCCGGCGGATCGGTTCGCTTTCGGTGGAGATGGAGCTTCCGGAAACTCTGAATCCCGAGCAGCGTCAGAAGATGGAGAACGCCGCCAAGGCCTGCCCGGTGCACAAGAGCATGCACCCGGATGTGAAGATGCCGATCACGTTTCGATACACCGCGCGATGAGGTGAGATATGAAAACGCAAACCGCCTTGAGATCGATCGCGCTCGTCAGCTCGATGTCATTGGCCGCGGCACTGATCATCTACCGCGCGGGCGGCTGCGGAACGATCACGGATCAAATTGCAATTCCAAGTCGATCGTCATCGAACTCGCCGCCGACTCAGGCGGCCGAGCGCGAAGTCCTTTCGGGCTCGAAGTCCGGAATCGTCGTGAAGCCGACCGAGCGGCGAGAAGTGATGTCCGGCTCGAAATCTGCTCCGCCATTTCTGGCGCCGACCACGCAGCCATAACGCGAACATGACGCTCCACGCGCTCACATTCACGACGGGCCTAAGCTTTCTGTTTCTCTGTCTCGTCTTCTGGCCGCTTGAAGCGGCGTTTCCCGCCAAGCCCGGGCAGCGATTTTTCCGGCCGGCGTGGTGGCTCGATCTCTGCTTCTTTCTCGGCCAATACTTGCTCTGGAGCGGCGGCGTGTTGTGGCTGTTGAATCACTTTGCAAACTGGCTCGACATCACGATGCCGTTTCAACTTCGCGCGGCCGTCGCTTCGCAGTCGTGGTGGTTACAGGCGATCGAAGTGATTCTTCTGAGCGACTTTTTCGTTTACTGGGGCCATCGCCTGCAGCATCGCGTGGCGTTTCTCTGGCGGTTTCATTCGATTCATCACAGCGCCGAGCATCTCGATTGGCTCGCCGCGCACCGCGAGCATCCGGTCGACACGATCTACACGATGGGCCTGATCAATCTGCCGGCGTTTTTGTTGGGCTTTCCGCTGGAAACGCTCGCCGGCCTGATTGCGTTTCGTGGTCTGTGGGCGATTTACATTCACTCGAACGTTCGCTTGCCGATCGGTCCGCTGCGTGTATTGGTCGGCGCGCCCGAGCTTCATCACTGGCATCACGATCGCGATCGCAACGCCGGCAATTACGCCAACATCTCGCCGATCATGGATGTCATCTTCGGAACCTATCGCTGCCCCGATCACGAGCCGGCGAGTTTTGGAATCGATGAGCCGATCTCTAAGAATTATCTGGGACAGATGGCGCATCCGTTTCTCAAGAAACGTGAAATTGCTTCGCCCGACGAACCACAGAATTGCAACGCACAAACGCTCTGCAATAATGCGCCGACGTCGATGTCGGATCGATCGTCCAATGCCGAATTAGTTGTGGGCGGACCGAGTTGAGCAGTCATTCTTCCTTTGAATCAAATCGTAACGAGTCATTCCGCGTCGAATTGAAACGTGGCCTGCCAGGTCTGCTTTCGATCCGCGACGACTGGACGGCGTTGCTCCGCCGACGATCGGAGCGCATCGGATATTTTCACACGCCATTTCTCTACGAGTGTTTTCTTCGCAGCCATCCGCGCTGGGAGCGATCGATCGTTTTCGGTTGCGTATACCGCGGCGATCAACTCGCGGTCGTGCTGCCTCTCACGCTTTCGCGAATGTGGGTCAAAGGCGTTCCGCTGCGCCAGCTTCGATTTGTATCTGAGCCGGAATTTCACACCTGCGATGCAATCGTCGCCGATCGCGAAGCGCTCGATTCGGGCCTCCGCCTGATCTGCGATGAGCTGTTGAAACATCGTGATTTTCGCTGGGATGTTCTGCTGCTGACGCGCGTGCCGGAAGATTCGCCGCTGCGACAGGCGGCGCGGCAGGTGCATTTGCCGACTTCGGAGATGGTCGATCTTCAAACGCGAATCATCCCTGTTCGCGAAAGCGATGTGCCGCTGAAGAACGTCTCTTCGAATCTCAAAGATAAACTACGACGCGGCGCCCGGGACCTGGCAAAGACCGGCCCCGTCGTGCATCGCACGACGCCGAATGATATTTCGATGTCCGAAGCGTTTGACATTTTCGTGCGCCTGGAAGCGTCCGGATGGAAAGGCGCCGATGGCGGGGCGCTGGCGCAATCGGACGAGAATCGCCGGTTCTATGAGCTTCTCGCCACTGGAAAGGATGAGCATCTTTGGGCGCGAATTCATGTGCTGAACTGCGGCGACCGCCCGATCGCGGCGGCATATATGTTCGAGTGCGGTCGCGTGTGCTACTACCTTCGGCCCAGCTACGACGAATCCGTTTCAGCGCAATCGCCGGGGCATCTGTTGCTCGAGCAAATCCTGAATTGGGCGCAGCGCAGCGGCGAATTCGATCATGTGAACCTGCTGAGCGACGCCGACTGGGTTCACCGATGGACGCCGGATGTTCAGACGTTGTGGCGAGTCAGCGTTTATCGGCGAACGATCCCAGGAATGCTTGCGCTTTTGCGACACAGGATCTCGAAGCGTCGCCGCGGCGCGAGTTGAGTAAGATCCCGCCGTCAACCGATCACGACTTCCGCATTGTGATCGCGCCGATCGTCGACCAGCTTCACCACTTTGGACGGCTGATCGACTCCATCCAGCGTCACGCGCAATACGGCTCGGCCTGTGCCTTCGAACTTGACCGTGATGTGATGCTCCGTCTCGCGATAGCGATAGTGCACGACGAAATTCTTCCACGACGCCGGCACGACCGGTTCGAAATGAAGCTTGTCGACTTCCAGTCGCAGGCCGAGCAGCGATTCGAGAATGAGCCGATACATCCATCCGGCCGAGCCGGTGTACCAGGTCCATCCGCCGCGGCCCGTGTGCGGCGGCACCGCATAGACATCCGCCGCAACGACGTACGGCTCGACTTTGTACGTCGCGATTTTCTCGGGCGTGTCGCCGTGATGCAGCGGGTTGATGAGGTTGAATAATTCCCACGCCCGCTCGACGTCGCCGCCCACCGCGTACGCCATCACCGTCCACACGGCCGCGTGCGTGTATTGGCCGCCGTTCTCGCGCACGCCGGGCACATAGCCCTTGATGTAACCGGGATTGAGATGCGATTTGTCGAACGGCGGATCGAAGAGCTGGATCAATCCGTCCTTGCGGCGAATGAGTCGCTGGTCGACCGCGGCCATCGCCTGTCGCGCCCGCGCCGGTTCGCCCGCGCCCGAAAGAATCGCCCAGCTTTGCGGCAGCGAATCGATCTGGCATTCCGGATTCGTCGATGAACCCAGCGGTTCGCCATTGTCGAAATACGCGCGGCGATACCACGCGCCGTCCCACGCATTGGCCTCGATATTTTTCTGAAGCTTCTCGGACTCGTCGGCGCATTGCTGCGCGAATTTCAGGTCGCCGCGATTTCGTGCCACGACGGAAAAATCGCGCAACACCGAATACAGGAAGAACGCGAGCCAGACGCTCTCGCCTTTTCCATGCTCGCCGATGAGATTCATCCCATCGTTCCAGTCGCCGCAGCCGATCAGCGGCAGTCCGTGCTCGCCGAAGTTCAATCCGTTTGTGATTGCGCGAGTGCAGTGATCGTACACCGTGCTCACGTCATCCGACCGCGCCGGCAAATCGTAGTAACTCTCTTCATCCGCATTGACCGGCCGGCCATCGAGATAGTGAACCTTTTCGTCGAGCACGCCGGTGTCGCCCGTCGCCTGGACGTAGCGCGACACGGCCAGCGGCAGCCAGAGATAATCGTCGGAGAAATGCGTGCGCACGCCGCGCCCGACCGGCGGATGCCACCAGTGCTGCACGTCGCCCTGGCGGAACTGATGCGCCGCCGATCGCAGGATGTGCTCGCGATACAACTTCGGCTCTGCGTACATCAGGGCCATCACATCCTGCAGCTGATCGCGGAAACCAAACGCGCCGCCCGATTGATAAAAACCGCTGCGCGCCCAATACCGGCAGGCCAAAACTTGATAGGTGAGCCAGCCATTGGTCAGCACGTTGAGCGCGGGATCGGGCGTTTGCACGTTGATCGTGCCGAGCGTCCGGCTCCAGTAATTCCAGACGGCATCGAGCGCGCGGCGCGCGTTGTTCGCGCCGCGGAATCGCGTGATGAGATTGCGAACGTCCGCCTCATCGCGGCCGCAGCCGATGATGAAGACGATCTCGCGCTCCTGGCCTTCGGAGAGCTCGATCGTGGTCTGCATCGCCGCGCACGGATCGAGGCCCGCGCCGACGCGGCCGGAAAGTTTGGCGCGGTTCATCGCCGCGGGGCTGGCGGGTGAACCGTTTCGGCCAATGAACTCGGTGCGATCGCCGCTGACCGTGCGCGTCGTTTCGCTGCAATCGAAGAACGCGATTCGCCCGGCGAATTCGTTGCTGTACGCATTGCGAGCCAGAAGCGTGCCGGTCTTCGAATCGAGCTCGGTGACGACATGCATCAATGTCTTGGGACGCAATTCGCCGAGCACCCATTCGACAAATCCCGTCACCGAAACGCGGCGCGGGCGATTCGATCCGTTGCGCAGCCGAATCGATACGAATTTCACCGGCGAGTCGATGGCGACGTACTGCCACATCTCCGATGACAGGCCGTTCTCGTTGTATTCGAACACGCTGTAGCCGAAGCCGTGGCGCGTCGTGTATGGCATTGGCCCGCGCGCCGGCAGCGGGCAAGGCGACCAGAATCGTCCGGTTTCTTCGTCGCGAATGTAAAACGCCTCGCCCGATGTGTCGGAAACGGGATCGTTGTACCAGGGCGTCAATCGGAACTCGTGCGCGTTTTCGAGCCACGTGTACGAGCCGCCCGATTCGCTCACGATCGTGCCGAAATGCGCATTGGCCAGAACATTGCACCACGGCGCGGGCGTGATGTTGTCCTCGGTCGTGGTGATGATGTATTCCTTACCGTCGCGCGTGAACCCGCCGTGGCCGTTCTTGAAGATCAGATCGCGATCGAGAATTTCGACAGCGACCGGCGCTTCGGTTCGCCGCGGCCGCGTCGGCACGAATCGGCTGGAGCTTTCGCGCGGATTTGGCCGGCGTTCCACCTGCTCTTCGAGCGAGCCGCTGGTGTCGGAAAGAACCACGCGCGCGACGGCCTGCAGCAGCGTGCGATCTTCCTCGGCGATCTGGTCGAGCCGGCGCACGAAGATCCCGCCGGGCTTGTCGACCGCGTGCGCTTCGCTGCCGGCGGTGATCATGCCCATGATCGCATCCTGCAGCGCCTGGCGATAACCGCTGGCATCTTCGTTCCAGATGACCAGATCAACGACCAGCCCCTTCAATCGCCAATAGGCATGCGCCTGCACGATCTGGCGGATGAATTCGAGTTTGGATTGTTCGGTGACGCGCGCCACGACGATCGGCAGATCGCCGCTGATGCCGTAACCCCACAGGCCGCTTTGGCCGCGCTTGTTGCGGGCGATGATGCCGGCCTGCGCGCGGCGGGCGGGATTCGCATACAGCACGCTCGACGCCAATCGTCCGAAAAGTTGGGCGTCGGCTTCGCTGGCGTTGAGCTGGCGCAGCACGACCTGGCTGTGCGTCCACGACAATTCGAACACGCGATCCGCGAGCCGCCGATCGTGATATTTTTCGATCAGCGCCATCGACGCATCGCGCGTTTCGGTGACGCCGGTGACGATATCGACGCGCGCGGTTTCCTGCGGCTCGAGCACGATGCGCCGCCGCACCGCGACGATCGGATCGAGAACGCTTCCTTCGCTGTCGGTCAGGTCGCTCATTCCGCCATTCATCGCGGCGGGCATCTCGGGCGTGTGGCCGCGGCCGATGAATTTCGAACGATCGGTTTCGAACGACGGCTCGCCCAGCGTGTTTCCGTGGACGGTCGTCAGGTGCAGCATGTACGGCGGCCGCTCGCTCGCCGAGCGCGGCCGGCGCGTGCAGAGGATCGCGCCGCGATTGCGAACGATCTGCGTCTGCACGAACAGATTGCTGAACGCCTGATGCGCCGCATCCGCCGCGGGCGGAGCGAGCACGACCTCGGCATACGTGGTGACTTCGATGACGCGCTTCGTGCGGCCGCGATTGGTGAGCGTGACGCGGCGAAGCTCGATGTCGTCTTCGGGGCTGACGGCGATCTCGGTGTAGCTTTCGATGTCGTGATCGACGCGTCGAAATTCGGCCCGGGCTTGCGGAAAAATCGCCTCATAGCGTCGCGCGGCGCGCAGCGTGGGCTGATGCGTCGCCGACCAGACTTCGCCGCTCGCCGATGCGCCGCCGCTGGCGTTTGAGCCGCTGACGTCGCGCAGATAAACGAACGTGCCCGAGCTGTCGCGCGTCGGATCTTCGCGCCAGCGCGTCACGGCCAGATCGCGCCATCGGCTGTAGCCGCTTCCGGCGGCGGTGACCATGACGTGATATCGGCCGTTCGAAAGCAGATGCACTTCGGGCGCCGGCGTGTTGGGCGTCGTAAACAATCGAAGCGTCATGTCGCCTTCGCCGCCGGGGCGACGGGCGCTGGCGACTTCGGCGGCGTGCGGGAAAACCGGCGCGGCCTTGGGGATGCGCTCCTGGAGCAGCAGCTCCGTCGCCTTAAGCGCCGGATCCGAAACGAATCGCTTCTGCATCGGGCGATCCAGCAGCAGATACGCCAGCGACAACAGGCTCATGCCCTCGTGATGCGCCATGAACGAGCGCACCGTGGCGAACTGTTGACCGCGCGGCACGCGCGCAGGCGTGAAATCGATCGCCTCGTAAAATCCAAAATCGCCGATCAATCCAAGTTCGGCCAATCGCTTGAGATTCCGGCACGATTCGGATGGATCGACCATCAATCCCATCACGCTCGCATACGGCGCGATGACGAGATCTTCCGCGAGTCCTCGCTTGAATCCGAGCCCCGGCACCCCGAATGCGCGGTACTGATAGTTAAGATGCGCATCGGTCGTGTGATAGCCCGATTCGCTGACGCCCCACGGCACGCCGCGCTGCCGGCCATATTCGACCTGGCGATGAATCACGGCCTTGTAGGTTTGATCGAGCAGCGTGCCGTCGTACGTCGGCATGACGAGCAGCGGCATCAGGTATTCGAACATCGAGCCGCTCCAACTGAGCAGCGCCGCTTCGCCGCCGCTGGTGGTGAGCAGCCGGCCGAGAGCGAACCAATGTTCCTGTGGAAGTTTTCCCTGTGCGATGCAGACGTAGCTCGCCAGCCGCGCTTCTGAGGCGAGCAGATCATAGTAGCTGGCGTCGAGTCGATTGTCTGAAACGTTGTAGCCGATCGAAAGCAGATCGCGCGAACGATCGAACAGGAAATCCCACTCCATGTCGTTCGACAGCGCCTCAGCCCGCAGCGCGATGGCTTGAAGATCGGCCAACCGTCGCCCCGCGCGCTCGGAGGCCTCGATGAGGCTTTGCCGCAGGCGCGAGAACCAGTCGTCATCCTCGCTCGGCGCCGCGGGCGATTGGCCGCGAAGATCGGTCAGGATCGCATCGACCGCGCCGAGCATCGTGATGCGCAGGGCGGCGACGTCGCGCAGCGTGGGAATTTCATCGAGCTTGCGCATCAGATCGCGCAGGCTGGTGAGCCGAACGATCTGATCGGCCGTGCCGCTGCGCCACAGTCGCTCGGGCGGCGGGGGGACATCGACCCACGGCGTTAGATACGTCAGATCATCGAGCTGATCGCGGGACTGGCTTTCGAACGTCTGCGCCCAGGATTTGAGCGCATCGTCGTGACATCCATTCACCGCGACGGCGACTTCGCTGGCCAGGATCGCGCTGCGGTGCAGCAGCATCCGCGCGGCGGCCAACGCATGCGGCGGCGCGCCCAGTTCGGCGCGAAGCCGGTCGAGCCGAGCGAGAAGATCCGCATGTATTCCCACGCGCGGCCGCTCGCTGGTGCCGGGAGCGCGCAGCAGATCGATCAGGATGATCAACGCATCTTCCAAACCGGGGAACAGGCGCTGCGGCACGATGGGCTTCGAGTCGAGTTCAATCAATGCGCGATGCAGAACAAGCAGATGGCCGGCGAGATTTCCGCTGTCGACCGTCGACACATACATCGGCGGAAGCGGTGCGAGCGTGCGCGTGTCGTACCAGTTCAACAGATGCCCGCGAAACTTCTCGAGCTTTTCGGTGGTCGCCAGCGTTCGATCGCACCGATCCGCCAGTCGCCCCGCGGAGATGTAGCCGAAGTCGTAGGCGCTGACGTTGCACAACAGGGCCATGCCGATGTTCGTCGGCGAGGTGCGCTGAGCGATGACGTCGGTCGGATGCTCCTGATAATTGTCCGGCGGAAGAAAGTTATCCGGCGGGGCGACGAAGCGCTCGAAGAATCGCCACGTGCGCCGCGACAACGTGCGCAGGAACATCACGTCGTTATTCGACAGGCGCGGCGGGCG
>JADMIO010970532.1_pt1 | contig 44644 bp, 48 predicted proteins | sample 8958161 | NCBI WGS metagenome assembly JADMIO01 (sample SAMN16585339, study PRJNA669376) | soil metagenome | isolation source: Crop rotation soil | place: USA: Cullars Rotation, Alabama | collected 2011
CTTCCCGCCGTGCTCGACGCCGCCGGGGCGCGGGCACTGGCCGACTATCGCCTTGCCTCGCTGTCGGCCGGCCGGGTGAGCGCGAAGGCGGTGCTCGACTGGAGCTGCGCGGCGATTCGCCCGGGCAGCCAGGTTTCGATCGAGGGCGTGAGCGGGCATTGGCGGGTCGGACGCTGGACGCTGGGCGCGATGACGACCACGCTGGACCTGGTCCGTATTCCCGCCGCAGGTCCGCCGGAGATTGCGGCAAGCGCCGGCCGGGCCATCAGCGAGCCGGATCTGCCGGCCGGCGTTACGATCCTGCGGCTGCTCGATCTGCCGCTGGGCGACGGCGCGGAGACCAGGCCACTGGTCTACGTCGCAGCGGCTGGGGAAAGCAGCGGCTGGCGGCGGGCGGCGCTGACGGCGAGCTACGATGGCGGCGCGAGCTGGCAGGACATGGGCAGCACGGCAGCGCCAGCGGTGATGGGCGCGACCATCAACGCGCTGCCGCCGGCCGGGGCCGCGCTTTTCGACGATGTTTCGTCTCTGGAAGTAGAATTGGCGCATGACGGCATGTGGCTGGAAGGGCGGAGCGATGACGCGCTCGCCGCCGGCGCAAACCTGGCGGCGGTCGGCGAGGAGCTGATCCAGTTCGGCAGCGTGGCGGCGCTCGGCTCGGGGCGTTTCCGGCTGTCGCGGCTGCTGCGCGGGCGCCGCGGGACGGAGTGGGCGGCGGACAGTCACGTCGCCGGCGAATCCTTTATTTTGATCGCCCGCGAGGCGCTGACCGTGATCGAGGGTCCGGCGGGCGCCGAGGCGCGCGTCCTGGCGAGCGGGATCGGCGACGGACCGGAGGGCGTTGCGGCCTCGCGGACGATCGGGACGGAGGGGCTGCGGCCGCCGAGCCCGGTGCATCTCGGGGCGATCGAAACGCTCGAAGGCGACCTCGCGATTTCCTGGGTCAGACGAAGCCGGCGCGGCTGGACCTGGACCGACGGCGCCGACACGCCGCTCGGCGAGGAGGCGGAGCGTTACCGGCTCACCCTGGCGGGCGCGGGTTTCTCGCGAACCGTCGAGACGACAACGCCCGCCTGGCTCTACCTCGCGGCTGCCCGCGCGGCGGACGGACCGGGGCCGCTGACGCTGAGCGTCGTCCAGGCCGGCAGCTTCGCTGCCTCCCGCCCCGTGAGCCTCACCCTCGACTGACTCGATCGGAGACACCCATGACCGACACCACGGCGCGGTTCGCGCTTCCCTTCATCCTGCCGGGACAGGCGCAGAAGGAGGCGTTTCACAACGAGGCGCTGGCGCTGCTGGATGCCGCGCTGCACGCCTGTGTCGCCGGAGACCCGGCCGACGAGATTCCGCCCGACCCCGGGCCCGGAGAAAGCTGGATCGTGGGCCCGGCCGCGACCGGTGCGTGGGCCGGTAAGGCCGACTATCTGGCGACCTGGACCGAGGGCGGCTGGCGCTTCGTCGCGCCGGTTCCGGGGATGACGGTCTGGAAGCTTGACACAGGTTATCGGCTGCACTGGACGGGCGCGGCCTGGAGCGATGGAAATTGGCCCGTCGCGGCCTTGACCATCGGCGGCCAACAGGTCGTCGGGCCGCGCCTCGAAACGGTGCCAAGTCCTTCAGGTGGAACGACAATTGACGCGGAAGCGAGGGCTGCGGTGGAGGGGGTCATTGTTGCACTAAGGACACATGGTCTCATTGAATGAAAAACTTCTCTTTTCCCGGGAAACCCGGGCGGTTAGGGATCGTTACGGTGTTGACTGGTCATCTGCGGTTCATCTACCGGATGAGTTGCGGCTTTTCAGCAACAGGTGAGGGTGGAAGCGCGCTTGCGTGGAAACCCCGCTTACCGTAAGAGTTTTGGGTCGATCCCGCTTGGGACGCTGAAGAAAGGGGAAGATTATGCGGAAGCTGGCCATTGTTGTGGCGCTGTCGTCTACCGTGCTCGCCACGCCGGCACTTGCGCGCAACGGCGCCTGGTACGTCGGGGGCGATTTCGGCGCGATGATCGTCGAAGATTCGGCATTTGAATATGGCGTCGGTCCGGTCATCCCCGGTGGTGGCGGCGCGGCCCAGCTCTTGCTGAACCACGACTACGGCTACGATGCCGCGCTGTTCGTCGGTTACGATCTCGGCATGTTCCGCATCGAGGCCGAGGTGGCCTACAAGCGGGCGCGGGTCGACGATATCGAAACCTCCATCTGCCCGCCCGGTGGTCCTCGCGGGTGCCGTCCGCCGAACGCGATCACGCCGACCGTCATTCCGGCTGGCGGCGGCCGCACGAGCGCGCTGAGCTTCATGATCAACGGCATGCTCGACTTCGGCGACGATGACGGTATCAGCGGCTTCGTCGGCGCCGGTGCCGGTATCGCCCGGATCGACTATAACAATGTTCGCGCCTTCTCGAATCAGGGCGCGATCCTCGACGACAGCGACACGCGCTTTGCGTGGCAGGTGGTTGCGGGCGTCCGTCAGGCGATCACCGACACGATCGACATCACGCTGCGCTATCGCTTCTTCAATGCCGACAATCTGAAGACCGTGGACTTCCGCGGCTTTGAAGGCGAGTCGCGGTTCCGCTCGCACTCGCTGCTCGGCGGCATCACCTTCAACTTCGGCGCTCCGCCGCCGCCCCCGCCGCCGCCGCCGCCGTGCCCGGAAGGCTGGAGCCGCGATGCGAACGGTGTCTGCGTGGCCCCGCCGGCCCCGCCGCCGCCGCCAGCCGAGACGAAGCAGTGCCCGAACGGCGCGGTCATCCTGGCGACGGAAGAGTGCCCGGCCCCGCCGCCGATCGGTCCGTTCATCATCTTCTTCGATTGGGACAAGGACGAGATCACCCCGGCGGCTGCCGCGATCCTCGACAACGCCGCCGCTGCTTATCAGCAGACCGGCCGCGCCTCGGTCACCCTCGCCGGTCACGCCGACCGGTCGGGCGCCGCGGACTACAACGTCGGGCTGTCGCAGCGTCGGGCGAACAACACCCGTGCCTATCTGGCCGGCCGTGGCGTTCCCGACGGTTCGATCACGACCGAGGCGTTCGGCGAGAGCCGGCCGCTGGTCGACACGGCCGACGGCGTGCGCGAGCCGCAGAACCGGCGCGTGGAGATCACCTTCGGGCCCGGCTCCGGCTGGTAAGAAGGGCTGCCGCCGCTCCGCTGGCGGCAGGTTCCAGGAATTGGGGTCGGCCTTCGGGCCGGCCCTTTTTCTTTGGCCGGTGGCTCGGGCCGGCGCCGGCGAGAGTTGCCGGGCGGCGGGCGCCTTTCCCCTGTTCCCCGCCGACCGCCTTTGATAACGGGACCGCGAGCCATCACCTGCGGGATCCACTGAAATGCGCATCGCGATTATCGGAACCGGCTATGTCGGCCTGGTTTCCGGCGCCTGCTTCTCGGACTTCGGCCATGACGTCGTCTGCGTCGACAAGGACGAGGACAAGATCGGCGCGCTCGAAAAGGGCGTGATGCCGATCTTCGAGCCGGGGCTCGACCAACTCGTCGCGCGCAATGTCGCCGCCGGCCGACTCGCCTTCACCAGTCAGCTGGCCGAAGGCGTGCAGGGGGCCGAGGCAATCTTCATCGCCGTCGGCACCCCGTCGCGCCGCGGCGACGGCCATGCCGACCTCTCCTACGTCTATGGCGCCGCCCGCGAGATCGGCGCGTTGCTGGATGGCCCCGCCGTGGTGGTCACCAAGTCGACCGTGCCGGTGGGCACCGGCGACGAGGTGGAGCGAATCCTGACGGAGGTCGCGCCCGACGCCATGGTCTCGGTCGTCTCCAATCCCGAATTCCTGCGCGAAGGCGCCGCGATCGAGGATTTCAAACACCCCGACCGGATCGTGATCGGCGCCGAGGACGAGCGCGCGATCGAGGTGATGCGGGAAATCTACCGGCCGCTCTATCTGAACCGGGCTCCGCTGATGTTCACCTCCCGCCGTTCGGCCGAGCTGATCAAATATGCAGCCAACGCCTTCCTTGCCACCAAGATCACCTTCATCAACGAGATGGCGGACCTTTGCGAGGTGGTGGGCGGGGACGTCCAGGACGTGGCGCGGGGCATCGGTCTCGACGGGCGGATCGGCTCGAAATTCCTTCATGCGGGGCCGGGCTATGGCGGCTCCTGCTTCCCCAAGGACACGCTCGCCCTGCTGAAGACGGCGGAGGACGTGCAAAGCCCGCTGCGTATCGTCGAGGCGGTGGTGAAGGTGAACGATGCCCGCAAGCGGGCGATGGGGCGCAAGGTGCTGAAGGCGCTGGGCGACGAGCCCCGGGGGAAAATTGTCGCGCTGCTGGGTCTCGCCTTCAAGCCCAATACGGACGACATGCGCGACGCACCATCCATCGCCATCGTGCAGGCGCTCGAGGATGCCGGGGTGAAGGTTCGGGGCCATGATCCGGAAAGCATGGAGCAGGCCCGGCCGATCATGCCGGATGTCGAGCTCTGCCGCGGCCCCTATGAGGCCGCGGAGGGCGCCGATGCAGTCGTGCTGGTCACCGAATGGGACGCGCTCAGGGCGCTGGACCTCGATCGGCTGGCCGGCCTGATGCGGCAGAAGATTCTCGTCGACCTTCGGAACGTCTATCCGCCAGCGGAGGTGGAAGCCGCCGGCTTCGTCTGGCACGGCGTCGGCCGGCCGTCGCGCGCCTGAGAAGCGTCGTCACGGGCAACCAGCCGGGACGCCGTTCGTTTCCCCGCAAAGGACACTGCCATGACCCGGTTCGCCCTTCCGTTCATCGCCATCGCTGCTCTCGCGCTCCCGGCCGCCCTGGCGCAACATGGCCGCGCCGCCGCGAGCCTCCGCAACGCGCAGGGCCAGGTGATCGGCGAGGCCTCGGCGGCGCGGGCTGGCAATCTGGTCAGGATTCGCCTGACCGTGCGCGGCCTCATGCGCGGCACTCATGGCGTGCACCTTCACCAGACCGGTCGCTGCGATGCGCCGGGCTTCGAAAGCGCCGGCCCGCACTGGAATCCGACCAGCCACGAGCATGGCCGGCTCAATCCGAGGGGGCCGCATCTGGGCGACCTGCCCAATCTAGTGGTGGGCCGGAATGGCAGGGGCCGGATCGATTTCGCCGTAGCGGTTCCGGCAGGGACGGCGGCAGGCGCCAACCCATTGCTCGACGCGGACGGCACCGCGATCGTGATTCACGCCGCCGCCGACGACCTCAGGACCGACCCGAGCGGCAATTCGGGTGCGCGGATCGCCTGCGGCGTGCTGAACTCGTTCAGATAGGCTCGCCCGCCGCCCTGGCGCGCTCGACGCGAGTCGCCTCCAGCTCGGCGATCCGGCGCGCGCCGAGCCAGAGCGCGAGCAGGGTGAAGGGCGGCACGACATAGAGCCAGAAGATGCCGGCACTCAGGCTGTGCGTCACATCCGCCATCTTTCCCGCGAAATAGGGGCCGAGGGCGAGCCCCACCATCGTTGTGCCGAGCACATAGGTTGCGCCGGCGGTCGCGCGCATGCGCGGGAGCACCACATCCTGCAGGGTCGCCACGGCCGCGCCCACCCACATCGAGCCGAACAGCTGGGCGAAGGGGCTGGCAATATAGAAGGTCGCGAGGTCCTGGGTGGTGAACATCACCCAGACGGCCGGCGCGGGCAGGATCACGGCGAGCATGTTCACGAAAATGCGACCACGCAGATCACGGCGGCGCCAGAGGTCCGAGATGATGCCCCCGGCGATGACGCCGATCGCGGCAGCGATGGCGGCACTCCAGCCGACAATCGTCGCCACCTCCTCGACCGCTGAACCATGGAGGAAATGGGCGGGCGCGGTGGGCAGTCCGTAGAAGGTCCGGATCGCATAAGGCGGCGCCCACACTGCGATCGCATAGGTCATGAAGGAGATGCTGCCGAAGGCGATGGCGAGCATCACGACCGTGCGGTTTCCCCAGATCAGCCGGTAGACCGCCGGATCGCGATGCCGGACCGACTGCACCCAGGAGAAGATGGCGTAGACGCCGAGCCCGTAGGCGAGCCATTGCGGCCAATCGCCGGTCAGCCTGCCAAGCCCGAAGGCCGCGACGGCGACACCGGCCAGCGCGATCAGATTGAGGCCGAGCGCGCCGGGGATGCGCGAGGCGCTGTACAGGGTCAGCGGCGGCAGGATGGCGGCCAGCTCGCGTCCGAAATCGCGCCATGCATTGGGCCGGACGACCGGTTGGTCCAGCCCGTCCATCGCGCCGCGGCGCGGCTCCCGGAGCGTCATCACCCACAAGGCGAGGAGCAGGCCCGGTATGCCGACCGCGAGGAAGGCGGCCTGCCAGCCATGCAGGCCGAGGGGCGCGTCCGCCGGATTCGGAAAGGCGTGGTTCCAGCGACTGCTGACGAGGCCACCTACGGGCAGGCTGAGCCCGCCACCGATATAGAGGCCGGCCGAATAGACGGAGAGGGCGGTCCCCCGCTTTTCCTTCGGGAAATAGTCAGAGATCATCGAATAGGCGGCCGGCGACGCGCTGGCCTCGCCAATGCCGACGCCGATCCGGGCGATGGTGAGCATGGCCAGATTGGAGGCGAAGCCCGACAAGGCGGTCATCGTCGACCACAGGCCGAGCCCGATCGCGATCAGGCGACCACGATACCAGCTGTCGGCCAGCCGGCCGAGCGGGATGCCGAACAATGCATAGAAGACGGCGAAGGCGGTACCATAGAGGAAGCCGATCTGCGCGTCCTGCAGGCCGAGGTCGTGTTTGATGTCCTGCGCGAGGATCGAGATGATCTGCCGGTCGACGAAGTTAATGACGTAAACGAGGACAAGAACGAGCAGCGCATACCAGGCGTAGCGGCCGATGCGGTGTCGGGGCGGCGCAGCCTCCGGCAGGGCGTCACGGGCCTCGTCCATCCAGCCTCCCCTCGATTGTGCTTCTGTTTCTTTTTTTGCTTGGCTAGCAGAGCGGGGCGCTTTGGCAACCAGGCTGAGCCGAATGACTCGACGCGTCCTTTTCGTCTGCCTCGGCAATATCTGCCGCTCGCCGCTCGCCGAGGCGGCGTTCCGGGCCGAGGCCGCGCGGATCGGGCTGGACGCAGAGGCCGACAGCGCCGGCACCGGCGGCTGGCATCGCGGGGAGCCGCCGGACCGGCGCGCGATCGCCGCGGCCCGGCGCAACGGGGTCGATATCTCCCATTTGCGCGCCCGGCAGGTCCAGCCCGCGGATTTCGGGCGCTTCGACCGGATCGTCGCGCTCGACGGCGAGAATCTCGAAGACCTGGAGGCCCTGCGGCCGGCGGGGAGCCGGGCCCGACTGTCGCTGCTACTCGACCATGTCCAGGGGCGGGAAGGGGAGGCGGTCGCCGATCCCTATTATGGCGACGACAGCCATTTCGACATCACCTGGCGCGACGTGACCCAGGGCGCACGCGCGCTGGCCGACGCATTGCAGCGGGAGGAAGCTCGATGAGCCTGGCGCTCTATTATCACCCCCTGTCGTCCTTCTGCTGGAAGGTGCTGATCCCGCTTTATGAGAACGGCACCGCGTTCGAACCGAGGATGCTGCAGAATCTGCAGGATCCGGAGGAAAGGGCGGCGTTCGAGAAAATCTGGCCAGTGGGGAAGATGCCGGTGCTGGTCGACGAAGAGCACGACCGCACGATCCCGGAGACCAGCATCATCATCGAATGGCTGGACCGCCACCATCGCGGCGCGACTCGGTTCGTGCCCGAGGATCCGGGGCTTGCCCATGAGGTCCGGCTCTGGGACCGGATCTACGACCTCTACGTCCAGGGGCCGATGCAGCGGATCGTGTTCGACCGGATCCGGCCCGCCGGGCAGAAATATCCGACCGGTGTTGCCGAGGACCGGGCGCTGCTGCAAAAGTCCATGGCGATGGTCGACACCTATGTCGCCGACAAGCATTGGGCGACGGGCGCACATTTCAGCCTGGCCGATTGTGCGGCGATGCCGGCGCTCTTCTATGCCGACAAGGTGGAGCCGTTCGAGGGACGCTGGCCGAACGCGGCCGCGCTGCTGGAGCGGCTGAAGGCGCGGCCGAGCGTCGGCAGGGTGCTCGAAGAGGCCGGACCCTGGTTCCGGTATTTCCCCACGGAATGACGGCCTTTGCCGAAAGGGTGGCCGAACTGACCGGCGTCGCGGAGGACCGGCTGGAGCGGCTCGCGGGTGGCGACCTTTCCGAAGTGCTGCTGGTGCCGCGCGGCATGGGACCGCCTTTGGTCGCCAAGGGCGGGCCGAACGTGGCGGGCGAGGCCGCGATGCTCCGCGCGCTGGCCGCCGCCGGGGTCCGGGTGCCTGCGGTGGAGGGCGAATATGACGCGATCCTGCTGATCGACCACGTGCCCAATGACGGACTTATGAGCCCCAATGCCTGGGCCGACGTGGGTGCCGCGGTCGCCCGGCTGCACGCCCGGCAGGGCGAGGCCTATGGGTGGCCCACAGACTATGCGCTCGGCACAGTCGCGCTCGACAATCGCGAAGGGCAGGACTGGGTCCGCTTCTGGGGCGAGCAGAGATTGCTCGCCACGTCGAGCCTGCTGGACCGCCCCTGGCGCGCCCGGATCGAGACGCTCGTGCGCCGGCTGGACGCCCTCATTCCGCACGCCCCCCGACCGGCCTTGCTCCATGGCGATCTTTGGGCGGGCAATATCCTGGTCGAGGGCGGCCGGCTCGCCGCCTTCATCGACCCCGCCATTTATTACGGCCATGCCGAGGTCGATCTTGCCATGCTCTGCCTCTTTTCCGCGCCGCCGGAGGAATTCTGGGCGGCCTATGGCGAGCGGGAGGATGGCTGGGAGGCGAGGCTGCCTGTCTATCAGCTGTTTCCCGCGCTCGTGCACCTGCGCCTGTTCGGCGCAACCTATGCGCCGATGGCCGAACGGCTGCTCGATGCGCTCGGCGTCTAGCCGAGCGGATAACGCGCCACGACCGAATAGACGGCGGCCTCGTGCGTGAGGTCGCTTTCGAACAAGGCGAAGCTGTCGACAGCGAAGGGGGGGCTGGAGAGGCCTCCCGCCTCCTCGAGCAAATTGCCGATCGGGCCGGCATTCCGGTTCATCCGCGCGATCGTGATGTGCGGCAGGAAGGCGCGATCGTCGGGCGGCACGCCGACGCGCCGCAGCGCGGCGTCGACCTTGTTGTGGAGCACCTTCACCTCGTCATGCGGCGCGACCCCGGCCCAGACCGCATCCGGAAAACCCCGCCGGTCGAAGCAGCCGATGCCGTTCAGGGCGAGCGCGAATGGCGGGTGATGCACACCGCCGAGTGCTGCGTGAACGTCCCCGGCGAGGTGCCGGTCGACCTCGCCGATGAAGCGCAGGGTGAGGTGCAGCTGGTCGTCCGACTGCCAGCGCGCGCCGCTGATTCCACCCATCGCAGCAAGGAGAAGCTGGCGGATCGGAGCGGGGGGACGGATGGCCACGAACAGGCGGTGCATCGGCTCGGCCTAGCAGTCCCTGTCCCGAAAATCATCGTCAACCGCCGTTGCGCCGGCACGGCCCCGGTCCGGTTTTCCTTGAAATGGACCCCAATTCCCCCGATATTCGCCGGACACGGCATTTCGCCGGGGACGGGAGACGTTTGACATGGCTAACTGGTCTGACCCGCAATTCGGCGCCGCGCCGAATAGCACGACGGCGACGGGCGTCGCGGTCGATGCAGGCCTCAGGGCCCATATGCTGAAAGTTTACAACTACATGACGTCGGCCATCCTGCTGACGGGCATCGTCGCGGTGCTGGTCGGCAATACCGACATGGTCTATTCGCTCGTATCCTATAACGCGCTGACCAACCATATCAGCCCGAGCGGGCTCGGCTGGATCGTGACCCTGGCGCCGCTCGGTGTCGTGTTCTGGCTGATGTTCGGCATCAACCGCATCTCCACCGGCCTCGCCCAGTTCCTGTTCTGGACCTATGCGGTGCTGCTCGGCGCGTCGCTCTCGACGATCTTCATCGTCTACACCCAGGCCTCGATCGCGCTGACCTTCTTCGCGACCGCGGCCTCGTTCGCCAGCCTCAGCCTCTACGGCTATACGACCAAGCGCGACCTTTCGGGCATGGGCACCTTCCTGATGATGGGGGTCGTCGGCCTGCTGGTCGCGATGCTCGTCAACATCTTCTGGATGAACGACACGTTCAGCCTGGTGATCGCGGCGGTCGGCGTGCTCGTCTTCGCGGGCCTGACCGCCTATGACACGCAGAAGATCAAGAGTATCTACTTCCAGCTGCAGGGTTCCGATGTCCTCGGCAAGGCCGCCATCATGGGCGCGCTGAACCTCTATCTGGACTTCATCAACATGTTCCTCTTCCTGCTGCGCTTCCTTGGCAACAGCCGCAACTAGGCAGCACGGCAGCGACCGATGCAGGGGCCCGGCGGAAACGCCGGGCCCCTTTTTTTACGCGTCCCATTCGAAGGGAAATCGGCCTATCCCCGTTAGACGCAAGCCGCGCGCGGATGTGTGAATGTGTTGACGAGGAGCCTTGAGCCCGAAGAGGCGCCCACGCCCCCGGCCGGCGAGGAGGACGAACCTGCGCTGATGGCGCGCGTCGGCATGGGCGACGCCAGGGCGTTCGAGCGGATCGTGGCGCGGCATCTGCCGATGCTCCACGCTCTGGCCTGGCGGATGCTCGGCGATGCGAGCGAAGCGGAGGATGTGGTGCAGGAGAGCCTGGTCAAATTGTGGGTCAACGCCAAAGGCTGGCAACCTTCGGGCGGCGGACTCGGCGCGTGGCTCCGCCGGATCGCGACCAATGCCTGCCTCGACCGGCTGCGCCGGCCCCGCGCGCTGAGCGACGAGGGGCTGCCCGAGCGGGCCGACGACGGGCCGCTCGCCGACAGCCTGATCGACGCGCAGCGGCGCCGCGCCGCGGTCCAGGCGGCGATCCTGACCCTGCCGGACCGGCAGCGCGCGGCGATCATCCTCACCTATCATGAGGGCGTCTCCAACGCCGAGGCGGCGTCGATTCTGGGGATCGGCGTGAAGGCGCTCGAATCGCTGCTCGTCCGCGCCCGGCAGGGACTGGGCCAGCAGCTCGCGCGGCAGGGCCTGCCGGAGGGAGCCATTGCATGACCGGCGCGACCGACAACAGGCTGGACGCGCTGCTGCGGGACCTGCCGCCCCCGCCGCCGGTGCCGGCGGATCTGGCGGCGCGCGTGCTCGCCGCCGCTGCCGCGACGCCGCAGGAGACGCGCCCGGCCCATGCGCGTCGCGCCGCGCGCCGCGACCGACGGGGGAAATGGCTGCGGCGGCCTATTCTCGCCGGCACGGCGGCGCTCGGTCTGGTCTTCACCAGCGCGGTCGCGGCCACGCTCGCGGGCGTGCCGATCCCGCAGAAGATCGCGGCGGTCTTCTTCTCCGAAGCGAAGGCGCCGGAGCCGAAGCAGGCCGCTGCGCCGCGCCGCGCGCTCCGGCCGGCCCCGGCCGTCGCCGCGCGGGTCGAGAGCGCCGCGGCAGCCCCGGCCGCGGAGGCACCGGTCTGGACGCCGCGCCCGAATATGTGGCGCCGGCTGTTCATGGCGGAGCGGATCATCGCGGCACGGCGGGCCATGGGCCTGCCGACGCCCGGCGCGGACCGGATCGAGTGGCAGCTGCGCCTCCGCGCCGAAAGGTGGCAGGCGGCGACGCCCGAGCAGCGCGCAGCGTGGATCCAGCGGCAGCAGCTCCGCCGGGATGTTCGCCTGGCCATGCTCGCCACGCCCGAGGGCCGGGCGGAGCTGGCCGCGCAGGATCGGCGGCAACGCTGGCAGGCGCAGAGACAGGCGGGACTCCCGCTGACGCCCGAGCAGCGGGCCGAACGCCAGCGGCTGATCCGGGACTGGCGGGCACGGCGCGTGGCCGGCATCCCGCTGAGCCCGGAGGAGCGGCTGCTGCGGCAGGAACGGCTCCGCAGGTGGCGTGCCGAGGGACCGGCGATGCGGCCACCGCTGACCGACGCGCAGCGCGCCGCCCGGCGGCAGTGGCGCGAGGCGCGGCGGGAAGACTGGCAGGCCCGGGCTGGCCCGGCCACGCCGGCCGAAGGACCGCCCGCGCCGGACCGTTAGGGTAGCTTTTTACCGCCTAGCGCAAATGCCGGCGGAAGAAGTCGAGGGTCTGCGCCCAGGCCTGGGTCGCCGCCTCGCGATTGTAGCGGGCCGCCGACGTGTCGTTGTTGAAGGCGTGATCGACATTCGGATGCTCGATCACCGTTGCCGAACCGTGCGCGGCCGTGATCGCGGCGGCGAAGGGACGGGCGGTCCCGTTCACCCGGTTGTCGAGGCCGGCGAGATGAAAGAGGATCGGGGCCCGGACGCGCGGCGCCTCGGCGGGATCCGGCGCCGGGCCGTAATAGGAGACTGCGGCGGAAAGCGTTGCCCCCGCCGTGACGGCCAGCCGATCGACTAGCCCGCCACCCCAGCAGAAGCCGACGATCCCGACCTTGCGGGGCGGCCGGCGGTCCCGACCCAGCCAAGCAATGGTCGCGGCGCCGTCGGCGGCGGTCGCCGCCATTTCGAGTTGGCCGATCATCGTCCGCGCCCGGTCCTCGTCGCCCGCGGGCGTGCCGCCGACGGGGCTCAGCCAGTCGGGAGCCAGAGCCTCGAACCCGGCCAGCGCGAAGCGGCGGGTGATATCGCGAATATGGTCGTTGAGCCCGCGATTCTCATGGATCACCATGATGACGGGCAGGGGACCCCGGTGGTCCACCACCGCGGGCGCCGCGCTGTAGCCCTGGTAGTGGCGACCCGGGCGCGGCTCCCATTGCACCTCACGCGTCAGCAGCCGATGGTCGTCCGCCGCGACCTGCGGCTGGGTCTCGGCCTTGCAGGCGACGTCGGCGAGCAGGGCGCTGGCCGCGGCGGCGCTGCCGGCGATGCGGGTGAGCCTGGCCATGAAGTCGCGGCGATCCATATCGCCCTCATGGGTGAAGCGGTCGTAGAGTTCGATCGCCTGGCGCTGGATGTCCTCGCCCATCTCAGGCAGCCGGCGCCATCAGCGCATCGTCCAGCTCACGCGCGCGGATCGCGGCGGGCCTGGCCTGGAGGCGGCCGAAATACTCCTCGAACAGCGGCCGCTTCTCGATCGAGCCGAACAGCATCCCGTAGCCGATTTGCGAGCCGACATAGAGGTCGGCGGCGGTGAACTGGTCGCCGCAAATATATGGCCCCGGCCGCAGCGCCAGCTCGAGCGCATCGATACACTCGTCGAAACAGCCATAGCCGACGAAGCGGCGCTGCTCGTCGTTGACCTCCACCTTCAGCGCCTTGTTGGTGACCGCGGCCTCTACAGGGCCGGCGGCGAAGAACAACCAGCGATAATAGGTGCCCCGCTTGTGGTGACCGGCCGGGGGGATCAGGCCGGCTTCGGGAAAGGCATCGGCCAGATAGGCGCAGATCGCCGCGGTCTCCGTCACCACCTCGCCGCCATGGGTGATGGCGGGCACCTTGCCCATCGGATTGACCGCCAGATAGTCGGGCGACTTCATCGTCGCATAATCGACGACCTTCGTGTCGTAGGACGCACCGACTTCCTCCAGCATCCAGCGGATGACGCGGCCGCGGGACTGGGGATTGGTGTAGAAGACGAGATCGGACATGGCGGCGGCTCCTCCCGGGACTCCACCCTGCCAATAGCAGCCGCCGCCTTCGCCTGAAAGCCGGGCTGGCGCGCCGCCGTGGGCCATGGCATCCATCCCGCTGAATCCAAAGTGGGAGGGGCGTGGTGGCGGAGATCGAAACCCTGACGGTCGACGAGCCGCTCGGCGAACGGATCGAGCGGCACAATTTCGACCGTTTGCTGATGCTGTCGGACGGGGTCTTCGCCATCGCCATCACCTTGCTTGCGCTGGAGCTGCGGCCGCCCGAGCATTGGACGGGCGGGCTCGATGCGCTGGCGACGGCGATGTGGCGACCGCTCTTCGCCTACAGCGCCGGGTTCCTGATCATCGGTGGGTTCTGGATCGTCCACCGCCGGCTCTTCGCCAAGCTCCGGCGGGTCGATGCGGTGGCAACAAGCGTGGCGCTGCTGCTCCTGTTCCTGATCGCGCTGGTGCCCGGCGTCGCGATGCTGATCTCGGAATATGGGCCGACACGCACGATGCTCGTTTATCTGATGATGGTCGCCGCGATCAGTGTCGTCCAGCTCGCGCTCTGGGGTTATTCCGCGCTGATCGCCAACCTCGCCGATCCGTCGCTGGACCGGAGCGCGCGCCTCAATCAGGCGCTGCGGATGGCGATCCCGGCCCTGGCCTTCTCGATCCTGGCCGGCGCGGGCCTTGCGGGCGTCGACGTCACCAAACCACTGCCGCTGCTGCTCACTTTGCTACCGATCGCGGTGTTGCGGCGGTGGCTCGGCCGGCGCGGCCCGGCGTCCGGCACGAGCTGAAAAAAAGGTCCTCCGCGCGGGAGGGCCTTTCCGGCTTAGGCCTGCTCTTCGGGCTGATCCGCTGGCCTGGCCTTTACCTTGCCGGCGGGCGCCTTCTTCTTGCCCTTTGGCGCCTTGGGCGGCGCCGCGGTGATCTCGAAGACCGGGCCATTGTCCTTGATCCGGACCTTGACCTCACCGCCATGGACGAGCTTGCCGAACAGCAATTCCTCGGCGAGCGGCTGCTTGATCTTCTCCTGCACGAGGCGGCCCATCGGGCGCGCGCCGTAGAGCTTGTCATAGCCGCGCTCGGTCAGCCAGGCGCGGGCCGGCTCGTCCAGCTCGATATGGACGTTGCGGTCCGCCAGCTGGAGCTCGAGCTGCAGGATGAACTTGTCGACGACGCGGGCGACCACCTCCGGCGGCAGATAGGCGAACGGCACGATCGCATCGAGCCGGTTGCGGAATTCCGGGGTGAACATCCGCTTCACCGCCTCGTCCTGCGCGTCCTCCTTGGTCAGGTTGCCGAAGCCGATCGCTTCGCTCGCCATGTCGGCGGCGCCGGCATTGGTGGTCATGATCAGGATCACGTTGCGGAAATCGACCGTCTTGCCGTGATGGTCGGTGAGCCGGCCATTGTCCATGATCTGGAGGAGGATGTTGAACAGGTCCGGATGCGCCTTCTCGATCTCGTCGAGCAGGAGCACGGAGTGCGGATGCTGGTCGACCGCGTCGGTCAGCAGGCCGCCCTGGTCATAGCCGACATAGCCCGGCGGGGCGCCGATCAGACGGCTGACACTGTGCCGCTCCATATATTCGGACATGTCGAAGCGCTGCAGCGGTATGCCCATGATCGAGGCGAGCTGGCGCGCGACCTCGGTCTTGCCGACGCCGGTCGGGCCGGAGAAGAGGTAGGAGCCGATCGGCTTGTCGGGATCGCGGAGGCCGGCACGGCTGAGCTTGATCGCCGAGGACAGCCGGTCGATCGCCTCGTCCTGGCCGAAGACGACCCGCTTCAGATCCTTGTCGAGATGCTCCAGCGCCTTCTTGTCGTCGCTGGAGACGCTCTTCGCCGGGATCCGGGCCATGGTGGAGATGACCGCCTCGATCTCCTTGACGGTGATCGTCTTCTTGCGCCGCGACGGCGGCACCAGCATCTGCATCGCGCCGACCTCGTCGATCACGTCGATCGCCTTGTCGGGGAGCTTGCGGTCGTTGATGTAACGGGCGGATAGCTCGACCGCGGCCTTGATCGCGTCAGGCGTATATTTGACCGAGTGATGCTCCTCGAAGGCCGAGCGGAGTCCGGCAAGGATCTTCACCGTGTCGTCGACGGTCGGCTCGTTCACGTCGATCTTCTGGAAGCGCCGGAGCAAAGCCCGGTCCTTCTCGAAATGATTGCGGAACTCCTTGTAGGTCGTGGAGCCGATGCAGCGGATCGCGCCGTTGGAAAGGGCCGGCTTGAGCAGGTTCGAGGCGTCCATCGCCCCGCCCGAGGTGGCGCCGGCGCCGATGACCGTGTGAATTTCGTCGATAAACAGGACCGCGTCGGGGAGCTTCTCGAGCTCGTTGACGACCGCCTTCAGCCGCTCCTCGAAATCGCCGCGATAGCGGGTGCCCGCGAGCAACGCGCCCATATCGAGCGAGTAAATCACCGCCGGTTTCAGCACGTCGGGGACGTCGCCCTCGACGATCTTGCGGGCGAGGCCCTCGGCGATGGCGGTCTTGCCGACGCCGGGATCGCCCACATAGAGCGGGTTGTTCTTCGACCGGCGGCAAAGAATCTGGACCGTCCGGTCGACCTCGGCGCCGCGGCCGATCAGCGGATCGACCCGGCCCTCGCGCGCCTTGTCGTTGAGGTTGATCGTGAACTGCTTGAGCGCGGATTCAGGCTTCTTCTTGCCTTCCTCAGTCTTCGGCTCCTCGCCGGCCTTCGTTTCCTGGGGCTGCTGCTGGCTGGGCTCGCCCTTGCCGACGCCGTGCGAGATATAGGTGACCGCGTCGAGGCGGCTCATGTCCTGCTGTTGCAGGAAATAGACGGCATAGCTCTCCCGCTCGGAGAAGAGCGCGACCAGCACATTGGCGCCGGTCACTTCGTCCCGGCCGGACGACTGGACATGGAGGATGGCGCGCTGGACGACGCGCTGGAAGCCGCTGGTCGGGGACGGGTCGGTATCCTGGTCGACCTTCAGCGCCTCCAGCTCATTGTCGAGATAATGGCGGACCGCATCGCGCAGCTCGCCGGTATTGACGCCGCAGGCCTCCATCACGCGGCCGGCATGCACGTCCTCGATCAGGGCGAGCAACAGGTGCTCCAGCGTCGCATATTCGTGCCGGCGCCCGCTCGCCTCGGCGAGGGCGTTGTGGAGCGTCTGTTCGAGCTCGCGGGCAAATGAAGGCATTGGATACTCCTCAGGACCCCCGACTACCGTGGGGCTACATGGTTAATTTCGGGTTTCGACCCGCGATGATCAAGACGCCCGACCGCCGGGGGCTGTTCCAGCCGCCGCGGAGACGTCCCAGGGTCATCGCTTGAACAGCTCGTCGGCGCTGGCGCGGAAGCTGATCGACGCGTCCAGCTTCGCCTGCACCCGGGCGATCTCGGCCTCCAGCAGCTCGATCCGCGCCCGCAATTCCTCGACCGAGAGCGGGTCGAGATCCTGCTTCGCGAGCAGGGTCAGAGGATCGTCCGGCTTGTCCGGAAAAAGGTCATCCAGATCCATGGATGCAGCGTTGACCGGGACGCCCCTCAAGTCAATAAACCCGCCGGGGCTTTGCGACGAAACGGACCGGGGTGGCGGGGATGCCGGAAGAGATGAATGCGATCGACCCGGCGGGGCCGGGCGGGCCGGAGGTGCTGACCATAGTCCGGCGGCCGGTGCCGGAACCGGCAGCGGGGGAATTGCTGATCCGCGTCGCCGCGGCGGGCGTAAACCGGCCGGACGTGATGCAGCGCCGCGGCCTTTATCCGCCGCCGCCGGGGGCGCCCTCCATCCCCGGGCTGGAAGTGGCCGGCATTGTCGCCGCTGTCGGCGCGGAGGTGCCGGAGGCATTGATCGGCCAGCCCGTCTGCGCGCTGGTCGCCGGGGGCGGCTATGCCGATTATTGCGTCGCGCCGGTCGGGCAGTGCCTGCCCGTGCCGCCGGCGCTGAGCATGGTCGAGGCGGCGGCGATGCCGGAGACCCTGTTCACGGTCTGGAGCAACCTGTTCGAGCGGGCCTATGCGACCGATGGCGAGGCGGTGCTGGTCCACGGCGGGACCAGCGGCATCGGCACGATGGCGATCGCGCTCGGGCAATTGTTCGGCCTCGAGGTGATCGTAACCTGCGGCAACGACGGGAAATGCGCTCAGGCGGTCGCGCTGGGCGCGGCGCATGCGATCAACTACCGGACGCAGGATTTCGTGGCCGAGACGAAGCGGCTGACCGACGGCCGGGGCGCCAACGTCGTGCTGGACATGGTCGGCGGCGACTATTTGCCGCGCAACCTCGATTGCCTGGCCGAGGACGGGCGCCATGTCTCGATCGCGGTGCAGGGCGGGGTCAGTGCCGAGATCAATATCGTCAAGGTCATGAGCCGGCGGCTGATGCTGACCGGCTCCACGCTGAGGCCGCGCTCGGCCGCCTTCAAGTCGCTGGTCGCCGATGAAATTGCGCGCAGCGTCTGGCCGTTCGTGGAGGAAGGGCGGCTGAAGCCGGTCATCGACACCGTCTTCCCGCTCGCGGACGCGGCCGAGGCGCACCGCCGGATGGAAACGGGCGAGCATGTCGGCAAGATCGTGCTCGCACTGGAGTGACGGAAAGCCGATGCGTCGTGCCTGTCTTTGAACCTTGCCTGTCGCTTTCGCGCCGCTTCTTCGAACAGGAGGTTGCGCGCTTAATAGGAGAGCTGATGCCGGGGCTGGCTTATGGTGCCGCCCTGATTGGCGATGGCTCCGAAGTCCTGGGTTGCGATACGGAGATTTCAGCTGATCACGAATGGGGGCCGCGCGTCCTGCTCTTCCTCTCCGAGCAGGACTTCAGGTCTGACGCTGCCCGGATCATCACGGAACTGGACCGGAAATTGCCCGAGACCTTCGGCGGTTGGCCCATCCGTTTCCCGGATCAGGACCGGCCGTCCGGTATCGATCCCGACAGGGGAATCGGGGCTTCTTCCGATCATGGCGTCGAGGTGCACACGATCCGCGGTTGGGCGCGAAGGCAGCTTGGCGCGGATGTCGGAGATCGCGCGCCGACGGCTGCGGAGTGGGTGGCAATGAGCGAGCAGCTTCTGCTTACCGCCACCGCCGGCGCAGTGTTTCGCGATGATCGAGGCGAGCTTGGGGCGCTTCGCCAGCGCCTGAGCCGGTTCCCGCGCGATGTCCAGCTTTTCAAGATGGCGCGAACCTGGGCGTTGGCCGCCGCCGAGATGCCATTCGTCGGTCGCGCCGGTGATGTCGGAGACGACATCGGATCCCGCCTGATCTGCGGAAGGCTCGTCGAGCTGGCAATGCGGCTCTGCTTCCTGATCGAGGGCCGGTATGCGCCCTACTCGAAATGGTTCGGCAGCGCCTGGTCGCAACTGCGCTCTGCCGATGCCGTCGGTCCGCACCTCGCAGAAGCCCTGCGGCAGGAGCATTGGCGAGAAAGGGAGGCGGCCCTCGGCTCGGCTTTCGTCGCTATAGGCCGTCGGCAAATAGAGGAGGCCATTCCGGGCGCGGTGCCGCCGGAGCTGAAAGGTTATGCCTCGCGCCCCTACACCGTCGTCAATGCCGACGAAATGGCTGCCAGCCTGAAGCAGGCCATCCTCGAGCCGTGGCTGCGGGCTGCCATGTCGGGACGATCGTCCTCGACACCTGGAGCGCCATAAAGGCCGCTTATCGAGCGGCACGGACTTTCATTTGGACCCGCCCCGGCGGCGCTGGCATGGGGCAGGAGGGGAGAAAGCGCCATGACCGACCTGATCCTGCATGAATATGCCGCGTCCGGGAACTGCTACAAGGTGCGCCTGACCGCTGCGTTGTTCGGCCTGCCGATCGAGCGGCGCGAATACGACATCATGACGGGAGAGACGCGGACGGCGGACTTCCTCGCCAATGTGAATGCCAACGGGCGGATCCCGGTGCTGCAGGCCGGCGACCGTTTCATCCCGGAGAGTAACGCCGCCTGCTTCTATCTCGCGGACGGTTCGTGGCTGATCCCCGAGGACCGGTTCGACCGGGCGGACATGCTGCGCTGGCTGTTCTGGGAGCAATATAATCACGAGCCCAATGTCGCGACGCTCCGCTTCTGGCACGGCTGGATCGGCGAAGCGAACTGGAGCGACCTGCAGCGCGCGCAACTTCCGGCCAAGCAGGCGGCGGGCGCGGCGGCGCTGGCGCTGATGGATGCGCATCTGGCCCGGCAGGACTGGCTGGTCGGCGACGGCCCGACGCTCGCCGACATCGCCCTCTACGCCTACACCCATGTCGCCGAAGGCGGCGGCTTCCGGCTCGCCGATTATCCGGCGGTGCAGGCCTGGCTGGCGCGGGTGGAAGCCGTGCCGGGTTACGTCGCGATGGACGCCTGACTCAGTCCGAGGCGTCGTTCAGCGCATCGACGAAGACGAGGGTCGCGACCGCGAGGCTCACGATGACGACGCCACCGACGATCAGCAGGATCTTCCCGGTCGACAGGCCCCGGCGCCGGCCTTCCTCGGCCGCGCCGAGGCGGAATCCGCCAAGATCCTGGCCCGCCAGCGAGAAGGAAAGCGGCCGGTTGGACCGATAGCCGAATTCCATACCTTCGCCGATCCGCAGCCGCACCGCACCGTTCTGCGAGCGGCTGTGCAGGGTCGGGGCGAGAGCAAGGCCGGCCCGGATCTGCCGCTCGCGCGGCGCGCCGTCCAGCGGCACGCGCAGCCTGAGCCCGGCGAAGACCCCGGCCTGCTGGTCCTGCGTCGTCGCGAAATCGGCCGCGAAGGCGGGCTGCGCGGCGGTGATCATTTGTGCGGCCAGCAGGGCCGCGATGGTCAGTTTCTTCATCTCTCGTCTCCCTGTTTCGCCGGCCGCTCAACTGCCGTCCGGTCCGCGCCGCTCATTGTCCACGATCGTCTTGAAGATCACGGCCGTGGCGATCAGGCCAGCGACGACGATGCCGCCGACGACCAGAGCGGCGGTCCCCCAGGGAAAGCCGCGATGCTCCCGGTCGCTATTCTGCGCGGCGTTCAGCCGGAACGAGGAGAGATCGCGGCCGGCGAGCGAGAAGGAGACGGGCCGCCCCGTCCGGTAGCCGAATTCGAGCCCCTCGCCGATCCGCGTGCGCACGCGGCCGTCCTGATAATCGGTGCGCGTGGTCGGCGCGAAGGCGAGGCCGGCGCGGACCGGCTCGCGCTGGCCGCCAAACGGCACCCGCACCCGGACGCCGCCGAACGCGCCCGTCCCGGTCTCGCGCACCGGCACGAAGCCCTGCGCGAAGGCCGGTACGCCGCCCAGAACCTGGCTCGAGAGCAAGGCGGTAATCAGCAATTTCCTCATCATTTTCCCCTCGTCATTCCGACCCGACGCAGTCGCTGTCGGAGAAACAGATGGCAGCGGCCGTAAAGGTGACGACGAGGAGGCCCCCGACGCCGATCGCGACCCAGCCGAGCGTCGACACGCCGAGCCGGCGTCCGCCGGGCCCGCCGCGGCCCTGGACCAGCCGGCTGACCGGCGTCCCCGCCAGCGAGAATTGCACACCCTCGCGGCCCACCAGGCCGAATTCGAGGCCTTGGCCGATTCGGGTGCGGACCCGCCCGTCCTGATGCTCGGCGCGCGCGGTTGGCGCGAAGGTGAAGCCGGCGCGCACCGGCGCGCGGGCAGCGCCGCCGAACGGAATGCGAAGCTGCACGCCGGCAAAGGTTCCCGTTTCCATCTCACGCACGGGCGCGTAGCCTTGCGCGAAAGCCGGCCCGGTTGCCCCCAGGATCTGGCCTGCGACCAGCGCGGCGACAAGCAATTTTTTCATTATTTTTCCCCCGGTTACAGGAGAGACGCTCGTCTGCAATTACGGCGGCGCGGCGGAGAGATTGTGGCCTTTTGCGGGCCGGGCGTGGACTTAGAGCTCACGCAGGGCGAAGCGCTGCAGCTTGCCGGTCGCGGTCTTGGGCAGCGCGTCCACGAACACTATTTCGCGCGGATATTTATAGGGGGCGATCGCCGCCTTCACATGATCCTGGAGCGCCGTCACCGTGCACGCATCCGGGGCCCAGCCCGGGGCGAGGACGACGAAGGCTTTCACCTTCTGGCCACGCTCGTCACAGGGGGCGCCGATGACCGCGCATTCCTGCACCGCCGCATGCGCGTAGAGCGCATTCTCCACCTCCGGCGCGGCGATATTGTAGCCGGAGGATACGATCATGTCGTCGGAGCGGGCCAGGTACCAGAAATAGCCGTCCCCATCCTTGCGATAGGTGTCGCCCGTGACGTTCCAGCCATCGACGACGTAGTCGGCCTGGCGGGGATCGTCGAGATAGCGGCAGCCGGTGGGGCCCTTCACCGCGAGCCGGCCGACGCCCTCGGCCAGCGGCCGGTTCTCCTCGTCGAGCACGGTCGCGACATAGCCGGGCACGGCCTTGCCGGTGGCGCCGGGGCGGATGTCGTCGCCGGCGGCGGAGATGAAGATATGCATCATTTCGGTCGCGCCGATGCCGTCGACGATGCCAATCCCAGTCGCCTGCTTCCACGCCTCCCAAGTCGCGGCCGGGAGATGCTCGCCCGCCGAGACGCAGGTTGCCAGCGTCGAGATGTCGTGTCCGTTCAGCATGGCGAGGATCGCCTTGTAGGCGGTCGGAGCGGTGGCGAGGTTGGTGACCTTGTGGCGGGCGATCGCGTCGAGCAACGGCCCCGGCCCAGGCGTCTCGATCGTCACCGCGGTGCCGCCGAACCGCCAAGGGAAGATCAGCAGCATGCCGAGGCCGAAGGTGAAGGCGATCGGCGCGGAGCAGGCCCAGCGCTGGCCCGGCTCGGGCCGCAGCAGATGGCGGGCGAAGGCGTCGGCCGGGGCGAGGATGTCGCGATGATAGTGGACGCAGCCCTTGGGATTACCGGTCGTGCCCGAGGTGAAGGCGACGAGGGCGACGTCGTCCCGGCCGGTGTCGACGGGGACGAAGCCTGGCGCGACGCCGTCGAGGTCGGCGAAGCCGTTGTCGCCGTCATAGGAAAGGATCGAGCCGGTGCCGCCGGCCGCATCGAAGTCGGCGCGGAAGCGGCTGTCGACAATGGCATGGCTGATCCGGGCGCGCTCGAGGATCGTCGCGATCTCGCCGGGACGGAGCATCGGCATCGTGGTGACGACCACGCCGCCCGCCTTCAGCACGCCGAGCCAGGACGTGAACAGCATCGCATTGTTGGGCCCGCGCAGGAAGACGCGGTTGCCGGGGACCAGACCCTCGCGCTCGACCAGCAGGCGGGCGATACGGTCCGACAGATCCTTCATCTCGCCATAGGTCCACGTGCCGGCATCGTTGATGACGGCGAGGGCGGCCGCGTCCTGTTTGTCGATAAGCTCGACGGCGGCGTTGAGGCGCTCGGGATATTGGAGCTCGGGCAGGGTGAAGAGGAAATCGGGCTGCGCGTCGGGCGGCGGCAGGCGGTCACGGATGAAGGTGTCCGAGGTCATGACGGCCTCATTCCGGCACCACCGCCAAGGTCTCGATCTCGATCTTCGCCCGCGGCTCGACGAGCGCGGTGACGCCGACCACCGCCATGGCCGGGAAATTCTTGCCGACCAGTTCGCGATACGCGGCGCCGATCTCTGCCAGGCTGGCGCGATAGGCCGGGAGATCGGTGACGTACCAGGTCATCCGGACGATATGCTCCGGCCCCGCCCCGTCCTCGGCGAGGATGGCGAGCGTGTTGACGAGGACCTGGCGGAACTGGCCGGCGAGATCGTCCGTCTCGAACCTTTCCTCGGCGGTCCAGCCAACGACGCCGGCAGTGGCGATCAGGCGGCCCTTGGCGGAAATGGCGTTGGCATAGCCTTTGGGCCGCGGCCAGCCGGGCGGGAGCAGCGCCCTCATTTGCCGGCCTCCGCGAGATGGGCCCGGGCGATGACCACCTTCTGTACCTCGGACGCGCCCTCGTAGATGCGGAGCGCCCGGATCTCGCGATAGAGGCTTTCGACCGGGACGCCGCGGGTGACGCCGAGCCCGCCGAAAATCTGCACTGCCTTGTCGATCACCTGTTGGGCACTGTCGGTGGCGTGGAGCTTGGCGAGCGCCGCCTCGCGGCTGTTGCGCCGGCCCTGGACGTCGCGCACCCAGGCAGCGCGGTAAACGAGCAAGGCGGAGGCATCGACGTCCAGCACCATCTCGGCGAGCATCGCCTGGACGATCGCATTGTCGGCGAGGGTGGCGCCCATCGACCGGCGGGTGAGCGCACGATTCGTGGCTTCGTCGAGCGCGCGGCGGGCGAAGCCGAGCGCGGCGGCGCCCACGGTGGTGCGGAAGACGTCGAGCGTCGCCATCGCCTGCCTGAAGCCCTCCCCGCGCGCGCCGAGCAACGCGTCCGCCGGGAGACGCATGTCCGTGAACTTGAGGGTTGCGAGCGGATGCGGGGCAATCACCCGGATACGCTCGCTGGCGTCAAGGCCAGCGGTGGTGGCGTCCACGATGAACGCGGACACTCCCTTCGCGCCTGGCGCCTCCCCGGTGCGGGCGAACAGGACGTAGAAATCGGCGATACCGCCGTTGGAAATATAGGTTTTCTCCCCGTTCACGAGCCAGGCGTCGCCATCCGGATCGGCGCGCGTCTCCATATTGGCCACGTCGGAACCGGAGGTCGGCTCGGTCAGCGCGAACGCCGCGATCTTCTCGCCCCTGGCGACCGCCGGAAGGCAAGATTCCTTCTGGGCGTCCGAGCCGAACAGGCTGATTGCGCCCGAACCCAGCCCCTGCATGGCGAAGGCGAAATCGGCGAGGCCGTCATGGCGGGCGAGCGTCTCGCGGATGATCGCGAGGCTGCGCACGTCGAGCTCGTCGCGACAGCCACCCCAGGCGGCCGGCACGCAATGACGCAGCCAGCCCCCGTCGCCGAGTTTTCGGACCAGGGTGCGGCATTCCATGTCGATATCCTCGCCATGGGCGTGACCCAGCTCCGCTTCACACCAGCTCTCAAGTTCGTCGGCGAGCCGCCTGTGTTCGTCACCGAAAAAAGGCCAGTCGAGGAAGCTCCGATCGGCCATCAGTCGCCCCTGAACGCGGGGGTCCGCTTGTCGGCGAAGGCCTCAAAGGCGCGGCGGAAGTCGTTGGTCGCCATACAGATTGCCTGCGCCTGCGCCTCCATCTCGATCGCGGTCTCCAGGCTCACCGCCCATTCGGTGTTGAGCTGGGTCTTGGTGATGCCGTGGGCGAAGGTCGGGCCCTCCGCAAGCGCGCGCGCCTGCGCCAGCGCCTCGCTCAGTGGATCATCGACGAGGCGGTTGTGGAAGCCCCAGCGTTCGCCCTCTTCGGCACTCATCACCCGGCCGGTGAACAGCAGCTCTGAAGCGCGGCCGTGGCCGATGATCCGCGGCAGGATCGCGCAGGCGCCCATGTCGCAGCCGGCAAGGCCCACGCGCGTGAACAGGAAGGCCGTCTTCGTGTTCGGATGGGCGATGCGGATGTCCGAGGCCATCGCCACGATCGCCCCGGCGCCGACGCAAACTCCGTCCAGTGCGGCAACGACCGGTTGCGGGCAGGCGCGCATCGCCTTGACGAGATCGCCGCTCATCCGGGTGAAGGCGAGCAGGCCCGGCATCTCCATTTCGGTCAGTGGGCCGATGATCTCGTGGACGTCGCCGCCGGAGCTGAAATTGCCGCCCGCGCCGGCGACCACCACCGCCTTGACGTCCTTCGCATAGACCAAAGCCCGGAAGGTATCGCGTAGCTCCGCATAGCTTTCGAAGGTCAGCGGATTCTTCCGCTCGGGCCGGTTCAGCGTCACGGTGGCGACGCCGTCGGCATAGTCCCATCTGAAATGCGCGGGGTTGAAGGCTTCAGGATCCAAATGACTGTCCTTTCGCGATCGATCGCTTGAGCGCGCCAAGCGCAGAATAGAGGGTTTCGCGCGTTTCCGCATCCACGCCGGCGAGCAGCGCGTCGATCCAGTCGTGATGGGCGGCGGCGAGGCCGGCGAACTCGGTACGGCCGCGCGGGGTCAGCCGGACGATCGAGGCACGGCGGTCGGCCGGGGAGGGGGCGATCCGCACCAGCCCGTCCCTGGCCAGCTTCTGGACGAGCTGCGTCACATTGCCGTTGGAGACGAGCAAGGCACGGGAAAGGGCGCCCATGGTCATGCCGCCGCGGTCGCGGTCCAGCGCGGCAAGGATGTCGAAGCGGGCGAGCGTGGCGCCGCGCGTGGCGAGCCGGCGCTGTACGTCCTTCTCGATCGCCATCGTACAGGACAGCAATCGCAACCAGAGCCGCACACTGGAGCGGTCGCCGAGCGTGCCGTCATGCTTCTCGCGGATCGCCAGCGCCTCGGTCATGCGATCTCCACCGCCTCGCCGTTGCGGTCGGAGAGGATGAGATCGAGCGTGGCGGCCGCGATCTCCGCCGGTGCAATCAGCCGACCGGACGGGTTGAGCTTCGCCAGCTCCGCTTTGGCTTCCGCCTCGCTGCGGCCGGTCTTCGCCCGGATATTGGCGATCGCACCGGCGACCAGATCGGTATCTGTGAAGCCGGGACAGACGGCATTGGCGGTGAGCCCGGTCCTAGCGAACTCCACCGCCAGCGCGCGCATCAGGCCGACCGCGCCATGCTTCGCGGCGACATAGGGCGCCGTATAGGCATAGCCGCGCAGGCCGGCGGTCGAGGCGATGGTGACGATCCGGCCACGATCAGCGGCGAGCAGATCGGCGAGCGCTGCCTGACAGCAGTGGAAGACGCCGTCGAGATTGACCGCCAGCCGCTGCCGCCACAGTTCCGGCGTGATCCGGGCAAAGGCATCTCCGCCCGCCTGGCCGGCATTGTTGACCAGGATCGAGACGGGGCCATGCCGCTCCCGCGCGGCGGCAAAGGCGGCGTCGATTTGTGCGCGATCCGTCACATCGGCGGCTACGCCGTTCGGTCCCAGTTTCTCGAGGCGGCGCCCGATGCGGCTGACTGCCGCGCCCTCGGCCTCCAGCGCTGCCGCGATGGCCGCGCCGATGCCGGTGCCGCCGCCGGTGACGATGGCGTGCCCTCCGGTCAGCCTCATGCCTTGAGCTCCGCTTCGCGCTGCAGATTGCGGGCGAGCTGGGCCATACCGCCGAGATAGGGCTTGGGCACCGCGACGCGCCGATAATCCTGCTGGGCTGCGGCACGCAGAGTCCAACTCGGATCGATCAGATGGGGCCGGGCCAAAGCGACCAGATCGGCGCGGCCGGCGGCGAGGATCGAGTTCACATGATCCGGCTCGTAAATGTTGCCGACCGCCATCGTGGTGACCCGGCCCTCGTTGCGGACCTGGTCGGCGAAGGGGGTCTGGAACATGCGGCCGTAGATCGGCTGGCAATCCGCCCAGGTCTGGCCGGCGGAAACGTCGATCAGGTCCGCGCCCGCCGCCCAGAAAGCCCTGCCGATCTCGACGGCTTCGTCCGGAGTGACGCCAAGCTCGCCCATCCAGTCGTTCGCCGAGATGCGGACCGACATCGGGCGATCCACTGGCCAGGTGGCACGCATGGCCCGGAACACCTCCAGCGGGAAGCGCAGCCGGTTCTCCAGGCTGCCGCCATATTCGTCCGTGCGCTTGTTGGTCAGCGGGGTGATGAAAGAGGAGAGCAGGTAACCGTGCGCGGCGTGCAGCTCGATCATGTCGAAGCCTGCTTCCAGCCCCAGCCTCGTCGCGGCGACGAACCGGGCCACGACCGCGTCCATGTCGTCCCGGGTCATCGGGCGGGGGACTTGGTTGTCCGGGCTCCAGGGCACGTCCGACGCGGCCATGAGCGGCCAGTTGCCGCTTTCCAGCGGCACGTCATAGCCCTCCCAGCCGACCCTGGTTGAGCCCTTGGGCCCGCTATGGCCGAGCTGCAGGCAGAATTTCGCCTCGCCATGGGCATGGACGAAGTCGACGATCCGCCGCCAGGCCGCGACATGCTCCGGCGCATAGAGCCCGGTGCAGCCCGGCGTGATCCGCCCCTCGGGCGAGACGCAGGTCATCTCGGTATAGACGAGGCCGGCGCCACCCTGCGCGCGGGCGCCGTAATGGACGAGGTGGAAGTCGTTCGGGCAGCCCTCCTCGGCCGAATACATCGCCATCGGCGAGACGACGACACGGTTCACAAGCGCCAGGTCCCGGAGGCGGAAGGGCGCGAACATCGGCGGCGCCGGCTCGTTCACCGCGCGGCCGCGGGCCCGCGACTGGAACCAGCATTCGACGCCCTCCAGCCAGTTCCGGTCGCGGATCCGGAGATTTTCGTGGCTGACGCGCTGGCTCCGGGTGAGCAGGGAATAAGCGAACTGGACCGGCTCGAAGTGGAGATAGCGGTCCAAAGTCTCGAACCACTCGGTCGAGTTGCGGGCGGAGTTCTGGAGCTTGAGCACCTCAAGATTCCGTTCCGCCTGATATTCGGCCAACGCTGCGTCGTGGCCGAGGCCGGGCCGGTTCAGCACCTCGGCCAGCTTGATCGCATCCTCCAGCGCGAGCTTGGTGCCCGAGCCGATCGAGAAATGGGCGGTATGGGCGGCATCGCCGAGCAGGATCAATTTGCCATAGTCCCAGCGGTCGCAGACGATCCGGCGGAAGGTCAGCCAGGCCTGCGGGCCGGGCAGGTGGGTCGCGTTGGACATGAGCGGGTGGCCGTCCAGATATTTGGCGAAGATCCGCTCGCAGAGCGCGATCGCGTCCGGCTGGTCCATCCGGTCCAGTCCCAGCCCCGCCCAGGTCTCCGGGTCCATCTCGACGATGAAGGTCGAGAGATCGTCGTCGAACCGGTAGGCGTGCGCCCAGACCCAGCCCGCTTCGGTGTGCTCGAAGGCAAAGGTGAAGGCCTCGAACACCTTGTTCGTGCCGAACCAGAAGAACTTATTCTTCCTGACCTGAATATCCGCGCCGAAATGGTCGGCATGAAGGTCGCGGATGCGGCTGTTGGCGCCGTCGGCGGCGATGACGAGATCGTAACCGGCCCAGTCGGAAAGGTCCGCGCCGGCTTCATGCTCGAAATGGAGATTGACGCCGAGCTCCCGCGCCCGGTCCTGCAGGATGTTCAGCAGCCGCTTGCGGCCGATGCCGATGAAGCCATGGCCGGACGAGCGGATCGTCTGCCCGTGGACATGGACCTCGATATCGTCCCAATGGGCGAACTCGCCGGCGATGACCGCCCCCGAGACCGGATCGTTGGCCATCAGATTCTCGACCGTCTGATCGGAGAAGACGACGCCCCAGCCGAACGTGTCGTCGGGGCGGTTGCGCTCGAACAGGTCGATCTCGTGCGTCGGTTCGCGCAGCTTCATGGAGATGGCGAAATAGAGCCCGGCCGGGCCGCCTCCGAGGCACGCGATGCGCATTTCGCCCTCCAATTGGTTTAGGTATAAAATATCCGGCCGCGCGCCCCGGTCAAGTCACTCCTCGGCACTCAACAGATGGCGAACGATGAGGTCGGCCGCCGCCTCGGGGGCCATCGCCATCGCGTCGATGCGGATCTCGGGCTGCTCGGGCGCCTCATAGGGCGAGTCGACGCCCGTGAAATTGACCAGCTTGCCGTCGCGCGCCTTCTTGTAGAGGCCCTTCACGTCGCGGCGCTCGGCCTCGGCGAGCGGCGTGTCGATGAAGATCTCGATGAAGTCGCCATCCGGCACCAGCTCGCGCACCATCGCCCGCTCGGCGCGGAACGGGCTGATGAAGGCGGTCAGCACGATCAGGCCGGCATCCATCATCAGCTTCGCCGCCTCGCCGGCGCGGCGGATATTCTCGACCCGGTCGGCAGCGGTGAAACCCAGATCCCTGTTGAGGCCGAGACGGACATTGTCGCCGTCGAGCAGGAAGGTGTGGCGGCCTCGGGCATGCAGTTTCTGCTCGACCAGATTGGCGATCGTCGATTTGCCCGCGCCGGACAGGCCAGTGAACCAGAGCAGTTTCGGCTTCTGTCCCTTCAGCGCCGCGCGCCGCTCGGGGGTCAGGTCGAGCGCCTGCTCGTGGATGTTCTCGGCGCGGCGGAGTGCGAACCGAACGAGCCCGGCGGCGACGGTGGCGGCGGTGACCCGGTCGATCAGGATGAAGCCGCCAAGCGCGCGGCTCTGCTCATAAGGCTCGAAGACGATCGGACGGGCGGTATGGACGACCGCATCGCCGATCTCGTTCAGCGCGAGCGTACGCGCCGCGAGCTGCTCCATCGTGTCAATGCCGAGCTTGTATTTGGGCTCCTGCACGGTCGCGGGGACAGTCTGCGTGCCGAGCTTCAGCAGGTACTGGCGGCCGGGCAGCAAAGCCTCGTCGGCCATCCAGATCAGGGTCGCCTCGAACTGGTCGGCGAGCTGCGGCGGGTCGCCGGCGACGATCGTGTCGCCGCGCGAGCAATCCACCTCGGTGGAGAAGCTCAGCGCGACCGACTGACCCGCCTTTGCCTCCGCGAGGTCGCCGTCGATCGTCGCGATCCGGGCCACCATGGCGCGGGTGCCTGCCGGGGCGATGGCGATCTCGTCGCCGCGCCGCACGCTGCCGGTAGCGATCATTCCGCCGTAGAAGCGGGCGCCGCCGTCGCGGATCACCTGCTGCACCGGCAGCCTGAGGCTCGCGACAGTCGGGCCGCGGGCCGGTTCGACCGCCTCCAGAAAGGGCAGCAAGGCGGGGCCCTCATACCAGGGCATGCGGGCGGAGGGCACGGCGACGTTATCGCCTTCCAGCGCCGAAACCGGAATGGCCGTGACCTCGGCGGCGTCGATGTCGACGCTGCGCGCGAAGGCCGCGAAATCATCGACGATCGTTTCGAACCGGACCTGATCGAAGCCGACGAGATCAAGCTTGTTCACCGCGAGCAGGAAGGAGCGGATGCCGAGCAAACGGGCGATAGTGGCGTGGCGGCGGGTCTGGGTGAGCACGCCTTTGGTCGCGTCGACCAGGACGATGGCGAGCTCGGCCCGCGAGGCGCCTGTCGCCATGTTTCGCGTATATTGCTCGTGACCGGGCGTGTCGGCGAGGATGAAACGCCGCTCGCCCCGCTGGAAATAGAGATAGGCGACGTCGATCGTGATGCCCTGTTCGCGCTCCGCCTCGAGTCCGTCGGCGAGCAGGGAGAAATCGGTGAGGCCCTCCAATTTGTCAGCGGGCAGAGCCTGGCAATCGTGCAACAGCCGCCCGATCAGCGTCGACTTGCCGTCATCCACCGAGCCGCAGGTGAGGAGGCGGAGCAGAGAGGCCATCAAAAATAGCCCTGCCTCTTCTTGCGCTCCATCGAGGCCGGCTGGTCCCTGTCGATCAGGCGGCCGGCGCGCTCGGAGCTGCCGTCCCGGGCCATTTCCGCCATCACCTCATCGATCGTCGCCGCGTCGCTCTCGACCGCGCCGGTCAGCGGCCAGCAGCCCACGGTCCGGACCCGGACCCGGCGGGTCACCGCAGTCTCGCCCGGATCGAAGGGGAAACGCTCGTCATCGAGGATGAGGAGCGTACCGTCCCGCACCACGGTCGGTCGCTCGGCCGCGAAGTAGAGCGAGGCGACCGCCAGCCTTTCGCGGGCGACATAGGCCCAGATGTCGCGCTCGGTCCAATCCGACAGCGGAAAGACGCGCAGGCTTTCTCCTGGCCCACGGCGGCCGTTGTAAAGCTGCCAGAGCTCAGGCCGCTGCCGTTTCGGGTCCCAGCCATGGCTTGCCGAGCGGACCGAGAAGATCCGCTCCTTTGCCCGGCTCATTTCCTCGTCCCGCCGGGCGCCGCCGAACGCCAGGTCGAAGTGGCCGGCGTCGAGCGCCTGCTTCAGCCCTTCCGTCTTCCACAGCTCGGTGTGCAGCGCCGCGCCATGCTCGAACGGGTTGATGCCACGCGCCTCGGCGTCCGGATTGCGATGGACGATCAGGTCCATCCCTGCCGCTGCCGCGAGCCGGTCGCGCAGCGTGTAGAGCTCCGCGAACTTCCAGCCCGTGTCCACATGGAGCAAGGGAAAGGGCGGCCGCGCGGGGAAGTACGCCTTGCGCGCCAGATGCAGCATGGCGATGCTGTCCTTGCCCCCCGAAAAGAGCATGACCGGCCGCTCCGCCTCGGCCACCGCCTCGCGGATGATGTGGATGGCCTCGGCCTCCAGCCGGCTCAGATGGTCCCCGGTCACGACAAGTGTCGTGCAGGCTGGGCAGGCCGGAGGTCAACCGGGAAAGCGGCAGGCGCCCCTAGTCGAACAATTCCTCGAAGAAGGATTTGCGGCGGCGCGGATGGTCGTCGCGGCCATGGTGGCGGCGCCCGCCGTCATCGTCGCCATAAAAGGCCGGGCGGTCGCCGCGTGGATCGGGCGCGCGCCGCACGCCGGGCTGCGGCGCTGCGGCGGCGGGGGCGTCCTGCGCGCCGCTCCGCTCGATGATCTTGTCGAGCTCGCCCCGGTCGAGCCAGACGCCACGGCATTGCGGGCAATAGTCGATCTCGACGCCCTGGCGGTCGCTCATCACGAGGGCGATCTTGCAGACAGGACACGGCATTCCAACGGCAGGGTTGGTCATTACAAACTCCTGGAAATTTAGCTGATGGGCAGTTGGGTGTGGGTGCCTGAGGCACGCCTGTCAGTTCGGCGGGGGCGGTACCGGGAAAATGATCCGGGCGTAGCGGTTCAACGGATCCGCCACGCCGTCGGGAGTCATCACCTGGGGTTCGTCCTCCCCAACGGGCCGCTGCACGATCACTGCGCGCGGGACGCCGTTGCTGACCAGCGCCTCGGCGACGGCGCGGGCGCGACGCTGGGTAAGACGCCGGTTGGCTGCCTGAGAGCCGCTGTTGTCGGCATTGGCCAGAATCTCGGCGGTGACGCGGCCGTTCTGGCGATAATCCTCCGCCATGCGGCGAACGACGGCCATGCCCTCGCCCTCGACGCGAGCGCTGCCCGGCGCGAAATAAACGACCGAGGGGCCAGTCTCCGGCCAGGAGCGCGGGCGGACCGGCACCGCCGTCCGGGGCGCGGGCGCCGGAGCCGGAGCGGACGGAGCGGCCCCCTGAATCAGAAATGCCAGCGCGAGCGCGAACCAGGCCATGCGCCCCACATAGGGTGCAGGAGCCCTTGCGCCAACGAAGGTCTTCATGGCGCGCTTGGAAGCTTTATCCAGCCTGCTAGTGGGGCGAAGCGCCGGCCGCGCCGATCCCGGTCTCCGCGCGGATTCGCTGGTGCAGATAGCCGGCCCGGTCCACCGCCGCCCGCGGGCTGTTGTCGAACCTCGAGACCAGCCAGATCGTCAGGAAGGCTGCCGGCATCGAGAAGATGGTCGGCGACATATAGGGAAAGATCGCCTTCGCATTGTGGAGGACGTCGACCCAGATCGACTTGGAGAGGATGGTCAGTACGAGGGCGAGCAGAACGCCGATGGTGCCGCCGGCGACCACGCCGCGCGTGGTGCAGCCCTTCCAGAAGAGCGACAGGATCAGCACCGGGAAGTTGCCGGAGGCGGCGAGCGCGAAGGCGAGACTGACCATGAAGGCGACGTTGATCTTCTCGAAAGCGACGCCCAGCGCGATGGCGAGCAGGGCCAGCACCACCACGGTGATCCGCGAGACGCGGAGCTCCTCGTCGCTCTTCGCCTGGCCCTTGCGCACCACCGTCGCGTAGAGGTCGTGCGAGACCGCCGAGGCGCCCGACAAGGTGAGGCCCGCCACCACCGCCAGGATGGTCGCGAAGGCGACCGCCGAGACGAAGCCGAGGAAGAGATTGCCACCAATCGCCTCGGCGAGATGGATCGCCGCCATATTCCCGGAGCGGAGCGCGCCGGTGGCGTCGACCCAGGCCGGATTGTTGCCGACCAGCACGATCGCGCCGAAGCCGATGATGAAGGTAAGGATGTAGAAATAGCCTATCCAGCCGGTGGCCCAGAGCACCGAAATGCGCGCCTGGCGCGCGTCGGGCACCGTGAAGAAGCGCATCAGGATGTGCGGCAGGCCCGCCGTGCCGAACATCAGCGCCATGCCGAAGGAGATGGCGGAGACCGGATCGGTCAGGAAGGTGCCGGGCCCCATGATCGAGAGCCCTTTGGCCGCGGCGTGCTGCGGATCCATCCCGCCGGCGGCCGCGATGTTCGCCTTTACCTCGACGGCGCGCGCGAACAGGGCCTCGGGCGAGAAGCCGAACTGGAGCAGGACCGCGAAGGCCATGATCGTCGCGCAGCCGAGCAGCAGCACCGCCTTGATCACCTGCACCCAGGTGGTCGCGATCATCCCGCCGAACAGGACATAGAGCGTCATCAGCGTCCCGACGATGAGCACCGCGTAGAGATATTCCAGGCCGAACAGGGTTTTGATCAGCTGGCCGGCGCCAACCATCTGCGCGATCAGGTAGAAGAGGACGACCGCAAGCGTGGAGAGCGCCGCGAAGCTCCGGACCGGCGGCTGGGCGAAACGGAAGGAGGCGACGTCGGCGAAGGTGTATTTGCCGAGATTCCTGAGCCGCTCCGCCATCAGGAAGAGGATGAGCGGCCAGCCGACCAGGAAGCCGATCGAATAGATCAGCCCGTCATAGCCGACCCCGAAAATCTGCGAGGAGATGCCGAGGAAGGAGGCGGCTGACATATAGTCGCCGGCGATGGCGAGACCGTTGCGGAAACCGGAAACGCCGCCGCCGGCCGCGTAGAAATCCGCCCGCGTCCTGGTCCGCCGCGCGGCCCAGGCGGTGATGACGAGCGTCATCGCCACGAACATTGCGAACATCGCGATCGCGGGCCAGTTGGGGGAGCCGGTCACTCCTCGTCTCCCCGGCGGAGCGCGTCGACCAGCGGATCATAATCCTTGTTGGCCCGGCGCACGTAGAGGCCGGTCAGCAGGATTGCGAGCAGGATCAGGCCGACGCCGACCGGAATGCCGAGCGAGGTGACGCCCCCGCCGATCGGGCGGGCCAGCAGCGACTTGTCGAACGCGACGAGGGCGATGTAGCCGAAATAGGCGAGCAGCATGATGATACTGAGCGTCCAGGTGAACCGTCCGCGCCGTCGCACCAGCTCCCGATAGCGGGGGTCGGCGAGCACTTCGTCGTAGCGCGCAGCCTCGGCCTCGGCCCGTTCCTGCTCCGCCATGCCCGATCCTCCCTGTCTGCTTCGGCGGGAGGCTGCACCGGATCGGGCCGCGCGGCAAGCGCCGCTCTTTTCAAGCCGGCATGCCCTGATAAGAGATGCGGATGCTCGACCGACGCATGCTCCTCCAGGCAGCCGCCGCCTCCGCCCTTCTCCTCCCGATGGCCGGCCTGTCCGCACCACTGCCTCCCCGGCGCAAGCCGCCCCGGCTCCGGCCGGGCGACACGGTCGGCCTGGTGGAGCCGGCATACTTCACCGCGGACGCCTTCGATCTCGACCAGGTCCAGGCGACGATCCGCGCGATGGGACTGGTCCCGCGGCTCGCACCGCATCTGCTCGCTCGCTACGGCTATCTCGCCGGCACGGACGAGCAGCGCGCGGGCGATCTCAATGCGATGTTTGCCGATCGCGAGGTGAAGGCGATCTTCTGCGTGCGTGGCGGCTGGGGCTGCGCCCGCATTCTGCCGCATCTGAACTGGGAGCTGATCCGCGCCAATCCGAAGCTGCTCGTGGGGTTCAGCGATATCACTGCGCTTCATCTTGCGCTCGCTGCCCGCACCGATTGCCCGAGCATCCACGGCCCGACCGCGTCCAGCGCGTGGGGACGGCTGTCCTGGGACAGTTTTCATCGCCTCGTCTTCGACGCCGAGACGCCGACCTGGCGCAGCCCGCCAAGCATGGAGGACCGCCTCGCCCAGCGCAGCGGCATCCGCACCTTCCGCCCCGGCCGGGCGTCGGGGCCGCTGCTCGGCGGCAACCTCACCGTGCTTTCGGCCCTGGTCGGTACGCCCTTCCTGCCGAGCTTCGAGGGGGCGATCCTGTTCATCGAGGATACGGACGAGGCGCAATACCGGATCGACCGGATGCTGACCCAGCTGAGCCTCGCCGGCATCCTCGGCCGCGTGGCCGGCGTGGTCTTCGGCCAATGTACCGACTGCGTGGCGAAGAATTCATCCTCGATCGGCGGGTTCACCTTGTCCGAGGTGCTCCAGCAGCACCTCGCCCCGCTCGGCGTTCCCGCCTTTCAGGGCGCGCTCTTCGGCCATGTCTCCGATCAGTTCAGCATGCCGGAGGGCATCCGCGCCGAGATCGACGCGACCGAAGGAACGATCCGGATCCTGGAGCCGGTGGTCGCCTGACGCGGCGATTGTTGCAGGGCCCGGACGAGCGTGCGATGTTTCGCCGGGGGGAGGGATTGCCATGCCGATATTGACGATCACGCTGATGACCGCGGGTGCCGCGGGCTTGCTCAATTTCTGGCTGTCCCTGCGGATCGCGACGCTGCGCAGCAGCGAGAATATCTGGGTCGGTGACGGCGGCCACCCCCAGCTAACCGCGCGAATGCGCGCGCAGCTCAATTTCGCGGAATATGCCCCGATTATCCTGATCCTGATCGGGCTGATCGAGCTGACGAAGGGCACGCAGCTCTGGCTGGCGATCGTCGCCGGAGTCTTCATCCTCGGCCGTGTCTGCCATGCCTTCGGGATGGACGGCTGGCGCCCGGGGCGGCTGATCGGCATGGCCTGCACCGCGCCGATCATGATCGGGCTCGGGCTCTACGCCATTTCGATTCCCATTTTGTCGTGGGCCCGGTGAGGCATCTGGTGCCGGGTGTCGGACTCGAACCGACGACCTACCGCTTACAAGGCGGTTGCTCTACCAGCTGAGCTAACCCGGCGCCGCGAAGCGATAGCGCAAATGCGCTAAGCAACGCCGAACGTCCAGCCTTTCAGGCCGTTGCCCCCAGCCGGGCGACATAGTCGCGCAGCATCGCGACCGCGGTGTCGAAGGCGTCGAGCCTGCGGTCGGTGCGGGCGAGCATGACGCCGCCCTCCATTGTGGTCAAAGTGAACAAGGCGAGCGCGCGGCGATCGACGCTGGCGGGCAGGCGGCTCCCGGCGGCGATGAAACAGCTCTCGACCGCCCCGATCCACGCGTTGAAATTGGCGGCCAGCATGGCGCGGACCTGCTCGTCCGCATCGTGCAGCTCGAGCGCCAGGCTGCCGATCGGGCAGCCGAAATAGCAATGGCTGTCGATCAGGAAATGGCGGTAGCGCTCGAGCAAGGCGAAGACCCGCTCGATCGGATCTTCGATGTCCTGCCAGGCGGGCGCGAGCAGGCGTTCGTGTATGCCGCTGCGATAATAGTCGAGCACGGCGAGCAGCAGATCCCGCTTGGCTGGGAAGGCGTGATAGAGGCTGCCCCGGTGCACCTTCGCTGCGGCAAGGATGTCCGCCATCCCCGTCGCATTGTAGCCGCGCTCGGCGAACAGCCGGACGGCGGTGTCGACAAGCCTGTCCTTCGTCGTCATTCGTGCCTCTTGACCGATCGTCCCAGTGATTTTAGAAAGGCTGGGACGATCGGTCAACTCATAGGAGGTCCGAATGAGTCGCCTGCTGCTCTGCACGTTGCTCGTCATTGCCACGCCCGCCGCTGCGGCGCCCCGCCTTCAGAACCTGCCGGGCAAGCATGAAACCGCGCGAACGATCGCACTCGACGCCGAGGTCGCCTGCCCGCCGGACCGGGCCTACCGGATGTGGACGACGGTTGAAGGTGCTCGTGGCTTCTTTGCGCCGGCGGCGGAAATTGGCGACCGGGCGGGCGGCCCCTACACGATCATGTTCTTCCCCGCCGAGGATCCCGAGGGGCGGGTGCACGGGACGCGCGGGGCCCATCTCCTTGCCGCGGAGCCCGGGCGCTTCCTCGCCTTCGAATGGGTCACCTTCGCCGGCGCCGACAATAAGGGCGACAATGCGCCGCCTTATGCGGGACCGGAGCTGCGGCTCCCCGCAACGCTGCCGACCTGGGTCGAGATTTCGCTGACCCCGTCGGGTGCCGGCACGCATGTCGCCTTCCGCCATTACGGCTTCGGCGAGGGCGAGCCTTGGGGCCGCTCTTATGCCTGGTTCACCCGCGCATGGGCCGGCGTGCTTGACCGGATGCGGGCTGTCTGCGCCGGCTGATCAGGCGACGCCGAAGGTCCAGCCTTCGGTGCGTGCCAGCGCGGGCGTCAGGCCCTTTGGCGCCCACCAGGCGGGGCTGCCGGCAATGGCGCGCAGGCCGGCCGCGGCGATCAGGACGTCGGTCTCATGATCGCTCGGGTCGTGCGTGAGCCGGGCCGGCGCGGAGCCGAGCGCCGTCAGCGCCGCGTCGAGCTGCGCCAGCGTGCGCACCTTGCGACCGCTGAAGCCAGCGTGGCGGATGAAGGCGCGGGTGTAGATTTCGACCACGACGCTGTTGCGTGCGGGCAGCTTGTCCATCGGCCAGACCGGGACGCGTCCGTCCAGCGCGTGGAGCAGGCGCATGCCGGCGAAGCTCGCCTTGGCGACCTGGGCGGCCCCGATCGCATCGTAGAGGGTCGAGGCCTTGCCGCCGCCGGTGGCGTTGAACGCCTGCTCGCAGACGCGGTGATGGAGGAAATCCCGCTTCGCCCCGTCGACCGCGCCGAAATAGAAATGGCGGCGGTGGACTTTCTCCAGGAAGCTGGCCGCGCCCAGATCCTCATCGTCCGAGAGGCGGTCGACATAGGCCCAGAAGGCCCTGGCCTCTGTGGGAACATTGGGTTCGCCCGGCAGATATTCACCGCGCGCGGCGATGGGCGGGGCGGCGCTGAAATCGAAGCCGAACAAGGTCGGTGCCTCCGCGGCCGCACCCAGCAGCCAATCCAGCACCTCGGTGCGCGACCAGACGTGGCCGTGGCGAACGAGGGCCGGCGCCGTCTCTCCGGCCGCGCACATCGCGATCGCGATGCCCTTGTGCCTTTTCCCCTTTGCGCCGGACCAGTCGATCGCGGCGAAGCGCTGGAATACGGGCGTCACTTCTTCTTCCGCGACCTCGGCGGTTTCATCGCCGCGGTCCAGTCGCGCGAGCGTTCGATCATTGCACGGACGCGCTCCTGATCGGCGCTGCCGAAGCGGATCAGCACCGCAGGCCAGCCTTCATAATGCGGCGTCTGGAAGAAGGTGTCCGGATCGGTTTCCTTCAATATCTCGACCGTATCGAGGTCGATGGCGATGCCGAACGAAGTCTTGTCCTCATGGCCCGTGTAGAGAAACGCGCGGCCGTTCGAGGCCACCTTGACCGCGGGCTTGCCGTAACTCGTGGAGAGGATCGTATCCGGAAGGGTGAGCGCGAACGCGACGGCATCCTCGAAACTGGTAATCCGGTCACTCATCGCCACGCGCCCTTCTCTGCTCCTCCCACCAGGCCATGCGTTCGGCGATCCGTTTCTCGAGGCCGCGGTCGGTGGGTGTGTAGAAGGTCTGCGGCGCCATCTCCTCGGGCCAGTAATTGTCGCCGGAAAAGCCGCCTTCCGCATCGTGGTCGTATTGATAGCCCTTGCCGTAGCCGATCTGCTTCATCAGCCGGGTCGGGGCGTTCAGAATGTTCTTGGGTGGCATCAGCGACCCAGTCTCCTTCGCCGACCGGTACGCCGCCTTCTGCGCCATATAAGCCGCGTTCGATTTGGGCGCGGTCGCCAGATAGAGGCAGGCCTGGACGATGGCCAGCTCGCCCTCGGGGCTGCCGAGGAAGTCATAGGCGTCCTTCGCCGCGAGGCACTGGACCAGCGCATTGGGATCGGCGAGGCCGATATCCTCCGAGGCGGCGCGGGTGAGGCGGCGGAGCAGATAGAGCGGCTCCTCGCCCGCCACCAGCATCCGCGCCAGATAGTAAAGCGAGGCCTGCGGATCGGAGCCGCGGATCGCCTTGTGCAGCGCCGAGATCAGGTTGTAATGGCCTTCCCGGTCCTTGTCGTAGACGGCGACGCGGCGGTGAAGGAGGGCGGCGAGCTCCGCCGGCGCCAGCGGCTTTTCCAGCTCGATCGAGAACAGGGTCTCGGCCTGGTTGAGCAGGAACCGACCATCGCCGTCAGCTGTGGCGACCAGCGCGTCGCGCGCCTCCGGGGTAAGGGGGAGAGGCCGTTCCATCAACGCCTCGGCGCGGTCGAGCAATTTGCAGAGCGCCGCATTGTCGAGCCGGTTCAGGATCAGCACCTGGGCGCGGGAGAGCAAAGCGGCGTTCAGCTCGAAGCTCGGATTCTCCGTGGTCGCACCGACCAGTACCACGGTGCCGTCCTCGACATAGGGGAGGAAGCCGTCTTGCTGCGCCCGGTTGAAGCGGTGGATCTCGTCCACGAACAGCAAGGTCTGCTTCCCGATCTTCGCAAATTCCCGCGCCTCGGCGAAGACCTTCTTGAGGTCGGCGACGCCGGAGAAGACCGCGGAGATGGCGACGAAGCGCATGCCGACCGCGTCGGCGAGCAGCCTTGCGATCGTGGTCTTGCCGGTGCCCGGCGGCCCCCAGAGGATCATCGACGCGAGCTTGCCCGCCGCCACCATCCGCCCGATCGCCCCGTCGGGTCCGGTCAGATGTTCCTGCCCGACCACCTCGTCGAGCGCGCGCGGGCGCAGGCGGTCCGCCAGCGGCGCATTCTCGCCGGGCGGCGGGGTCGCGGGTTGTTGCTCGTCGGTCTGGAAAAGGTCAGCCACGCCGGGCGATTAGCGCATTTCGGGCAGGCGTGCACCTAGATGGGTGGCGGGGGCGGCGGTCCCATGACAGCGGCGTCTGACTGGAAAGGGCCGATGCTGATCGTCGCGTCAGGCCCGTATTGCGGCCGGGCGTGAGCCGGGCGGGCGGCAACCAGCGCGGCGGCCTGCGGGGGCAGACCCGTGCGTGTGCCGACAATAGTGAAGGTAACTGTCTGGGGACGAGACAACAGGACATCGATCATTGCGCCCTCGCAGCTTCGCCCGGCACAGCGGATAAAAGTCCGGCCGGCATTTTCCGCAAAAGGCTGCAGGACGGCCTGGGTGCCCGCCGCCCGGAGCCGGGCCCCGGCTGGTGCAATCAAAGTGACCTGCTCGGCGCCGTTGGTCTGCAGCTGCAGAGTCAGCCTGACCCCACCCTCAAAGGGAACGCGCCGGATCACTGTGGCTGCCGGTGGCGGGATCGGGACAATGGGTGCCGCCGTGGCCCAGCGTCGGCGTGTGATCCACGGGAATTCAGTGCGCTGCCAGTCGCCGGCAAAGGGCACGGGAGCGCCGTCATTGTTGACGGCCCAGCGCGCGCGCGTCGGTCTCGGGTAGCCCGGGCTCTCCCACTCCAAAACATATTCGATGGTGAAGAGCTGCTGCTTGTCGGCACTGTAGGCGGGCGTGAAGCCCGCGACGATCCATCCGAGGATGGCGAAGTCGAGCGCGCCGGCCACCGCGAACAGCCGGCTGACCCGGCTGAGCACGGGCCGGAGCTCGATCAGCGCCGGCAGCATCACCACCGCGCCGAGCGGCGCGAACATCCAGATCGGGCCACCGCTCATCAACTCCTCGAACAGGCCGATGGCCGGGCCGAAGGTGAGGTAGAGCAGGATCGCGGCGCCGATCGCCCCGATTTTCTCCGCATGGCGGTGCCAGCGCCTCCCCGTAATGCCCACCGCCATGACCAGAGGCGGCAGCAGAAAATAAATCGCTGCGCCCGGCGCGATGAAGCAGATCGCGCCGCCGAAGGCGGTGAAGAACAGCCAGAAGGCGGCGCGCAGCCGCGTCCGCTCGGCCGTGCCCGCGACCAGCAGCAAGGCTATGGCGCAGGCCGCGAGCGCCGAGGCATAGACGGCGGTGGTCGCGACGAGCGGGTAAGCCCGCCAGTAATCGCCGGCGCGGAGCAGGCTCAGGATGAAATGGCCGAGAAAGGCGAGGCCGCCGGAGAGGAGGAGCGCGGCGAGCATTGCGAGCAAAGGCCGGCCGACCGCGCGCCGCTGCCAGCCTTCCACCGCGAAGAACAGGAAGAGCAGGCCGAGCAGCACCAGCCCGAACAGCAAGGGCAGGACGATCAGCACGTGCCCGGCGATATCGGCATAGAGCCGGGTTCCGTCGGCCGCGGGCGCCTGGCCCTGCGCGACCGTCCGCGTCACCTGCTCGACCTGATCGCCCATATGCTGGACGCTGCGCCGGTCGAGCGCGGCGAGGTCGTCGCCGGCGCTGTGATAGCGGGTCTCGTTGCCGATCACCGCGAAGTTGAGGATCGTCCAGGGCCGGGACTCGAACACGGCGACATCCGTCGAATTGGGGATCAGGCGGTAGAGATCGGTCGAGAGCGAATTGGCGACGGGCCGCGCGACCGCGGCGCGATAGAGGGCGATGGCCGCCCCGTTCGGCCGGCTGGTCTCGAACATGATCGCCGGGCCGGTGACGCCCCGGGATTCGAGGTTCACCGCGATGTCGACCCGCGCGGCGAGCGGGTCGTGCTCGAGGAAGGCGCGGGCGCCGAGCAGCCCGGCTTCCTCGCCCTCGTCGAACAGGAAGGTGACCGGGCGGTTCAGTCGCTGGCCGCGCAGCAGGTGGGCGACCTCCAGCATCGCGGCGACGCCGATCCCGTCATCCGAGGCACCCGGGCCCGTTGGGGTCGAGTCGTAATGGGAGACGAGCAGCAGGTGGCTGCCCTGGGCCGGCCCGATCGTGGCGACGAGGTTGCGCACCCGCGCGCAGGTGACGGCCGCGCCGCGCCGCCCGTTGCAGGTGAAATCGTCGGTGACGCGCGGCTCCAGCCCCACGGCGCGCATCTCGGCGATCAGCCGGTCGCGCACCGCGTCGCCGGCCTCGCTGTCCACCGGATGCGGTCGCTGGTCGCCGAGGATACGGGTCAGCCGGGTCATCGCCCGGTTGGCGTCGAAGCTGGTCGCGCTTTCGGTGGCTGGCGGGGAGGGAGGGACGAGCAAGGCGCCTTTCACCGCCATGGCGGCGAGCAGCGCCAGCGCAATGGCCAGCAAAATACCCGCCTGCTTCATCCGCCCCCTCCCTTGCGCATCATGCGCCCCTTGCCATATCCGCTACGCAAGCGGCAGGCGAGCTTAAGCCTGCGCCTTCCCGGGCGGAGATTGTGAATGGGCTATCGGGTGGTCGTCGTCGGCGCGACCGGCAATGTCGGGCGGGAGATGCTGAACATCCTCGCCGAGCGCGAATTCCCGGCCGACGAGATCGCGGCCGTGGCCAGCCCGCGCTCGACCGGCGACATCATCGATTATGGCGACAGCGGCACCGAGCTGAAGGTCCGCAATCTCGAGCATTTCGATTTCGCCGGCTGGGACATCGCCCTGTTCGCCGCCGGCTCCGAGGTTTCGAAAGTCTACGCGCCGAAGGCAGCCGCGGCCGGTTGCACGGTGATCGACAATGCCTCCTGGTTCCGGATGGACCCTGACGTGCCTTTGATCGTGCCCGAGGTGAATCCCGAGGCGATCGATCTCTACCGGCGCAAGAACATCATCGCGAACCCCAATTGCTCGACCGCGCAGATGGTGGTGGCGCTGAAGCCGCTGCACGACGCGGCGAAGATCAAACGCGTGGTCGTCGCGACCTATCAGTCGGTCTCCGGCGCCGGGAAAGCCGGCATGGACGAATTGTTCGAGCAGAGCCGCAACATCTTCGTCGGCGACGCCGCCGAGCCGCACAAATTCACCAAGCAGATCGCGTTCAACGTCATCCCGCACATCGACAGCTTCCTCGACGACGGCTCGACCAAAGAGGAATGGAAGATGGTCGTGGAGACCAAGAAGATCCTCGATCCGAAGATCAGGGTCACCGCCACCTGCGTGCGCGTGCCGGTCTTCGTCGGCCATAGCGAGGCGATCAACATCGAATTCGAGAACGAGATTTCCGCGGAGGAGGCGCAGAAATTGCTGCGCGAGGCGCCGGGAATCATGCTCGTCGACAAGCGCGAGGACGGCGGCTACGTCACCCCGGTCGAGGCGGTCGGCGAATATGCGACTTATGTCAGCCGCGTCCGCGAGGATCCGACCGTCGAGAACGGCCTCTCCCTCTGGTGTGTGTCCGACAATCTCCGCAAGGGCGCCGCGCTGAACGCGGTGCAGATCGCGGAGCTGCTCGGCCGCCGGCATCTGAAGAAGGCGGCATAGTCCGTGGATGCCCCTGTGCCGCTGACAACGGTACAGGGCCGATTCTATCGTGCGGTGATTGCTGATCGCGTCGATGAGGTGCTTGCGCCACCTCTGCCGGCAAGTGCCGGGCGTTACCATCGCCCCGGTCAGTCGGCATTGTACCTCAGCGTCTCGCCTGAATGGGCCGCGATCGCGATCTCCAATTATCGGCGCGAGGATGGCCTGAAGCGGGTGATCATCCCGGTCGAGGTCGATCCGGCCCATGTTCTCGATCAGCGCGATCCGGACGCCTGCGCGGCGCTCGGTATCGATTGTGCGTCATCCGGTCAGCCATGGCAGCCCGCACTCGAGCGGGGCGAGGAGCCACCGTCCTGGCGCAATGCCGATGCCGTCCGCAGTGCTGGCGCCGACGGTCTCATCGACCCGTCCCGGCGTATACCCGGAGGCTGGCATCTGACGCTGTTCCGCTGGAACGACCTCGGTGGCCCCTCCGTGTCGATCTGCGGCGCGCCGGTGCCGGCGTGACGCTCGCGCTCCGGCCCTTCCCGCTGGGGATCGACCCGGATCTGTTTGCCGCGCAGCTGGCGCCCGCTTTCGGCGGCGACGAAGGTCCGGCGCGCGAGATCCTTGGCCAGACCATCGACTTGCTGGCGCGCGACCCGCGGCCTGATCCCTGGGGCAGCTATGTCGTGCAGGTGGACGGGCAGCCGGTCGGCGTCGCCGCGTTCAAGTCCGCGCCCGGACCGTCCGGCGACGTCGAACTCGCCTACATGACCTTCCCGGCCTTCGAAGGCCGGGGTCAGGCAACGGCGACGATCGCCGCCCTGGTCGCGATCGCCATCGGTGCGGGCGCGCGGCCGATCGCGCTCACGCTGCCCGAGGAGAATGCGTCGAACAGGGCGCTGCGCCGCAACGGCTTCGTCTATGCGGGCGAGGTGATCGACCCCGAGGACGGCCTCGTCTGGCGCTGGGAGCATCGCGCGGCGTGACGCTCGAGGCCGATCTCTACTGGTCCTTCCGCAGCCCCTATTCCTGGCTTGCCATCGACCGCTACCGGGCGATGACCGAGATGTACGATCTCGAGATCGACCTGAAACCGGTCTATCCGCTCGCCATCCGCCAGCCGGATTTCTTCGAGCGCAACCATCCCAACTGGCTCGGCTACACCTTCCGCGACATCGCGCGGCTCGCCCAGTTCCACAATATCCCGCTGGCGGCGCCGCGGCCCGACCCGATCGTGCAGGATCTGGCGACGCGGCGGATTGCGGCGGAGCAACCCTATATCTTTCGGCTTTCCAGCACATTGGGATCCTAAGCTTAGAATTCCACGTGGACAAGTTGTCGCG
>JADMIO011294185.1_pt1 | contig 44644 bp, 42 predicted proteins | sample 8958161 | NCBI WGS metagenome assembly JADMIO01 (sample SAMN16585339, study PRJNA669376) | soil metagenome | isolation source: Crop rotation soil | place: USA: Cullars Rotation, Alabama | collected 2011
CCGCGACTTCAAGTCACGTGAATTCCAAGCTTCGGATCCCACTGTGCTGGAAAGCATCGTCGCTTACGTGCTCCAATACATCGAACGAAAGGACGTGATCGAAAAATTCGTCCGCGAACGAAAGCCTGGTCAAATCTTCGTTGCGCACGCCCTCGTGGGTCTCACCGAGCGCACAGACCGCTCCAAGGTATTCACTGCCCGTAACGCGATCGCCAAAGCGCTCTTTCATCAAGGCAAACAAGGGCGTGAGCTGCTCGGTCAAATAGATCGATCCAACCCCTTTCGGCGCCAGCATATCAAACAAATGAACGCTGGCGCGCACGCGGTTCGGCAAGCCGCACCTCTCGCACGCGAGTTGCTCGCGCCAGTTCGGAATCAATCCCCCTCCATTTGGATCGTCGAACGCATATTCGAATGTCGTGGAGAACGCGCGCGGTCCGCCACAAATGGCGCAATAACCGCGCACCGCAAAGCTTGGCTTATCGCGGCGCACGAGGGTCAATTCCGTTTGCTGGCGCGCGAGAAGCTCAGACTTGAGAGATTGCTGCAGTTCCTCGTATTGGGCTTTCGATCGCACTTCCTGCACATCCAGCTGCAGCCGACCGGGCGCCAAATCGCGCATCAGCGCGCCAATTCGTTTTTGACCGGCCGCGACGGAGTACTCCTCCCACATCGTCCGCCGCCCATTCGCGCTCATTGCGGTCCAAGCAGATTCGTCCTCGTAGAGCGCGACAACCGCGTCGGCGAAGCTTTGCGGATCGTCGGCGATGCGAATTTCCTTTCCATCCTTCAGCAACATGCCCTCGGCGGCGATCGTCGTGACGACACCCGGCACGCCGTAACCCAGGCTCGTCCCCAGTTTGCCCTTGATGCCCGCGCCATACCGAAGCGGCGCCACTGAGAGGCGAGCCGAGCGGAAGAGCGGCGTAATATCCTTGACGAACCCATGCACGCGGATGCCTTCAATGTCATTGAGGGCGATGACCTCAGGCGGCGGCGAATTGCCAACGACGTGCCACGTCACGTCCGGCAGGCGCGCGCGGATGCGCGGAAAAATCTCTCTGGCGAAGTAGAGCGCGGCATCGACATTGGGCTGATGAGGAAAGCCGCCGATGAAGATGATGTCCTTGCGCGCCGAAAACGGAGGAACATCATCGGCCGGCTCGACAAACATCAATGGCAGCAAGCGAATGTCCGATGTGGGTAGCTCCACCGCCAAGATGTCCTTCTCGACCTGGCTCATCACGATGGTCACATCGCACCGCTGGATGACATCGAGCTCCCAATTCTTGGCAACCCTCGCCGCTTCGATTTTGCTCCGATCGCCGGACAGTTCGGCTTCACGAATATCGCGCAGATAGTGCAGATCGCTCGTATTCAGGATAATCTTTGCACGCCCCGCATGACGGCGAATGTCGTCAATATAGTGCGTCGCAATCGGCGCGCGACACATCAAAGCGAAGTCGTAGTGCTCGCCTTCGAGCTCTAGATGCTTCTTGATCGTCCCAACTTCATTTCTGTGCAGGCAGCGAACGCCGAGCCGGCGCACACTCTCCGTGTAAGCGCCCAGATATTCGAGATCGCTTGGAATGAAGGTCACCTCGAAACCAAGACGAACGAGCATCCCCATCAAGTGAAAGGCTGTTACCGAACCGGCGTCGCGATCGGGCCTCGGCGTTGACCAGTCGATGAAGAGGAGCTTTTTCGATTGATGCAGAGTGACGCGGCCTCCCTCCCGAGGCGCCGCGGCCGTGCCGTTGACCGCGCGCTGAAGCGCAGTTTGATGCACACGCTCCACGCCTTCGCGGAGCGCATCGATGCCACCGGCGCGTAGAGCGCGCGCCGCCTTCATCGCGAGCTGCGGCAGACCACCCGCCATTTCGGCTGCCGTCTGAGCGAGTGCCAGCGCGCCAATGCTCGCAGACGCGCTCGGCGGCGCGCTCTCGCGCTCGCGCTTCACCTGGTTCTCCGGCATTGGCGTGTGAAGATTAACTCCGCCGGCGCCGTTCCAGCTGAACGCGTAAGGGATGCGGCGGTAGTTCTCGTGTCCGTTCGCAAACACACGCGCTCGATATTCATCCAAAAGCTTCGACAAATCTCCTATATTCGTCGTGTTGAATTGGCTCGAATGACGCGAATAAGTGGACGGGTCGTCCAGATCGCTGCCGCTAAAATGGGCGAACCGAAGTGGGACGTTGTTGACGAGATAGTCGCCCTGGGCCGTGCGCTCGACGCGACGTTGCGCAACGTTCCAATAGGCCACGTTGTAGCCGGGGTGACGGAGAACATGCAGATCGTCGAGGAAAGACGGAAACAGATCAGCCCATTTCTGATCGACAAACAGCCCGTGCTCGAGCTTGATCACGCAATCCTTGAATAGCCGCCGGCCCCACCACTCCACGACTGGGAGCGCTTCAGGGCTGTTCTTGAACGCGGCGAATCCAAGATTGTAGATGCCGTACTGCAGCATCTTGATGTCGCTGACTTCGACATTCTCCGCCGGCCCGGTCACATGTGGCGTGAGCACCGCGGAAACGCCAGAAGCAAACGCCTTTTCAAGCTCGATCAAGCGGCTTTTCACAATGATGTCGGGATCGATGTAGACGATGTAATCCGCCGCATTTCTGCGCATGAGATGCTGGAAGACAAATGGCTTAATGGCCGTATTGAATTCGGTGATGTTGTAGCGTTGCGCCATCTCCCGCCATTGCGGCAGATCGAGATCGTCGAGATAGACGAAAGAAAATGGGTGCTCGCTCGCTATGAAAGGCGCTTCGGGAGCATCACAGAGGGCGACGTAAAATTGAACACTGCCGTATTGCTCGATCAGCGAGTCGTGGAGCGTGCGGGCGAACGCCAGGAAATTGCGGGAACAGATTGTAAAGAATGCGATCGTGGGCGGTTTCGCTGTTTGCATCACCGCGTCAGCTCGTCGAAGGCTAGGCGGAGGCTGAACGTCGTCGAGTTCCGGCACAAATGGGCGATACGGCGCCCACTCTCGCTCGTTGCGGCCGGTTAGCGTTCGTTTCAATACGCGGATGAGACGCGTGGCGCGCCACGACGTCGATTGATGCACAGTCTCAAGTTGATGAAACAACTCATCGACCGCCACGCGCAGCGCCGCATTGTTGGCGAGGGATGCCGCGAGCTGGGCCGCTGACCGCTCATAGTCTGATGCGATTTGTTGACCGCGCAAGTCCGCCTGCTCGGATCTTGCTTCGCTCGCGGCCGCCCTTTGCTGGGTCGCTGACAGCCGCCGACTCAAATCTTCGCGCGCCTGTATTCCATTTTCGCGGGCGATCGATTCCCGCCGCACGGCCTCTTCGAGTGCAGCTGCAATTGTGGATCGCTCCTTGACTGCCGCCTGGAGGGCATGCTCATGCTGTTCGCGAAGTTCGATGGCGCCCGTCACGACGCGCTGAAGCTCAGCTTCGGTCTTGCGTGCTCCTTCGCGCGCGGCCGCCAGTTCACGGCGTGTGTTCTCAAGTTCGTCCAGCTGTTGACGCGCCGCAATCTCTGCGACGTCGTTGACTGACCTCGCTTCTTGCACTTCCGTCCGCAGGGCGGCGACCTCGGCCGAAAGCGCAACGAGCGCGTCTCCATCGCGGGCACATCTCGCTTGCAGTTCCTCAGTGTCGCAAGCCAACTGGGAAAGGCGACGGTCGCTGTCCGCCGCCAGCCGATCAAGCCGATCCGGAAGCTCGGAGAAGGACGCGATGACGTCGAAAGCATCGTAAGCGCGAGCCCAGTTGTTGCTGCCGGTTTCGCCGACCTTCTCCTTTCGCAGCATGTCGTAAACGCCGCGGACGAGCGGCGGGCAGGCGCTGTCCAAGCCGAGATGCGATGGCTTGAAGAAATGGTGACGCGCGCCCTCTTCGAGAAATCCGGCTTCGTATGCGAGCAATTCCTTCGGTAGGAGCTCCAGCTCCGGATCGCCGATGAGATCCCGAATACGGGTGAGAACTGACTTTGGGTCCGCGATGAGATCGTCGTACTCAACGAAGACGCGACGCTCGCCTTCGGTCAAGCGAACGGCGTTGAGTGTGTGAAGAAGCCACAGATAGTGCGATCGAATGCGCGGAAATTTGTCACGCGCCTCCAACGAGGAAGCGACCGCCATCGGGTTGCGGAAAGCAATGATGTAAAAGGTGCGTAAACCTTCGCGATCCAGCACGTCCTTCCAAAACGGCAACGTGCGACAGGTGCGAGGGTCTTTGAACGCGAAATAGCGGCTTTCGCCAAACTCCGCTTCAATCGCGGCGATGGCCTTTAGTTTCAGCTTGTTGAGCTGCGCGGCATTCTCAGCGGTTGGAACCAGAAGGCTGTCCCATCGGCAGTGATCAAGATCCAGCACCTCATCGTTGATCGCCGACAGCGCCCAGTCTTCGAAAAAGCCCTTGTCGTTGTCGCCGGAGACTGGCGGCTTCAGATTGTCGCCGAGCGAAACGCCCAACGCAGACAAGCCGCGCGTCAACGCGCTCGTTCCGCTGCGATGCATGCCGAGCACGATGATAGCGCCAGCCGGCTTGTTTTCGATCGCCGCCATTACCGCCCTCGGCCGGCCCCCTCCCCAACGCTAAGTTGTTATGTGGGGCTCTGGAAACGAGTCAACTGCGAACTACCGGCTCGACAAGCGATGCGCAGTTTCGGTGAGAAAAACCCGCCCGTGAGCTCGATCCGGCTCAAGATAAGCCCCTTCAGCCCACTCATTCCATGCATTGATAAATACGAAGCGGCGATCAGGGGGCAGCACGCGTTCGGCGTAATCCACGGCGGCGGCAAGCCAGGCGCCATAAGCCTCCGGCGTGGCGCCATGATAGGTGATGCCGGCGCCTGGCCGACGAGCCTCATTGTCCCAACTCGGCATGACGCCGGGAAATCTAACTTCGCCTCTAACGGCTCTTATGCTGCGCAGGCGATTGGATTCTTCGCGCGCCACATCCTCATAGCTGAACACCCGCCCTTCGTGTCGCCGGTTGAGCCAACTGAGTTCGCCCTCTACTGACCTTGCCTGCAGTCCGTGCGGGGGAAACTCCGCCAATCCATCGAAGCCGAGCGCAAGGGCGTCGAAAAAGCCGAATGCATTGGTGGCGATCAAATACAGGCCGGGCCAGCCGCGCCTTTGCGCCTCGTCTCGCCAAATATCGGTCATCGCACGAGCGTCTTCGATAATATCCGGCCGATAGACGACGAGTACGGGCTTGCCATCCACGCGGACATAACGGGGATCGTCCATGGCGCGCGCAAAGTCGGCGAACAGTCGCGCGTGATTTTTTGGACTATGATTCTGCGCGATCAAGACTTCAGACTCGTCGCCGTCCCAGCGTCTGGTCCAATTCTCATTGGCCCAGCAGAGACAAAAGGCGATGTCGATGCTGCGATCGCCGAGAAAAGATTCAAGCGGCGATTCCAGAAGAGGTCTTCCGTTGAACCAATAATGGTGGATGCAGAATGCGCTGACGCCGTGCATGCGCGCCAGTTCGGCTTGTTTCGCCATGATTCCAGGTGTCCGCAAATCATAGAAACCGAGTTCGCCTGGCAACCGAGGTTGGTAATGACCTACAAACTGCGGAATGGCCTTGGTGACGTTGGTCCATTCCGTGAAGCCCGCACCCCACCATGCGTCGTTCTCAGGGATGGGATGAAATTGCGGCAAATAAAACGCGATGGCCATCGCGCGCGGCGACGAAAGCGACTCGTTCGTCTTGTTCTGCGCGAGTGGTGCGCCACGCGCAACGGCCAGACGGTTCTCAAAATCGAAACGCAACGCCTCGCAATCGCCGTTGGATGTGTCATTCAAAACGCGACCACTGCCCGCGCTAGTTGCCACAGGTGTAACGGACTTGCGCACGCGCTGCAGCCACTTGGCGCGTCTGCCTGGCGCAAGCAGCCTTTTCCGTAGCATATGGGGCGTTTTGCTGAATGTCGCGCGCGCGAGATTAAGCAACGCGTCCCGAACGGTCGGTGGCGCGGCCGACAACTCTTCCTCCGCCACCATCCGCGCCCGTACAAAAATGAACTTCACTGCATCGCGGAATTCGACTCGCATCGACTGCAGAGCGCGATCAAGGACAAAGGCAAAGCGATACACGCCGGCGGACGTCTCGGTTGCCATTACGCGACGATCGCCAGCGCCGGCGACGGACAGCACAAGCTCCGGAGAGAATGCTCCTTCGATCGGGCGGGCGAGAATCTCCACAAGATAACCGCCGGGAGCAAGACGAACCGCTACGCCCGACCCTGCGCAAAGGTGCGCGAACGGCGAAGAACTCGAAACCGCCGTCAGCACCGGAAATGCCGAGGCGTCGTCGCTCGCGAGCCCGCTCAAAGCACCCAACTGCAGTGTGAGTTCAGCCACGATCGTCGGCTATTCGTTGGAGATACTCTCCGTACGACGATTTAGACAAATCGTCGGCAAGCCGCGTCAATTGCTGTTGGTCGATGAAGCCTCTCCGGAACGCCGCCTCCTCCGGACAGGCCACTTTCAGGCCCTGGCGTTTTTCGAGCGTGCGCACGAACTCAGCAGCCTCCAGGAGCGAATCCGGAGTGCCGGTATCGAGCCATGCAAATCCACGGCCGAGGCGCTCCACGTTGAGACGGCCCTGCTTCAGGTAGAGCCTGTTGAGATCAGTGATTTCCAATTCGCCTCGCGCCGATGGACCAAGAGTTCGAGCGAGATCCACGACACGCTCGTCGTAGAAGTAAAGACCGGTCACGGCCCAGTTCGAACGTGGTCGCGCCGGTTTTTCTTCAATCGAGAGTGCGCGCCCTGCGGCGTCGAATTCGACGACACCGAACCTCTCCGGATCAACGACCTGATAGGCGAACACGGTTGCCCCGTCGCGTCGCGCCACCGCGCGCTCGAGCTGTTCGATGAGTCCGTGACCATAGAAAATGTTGTCGCCAAGTACGAGAGCCGTGGCGGAACCGGCAAGAAAGTGTTCGCCTATCAGAAAGGCTTGCGCAATGCCGGCCGGCGTCGGCTGCGCAGCGTAGGAAAATTTCACGCCCCAGCGCGCGCCGTCGCCAAGCAAACGCTGGAAGTGCGGCAAGTCGTCTGGCGTCGAGATCACGAGCAACTCACGGATGCCCGCCAGCATCAGCGTGGAGATGGGATAGTAGATCAGCGGCTTGTCATAGACGGGCGCGAGCTGCTTGGAGATCGCGCGGGTAATCGGATGGAGCCGCGTGCCGAGACCGCCAGCGAGGACAATTCCCTTCATGCGACTTTCCACCCTTTCGTGGCGATCGTATCGATGCAATCCGCCAGTGCATCTTGCCAGGCGCGCATGCGCACATCGTAGTCTGCGGCGATCTTGGCGCAATCCAAACGGGAATTCGCCGGGCGAGCCGCGGGCCTCGGATATTCATTCGTTGAAATCGGCGCGATGCGCGCCGAAGGCCCTCCCCGCGCACGCGACAAGCGAAAGATTTCTTCGGCGAAGCCAGCCCAGCTCGTCTCTCCAGCGCCAGCACAGTGATAGACACCCACGTGGTTGGCATTGCACTTGGCGATGGTGAGCAGGCCGTCGGCCAGATCGTCGGCATAGGTGGGGCATCCCAGCTGATCCTGAACGACCGAGATTTCTGCACGCGCCAATGCAAGCCGCAGCATGGTGCGAACGAAATTGTGTCCGTCCGCGTCGTAGACCCATGCTGTCCGCACAATCACCGAGCGTGGGTTTGCGGCACGAACACGTTGCTCGCCTTCCAACTTAGATGCGCCGTAGACGCCTTTTGGATTCGTTGGATCTCCTTCGACGTAGGCGGAGGGCTTATCGCCGGCGAAGACGTAATCGGTCGAAAGATGCACAATCGAAGCGTCGGCCTCAGCCGCTGCAAGCGCGACCGCTTGTGCACCAATGGCGTTCACAGCAAACGCGCGGCCCCGCTCCGACTCCGCCTGGTCGACGGCAGTGAACGCCGCAGCATTAATGACGACGTCCGGCGCGGACGCGGCGAATGCCGCCGCAATGGTCGTCGGCCGCTCCAGATCGATCTGAGGACGCCCGGCAGCGGTGGCCTCAATGCCGTGTCTCGCGGCGCAGCGCATTAGCGCCCGCGCAACCTGTCCTTCGCGACCGACGATCAGAAGCTTCACCCACGCACCTGTTGAGGGATCAGGCCCTGGCGTTCGAGGCCGACGCCGGCGGCACGCAGCGGCGCCCACCACGCTTCATTGTCGCAGTACCAGCGAACAGTGCGCTCCATCCCCGTTTCGAACGTCTCGCGCGCGCGCCAGCCAAGTTCGCTTTCAAGTCTCGTCGCGTCGATTGCGTAGCGCCGATCGTGGCCGGGGCGATCCTGCACAAACTCTATCAAGCTGCGATGCGATTGCTGCTTCGGCGCGAGTGCATCGAGCAGATCGCAAATGCGATGCACGACCTCGATGTTCTTACGCTCATTGCGGCCGCCGACATTGTATGTGCGTCCTGGCGCGCCCTTTTCCGCGATCAGGCAAAGCGCTTCGACGTGATCATCGACATAAAGCCAGTCGCGCACGTTGGCGCCATCGCCATAGACCGGCAGCTTCTGGCCATCGAGCCCATTGAGAATAGTGAGCGGGATCAATTTTTCCGGCAACTGATACGGCCCATAGTTGTTCGAGCAATTGGAGATCACGACCGGCAATCCGTGTGTGTGATGCCACGCACTCGCCAAGTGATCGGAACCAGCTTTGCTCGCGGCATACGGCGATCGCGGATCGTAAGGCGTGTCTTCGCAGAAGAGGCCGTCTGCGCCGAGAGAGCCATACACCTCGTCGGTCGACACATGGATGACGCGGAAGCGGTCGGCGCAAGCGGGCGTTAATTTGCGCCAATGCGCGTGCGCAGCGTCGATAACGTGGAACGTTCCGACAAGATTGGTGTGCATGAAGGCGGCCGCATCGGTGATCGAACGATCCACATGGCTTTCCGCCGCTAAGTGATAGATTACGTCGGGCTGCGAGGTGGCGATCGCGTCATCGAGTGTCTTGCGATCGCATATATCGCCGCGGATGAATGCAAAATTGGGATTGTCGGCGATCAGCGCCAACGACGATAGGTGTCCGGCATAGGTGAGCTTGTCGAATACAGTCACGGACCAATCGCGCTCGCTTACCAGATGGCGTGCGAGCGCGGAACCGATGAATCCTGCACCTCCTGTGATCAACGCTTTCATTGGCAGACCGGTTAGAAAAACGCGGGCAGATCAGCAAGCCTCGGAAACGCGCGATCTCTGTCCGCCATGATCACACTTTCAGGGGGCAAGGACCAATCAATACCGAGTTCTGGATCGTCCCAGGCCAAGCCCTGCTCATGGTCGCGCCTGTAGAACGCGCTCACCTTGTAAAACACCTCCGTGTCCGGCTCGAGCGTCAGAAAACCATGGGCGAAACCCTTCGGTACGAATATCTGCTTGCCGTTCGCGGCGCTTAGTATCGCCGACACCCACATGCCGTACGTCGGCGAGTTCCGCCTCAAATCGACCGCAACGTCGAGCAGAGCGCCGCGCAGCACACGCACGAGCTTGTCCTGCGCATGTGGCGGGATCTGGAAGTGCAAGCCTCGTAAAGTACCGGAGGCTCGCGAACAAGATTGGTTATCCTGAATGAAGGCGACACCCTCGAGCCCCTCCGCCAGCGACGCGGCGTTGAAGGTCTCGCTGAACCAGCCGCGGTCGTCCGTGAATCGGTGCGGCGTGTACGTCCAGACGTCGGGAATAGTGAGACGCTCGATCACGCCGCCATGTCCGAGGCGTTGCGCCCCTCGCCGTTCACCTTCCACGACATGGCGCCGCCCTTCGTCAAGCCGATCGGATAAACCCGTCCCGGCTGGCCGGCCAGCGCGTTCAACACATCGTGCCGACGCAATGGGTCCACGACGAACATCATGAAACCGCCGCCGCCGGCGCCCGAAACCTTGCCGCCCAACGCGCCGGCTTCCTTGGCCGCGCTGTAGATGGAGTCCAACTCCGGCGTAGTGACGGCGGTGGCGGTTCGCTTCTTGTGCAGCCAACCGGCGTCGAGGATTGCACCCATGTCGCCGATGCGGCCGCGTAGAAGCGCCTCCTTCATCTGATACGAAATCGCTTTCAGCTCATGCATCGCTTCGACGGAGGTGGCATCGCCTTGCGAGATGTTTCGGGTTTGCTCATCGATAATGCGGGCGCTCTCGCGGGAAACGCTAGAACAGAACAGGATAAGGGACGCTTCGAATTCCGCCGCAGTATCGGCTGAGATCCGTAGCGGATTGACAAGAACCGATGGACCGGGGCCGAATTCGATGAAGTTCACACCACCAAAGGCGGCGGCGTAGTGATCTTGCTTGCCGCCGTTCAGCTTGAGATCAAGACGCTCAATCTCGTAGGCAAGATGCGCGACATCGTAGGCGCTCAACCTCGCCAGCAACAACTCATTGAACGCCTGGACAAGCGCAACCACCATCGCCGACGAAGTCCCAAGGCCAGAGCCTGGTGGGGCATCTGCGTAAACGTTGATGTCCAGAGGAACGCCTTGTCCGGCGTTGAAGTCGGCGCACATACGATTGTAGACACCCTTCAAGAGGTCGAGACCGCCATCGAGCGGCAGTAAGTGGTCAGCACGTCCCTGCCACGAAACAACGCGATCATCTTGATGGAGCGCGACGCCCTGATCCGCCCTAGGTCTAAGGGTCACATGCGCATAGAGATCCACAGTCGCATTGATAACGACACCGCCGAAGGTTTCAGCGTACGGGGATGTGTCAGTGCCCCCGCCCCCCAGTCCAAGCCTGAGCGGCGCCCGCGCGCGAATAAGCGACTTTCCCATGCTCCCACCCATGTCAGAAATACTTTTGCATAAGCTCCTGCCTCAACAAAGAGGTCAGACTCATGGCTGGCTGAGATAGGCCTTCCACACAGCGCCTGGCTCACCCGTCATCACGATCTTTCCGCTGTCCATCCAGATGGCGCGATTGCAGAGCTGAGATGCAATCTGCCCCGCATGTGTGGCCAGCACCAATATTTTCGCGCGTTTGAACATGGCCCTGACACGCTTAGCTGCCTTTTCGACGAAATGCGCATCGCCCGCGCCAATCACTTCATCAACGATGATGATGTCGCGCTCAATGCTCGTCGCAAGCGCGAACGCGAGACGGATCGTCATGCCGCTCGAATAAGTACGTACGGGCAAATTCAGGAAATCACCCAGTTCCGTAAATTCGGCGACATCCTCCAACAGGGCGCGACGGCGCTCGCGCGGCACGCCCAGCAGGCGCCCGATCGTGTTGACGTTGTCGACACCGGTCTTTTCCGGATCGAGGCCAGCACTCGGATTGAGAATGGCCGCGCGCGAGCCTTTGATCCTGGTTTCGCCCGCGTCGGGGAGGATCAAGCCGGCGCAGACTTTCAAGATTGTCGTTTTCCCTGAACCGTTGCGACCTACGAGCGCTAAACGATCTCCATCCTTGAGATCGAAGCTCACCCCGGTGAGGGCGTCGACCACGGGAATATGGCCTGCATCGCGTGCGATATGCCCAAACGATGCGCGATTAGCTGCAAACCCCAAGATCGAACGCTGGCGGCTTGACGCGTAAACTGGATAGCGCACGACAACATCGGTGAAGGAGAGCTTCGCCATGCGCTAAAGCCAGTGATAGAGTCTGCGCCGCGATAGGCAGAACGCTGTAAAGCCAAGAACGAACAGCGCTATCGCGCCTGCAGCCGTTCCGAGCCAAAACTCATATGGCGGCGCCTCGCCAAGCAACGGGCGACGCACGAGCTCGACGCAATAGTAAAATGGATTGAACTGATACATCCATTGATTGACGTGCAATTGCTCTGCGCGCCACATGATCGGCGTAAAGAGGAAAAGGATCCCTGAGGCCACAAGCGTCGCTGGCTGGAGATCGCGGTAGCGCGCGCCGAGCACAGCGAGGATCATGCCAAGCCCGGCTCCTCCTATTGTTACGATTGCGAGCGCGGGCACGGCATAAAGCATCTCCCAGTGTGGCGGCACTTTCTCGTACAGCATGATCGCCGCCAACGTCACAAGGTGATGGCAAAACACAATGATGTAACTGAATGACCGCCGCCAGATATGCAGGAGCCAGGGCAGTTCGAAGCTTTCGATGAAGGGTTTCGCCGAAATAAAAGCGAGCGGCATGTCACTGAGGTTTTGCGACACCAGCATCCAAGTCGGCACTCCCGCGGCCAGGTAGAGCGCATAACTCTCGGGCTGAGATCGCAGCAGGTGCGCAAAAATAAGGACGAAACCACCGATAGTCAGCGCCTGGCCGAGCGTGATCCACAACGGGCCAAGAACGGTGCGCCGGTAGCGATTGTTGATGTCGTTCAGCGCAAGGAAAAGCGCCAGCCGCCACCGCCCGAGCGAGCCGACGAGATCTCCAAATGCGACTGCAACCGCCCCCAAAGTTTCCCCCGAACCCACGTGCAATGTGGGCTGCATTGCTCTAACCACGAGTTGAGCAAAACAAAAGAGCGGCGCTGTGTTCGCAGACTTGTTTGCCCATGACTTAGTGACGCGGGATATTGTCCTCAAATGCGGCAAGCTGTCATCTTAGTTGGCGGACGCGGAACGCGACTGGGTGCGCTCGCAGCTGAGACTCCAAAGCCTCTCGTGGCCGTATCTGGTGATACGCCCTTCCTTGACCATGTGATCGCTGACATCGCGCGGCATGGAGTCGAAGAGATACTGTTGTTGGCGGGTCACATGGGAAACGTTGTCGTCGATCACTACGACAACCGGAGAATTCGCGATGCGCAGGTGCGCGTGATCGTGGAAGGGTCACCCGCCGGAACCGCCGGCGCGCTGCAGGGAGCTGCAGACGATCTCGACGACATGTTTTTCATGACGAACGGGGACTCCCTGTTCGATTTCAACTATCTCCGCTTGGTGCACGCGTTGCGCGAAGAAGATGTCGGCGCAATTGGGCTTAAACGGGTCGCCGATGGAACTCGATTTGGGACCGTCGACGTCGACGGCCACCGCGTCACGGGCTTTCGTGAGAAGGATGGCGGGACGACTGGCCCCGCCCTGATTTCCGCAGGAGTGTACTTCCTGCGCAAATCGATCCTTGATCTCATCGACAAGACGCCTTGCTCGCTCGAAAAGGATGTCTTCCCGCAATTGGCGCAGACCGGTCGCCTAACGGGCGTTGAGGCTACGGGCGGTTTTATCGACATCGGCCTGCCGGAAACCCTGCGCGAAGCACGCGCGACGTTTGCCGATCGAATGCGTCGCGGCGCCGTGTTCTTCGATCGAGACGGCACCCTGACCGTCGATCAGGACGGCTACACCCACAAGCCCGAGGATCTCGTGTGGCAGCCCGGCGCGATCGAAGCGGTGCGCGCGGTGAATGATGCGGGCTTGCTGGCGATTGTGGTGACCAATCAGGCGGGCGTAGCGCGCGGGCTCTATAGCGAGCAGGCCGTCTGCGCTTTTCACACCGCAATGCAGAGCGATTTGCGAATGCAAGGCGCTCACATTGATGCTTTCTATCATTGTCCGCACCACGCCGACGGCGTCATTGCGGAGTACACCCATGATAACCATCCGGACCGCAAACCGAATTCAGGGATGTTGCGGCGTGCACTGGCAGAGTGGCCGATCAACACTGAGCATTCATTTCTCGTTGGAGATTCTGACGACGACATTGCCGCTGCACGCGCTCTTGGAATTGCGGCGGATCGAGTCGAGACGGGTCAATTGCTCGATGTCATCAGTCACCGACTACCGCAAACCATGCACCAGAGCCGATCAACTGCAAGCAATGAGTCAGCGCTAAAAAACAGGGCACAAGAAGCGCGCTCATGGTTGTTTGAATATGCGCTGCCTCTTTGGTGGGAAAACGGATTCGACAGCGCCAACCAATGCTTCCACGAAAAGCTATCGCTGGATGGAACGCCGTTCAGCGCCCCTCGACGGCTATTCGTTCAGGCGCGCCAGACTTATGTGTACGCCCGCGCCGGAAGGCTCGGATGGAGCGGACCATGGCGCGAGGCGACCCGCGCCGGCGCTGATGTTCTGCTTGCGCATGCGATCGGCGACAATGGAGCGCCGCGGCACGCTCTCGACGCACAGGGAAAGCAATCTGACAATCGAGCCGATCTCTACGACCTCGCCTTTTTCCTGTTCGCGCTCGCTGAAGCGTCATCTGTGCTGGACGAGCCCGAATTGGTTTCACGCGCCACAGCCGTCATTGCATGGCTCGACGCGAATTGGGCGCTGCAGCAAGGCGGATTCGATGAGGGGGAAATCAAGAAGACGCCGCCGCGGCGTCAGAACCCACATATGCATTTGTTCGAGGCGTTCCTCAATTTGCACACGGCGACTGGACAATTGGAATATATGGAGCGGGCCTCTGCTATCGCGGCGCTTTTCAAGACGAGGTTTTTCGACGAGAAGCACGGTGCGCTGCCCGAGCACTACGATGACATCTGGCGTCCAGCAGCGGGGGAGGAAGGACGGATCGTCGAGCCGGGCCATCACTTTGAGTGGAGTTGGCTACTCCATCGCTGGAATCGCCTCGGCGGCGGCGATCTCGGCGATGTTGCGGAGAAACTGCGCGTGCATGCGGAAGTGTATGGCGTCGATCTCGTCACCAACGCCGTCTATGACGAACTCTGGATAGAGGGGATGCCCCGCCTCAAAACGTCGCGGCTTTGGCCCCACACTGAGCGACTGAAAGCGAACCTCGCGCGCTTCGAACTTACACACGACCACGCAGCAGGCGAAGCCGCTGCGCAAGCTTTCGATGCATTGCAACGATACCTCGACGTGCCGCTGAAAGGACTTTGGCGCGACCAGCTCCTCCCCGATGGCGCTTTCCGCGACGAGCCAGCGCCCGCATCGAGCTTCTATCACATCATGTGCGCCTACGATGAATTGATCCGAATTTGCAGCGGCCTCGACTAATCGCGCACCAAGTGCGGAAATCCGCCACTAAATTCGGCTGGATAAATTCGGGGGGGATTCATTTTTAGGCGCCGAAAATCCGGGCCTTAGCGTCGCTCATGACAAGGAATTAGGTTGATTTTCGTCGCCCAATCCGACCGGTCGAGTCTGCGCTTAGACTGGCGCGCATGTCAGATACAACGCGTCTTCACCTCCCCTTTCTCGCCGCCGGCCAGGCGCAGAAACACGTCACGATCAATGAATCGCTACGACGCCTCGATGCGCTGGTGCAGCTGTCGGCAATCTCCGCGGTGACCCTGGCGCAACCGGTCTCGCCCAGCGATGGCGACATCTACTTGCTGCCGAGCGGCAAGACTGGCGTCGATTGGGGCGCCATGGCAGATGGCGCGCTCGCCTACTATCGAGACGGCGTTTGGGAGCAACTGACTCCGAAGGCCGGCTGGCGCTGTTACGCGCAGGATGACGACGCGCTCTATGCGCGCGGCGCATCAACTTGGCAGCGCATAGCCGCGCGCGAGGAGCGGAGGCTCATCTTCACGCCGGGCGGCGACGGCGTCGTCTCAATCTACCGCATCGATACGGCGCGCATTCAGAACCCACGCGCCGCAACGATCAGCGCCATCGCCTCGGACGTCATCACACTGACGACCACTGATGCGGGGCTCTTCTTCGGCGCCAACATGACTGGCGTGTCTTACGCGCGCATCTGGAATACGTCGAAAACGCCAAACCAATCAGCCTGGGTGAAGCAATCGCCCGCAAACAATCAGCTGAAAGTCGTCAGTGCCGGCGCCTTGAGCGGTTGGGCTGCAGGTGAAACGATTCAAATCGGCGATCCAACCAGCATCACGCCCAATCGTTTTATCGCACTCGACATTAGCCCGATGATGCAATCAGTCCTCGGCCGGGTTTTTCGCCAAGCGGGTGTGTTGGCGAAAATGACAGTCTCAGGATCGGCGGTTCAGGCCCAGGTCGGCATCTCAGAGGCGGGCGTCACCGGCGGAACGCAAAACACGAAAAGCTTCACCGACGGCACGCTCGGTGCAGGGCAGAACATCATTTCTTGCTCGCAGCTTTCGCCGATCTCCAGTTCGAATCTCGTCTTCGTGCAAGAAGCTGCGACAGGCGCGGCGCAGCTGATTACGGGCGTCTCGATAGTCGGACTGCTTGTCTAGCAAACTGCCGCCGCTATGACAGAGCGGGGGATGAATGACGCGGCCGGCATATTCCAAGCGTGATGCGTGAATACGGCGACCATCATCACCGTCACGCACAACAGCGCGCGCTGGCTGCAGCGTTGGCGGGAGGCGCTCGCTGCACAAACTGAGAAGAATTTCGAGCTGATCGTGCTCGACAATGCGTCGCGTCCATCGGAGCGGCCCAGCCAAGGTGACTTGCCGCGCGGCGCACGTCTTATTCAGAGCGAAGAAAATCTTGGTTTTGCCGGAGGCAACAACCGAGCGGCGCGCGAGGCGACATCGCCCTATCTGATGCTATTGAACCCGGATGCTTTCCCTGATGCAGACTGGCTCGCGCAGCTGATCGCGCTGGCGGGGCAACATCCCGAGGCGGCCGCCATCGGCTCAACGCAGGTACGCGCAGACGCGGAACATTTGCTCGACGGAACCGGCGATGTGATGCTGGCGAGCGGCCTTCCCTACCGTTCCAACTACGGAAAGCCGCGCGGCAGGAAGCCACCGCTCGGAGAGACCTTTGCTGCATGCGGCGCGGCGATGCTGGTCCGACGAGAGGCTTTTGAGGCCGTGGGCGGCTTTGATGACCGATACTTCTGCTTTGTCGAGGATGTGGACCTCTGTTTTCGCTTGCGTCTACGCGGCTACACGGTGCTGCAATCACCGAACGCCATCGTGCATCATGTGGGCGGCGCTTCGACGGGTTCGCGTTCGGCGTTCGCGCGATTCCACGGCGCCCGTAATCGCTTCTGGACGTTCGTGAAATGCATGCCGGCGCCGTTGTTCTGGCCGTTGCTGCCAGCGCATCTCGCGCTGAGCGCGCTTGCATGCACGCTGAACATCTTTAGCGGCGGCGGTTTGGCGGCTTGGCGTGGTCTTCTAACGGGCATCGGCAATGCAGGCGGGGTCTGGCGCAGCCGGCGCGAAACTCAGCGAGCACGCACCGTGTCGTGGACGAAGATCGCTGCTCGTCTCGCCTGGAATCCCCTGCTGCTCCTTACCCGCACGCCGGTAATCTTTAGGCCCGAGGAGCGGTGAGGGATAGCAGCGTACCGATCAAGCCTGCGATGCCGCGTTCGACGGGATTGCCTCCGAACTTTTGAAAATAGCGCGCCATGCCACGCGCTTTGTGCGCGGAAACAGCCTGCCGATCGACTTGGCTTGATGAGCGCACGTGGACGCCGTGCGGGCCCGGAAGGAACAGCACTGGCCAGCCGCGTTCCTCAACCCGGCGACAGAAATCCACGTCATCGACGTGGAGGAAGTAGCCCTCGTCCATGCCGCCGATGTCGTCGTAGTCCGTCTTGCGGATCGCGAACAGCGCGCCGCTGATGCAGCCAACGCGAACAGCCGACGATGGCATGGGATCCTTGTGGCGATTGAAGTCACGGAGCGCTGGGGCCCAGCGCTCGAAGCGAGACAGCCCGGTCACCGAAACAAAGGCTTTCCAGGACGTCAGCCGCTCTCGGCGGGAGCCCCGTTCTGGCCTGCCCTCGCTGTCCCGGAGATCGCCTCCGACCACGGCTGGCGGCGGGCCGGCGGCCACTGCGGCGGTCAGCAGTGACGGCGCATCAGGATTCAAGATCACGTCTGGGTTCGCGAAGACCAGCACCTCTCCGCGAGCCGCCGCTGCCCCCATGTTGCAAGCTTTCGCGAAGCCGACATTCCCCTGTCCGCGGAGGATGCGAACCTTCGGGTTCTGCGCGGCAAGACGATCGATCAGCGCAACATCATCGGGTGGATTGCCGTTATCGACGGCGACGATCTCGTCGACATCGGTGCGCAGAGCCGCTGCCAAGCAATCGCCGAGCACGCTTCCAGTCCGATAGGTCACAATGATGAGACTGATGCTCACGGCGCTCTCCTATCGGAGCGCGCAAGCACCGTCACGCCCCGACAACCACGCTGAGCAGAAGTGGAAAGTTCAGAGGCTCTCGTGCGCGAGCAGAAGCGCTGCGAGTTCGAGATTGCCATCGCGGTGCGCTGCCGGGACGGCCGCTGCAGCTTGCACAGGCGCCGCAACAGGAACGGTCGGCGCAGCGAGCGACGTCGTTGTCACCGTCATCTGAGTGACATGGCGCAGACCGGCCATCGACGTGTTGATGCCGGCGTGCTCGGCGATGCCGCGCACATATTCGATTTTGCCTTCTGTCGCCGCACGCGTGATTTCGAGCGACGCCGCCGTGCGCGCAAGTTCGCCACGAATGTCGGTGAGTTCGGTCTGGCTCAGCGGCGGCGTGAATGGCGGCAGATGTGCGTATGGATCGTCACTGGCGCGCGCGGTGCGATCGAGACCGAGGCCGGCGGCAACGCTGGTGCCGATGACCCCGCCAAAACCGGCAGGCGAGAATGCAGTGACGGCAATGACTGTGGCGGCGACGCCCGTGAGGCTGGATTTCACGATCGTGTCGCGAACCTCGCGGCTGTAATCCGGCCGTTCTGCCATCGTAATGCTCCCGCCACGCACCCTGCGCAGCGAACCCGCAGGGTCGCTGTACACGCCTGAGGGGTAACAAAGCACTAAATCCCTAGCGGCGCCAAGCGCTAAGGAACACTTCTCCGGTGACGATGCTGAAATGTTGCGTACGCTTTTCGGTCATGAGATCGCTGCGCTTAACGGAAGGTGACATCCGTGAAGACGCGGTTTGATCTGAGCGCGGCGTCGCGAACGCTGCTCTTCTCACTCCTACCCTGGCTCAGCGCGGTCGCGATCCTCGGCGTGGCGCCCTTCGTCAGCGTCGCCGGTTACCTGTCCTTCCGCCCCTCGCTTGTTCGGCAAGCCATTGAAAAAAGGCCATTGCCGCTGGTGCTTCTGCTCGCGTTTGCGGGCTGGGCGAGCCTGTCCTGCCTCTGGTCGATCTACCCAAACCACGTCCAGGCGCTGAAGCTCTGGCTGACGCTGACTGGCGGTCTGCTGTTCGCGGCTGCGGCAAGCGCCGACCGTCCGGCGCGCCGGCTAACGTTCGCATCAGGCCTGGCGGCATTTTTTGTGATGGCCGCGCTTCTTGGGGTGGAAGCTCTTTTCGGACGGCCTATCAACCAGGCCCTCCACCCCGAAATGGCGATCACCGACATCGACCGGACCACCGGTCGGGCGACCTCCGTGCTCGTCCTGATGACCTGGGCGAGCGCTGCAGCCCTGATCGCCTGGGGCGGCGCGTCCATCGCTCGGATTGTTGGCGCAATCGTCGTGCTGTGCGTTGGCGCTTTCGTTTCATTGCAGTTCGGCGAACTCGCGAACGCGCTCGCTTTCGCCGTTGGCGCAATCGTTTTCGCCATTGCGTTCCTGGCGCCGCGCATGTCCGTGGTTGGCATAAGTGGCGGACTTGCCGTGTGGATGCTCGTTGCGCCCTTTGTCACGCCGCTGTTGCTTTCCGATCCGGGCATCTTCGCGGCGCTGCCATTGAGCGCCGCCGCGCGCGTTGTGATCTGGCGCTACGTCTCTGGCCGCATTCCCGAGAATTTCTGGTTCGGCCATGGGCTCGACGCTTCGCGCACCGCACCGCAATTGCTGCCTGTGCGCGACGGCTACTCGGTAGCCGCCATTCCACTTCACCCGCATAGCGCCAGCATTCAGGTGTGGTTCGAGACCGGCGCAGTCGGCGCGGTGTTGGCCGCAGCTGTCGTGCTCACTGGCGGCTGGGCGCTCTCCCGACTGGTGGTCAACCGCGCGCACGCAGCGGCCGCTGCGGCGACACTGGCGGCGGCGGGCATCATCGCCAATTTGAGTTACGGCATTTGGCAGGAATGGTGGGACGCGGCGCTGTTCCTCGCGGCGGCGCTCGTCGCGGCTTCAGCGCCAGGAAAATCCTCCCAGGCCGCTTGAGCAGTTGATTTCGGGCCCTGCCGCTCTTAGCCAGCGCTGGGAGAGATATTCAAACGCATGGCGCCCGTCCTCGTCACCGGCGTAGCCGGCTTCATCGGCTATCACCTCGCAGCGCGGCTTCTCGATGAGGACCGCAGCGTCGTCGGCATCGACAATCTAAGCGACTATTACGACGTGAACCTGAAGCGGGCGCGCTTGGAACAGCTGCGCGAGCGCAATGGCTTCTCGTTCGAAGAGCTGGACATCGCCGACAACGATAAGCTCAGAGCGCTCTTCGATACGCATCGCTTCGAGCTGGTTTTCAACATGGCCGCTCAGCCGGGCGTGCGTTACTCGCTGATCAATCCGCACGCCTATGTGAAGTCGAACATCGAGGGTTTCGTGAATCTCCTCGAGGCGTGCAGGCACACAGGCGTGAAGCACTTGGTGTTTGCGTCATCGAGCTCTGTGTATGGCGCCGTGACGGCGATGCCGTTCTCGGTGCACCAGAACGTCGACCACCCCGTCAGCCTGTACGCCGCGACAAAGAAAGCCGACGAATTATTGGCGCACAGCTACAGCCACCTCTTCCGCCTTCCGACGACCGGCCTGCGCTTCTTCACGGTCTACGGACCATGGGGACGTCCCGACATGGCGGTGTTCTCCTTCACGAAATCAATTCTCGCCGGCGAACCGATCGACGTGTTCAACAATGGCGATATGCAGCGCGACTTCACGTACGTCGACGATATCGTGGAGGCGGTTGTGCGCGTCGGCGACAAGCCTGCCCAAGCCAATGCCTCGTGGAGCGGCGCTGATCCCGATCCGGCGACGTCCAATGCGCCGTATCGCGTCTACAACATCGGCAATCATTCACCGGTGAAACTGATGCGGTTGATCGAGGTGCTCGAAGAGAAGATCGGCAAGCAAGCAATCAAGCGTATGGCGCCGCTCCAGCCAGGTGACGTGCTTGCGACCTACGCTGATGTCGAAGCGCTAACCGAAGCGGTCGATTTTGCACCGCGCACGCCGATCGAGACCGGCATTGAGCGCTTCGTGAAGTGGTACCGCGAGTTCTACCGCGTCTGATCTTTGAGCTTCGGCTCAAGCCGCAGCACTTCCGAGAAACACAGGAAGAAATGGTAGAGGATCGACGCCGGCACCGCCTTGGCGATCGGCCGACCTTCGCCGTCGAACTGATCCATCCATGAGCCGCGCGGTTCGACTGCGAGATATTTGCTGAAGAGCAGATCGAGCGTCTCGTTGACCGGACGTGAGGGATCCGCGCCCGTCAACTCGAACAGCGCCAGATGAGCCTTGATCCGCTCGGTGTTCGGCCAGCTGCGTGAGGTGCGGAGAAGCGGCGCGCCATCGTCGCGGATCGCGTCGATGGTCATCCGCGTCTTGGGACCGACGCCCTTCTCGCCGAAGGCGGTCAGCGCGCGTGCCTGTGCGACCATGTCCTCGCCCGTGACACGCTGATATTGCGCCAGGATCCAGGCCCATTCGAAATGATGGCCCGGTTCAAGCACGCGGCCTTCATCGCCGCCGATGCGCTGCCAATGTTCCGTGAACCGCTCGCCGAGGGTTCGGCCATCAAAGAGTGATGCTTTGAACAGGGCAGCGATTTCTTTTGCTTGATCCAGAAAGCGCTGCTCGCCGGTTGCATCGAAAAGCGCAAGGCTCGCTTCGATCAGATGCATGTGCGGATTCTGCAGCCGCGGGCCCGTCGGCGGCAGCCATTGCCAGAAACCGCAATTTGGGCCGCGCATTTTCTGCTGCACGAAGTCGAGAGTTTCGTGGGCGACCTGAAGCACAGCGGAATCCTTCGTGAGCCGGTAGCGCCACGCGAGGCCAAACAGCGCGAAGGCTATGTCGTAGAGATCGGGCGTGGAGTCCTTGATCTCACCCTGTCGCGTCAGCAACCGCGCCCAGCCGCCGTCGCGCGTGCGTGCCCTGGCGATGAGGTAGTCGTAGGCGCGGTCCGAGAACGCCCTGCCCTCGTCCCAGCCTAGAAGCGCCGCGTGCGAGAACGCATAGAGCTGACGGCAGATCACGCGCACGCGCTTGAAGTCGATCGCCGTCGGTTTGCCGTCGAAGGTGAGCTCCTCGAGGAAGCCGCCGCACTCACGGTCGATTCCATGCTCCGCCCAAAACGGCAAAGCATCCTCGAACATCCAGGTGCGCACGCGGGCGAACGGAATTTGCGTCATGGGCCACGCCCGCGCAGGGAACTTAAGCCGCGTTTCTTCACTTGACCGACTTGCATGCAAGACTTTCGCGACGCAAGCAGGCGGGCGACGAACATATGAAACATAAGATCATCCCCGCCATTATGTCGGGCGGCGCGGGCACGCGCCTTTGGCCGCTCTCGACGGAAGACAAGCCCAAACAGTTTCATCGGCTGGGCGGTTCCGGCACCATGTTCGCTGAGACATTGAGCCGCGTTCGCGGCGATGTCGGTGAGCTTTCGTTTGCGCCGCCGCTGGTGCTGGCCAACGCGGCGCATGCCGCACTGGTTGAAAGCGAGATGGCGGCGAACGGGATTGCGCCCGCGGCCGTCGTGCTGGAGCCGATGCCACGCAACACCGCCGCAGTCGGCGCCATCGCCGCGGCACTGGCGGAAGAAATTGATCACAAGGCGCTGGTCTTGCTGCTGCCCGCCGACCATGTGGTCGCGAAGCCGTATGCTTTTCACGAAGCTATTGCGCGCGCTGCACCCATTGCCCGCGAGCGGATCGTGACATTCGGCATCACGCCGGATCGCGCCGCCACGGGCTACGGCTATATCAAGCGCGGGGTTGAATTGGCGGACGGCGTCTACGCCATCGATGCATTTCGCGAAAAACCCGACGCGGCGACCGCTCAGCGTTATCTCCATGACGGCGGCTACGCCTGGAACGCGGGCATTTTCCTCTTCAATCCAAAAATCATGCTGCAAGAATTTGGCAACTCGGCGGACATTCGCGACTTCGCGCTTGCCTCGCTGGAGACCGCTGAGCGGCGCGGCGCGGAGATTCGTATTAGTGCGGACGCGTTCGCCCGCGTGCCGTCGCAGCCGCTCGACATCGCGGTGATGGAGAAGACCAAGCACGCCGCCGTCGTGCCATGCGACATTGGCTGGGCCGATGTCGGGTCATGGGACGAGATTTGGCGGCTTTCAGAGTCCGACGAAAGCGGCAATGTCCGGCAAGGCGAAAGCGTCGTGATCGACAGCTCGAACAATCTGCTGCGCAGTGAAGGCGTCGCCATCTACGCCGCCGGCGTGCACGACCTGATCGTCGTGGCGACGCCCGAGACCGTGATCATTCTTCCGCGCGACCGCGCACAGGACGTGAAAACTCTGCGTGAACGTTCCTCGCGCCGGGAGAGTTAACGGGCTTATTTCCTTGACCCGGAGGTCTACGGGGCCACACTTCGCCCATGGGCCGCCAAGCCAGTCCGAGTAAAGACGCTGTTCCCAGTGACGCGCTCGATTCCGCGTCGTGCGTTTTTCGGCATGTGGCGCGGACGTCCCGCGCCGTGACATCAACCTACGACGCCACGTTCGCGCCGTTTGATCTGACGGCGGGCCAGTTCGATCTGATGATGACGCTGCACCATTCCGGCCCCCGTCCTGTCGGCGAGTTGGCGAAACTGACGGCGATGGATGCCTCGACAGTGCCGCGCGCCATTAGACCGCTGGTGGACAAGGGACTGCTGGCCGTCCGTCAAGGCGAAGACCGCCGCCAACGGATCGTCAGCTTGACTGCCGCGGGCCGCAAGCGCGCCATACGGGCTGCGGCGGCGTGGGAGAAGCGCCAGCGCGCCGTCGTGAAAGATTTCGGCGAGGAAAGCTGGAGCGCGATGATGCAAGAGCTCGCTCGCTTGCGGACGGTGGTGCGCCAGAAGAAGGCGGCGAATGGCGCCGGCGAAGAGCGCTAGCTCAGCAAGTCCTTCGCCACATCGACGATCGCTTCAGCAGTTATGCCGAAATTCTCGTAGACGTCTTTCGCGGGGGCTGAAGCGCCGAAGCCGGTCATGCCGATGAACGCATGCAGGCCGAAGGCTTCCATCCAGCCCTGTCCGATCGCGGCTTCGATTCCAATGCGAATTTCTTCGTCGTCGCCACAGATTTCGTCTTGGTATTCATCGCTCTGCAGATCGAACAATGCAAAACATGGCGCGGAAATGACACGAGTCGGGATGCCTTGCGCCTGCAGCATTTCGCGCGCCTTCACGGCCAGCGAAACCTCCGTGCCGGTCGAATAGATAGCAACCCGCGAGGCGCCGCCTTCGGCCTTTAAAAGTTCATAAGCGCCCTTCGCGCTCAGATTCTCGGTCGCATCGCCACGCAGCCCCGGCACAGCCTGGCGCGAGAGCGCCAGCACGCTTGGACCATCGTGGCGCGCCAGTGCAATCTGCCAGCACTCGGCAGCTTCCACCGCGTCGCAGGGACGAAGCACATAGAGGTGCGGGATGGCTCGAAGCGCAGCGAGGTGCTCGACCGGTTGGTGCGTCGGGCCGTCTTCGCCAAGGCCGATGGAATCATGCGTCATCACGTAGATTGAGCGAATCTGCATCAATGACGCGAGGCGGATGGCCGGCCGGGCGTAGTCGGTGAAGCACAGGAACGAGCCGCCATACGGAATGACGCCGCCGTGCAGCGCCATGCCGCTCATGGTTGAACACATGGCGTGCTCGCGGATGCCGTAGCGGATGTAGCGCCCGGCGCGGTTTTCGGGCGTGAAATCGTCGGCGCCAACTTTCGGCTTGGTGTTGTTGGAGCCGGTGAGGTCAGCCGAACCGCCCCACAATTCCGGACAAGCAGCGAACATCGAGTCGATCGCCGCACCAGACGACGCGCGCGTCGCGAGTGCGGGCTTTTCCGCCGCCATCTTGCGCGCGTGCAACGCCAGCGCCGCGATCGCGGGCTCTGCGTTCCGTTCGCTCACGGCGCGATCAAAGTCCTTCTTCTGCGACGACAGCGCCAAACGTGACTGCCACGCTTCTCGCGCCGATCCGCCGCGTTCGCCGACTTTGAGCCAGGCGGCGCGGATATTGTCCGGCACTTCGAACGGCCCGTACGGCCAGTTCAGCGCTTTCTTCGCGGCTGCCAGTTCTTCGGCGCCCAAAGCTTCGCCGTGGGCGTGCGCGGTGCCCTCCTTCTTCGGCGCGCCAAAGCCGATCACCGTCTTGCAGTCGATCATGGTCGGCTTATCGGACTTGGTCGCCGCTTCGAGCACGCGAGCCACGTCATCGGCGTCGAGACCATCGCAGGCGAGCACATTCCAGCCGCTCGCCGCGAAACGCGCGCGCTGATCGGTGTTGTCGGAAAGCGAAACAGCGCCATCGATCGAAATCGAATTGTCGTCCCAAAGGAGCGTAAGCTTGTTCAGCTTCTGCCGGCCGGCGAGCGCGAGCGCTTCCTGGCTGATGCCTTCCATCAGGCAGCCGTCCCCGGCGATCACCCAGGTGCGATGATTGACGAGATCGTCGCCGAAGCGCGCGTTCAAATGCGCCTCCGCCATCGCCATGCCGACAGCGTTGGCGATGCCCTGCCCGAGCGGGCCGGTCGTCGTCTCCACGCCTTCAGCGAAACCGTACTCAGGATGGCCTGGCGTCTTCGAGTGCAGTTGGCGGAAGCGCTTGATCTCATCGAGCGTCATGTCCGCGTAGCCGGTGAGATGCAGGAGCGCATAGAGCAGCATCGAGCCGTGCCCGGCTGACAGAACGAAACGGTCGCGGTCCGCCCATTTCGGCTGTGTCGGATCGAATTTTAGGAATTGCGAGAACAGCACCGTCGCGGCGTCCGCCATCCCCATCGGCATGCCGGGGTGCCCGGATTTGGCTTTTTCCACAGCATCCATCGCCAAAGCGCGGACGGCGTTGGCCATGGTGCGCACATCGAGGCCATCGACGGATTGAGCTTTTGCCATATCTATTTCCTGTTCAGGCTGTTCTTAGCGGCGATTCGCGCGCTTGGCCCTGTGCGCTGGGGTCCGCTAACAGCCGAACGCGGTCACGGGAATATTGGAAGCGAGCGGAAATGAAGATTTTCATCGACAGCGCCGACGTGAAGGAACTCCAGACCCTGGCGCAGACTGGCCTGATCGACGGTGTGACGACCAATCCGTCGCTGGTGGCGAAGGCAGGCGGAAATATTTTTGACGGGCTGAAGGCGATCTGCGCCGCAATCCCAGGCCCGATCAGCGCCGAGGTTGTGGCCACCGACTACGAGACGATGCTGGCCGAAGGGCGGAAGTTGCGAACGGTCGCCTCGAACATCGCTGTAAAAGTCCCGCTGACGCCGGACGGGCTGCGCGCCTGCGCTACGCTCAGCAAGGAAGGCCACCCTGTGAACGTGACGCTCTGCTTCTCGGCGGTGCAGGCGCTCTTGGCGGCCAAGTCTGGCGCAACGTTCATCTCGCCCTTCCTCGGCCGCCTCGATGACGGCGGTCAGGACGGCATGGAGCTGATCCGTGAGATCCGTGCCATCTATGACAATTACGGCTTCAAGACCCAGGTGCTCGCGGCCTCAATTCGCACCACGCTGCATGTGCGAGATGCGGCGCTCGCCGGCGCCGATTGCGCGACGATTCCGCCGGCCATCTTCAAGGCGCTCTACAAGCATCACCTGACTGATGCTGGCCTCGAGTCCTTCGGCAAGGATTGGCGCGCGACGGGACAGTCGATCCTTTAGGATCGCGCGCCCGTCCCTGAATTTCTCGAAAGCTTAGCGGCCGGCGAGGCGATCGAGACGATCGATGCTGGCTTGGCTCGACGCACGCGCAGCGGCCATCGAACGCTCAGCTTCAGCAAGCTGCGCACGGACTTGCGCGACGTTCACCGGCTGGATCGCTGGGCCATTGTGGTCAGCAGTGGCCGCCCATGCATCGCGCATGCTCAGGCCGCCCTTCACCGCGATGGGCGCGACGAAGCCAAGCATCACCATTGCCGCAGCGCCAGCCAGGAAGCTCCCGGCGACTACGCGGAATGTGGCTTTGTACTTTTCGTCGGCGGGCGACATTGTGGTAATTTCCTCTCGCGGCGGGCGCCTGTTAACAAACAGTTGCCTATGTTGCAATTGCTACTTTGCGGCGCCGAAGAGAATTCGTCTGTGACGGACGTCACCGAACTCGACACCATACCCGCTGTCTTCTGCAGCTTGGCTCAGATCGTAACGCAGAAACCTGAATTCAAGCCGAATCTCGGCGCTTATGGCTGTTGCGAATTCATTAGCCTTGCGGTCTAACGTCGCGACCCGCCTCATATGTTGCGGCGCAGTAATGTGGCCACCACGGATAGCGTTCCCATGAGCACCAAGCCGCTACGGAAAGCAGTTTTACCGGTGGCCGGCCTAGGCACACGCGTGCTGCCTGCGACCAAGGCAATTCCTAAGGAAATGCTGCCGGTCTTCGATCGCCCAGCGATTCAGTACGTCGTGGACGAAGCTCTCGCTGCTGGGATCGAGCACATCGTCTTCGTGACGGGCCGTAACAAATCCGCGATCGAAGATTATTTCGATCGCGCTTACGAACTTGAAGATACCCTTAGGATGAAGGGCAAGAGCGCTCTCTTAACGGAGCTTGAAGCGGACATTCGTCCGCCGGGCTCGATGAGCTTTGTGCGCCAGCAAGCACCTCAAGGCCTTGGACACGCTGTGTGGTGCGCCAGAGACGTCATCGGCGACGAACCGTTCGCGGTGATGTTGCCCGACATGCTGATGATGGCAAAGCCATCCTGCTTGGCGCAGATGAACGCCGCCTACGCCAAGGTCGGCGGCAACATTATCGCGGTCGAGCCCACGGACACGCCTGAGCAATACGGCGTCATCGACCCGGAAGGCCGAGACGGACGTTTGCTCAAAATGAAGGGCATGGTCGAGAAGCCGAAGCGCGAGGATGCGCCGTCAAATCTCTTCATCAGCGGCCGCTACATCCTGCAGCCTGAGATCTTCGATCTGCTCGCGTCACAGCAAGCCGGCGCCGGCGGCGAGATCCAGCTCACCGACGCGATGGCGCGGCTCATGAAGACCCAAGCTTTCCACGCGCTCGAGTACGAAGGCAGGACGTACGATTGCGGCGACAAGCTCGGTTATCTGCGCGCCACCGCCGCGTTCGCGCTGGCGCACGACGAACTAGGCGCCAAAGCCGCTGATACGCTGCGAACTGCGCTCTCGGAAAAGAAGTGATTGAGTCCTTCCTGTCCGACCGCGGCGCGCTCATGGGCCTCGCGGCCGAACAAATTGCGCGAGCTTTGAAGCAAGGACTGGAAAGGCGAGGCGAGGCTTGCGCCGCCCTCTCCGGCGGTTCGACACCGGGCCCCGCGTACGAACTCCTAGCTGCGATGCAGCTAGATTGGCCGCGGATCACATTTGCGCTTGTCGATGAACGCTGTGTGCCGGCAAACGACCCCGCCTCAAACGAAGGTTTGCTCCGCAGAACACTGGCGCCCAGGATCGCGGCTGGCGCGCGGCTCCTGCCCATGTATGCGGGCTCAAGCTCAGCCGACGCCGCAAACGCTGCGTATGCGGGCCTCCACATCGACATCGCACTGATGGGCATGGGCGCAGATGGCCACACGGCATCCTGGTTTCCCGGCGGCGAAGGATTGGCGGCAGCGTTGGACCCAAACAGCACACAAACGGTCGTTGCTGTGCGCGCGCCGCAGGCCGCTGGCGCGGCGGATCGCTTGACGCTTACACGGGCCGCCATCGACCGAGCCGACCGTGTGCTTCTGCTGATAACCGGGCAAGACAAGCGCGATGCTCTCGACGCAGCATTGAAGCAGAGTGTCGAGGACGCCCCGGTCACCGCACTGCTGCAGCGACCGGGACGTCCTCCAACCTTGCTCTGGTCGCCCTAAAGCGCGAAATTTCAGGGCGAGGGATGTGTCGCCTGACGCGCGGCGCGGAATTCCGCGTTCGGCCGCCACGCCGGCCACGACGATCCATCCGCAAGCCCGCGCCCGACATTGTAGAGCACCGTCAGGTCTTGCGTCGCGCCAGTCATGTCCCAATCCGGGCTGATCTCGTCCTGCGGTGAGTGATAGCGATGTGCGATGTAGTCGTTCACGAGCGCGGTGCCCCGAGCTTCGCCGCCGTTCACCAAGTCAATGCCCGCGCCGGTGTAAAGCACCGGCACGCCGATGCGCGCGAAGTTGAACTGATCGGAGCGGAAAAAGCTGCCGCGCTCCGGGAATGGATCAGGTCGGATGCGCCGGCCCTGCGCTTGCGCCGCAGCCGTGACGAGATCGTCCATCTCCGATTTGCCGAAGCCGGTGACGGTAAGATCGCGCGCTGGCCCGTAGATGCTGAGGCCATCCATATTGATGTTGGCGACGATATTGCCCGGCGTGAACGTCGGGTGATCCGCGTAATAGCGCGAGCCGAGCAGTCCCTTCTCTTCGCCCGTCACCGCGATAAACGCGACAGAGCGATGCGCCGCGCCGTTTTCCCGGTAATGGCGCGCGAGCTCAATGAGGCCCGAAACGCCTGTCGCGTTATCCAACGCGCCGTTGCAGATGCCATCGCCATTGACGGGATTGCAGCGGCCAAGGTGGTCCCAGTGCGCCGTGTAGATAATGGCTTCATTCGGCGCCTGCGTGCCCGGCAGAACGCCCACGACATTGTACGAGTGCGTGTGTTGGATCTGCGTATGCAGCGTCACCGAACCGCGCAGAGAGCCCAGCGCAATCGGCCGGAAGCCCTGCGTCTGGGCGCGATGTTTCAAAGCGTCGTAATCTTGTCCGGCACGACGCAGGATTTCGCGACCGACATCGTTCGTAACCCAACCCTCGACTTGCACGCGGCCCATGCCGTTGTCTTCATGCACGACATCGAATTGCTGCGTCGTGTTCGAGGACTGCACGACTGACCACGGGTACGCGGCCGGCGCTGTTTCGTGGATGATAATCGCGCCCGCCGCACCCTGGCGCGCGGCTTCTTCGTATTTGTAGGTCCAGCGCCCGTAGTAAGTCATGGCGCGGCCGCCGAAGCCGCGATCGTCGCCGGTCTCGAAATCCGGATCGTTGATCAGGATGACGGCGATTTTGCCGTGCATGTCGACGCCGGCGTAATCGTTCCAATTGTGCTCCGGCGCCACGACGCCATAACCGACGAAGACGAGCGGTGCGTTTGCGATCGAGGTGTTTTCTTCGACGCGCTTGGTCCAGCCGACAAACTGATTGCCGAAAGTGTAAGCACGCGAGCCGTCGCGGCCCGCAACTGTGAGGCTTGGCGAATTGTCGACGAGTGCGCCAGTCAGCGGCACTTCCTGCAGGAACGTGCGCGAGCCATCCGCATTGGTGACGCCGGGCTGCAGGCCGATCGCGGTGTAAGCGCGCTGGATGTAAGCGAGCGTCAGTTCTTCACCGTGCGTGCCCGGAGCGCGGCCTTCAAACTCATCGGACGAAAGCACGGTGACGTGACCGACAAGCGAGTCTGCTGAGAGGGATGGATGCGAGAACGCGGCGACCGCCGCGGTGTCGATATGCGGCGCGGACGGAGCGGACGGTGAAGACGCGGTCGTCGTGCATGCCGTGAGCGCAGCCGCCGCTGCAATGAGCCAGAACCGCATCGTCCCCTCCAGAAATGATGGCCGCGCACTTTCACCGCTGTTGCGGCGGAGTCAAAGTTCCCATCGTCGCATTGAGCCGCGGGCGGGCTTGGCGTGTCAGAGATCACAGCAACGGTGCGACCGGGTTTGTCAGGGCGGCCCGATATCTCCGGCTCGCGAGAACCGTGCGTCCATCGTCCAGCGTGACCTCCAAATCTCCTGAACCGCTCGGTTTCATCGTGCGGATGCGTGCACGGTTGATCAAACGTGATCGGTGCGCGCGTGCAAAGCCGCGTCCAGCGAGTTTCGCCTCCCAAGCAGCCAGCGTGCCGCGCACCAAGTGGGTGCGGCCGCTGGCGTGAAATTCGACGTAATTGCCGGCGGCTTCCACGAAGAGAACTTCAGCCGGGTCGAGGAAGACCGCGGCGCCGCCATCGCGGATTTCTATGCGGGCCGGCTGCGCCGCCCTTTCCATCGCGCGGGCGCGCCAGCTCCAGAGCCAGAAGATCAGCGCCACCAACCCATAGGTGATGAAATCCTTCCGCCATTCGTAGATGAAGGTGATGAGTGGCTGCCCGGCGGTGAAGTCGTAATTCCGGCCAACCATGAGGAAGGCCAGCTTCCGCAAAACGACCATGCCGGTAACGTGAATCAGCGAATAGGGAAGCGTCAGCCCCGCATGAATGGCAAAGGCGGTCAGATTTTCGCGCCGGAACGGCCAGCGCGCCACGGCCCGGCCCACAAGTGGCGCAAGCAGCAGCGTGATGAAAAGGCTTGTGCCTTCAAGTAGGAAGGGTTCCCAGGCGTCGAGCGCGCGGCCATTCTTGCGCGCTTCCATCAGGATGGTTGTTGCATTCACGAGCACGAGCAGCACGGCGATGGGGACGAGAACGGCCATCGCGCCAAGAGGGCGCTCGCCGTTCGTCCCGTTCTTCCCTCCGCTGGTCACACCCCGTTCTCCGCTCATCCCTTCCGCTTGCCGAGCGCGGCGCCATGCTAGCGTCGGCGCGCCGAACCGGAAACAAGGCAGACCCAAGCAGAGAGGATCACATGCGCCGACGAGAATTGCTGGGTGGCCTGGCCGCGACATCCCTTCTGGCGGGTGCGCCCTTTGCAGACGGCGCTGAGATCACACCTTTGCGCCGCGCGCGGCCGGGCGATGCGACATGGCCCACCAACTCGCAATGGCGACAGCTCAACAGCATGGTCGGCGGCCGCCTGGTCCGGCCAACATCGCTTTACGGCACATGCGGCGCGGACGTCGCCAGCGCGGGCTGTACAAGCGTCCTGCCCTATCTACGCAACCCGTTTTACATCGGCGACTCCGCTGGCGGCACGCAGGTGTCGGGCTGGCTCGACGCGTGGCAGCCTTCGGTGAGCCCCTACGCGGTCGCCGCTGAGCACACATCAGATGTCGTCGCGGCCATCAATTTCGCGCGGCGCCACAATCTGCGCGTCGCGGTCAAAGGCGGCGGCCACTCGTATCAAGGCACGTCGAACGCACCGGACTCGCTGTTGATCTGGACGCACCCGATGCGGCGCGTGCGTATGCACGAACATTTCACGCCCGCAGGCGGAGGTTATCGCGGGCCAGCGGTGACGATCGAAGCCGGCGCACGCTGGATCGAAGCTTACGACGTCGTGACCACGCAAGGCGGGCGTTACGTGCAGGGCGGCGGCTGCACCACCGTCGGCGTCGCTGGCCACATCCAAAGCGGCGGCTTCGGCTCACTGTCGAAGCGGTTCGGTACGGCGGCCGGCAATCTCCTCGAAGCGGAGATCGTCTGCGCGGACGGCGGCGTGCGACTCTGCAGCGAACGGCGCCATCCCGATCTCTTCTGGGCGATCAAGGGCGGCGGCGGCGGCACGTTCGGCGTTGTCACCCGCGTGACCGTGAAAACTCACGATTTGCCAGAGAATTTCGGCTGGACGTTCGGCAAGATCAAAGCCAACTCGGACGCCGCATTCCAACGCCTCATCGCGCAATTCATCGATTTCTATCGCGAGAATATGTTCAATCCCCATTGGGGCGAACAGGTTCACATCGAAGGCGACAACACACTTGAACTGTCCTTCGTCAGTCAGGGCTTGAACGCGGAAGAGTCACGGCAGGTGTGGGCGCCCTTCTTGGCGTGGCTAGCAGTCTCGCCTCAGGATTTCTCGATCGTCGAAGAAATCGACATCGGCGCCGGTCCAGCGCGGCGCTGGTGGGACACAGACTTTCACCGCGCCAACACGCACGCCATGCGCTTCGATCCGCGCCCTGGCGCGCCATCGCACAATGCCTGGTGGGGCGGTGACGAGGACCAAGTCAGCATGTTCCTGCATGCCTATGATTCAATTTGGCTGTCGCAATCATTGCTGCGTGGCGCCGGCCGCGACCAACTCGTGCAGGCCCTCTTCAACGCAAGCCGCTCGATGAGCGTGGGGATTCACTTCAACAAGGGCCTCGCCGGCGCGACGGACGACGTCCTGACTGCAGATCGAAACACCGCGATGAATCCCGACGCACTCGATGCCTTTGGTCTGGTGATCATCGCCACCGGCGGTCCACCGCCCTATCTGCGCATCCCTGGCTTCCCGTATGACGATCGTCGCGCACGCGCGAACGCTGCATCCGTTGCGCAAGCAGCAGCGGCGATCCGAACGGTTGCGCCGAACGGCGGCTCGTACGTTTCAGAGAGCGACTATTTCAACCGCAACTGGCAGCAGGCGTTCTGGGGTTCCAACTACACGCGCCTTGCGCGCGCGAAACGGAAATACGACCCCAATGGTCTCTTCATCGTTCACCATGGCGTCGGCAGCGAAGGCTGGAGCGCCGACGGCTTTTCGCGTTCTTTGGTGAGATAGGCGTGCGATAGCACCGCTCGCCGTACCGGCTCGCCTCTCTGTCGCATTTTGGGCGCCTGCGACACGTAGACCGCCCCCAATGCTATACAATAGCGCCGACCACCCATAGCATGGCGGCCGTTTTGACGGGTCAGAAGTCCCTCGCCCTGGCAGCTTCGCGCCGCACGCCATTGATCAGCGTGTGGCTGGCCATGCTGGCGTTGGCGATCCAATGCCTCGTCATCCAGCCGCACGTCGACGCATCCTACGCACCGGTTTCCGCCGAAGCCGCGCACTTTACCGCGCAAGTCACGCAGCCGAGCCACAATGCGCAAGGCGTCTGCGTCATCTGCCAAGCGATCGCGACATCGGGCGCATTCGCACTTTCCGCTTCGCCGACGCTCGCCCTGATCGAGCGCAATTTCGTTGCGTCGGCGCCGATCCAGCACGTCGAACCGGCGCAACGCGCGCGTTCGCATAACTGGCAAAGCCGCGCTCCACCTCAAGCCATCTGACCAAAACAAGTTCGCCCTGAAGCACGCCTGAGCTGCGCGCTTCGCGATGCGATCCGCGCCTGTGCGCGCCAATCGCTTTTGTTCAGATGGAGGAAGACGTGCATTTTTCACGTTATGCGGCGGGGGCCTTCGCGGCCGCGACGCTGCTTGGAGCACCCAACGCGCACGCGCAGACCGCGCCGGCGCAAAGCACCGAAGACATGACGGCCCTGCGGCACGACATGGAGACGCTGCGCCAGGACTACGAAGCGCGCATCGCCGACCTTGAGGCGCGACTTGCGCGCGCCGAAGCGGCTGAAGGCGTTCAGCCCAGCGCGCCCGCTGATCAAACCGCCGCGCCGGCCGATCAGACGACCGCGCCAGCTGATCAAACCGCAGCTGCGCCTGTCGATCAATCTGCGCCAACCACGGTTGCCACCAACGACACCTACTCTGCCCCACCGCCGCCAGCGGCTGCGGGTCCAACGTCGCAGAACCTCTACAATCCAGGCATCGCGGTTGCGCTCAACGGCATGTTCACCGCCGCACGGCGCAACACCGGCGACAACGAACGCATCGCCGGCTTCTCCGCCGGCGACGACATCGCTCATCCCGAGCGCGGCTTTTCGCTCGGCGAGTCGGAAGTGTCGTTCAGCGCGAACATCGATCCGTTCCTTGCCGGGTTCATGGATTTCTCGGTCGACAACCAAAACCAGATCAGTCTTGAAGAAGCCTACATCCGCACCACCGCGCTGCCTGGCGGCTTCACGCTCAAGGCCGGCCGCTTCCTGTCGGGCATCGGCTATCTCAACGAACGCCACGCTCACGATTGGAGCTTCTCCGATGCGCCGCTTCCGTATCGCGCGTTCCTGAACAACCAGTTCGGCGACGATGGCGTGCAAGTGCGCTGGATCGCGCCGACGGACCAATTCCTGGAGTTCGGCGCGGAAGCGTTCCGCGGCGATGCCTATCCGGCGTCCGGCGGCGCCAACAACGGCGTCGGCGCCTACTCTGCCTTCGTTCACACGGGCGCGGACATCAACGCGAGCAGCTCGTATCTCGCGGGCCTCTCCTATTTCCACGGCGACGCGCTCGATCGCGTCGATGCAGACGGCAACGTCTTCAACGGCGACAGCGATCTTGGCATCGTGACGTTGGTCTATAAATGGGCGCCCGGCGGCAATCCGCTGGTGAACAACCTCACGCTCGCCGGCGAGTATTTCTACGGGCGCGACAGCGGCACGTTCAATGCGATCGATTTCGATCAGACGCATTCGGGCTGGTATGTGCAAGGCGTCTATCAGTTCATGCCGCAATGGAGCATCGGCTTGCGCGCGTCGGGCTTGCAGTCCGGCGATGCGGGCACGCTGCTCGCGGGCACGGACCTCGACGATCTCGGTCATGATCCGCTCGATCTGACAGCATTGCTCGAATACGACACCAGCGAATTCGGACGCCTGCGGCTGCAATACAGCCATGACGAAGCGTCGTCCGAAAACGACGACATCCTCACCCTTCAATACACCGTCATTTACGGGCCGCACGGCGCGCACCGTTACTAAGGATTCCTCCCATGAAACGCTTATTCATCGCAGCCGCCGCGCTCTTTGGCGCCGCCGCTTTCGCCACACCGGCCAGTGCGAACTTGAACGTATTCGCGTGCGAGCCGGAATGGGGCGCGCTGTCGAGCGAAGTCGGCGGCGACAAAGTCAACGTCTACACCGCAACCGTCGGCGGCCAGGACCCGCACCAAGTGCAGGCGCGCCCGAGCCTCATCGCACGCGCGCGCACGGCGAACATCGCCGTCTGCACCGGTGCGGAACTGGAAGTCGGCTGGTTGCCGCTCATCATCCAGCAGAGCGGCAACAACAGCATCGCGCCGGGCCAACCCGGTTCGTTCGACGCCACCGGCGCTGTGCGCTTGCTGGAAGTGCCCTCAAGCGTCGACCGCAGCCAAGGCGACATCCACGCCGGCGGCAACCCGCACATCCAGACCGATCCGCGCAACATGATCCCGGTGTCGCGTGCATTGGCGCAACGCTTTGCGCAACTCGATCCGGCTAACGCCGCAACGTATACGTCACGGCAGCAGGATTTCGAGCGCCGCATGACCGCGGCGATCGCGCGCTGGGCGCAGCGCGCGGCGCCATTGCGCGGCGTCTCCATCGCCGTGCAGCACCATTCGTGGGTCTATTTGGAAAACTGGCTCGGCATGCGCGAAATCGTGCCGCTCGAGCCTCGCCCCGGCGTGCCGCCGTCAAGCGGCTATCTCGCGCAAGTGCTTGGCCGCCTGCAGCAAACGCCAGCGCGGTTCGTGATCCGCGCCGCATACGAAGACAGCCGCCCGTCTGAGTTCATCTCGCAGCGCGCGCACATTCCAGCGGTCATGCTTCCCTTCACCGTGGGCGGCACGCCGCAAGCGACCAACCTCTTCACGCTCTACGACGACACCATCACCAAGCTCCTTTCAGGGATAGGACAATGAACAACCTTGAAATCGGCATCCTCATCCCCGCCTTTTTGGCGGGGATGTTGGTGCTCGCCACCCACGTGCCGCTCGGCCAACAAGTGTTGAACCGCGGCATCGTCTTTATCGATCTCGCGATTGCGCAAGTCGCGGGCCTGGGCGTCACCGCGGCGAGCGCATTGGGCTTCGGCCCGAGCGACAGCTTGAGCGCCGCACCTGCGAGTTCAAATCTGCTTGCATCCATCATCTCGGGGCTGCAGCAGAACTGGCACGTACAGGTCGCGGCTGTCGTCGCCGCGCTGCTTGGCGCGCTTGTGCTCACCTGGACGGAAAAAGTCTGGCCCGAAGTGCAAGAAGCGCTGATTGGTGTGCTGTTCGCGGTCGCCGCGTGCGCCGAACTTATTCTGTTGGCGAACAATCCGCACGGCAGCGAGAACCTGAAGGACCTTCTCGTTGGACAAATTCTCTTTGTGTCTTTGCCCAATCTAATCCCAATCGCGCTCCTCTATGCAGCGACGCTCGCCGTTTGGTTCACTGCACGCAAAGCGATCGGCCAAATTGGGTTCTATGTGCTGTTTGCATTGGTCGTGACGCAGTCGGTGCAGCTGGTCGGCATCTATCTGGTGTTCGCCAGCCTCATCATTCCAGCGCTCGCCGCACGGCGCTTCGCCGAACCTTTGCGCCTGGCGGTGGGATACGGCGTCGGCTTGTTGGGCTACGTCGCCGGCATCATCGCTTCGATGCTGTTCGATCTTCCCACCGGCCCGGTGATCGTTGTTGCACTGCTGGCGCTGATGATCGTGGCTGCTGTGGTCGCCCTAGCCGTGCCGAAGGGTGCGCGCGCCGCCCCTGCTGGCGCTGTGGCGCACGCCGCGGAGTGACATGGACGCCGGCGCCCCACCTCCCCGGGGCGCTGGCGGTCTCACAAAGCGCTGTGCACGATGCGTCCGCCGACCATCGTCAACACCGCGTGCGCCGTCGGAATATCCGCGAACGGCGCCTGCATGAGATCGGACGAGAATACGCTGACGTCGGCGAGCTTGCCGGCTTCGATCGCGCCGCGCTCATTTTCCGCGAAGGCTGAATAAGCCGAGCCCCAGGTGATGTCGCGCAGCGCCTGATCGCGCGTCACTGTTTCCTCAAGATGCCAATCCGGCCCAGCGTGGCCTTCGAGATCGTGGCGATAGGCGGCCGCATAGAATTCGATCAGCGGATCGCCCTTTTCCACCGGTGCATCCGTGCCCGAAGCGATCACTGCGCCCGAGCGCAGCAGCGAATTCCACGCATAAGCGCCACCGAGCCGATCAGGCCCCAGCCGCGCCGGCGCGAAATAGAGATCGCTGATGGCATGCGATGCTTGCATTGAGGCGATGACGCCGAGCTGCGCAAAGCGCGGGAGGTCTTGCGGCGAGAGCACCTGTGCGTGCTCGATGCGCCAGCGCGCGGCACGCAACGCCGGCAGATTGTCGGCGAACGTTTCCTGATAAAGATCAAGTGCTGTTCGGTTGCCGCGGTCGCCGATTGCGTGCGTCGCCACCTGCGCACCCGCCGCACGCGCGCGACGCATGTATCCAAGCATGACGTCGGGCTGGGTGACAAAGAGGCCGCTTGAGCTGGGCAAATCGCTGTACGGCGCCAGCAGCGCCGCACCGCGCGAACCCAGTGCCCCATCCATGTAGAGCTTCACGCCGCGCACACGCACCAGGCCGCTCGGATCCTGGTAGGGCCCGCGCTGCAGCACCGGATCGGAATCTTCTGGCGTGAGATAGATATCCGTGCGGATGGGCAGATCGTTCTGCGCGGCGAGTTCGGCAAACAGAGTCGCCTCTTCGCCGCTCGTGCTCATGTTGCAGCCACCGGTCCAGCCGCGTGACGCATAGAGTCGCGTCGCTTGCCGCAACGCTTCGCGGCGCATCTCGTGCGTTGGCGGCGGCAGCCGACTCTCGATCAGCGACTTCGCATTGTCGATCAGCATACGGTCGCGGCGCCCGATGCGTCACGTTCGATGCGGCCGCCTTGCGGATCGGGCGTTGCGTTGGTGACGCCGGCAAGCGCGAGACCAGCGCTGTTGGTTACGCCAGCATGGCCATCAGCACGAACAAGATAGACAGGCCGATCAGAAACGATGCCATCGAGATCGCTGTGGTTAGGAAAGCGCCCTTCCGGCCAATGCGTCTCGATCCATCCGCGCCCGATGATCGGCCCTTGCGGATGTGCGCGCGCGTAATCAGCCAAGCTCTGGCGCAACGCCGCGATCGATGGCGTGCCGACGAGATTGAGCACCATCGCTTGCAGGCCGACGCCGCCGAGATGCACATGCGCGTCGACAAAACCTGGAAACGCCGCCGCGCCGCGCAAATCGATCATACGCGCGCCACGCGCGCCGCTGCGCGCCTCGCTCAGCGAGCCCGCAAACACGATGCGTTCTCCGCGAATGCGCACGGCTTCGACGCGCGGCGTTGCTGCAACGCCGGTGTAGATCGGGCCGCCGCACAAGATCGTATCGCCGCCGTTGCCGCTTGGACTCACGCATCCCGCCAGCAACGCGGCGAGCGATGCTTGCGTCAGTTGCCGGCGGTTGAAGTTCATGTGTCCCCTCCTGCTGACGCAGCCGTAATCTAGCGCGTCTGCGGATCAAGCGCCGATCGGCGCGCCTTGCTTCCGCCCCGGAACAAGGCGACAAGCCGGACGGATGTCGGCTACCGCCCACCACGCACCCGATGACGTATGGGAGCCCAGGCGCATCTCGTCGCTGAAGGCGGCGCGCCGCCGCTCGCGTCTGATCGGCGGCTTGCGGCGTCTCTTCGTCGCCGGTGCCGGCGCATCGCTGGCGTCAGTCTTTGTGTTCATGGCGCTCTACGCCGTCGAGGGCGGCTTCCAGGCCGGCCAGTACGCCGCCAGCGAACCGCTGCGAATGCTCAATCCGCGTTTCATTGGCCGCAGCGAAAGTGGCGGGCCCTACCAGCTCTCAGCCGAGGTCGCCGAGCGCCCGGCGGGCGACAACATGCCCATCCTGCTCAATTCCCCGGTCTACCGGACCGAGGCCGGCACCATCATGCTGGCCCCGCGGGGGGTGTATTACGAGCAAGCCAAACGGGTGGTTTTCCAGGGAGAAGTCCTCTTCTCCGACCGGGGCGGCAACCGCTTTTCCACCCCCAATATGCTGGTCGACCTCGAACACGGCACCCTCTCCGGCCAGGGCGGCGTCACCGGCGCCGGGCCACTTGGCGTGCTCCAGGCCGATAGTTATGAATTGAGGCAGAGCGACCGTGCGCTGGTTCTTCACGGGGGGGTCCGGGGACAGATCCCAGATCGCCGGCAACAGAATGGGGAGCCGCACCAATGAAGACCGTGGCCTTTGCGTTCGCCGCCGCGGCCTTTATGGCCGTCGCCGCGCCCGCTCATGCGCAGATCAGCGAGAACGGCGGCCCAGTCTCCTATTCGGCTGACAATCTCCAATATTTCGACGGCGACCGCCGTCTCGTGCTCACCGGCAATGTCGACATCGTCCAGAACGATGCGCGCCTGCGCGCCAATCAAATCACGCTCTACTTCACGCGCTCGACAGCGCCTGCGGGCGGCGGCAACCAAGCCGCCAATGGCGGCCTGGGCTCAGGCGACATCCAGCGCATGATCGCTGAGGGCGATGTCTACTATGTACGTCCGCAGCAATCGGCGCGCGGCGATCGAGCCGTCTACGAAACAGCCAGCGACAGCGTCACCTTTACGGGCAACGTCGTGGTGGCCTCCGAAGAGAACGTGATCAGAGGCGAGACGCTGGTGCTGCAGATCGGCACCCGGCAAACGACCATCCGCCCACAGAATGGCCAGCGGGTGCGCGGGGTGTTCGTGCCCAGGCATGGCCCACCCCAAGGGACGCCGGCAGCGCCGCAAGGCAATTCTGGCGCCAATTAGAACTTGCTTCACGAATTCTTAGCCGCGGCAGTGAGATATGAGCCCTGAGGGCGCTGCAAGCCGTTCGTCCCAATCCCAGGCCGCTCAAAACGGGCTGGGTGCGGTCAGAATAGCCAAAAGCTATCGCGGCCGCCGCGTGGTGAAGGATGTCTCACTCTTCCTGAACCGCGGCGAGGTCGTCGGTCTGTTGGGCCCCAACGGAGCAGGCAAAACCACCTGCTTCTACATGATCACGGGGCTCATTCGCGTGGACCAAGGGCAAATCTTGTTGGACGGCCAGGACGTCACAACGCTGCCCATGTATCAGCGCGCACGGCTCGGCGTCGGTTATCTGCCGCAAGAGCCGTCGATCTTCCGTGGTCTGACCGTTGAGCAGAACGTGATGGCGATTGTCGAACTCTCCGAGCGCAATCGCTCGAAGCGTCGCGAGATCGTCGACGGGCTCTTGGCTGAACTGCACGTGGATCATCTCAAGGATGCGCCCGCCGCCGCCCTCTCCGGTGGTGAGCGTCGTCGCGTCGAGATTGCGCGCGCTTTGGCGACAAGGCCCTCGTTCATGCTGCTCGACGAGCCTTTCGCCGGTATCGATCCGCTCGCCATCAACGACATCCGCGACCTCATTCTCTTTTTGAAGAGCAAGGGCCTCGGCATCCTGATCACCGACCACAATGTGCGCGAAACGCTGCAGATCGTGGATCGGGCTTCGATCATGTTTGACGGCGAAGTGCTGTTCGAGGGGACGCCAGACGCGATCCGCTCCGACAAGACCGTCCGCGAAAGGTATCTGGGCGACACGTTCAACTAGCCGGGGTCCGCGATGGCGATGATCCCCCGCTTAGAGCTGCGCCAGGGCCAGGCCCTGGTGATGACGCCGCAACTCCAGCAAGCGATCAAGCTGCTGCAGCTCTCCAACGTCGAGCTCACTGAATTCGTGGAGGCCGAACTCGAGCGCAATCCGCTGCTTGAGCGCGAGGAGACGCAAACCGAAGCGCCGAAGACGAGCGATGGCGGCGATGCGCAGACGCTCGACTTCGATAGCGGCGTCGCGCCGGCCGAAGCTGCCCTTGATGTCAGCGTCGCGGACATGGCCCCGGACCTGAGCCAAGGCGATTTGGCCGAAGCGGGAGCAGCGCCCCTCACCGATTGGTCGAAGGCATCGTCGGGAAAGAGCTTCGACGATCTGCCTGGCTTGGAAGAAACGCTCGCGCAGGACATCACGCTCGCCGAGCACCTCGATGCGCAGCTCACCGAAGCCGGGCTCTCTCCAGTCGAGCGCATGATCGGCGGCGTGCTGATCGATCTGGTCGACGATTGGGGCTACATGCGCGGCGACATCCGCGAGATCGCGGCGCGCATTGGCGCAAGCGAAGCGCAAGTCGCGCATGTGCTCACCGTCATGCAGGGCTTCGAGCCCACCGGCGTGATGGCGCGCGACATTCCGGAATGCCTGACGCTGCAGCTGAAAGAGCGCGGCCGTTTCGATCCGGCCATGGAGAAGCTGCTCGGCCACCTCGACATGCTGGCGAAGGGTCACGTGGATCGCCTGCAAACGATCTGCGGCGTCGACCGTGAGGACCTGGCGGAAATGATCGCCGAGGTTCGCGCGCTGACGCCAAAGCCCGGCGCCGGTTTCGGCGGCGGCGCCGCGCAGACCGTGGCGCCGGACGTTTACGTCAAGGCCGCGCCGGATGGCACGTGGCTGGTTGAACTTAACACCGACACCATGCCGCGCGTGCTGATGAACCAGCGCTATTACGCGACAGTATCGAAGACGGCCAAGCGCGAAGAGGACAAGCAATTCCTGCAGGAATGCGCCGCCAACGCCTCATGGCTGGTGAAAAGCCTCGACCAACGCGCGCGGACGATCCTCAAAGTGGCGCGCGAAATCGTGCGCCAGCAGGACGGCTTCTTCGTCCATGGCGTCGCGCAATTGCGGCCGCTTAATCTCAAAACTGTCGCTGCGGCGATTGAGATGCATGAATCGACCGTGAGCCGCGTCACCTCGAACAAGTACCTCTCCTGCGCGCGCGGCGTGTTCGAGCTGAAATATTTCTTCACCGCCTCGATCAACGCCGCCGACGGCGGCGAAGCGCACTCGGCCGAAGCCGTGCGTCACCAGATTAAGGGCCTCATCGATCACGAAACACAGGAAGAGATACTCAGCGACGATCGCATCGTCGAAATCCTGATGGAACGCGGCATCGACATCGCCCGCCGCACCGTCGCGAAATATCGCGAAAGCCTACGCATCCCGAGTTCCGTCGAACGCAAGCGCAAACTGGCGAACGGGCTTTAGCTTAACGCCGGATACGCTCCGGAAACCATGAGTGGCAACCGGGTTCTACGTGAGCGTACAACCATCGAAGCGCGTCTTCCGCTGCAGTGCCCGGCCACTCTCGCAGCGCGACAATCGCAGCAATAACTCGGTTTCCTCCGCGTTCCGCAGCCCTCCGCGTCATCTGCTGAATCGCCGGCTCGTAGCGCCGAAGGCCCACAAGTCGAAACATATGCTCGGCGACCCACATATTGTCGCTGTCCAACAGTGGTAGAAACGCCCCCATGTCGCTGGGATGCGACAGCTGCATTGCTGCAAAGGCTGACGCAGCATGCTCTTCGGGAAGGGCCAAGTGCTCATTCAACAACTGAAGAGACAAAGCTCTGTCTTGATCCGTTGCAGACGAGGCGTTCGCCACCGGATAGTCATTGGGCGCATCGATGCAATCGAGACCATCAAGAAGACTATGATCAATCATAGCTTCTATCATTCGAGCTAAAGAGCGAAACGTGGGCTCCGCGCTCATTTCCCATGATTAAGGACGAAGCCGCGCGGCGCGTAGGGTGGTTTTAGGTGAAGGCCCCAGTAATTGGAGCCCAAATCGCTAAACAGCAGAATCATGTCACGGCCGTCACCGTACCGCGACACGTCTGCGTCGCGGAAATCATCGACGCCCATTTTGCGAAACCGCGCAACCGTATCGGCAACCTCCATAACGGGCATTAGGTGTACGGGGCCATGTGGCAGTGAGACGCCGCCGACTTCTTGATAGAGCATTCTCACTTCAATAGGTAAGTCGGGGATGAGCTCGACCAGCCGGTCAAGAGTGTTCATGTCAGGCGGTTGCAATCGATCGGGAAAGGCTGCCTTCAAGCGCGAGATCGCCACCGAAAGGTCGTCTCTCCCCATCGTCATTTCCCTTTGAAAATGCGGCTTACCCAAGCGATCTCCAAGCGCTTGTCGCCCGGCACCGCCACGCTTTTCGTTTTTCCGATCACGCACCACACTAGCTGAGCGACCTAAGTTCGTCATCCCGGACGCGCGGAGCGCGCTCCGGGACCCAGGAGCAACCGCGCAGCTCTACGATCCTCTGGGTTCCGGGTCTCCGCCGCATCAAGTGCGCGTCGCCCGGAATGACGTCATGGAGAGTTCGCTGAACCTTATCCCACTTCACATCCCCGCGACCTCGCGCAGCAGTGAATTGCTGCACGCATCACAAGCGCAGCAAGCTCCCCACTCCACCAACCAGGAGGGAGCTTGAAAACATCATGACTCATAAACTCAAATTGCTCGCGGGCGCGCTCGCGATCGCGGCTTTGGGCGCAAGCGCCGGTTTGGCGCAAACGCCGGACACGCGCATCGTCGTGGTCGGCGCCATCAACAACCCGGCGCACGTCCAGCCGGTGACCGACGGCCGCGACAATGCCGTTCCGGAAATGCCGGTGGTCTACGAAAGCCAAGCGCAGAACGCGCAAGCGCAACCAGCACCCGCGCAAACGCGCGACGCCAACCGGGCGCCGCAACCAGCCTCAACCAGCGGCGCGAACCTCGGCCAAACTGTCAAATCGCAATAAGCTCGCGAGCTGACTGGCGGCGGCGATAGAGCGGGCATCGCCGTTGCCGATGGTCAGCACGATGTGGGTGCTGTCGAAAGTCTCCAGCGCCAGATCAAAGCTCCGCCACCGCCCATCGACATAAGCCAGCGTCCACGAATGCGGCATGAAGGCGTTGCTGACGCCGAAATAGGCTTGCCGCGTGTAGGCAAGCCCGCTCGCCACGCGCGTGGGAATGCCGGCGGCGCGCCCGAGCGTAGCCAACAACACCGCCGCTTCCGTGCAATCGCCGGCGCGGCGCTGGATGGTGTCGAGCGCGGAATAATGACCCGCATAGTCCGGCCGCGTGATGTATGGCTTCGCCCGCAGCAACAGCAGCCGCATCTTCTGCGTATCGGATATCGCCATCGCAGCGACAGGCGCAGCAATCGCGCGCACGCGTGGATCGTCGCTCTGCATCCACAGCGTCGGCCGCAACGCATCGGCAAGCGTCTCGCGATCCGTTCCCAATCCCGGTCCGCATTCAGCGCAGATATCGACGATTGCGTCGCTGCCCTGCCGCGTCACGCGCTGTTCGCCGGTTTGCGGCAACGCGAACGCCATCCCCTCCCGGAACGAAAAGCTGCTTTCCAGCACATTGGGATCCTAAGCTTAGAATTCCACGTGGACAAGTTGTCGC
>JADMIO011575609.1_pt1 | contig 44642 bp, 51 predicted proteins | sample 8958161 | NCBI WGS metagenome assembly JADMIO01 (sample SAMN16585339, study PRJNA669376) | soil metagenome | isolation source: Crop rotation soil | place: USA: Cullars Rotation, Alabama | collected 2011
CGACTTCAAGTCACGTGAATTCCAAGCTTCGGATCCCACTGTGCTGGAAAGTGACTTCAAGCGGGAAGAGGGCCAGGGCGTCACCGAGTACGGCATCGTGCTGGCGTTCGTGGCTGTCGCGCTCGCCGCAGTCCTGATCGTCCTGAAGGGCAAGGTCTCGGACTTCATCGTGAAGGTCGGGAACGACCTCGCCGCTCTGCCGGCGAACATCTAGGCAGCCCCAAAGTTACGAAAGGAGCGCGCGGAGTGGGAGAGGGTACGTCTGAGCTCGCTGCCCTGCGCGTTGAATCGGGCAGGGTCTCCTCGAAAACGGGAGACCCTGCTCGTCGTTTGAGCAACCTCCGCAGTGAGAGCGGCTTCGAAGTTCTCGAGTTTGCGATGGTGCTGCCGATCCTCGCCCTCGTTGCGCTGCTCTTGATCAGCTTCGTGCGAACGCTCTACTACTACATCAACCTCACCAACGTGGCTAACGATGGCGCACGGATCGCTGCCGTCAGTTCGCTAACGATGCCGAACGGTTCGCCTCAACTTGGCTCGTACCTGTGTAGCCAGTTCGCGGCATTGCGGAACGGGCAATCGGCGATCGGGCACGGAACAGTCACGGTTACGTATGGAACTGCGAGCAAAGCTGTCGGTGACCCGGTGACGGTCAGAATCGCAACGACCTATCACATCTTCAAGTTCGAGAAGTTCCTCCGGCTCCCGTCACTAACACTCAACCTTGCAGGAGCTTCAACCATGCGGCTCGAGAATCCACCCGCGGCCACTGGCGCGAATTACGCCGCCTCTACTGACTGTTGATGACGTTCGCTAAGCGCATCCAATCTGAAGATGGGGCGATGGTTGTGGTCGCTGCGGTCCTCATGGTCGCGGTAATCGGCCTGGGCGCCGTCGTTGTACAGATCGGCTCGTGGTATCAGAACAGGCGTCACGTACAAATGCGCGCAGATGCTGCGGCGTTGGCCGGTTCACAACTTTTCAATGAGTGCTTCGTCCCTGCGTCTGCCGGTCTCAACCCACTGGCAGATATGGAAGAGTGGGCGAAGCGCTACGGAGGTTTCGTCAGCTCGGTTGGAACACCGGAGAATACGAGGTTCGGTGTCGGTACGTCCGACTCGTCCGACTATCTGTTTCAGAGCCGAACTTATCCTGGCGGCGGCGGGCCTGGCGCCGACGATACGTACACCGCCGACGCGAACCCGTGCTCTCCAGCGAACATCGCAGCGCCTCACGGCGGCTTTGACGTCAAGCTGCGGCAGAGGTCGGTCCGTCGCCTGTTCCGAATCTCGCCATCATCGACGGTATATGGGCACGCTCGTGTGCAACTGAAGGAAGTGCAGTCGGTCGTTCCAACGTTCCCGCTTGCCGTACCCGAGCTCGTTCCAGGCGCGGTCGCGGTCACCTTCGTCAACGAAGACACCGGCGCCGAGCTAACAGGATGCACGGGTGCCGTCTTCACGGGCACGACGTGTACCTACCGGCTCACGAACAGCGCCGCGCCCGGGTCGGATCCCTACAACCTCGGTCCTTGGACGATCGCCGGCGCCGGCGTGAACCTTCCGACCTTGAGCGGGACGACTCCTGTTGTCACGCACATCGGGATGCGGATCGGGATCGGGGACCCGGCAGCTATTCAGAGCTGCAGCGGCACCGCCGGCAACGGGAAGACATGGGAGTGCTTCAACAACTCGATCACGGGCCAGGGGGTCGTCGCGATCGACGACATCAACTCGTCGGCTGCAATTGCGGTGCCGAGGCTCCAGGCGCTCTGGCCCGCTACGTGCTCGGGGTCGCCGTTCGACGGAGACGACACGCTCAACCCGTGCTGGGCGACGGTGATGGCCAAGGTCAACTCGACCGGTCTCACCAACTTCCGAATGCGCGCCAAGATCACGCAGAACGGGGGCGCGACCGTGACGTCGCCGCTCATGACCCTTGCCGCCGGAGTCTGGTCGGCGCCGATCACCTGGGCGACCGTGAATGTCAACCCGACCACCGGGAGCAGCGACTACAAGGTGAGCCTCTGCTGGGGGAGCGGCGGCGGGAACACCACCAATAACTGTCCCGCTTCATGGACACACCGTGTCGTGGGCGCCACTGATACCGACGACGGGCCTCTCGACGCGGTGACGTTGACGAACGCGGCCGCACCCGATTCGCCGTATAGCTACAACACGGGCGGCATCAAGTCGCTCGGCATCTCGGTTCTCCTGAAGGCGCCGTTCAACAAGCTGACCATCCTGCGCCAGTCCCACGACGGCAGCGCAACCTCGTTCATCCTCTGCCGCTGGAAGGGCGCGCCTCCGTCGATCGAGAACGGACTCCCGGGGGTCACGGACGCGATGGAGCAGGGCTGCCAGGTCCCGTATCAGGTGAACTCGACGCTGTCGTGCTCGCCGGATCCTCTGCCCGCTCCGGAGAACGGGCTCGTTCCCGACTGCACTCAGAACAAGCCGTCGAGCTCAATGGGGAACCAGATCACGAAGTCGCTCGACATTCGATTTGGCTGTCAAAAGAACAAGCCGCCGGTTCACCCGAACCTCTGGCCGAACTACTCCACGCCGGGTGACACCCGCGCTGTGACACTCGTCACGACGACGTACGACGCATTCGCCCACAACGGCAGCCAGCCGTATCCAGTAGCCGGGTTCGGCGCCTTCTATATCGCAGGCGTGTCCGGGAATGCGTGTGGCGATGCATGGCCGGCAGTTCTCGGGCCAGAGCCCGGAAAGAACACCGGCACGATCTGGGGCTACTTCATCAAGTACACGAATCTCGACGGCACCCCGAGTGGGCGTGCCTGCCAAGTCAACTCGCTCAACAACTGCGTGGCGGTTCTGACCCGCTAGCGGTGGTCTACAGGAGGTCGTAACGGTGGCATATGCACAAAGATTGATCGCGACGCGTCGGGGGGCCGTCCTCCTTTCGGCACTTGCCGCGCTGCTGGCTGGGATCCTGATCGTCGCCTACGTTCACAAGTACCGGAGCTCGGTGAACTCCGAAGGAGCACCGGTGACGGTTCTGATCGCGAAGAAGGCGATTCCCAAGGGCACGGCCGGGACGGTCATCGCGACGACCGGGCTCTACTCGGCGACGACGATTCGCCAGAGCCAGCTGCTCAACGGCGCGTTCAGCGACGCCTCGAGCCTGCGGGACAAGGTGGTCACCCGTGACATCTATCAGGGGTCGCAGCTCACGGCATCTGACTTCGCTCCCGCGACGAGCGACCTCGCCGCTTCGCTGACGAAGCACCAGCGGATCGTCACGATCCCGTTCGACTCGGTGCACGGCACGCTCGCGAACCTGCAGGCCGGCGATCACGTGGACGTCTACGCGATCTTCAACCTGATCACGGTCAACGCGAATGGCACTCCGGCGAACGGTGGGGCTTCGCACACGGCCCTGCGCATGATCATGAGCAACATCAACGTCGCTTCGATCAGCAAGGGCGGCGACATCAACTTCAAGGTCACGGACACGCAGGCGACCAAGCTTGCTTTCGCATCCGACAACGGGAAGCTGTGGCTTGCCCTGCGGCCGGCCGCGAACGCGAAGACGGCACCGCCTGCGCTGGTGACAGCAGAGACGTTGATGCTCGGCGTGAAGCCTCAGGTCATCTACAACTCGCTCGGCGGGCATTGATGAGCCTCGGCGCGCAGACCTTCCTCGTCGTCAGCGACGACAGCACGGCCGAGAGCACGATTCGGGCGGCCCTTCCCACCACGACGTCGATTCGCTTCGTGTCGCTTCGCGACGCGCTCGACTCGGCAGCCGAGATGGTGGCGGAGACCTCGCCGAGCGTCGTGCTCGTCAGCTGCTCGTCGAATGCCGAGTGGGGTCTGCGCGTCATCGGCGACATGGCGAATGTCGAACCGAAGCGGCCCATCATCGCGCTGTACAGCGGCAATCCGAACGGGTTCATGGAGCCGGCATTTCGCGCCGGTGCGGACGACCTGCTCGTCCTTCCGCTCCCGCCCGACCAACTCGCGTTCGAGCTCCAGAAGATCGTGGCCCGGCGCCGTGGGGCCGAGACGGAGCGCGGACGTGGCGAGCTGATCACCGTGCTCGGGCCGAAGGGTGGAACCGGCAAGACGGTCACTGCCACCAATCTCGCCGTCGCGCTCGCCGACCTCGGTGCAAAGCCGCTCGTCATCGATCTCGACCTCCAATTCGGTGACGTCGGCCTTGCCTTGGGATTGAAGCCGGAACGGACGATCTTCGACCTCGTTCAGGCCGGCGGCAGCTTGGACTCGGAGAAGATCGACGGATTCGCCGTGAAGCACTTCTCGGGCGCTGCCGCGCTGCTCGCTCCGACTCGGCCAGATCAGGCGGCCGTGGTGAGTACGGGTTTCCTGCGCGATCTGTTCACGGTCGCGCGGCGGAGCTACGACTTCGTGATCGTCGACACCGCACCGGCCTTCTCGCCGGAGGTCATCGCCGCCATCGACGCGTCGTCTCACCTCTGCGTGGTCGGGATGCTCGATGCGCTTTCGCTCAAGGACACGAAGATCGGGCTCGAGACGCTGAAGCAGATGGGCTACTCGACCGACGACGTATCACTGGTGCTCAATCGCGCCGACTCGAGCGTCGGGATCTCGATGTCCGATGTCTACAGCCTGCTCAAGAAGGACCCGGACATCCTCGTCCCGAGCGATCGTTCGATCCCGCGGGCGCTCACCATCGGCGAGACGATCTACGAAGCGGATCCGAAGTCGGGGGCGGGACGCGCCTACGAATCACTCGCCCAGCACTATCTGAAACTGGCACGTGCCGACGGGCCCGCCGCAGGGTTCGACACCGCCGAATCCGAAGGCGCCGCTCCGGTTGAGCGTCGTCGCCGACTCCTGCGGAGGGGGAACTGACATGGAGCTCCACGAACGCCTTTCTGCCATCAACAGCACGACCACGACCTCGACGCCCGTCGGGACGCGCGATCCGTTCGCCGAGATCAAGAACAAGATCCACCTTGCTCTCGTCAGCGACCTCGGGCCGCAGTTGCTCGATATCGCAGACTCCGGTGAAGCGCGTGGGCGCGCCATGGCGGAGATCCGCGAGCAGCTGCAGCAGGAACCGCAGCTGTCACGCAGCGACCGCGAGCGGCTTGCGCGCGAGATCAGCGACGATGTCTTCGGATACGGGCCGCTCGAGCAGCTGATCGGCGACCAGACGATCTCCGAGATCATGGTCAACGGCCATCGGCAGATCTGGATCGAGCGCGACGGCCTGCTCGCTCAGACGGAGCTTCAGTTCTCCGACGACGCTCAGCTGCGGCGCATCATCAACAAGATGGTCGGCCAGGTCGGCCGGCGCATCGACGAGTCGTCGCCGATGGTGGACGCGCGTCTCCCGGACGGCTCACGTGTGAACGCCATCATCTCACCGCTCTCGCTCTCGGGGCCGCTGCTCACGATTCGCCGCTTTGCGGCTGACCGGTTCGACCTGCGTGAGCTGGTCAAGATCGGGACGCTCTCTCAGCAGTCGGCTGACTTCCTGTGCGCGTGCATCGAGGCCGAGCTCAACATCTTGGTCTCGGGCGGTACCGGCACCGGTAAGACGACGATGCTGAACGCGCTGTCGGCTGCAGTGCCGGAACGCGATCGGATCGTCACGATCGAGGATGCCGCGGAGCTCCAGCTGAAGCAGCAGCACACACTTCGGCTCGAGGCTCGCCCGAAGAACATCGAAGGCGAGGGCGAGGTCACGATCCGCGACCTCGTTCGCAACGCCCTGCGCATGCGGCCCGACCGCATCATCGTCGGAGAGGTCCGCGGTGCGGAGGCGCTCGACATGCTCCAGGCGCTGAACACCGGCCACGAAGGCTCGCTGTCCACGATCCATGCCAACTCGCCGCGAGATGCTATGAGCCGTCTCGAGACGATGGTGTTGATGGCGGGCTACGACCTGCCGTTGCGCGCGATCCGGCACAACATCTCGTCGGCCCTCGACCTGATCGTGCAGATCGAACGGCTTGACGACGGCACGCGGCACGTCACCGCCATCAGCGAGGTTCAGCGCATGGAGGGCGACGTCATCACGCTCCAGTCGTTGTTCGAATTCAAGATCGACCGCTTTACCGAGGACGGCAAGGTCATCGGCGATCTCGTTCCGACCGGTCTCCGGCCCGCCTTCTTGCCGAAGTTCAAGCGGCACGGCATCGATCTTCCCGACGAGCTGTTCGGCAGCGCGTCGCACGCGATGTTCGGCATCAACGGCGAGCAAGCTGCGCCGGCCACGTGGGTGCGGGCGGAAGGCGCGTAATGAGACTCCGCGTCGCGATTCTCCTTCTCGTACTCGGCGCCGTTGCCGTCCCGGCGGCGTTCGCCGCCGGCTCCGCCAAGCCGAAGGTGGCTCCTCTTCAGGTCACCTCGGTCGGCCGTCTGCCCTTCCCGGAGCGGGGCTACGTGATCGACCTGCCCCGTGGGGCGGCGATCAGCCCGAACCGCGTGCACATCAGCGAGAACGGGATCGAGATCGGACGCGGAGAGTTCACGTTCGCTGCGTTGTCTTCCAGCAACGTCAGCTCGGCCACGATCCTCGCGATCGACGCAAGCGACAGCATGACCGGCGCGCCTGAGCGTGGGGCAATCGCGGCGGCGAAGACCTTCGTGGCGCAGCGTCGCGGCAATCAGGAGATCGGGTTGGTCGCCTTCAACGGCAGCGTGAACGTCGTTCAGGCACCGACGATCGACCCCGGGCAGCTCAAGAGGGCGCTGGCCTCCTCGCCGCCGCTCGGGTACGGAACCCATCTCTTCGATGCGGTTCGTCGCTCGCTGAGGACGCTCGCCACGGCCAAGATCGCCGCAGGTTCGATCGTGCTTCTTTCCGACGGCGCAGACCTCGGAAGCACGTACACGCTGAATCAGGTCGTCACTGCCGCGCAGGCACAGCATGTTCGTGTGTTCACGGTCGGGCTACGCTCGGGCGCGTTCGACGGTACGACGCTGAAGACGCTCGCGACGCAGACCGGAGGGAGCTACGCGGAGGCCGCGTCGGCAAAGAGTCTCGCCGGGATCTATTCCCAGCTCGGGAGCCAGCTCTCCCGCGAGTACCTCCTGACCTACCGGTCGCTTGCTGCTCCGAGCAGCACCGTCGACGTTCAGGTCGCTCTCGACGGAGTCGGCACCACGACGACTCAGTACAAGGCGCCGACGCCCTCCGAGCTTCCGCCGTACCACCGGCCGTTCTTCCGAAAGCTGATTCTTTCCGGCTGGTCGCTTCTTCTGCTCGCCCTCTTGGTCGGCGGCCTGATCGCGGTAGCTGTTCGCTACTCCCTGGACGCGGCGCGCTCGAGGTTCGTGGAGCGGATTCGCCTGTTCTCTGGCGACACGAGTGAAGCCGAGGCAGAAACAAAGTCACGTCAAGAAGAAGACTGGCGCCGACACGCGATGCGTGCTCGGGCGTCGGGCTCGGCTGCCGCGCGCGGGTGGATCGGCCGACTCGACGAACAGATCGACATCGGCAGGATCAATGTGTCGTCGATGACGATCATCGTCGTTACCGCCGTTGCCACCCTGTTCGCAGTCGTCTTGCTAGGGACGATTTCGATCTTCTTTGCTGTCCTCGGTCTAGGCACTCCGCTGCTGACTCGCGCGTGGGTTCGCTGGAAGGTCAAGAAGGTGCGCGAGGAGTTCTCCGACCAGTTGCCGCCAAACCTTCAGGTGCTCACGTCGGGCCTACGCGCGGGCTTCACCATGCTCGGTGCGTTCGTCGCGATGGTCGAGAACGCGAGCGAGCCTTCTAAAAGCGAGTTCGGTCGTGCGATCACGGATGAGCGACTGGGAGTTCCTCTAGAGGAAGCCATTCGCAAAGTCTCGGCCCGAATGGCAAGTCGCGACCTGGAACAGGTCGCGATGCTTGCGGAACTCTTGCGTACGACCGGCGGAAACGCTGCGGAAGTCCTCGACGTGATCGTGCTCACGGTTCGTGAACGTCACGACATCCGCCGTCTCGTTCGAACGCTAACAACGCAGGGTCGAATGGCGAGGTGGATCCTCACCGCCCTGCCGATCGCGACAGGACTGGCCTTTTGGGCGATCCAGCCAGACATCGTCGGCCCGATGTGGCGGAGTACTGCTGGTCAGTTCCTCTTGGTAATCGCGGCGATCATGGTCGCAGCTGGATCGTTCACCATCCAGAAAATCATCGAGATCGAGATTTAGGCGGATCATGATTCTTCTACTTCTTCTCGCAGTTGCACTCATCGGAATCGCATTGACGCTCGCTCTACGCGCAGCGCTCGGTGGCGTGGGCCGAAAACAGGAGGTTCTTGCGCAGGTCGCCTCCTATGGCTTCGGAACCATGGGCACTGTTCGGCGTGAGCCCAATGCGCTACAGACGCGCGAAATCGCGAGCGAAATCGGTGCGCGTCTTGTCGATCGTCTCCGTACTGACCAGGTTCGTGAGCTTCGTCAATTGCTCAATTCCGCGGGCTACTACCAGACGACCGTCACGCAGTACATGGGCTACCGGGCGCTTGCTGCCGTGGGCCTCCCGCTCGTCGTACTTTTCCTCTTCATCCTGGGTGGTGGCGTCGGCGTCGTGGGGATTCTGTTCGTCCTGATCGCCGCTGGGATCGGAATCCTTCTACCGAAGTCTGTGGTGGAGCGGACGGCGCGACAGCGGACTGAAAGGATCGACTACGAGGTGCCCGAGCTTGTCGATCTGCTCGTGACGACGATCGAGGCCGGTGTCGGCTTCGGGAGCGCGCTTCAGATCTGCAGCCGCCGTGTCCGAGAGCCTCTGGGCTCTGAGTTGCGCCTCACACTCGGAGAGCAGTCGATGGGGCTGACGATGAACGACGCGCTCAAGAACATGCTCGAGCGCACGAACCGCAGCGTCTCGATGCGGGCGTTCGTGCAGGCAATCGTCCAAGGCGAATCGATGGGCGTATCGATCGGGAAGACCTTGCGCGACCTTGCCGTCGACATGCGCAAGCGTCGCCGCCAGCAGGCGGAGGAGCGGGCCCAGAAGGCGCCGATCAAGCTGCTCTTCCCGCTGACGTTCCTGATCCTGCCGGCGATGATGATCGTCATCCTCGGGCCGGCCGTCCGCGCCGTCTCCCACGGGCTCGGCGGCGGCTAACAGCCGACGTTCATGACCCCTAAAGCGAAGGGGCATGCGTGCCGATGGACGGTAGGTGCCGTCCGGTGCGCTGCCCTTGACGCTCGTTGCCGCGGTCGCCGCGATTGCCTACTGGGTGGTCGTACGGTTCCCGGCGCTGCAGCCGCGAACCGCTTTCGGGGTGACTGGGTGGCTCACCACGGCCGTGGGGCTGACGCTCGCAGCCCGGCCGAGCTTCGCGCTGATCGGCCCGCTCGCCGGCCCGGTGGCGGCGCTGGTGATCGTCGAGCTCGCGAGCGGCGTGTGCATGATGCTCGCCGTCGCCTGGACGACTCTCTGGGTCATTCGCGCAGCTGCGCACTGACACCGGAGGCCTGCAGATGAGAATGCGGGGCGGGCCGCGCGAGACCGGCGCGATGTTGGCGCACGAGTCGCTTCCGATCATCGTGTACGCGGCGTTCGTCGCGCTCTTGGCGGTGCTCGTCCCCGAGCAGCTGAGCTCCGATGGCTGGCTCTCGCTCGTCGGCGGGCGCCTCGTCGCGCATCACGGCGTGCCGCGGCACGACACGCTTGCGGCACTCACGAGCGGTCGCGAATGGATCGATCAGCAATGGCTCGGACAGCTCGCGAGCTACGGCGTGGAGTCTGTCGGGGGTGTGCGGTTGGTCCTCGCTGCGAATGTCGTGCTCGTGGCCGGCGCCTTCGTCGCGGCGGGCGTGTATGCGCGTCGACGAGGCGGTCGGCCCGCGACGGTTGCGCTCGTCCTGCTCGCTGCAGCTCTGCCGTTTCTCGTCACTGCGATGAACGTGCGCACCCAGAGCTTCGTGTATCTGCCCTTCGTGGGTCTGGTCGCAGTGCTCGCGCGCGATCGCCCGGTAAGGGCGCGATCGGCGATAGCCCTCCTCGTCGTGCTCGTCCTGTGGGCGAACGTGCACGGCTCGGCGCTGCTCGCTGCGGGGTCGATCGCTCTTCGAGGAGCGATTGATCTACATCGACGGCAGGGTGGGAAGACCGCTTGGGCGCTGTTGCTCGCGCCGTGGGGCTGCTTGTTCGTCTCGCCGTACCACGTTCACCTCGTCTCCTACTACCACCGGACTGCTCTCAATCCGTCCTTCGCGAAGTACCTGAGTCAGTGGGCGCCGACGACGTTCTCGCCGATCTCGGCGCCGCTGCTTCTCCTCGTCTTCGCAACCGTCTGGATGATCGCTCGCTCGGCCGCTTCGTACTCGGTCTACGAGCGTGTGCTCCTCGGCATCGCAGCCGCTCTGGCGCTTCTCGCCGTCCGAAACTGGACGTTCGCCGCACTGATCCTGGTCATGTTCGCGCCGCAGGGGTTCGATCACGCATTCCGCAAGAAGGCGCCCCGGCCGGCGCCGGCAGTCGGAGCGCTGGTCGCCGTGATCGCCGTCGTGGGTGCGACCGCGAGCATCGTGAGCGCGCTCGGCGCTTCGAACGCGAAGCTGACCCGCAATTACCCGTCGGGTGCGGCTTCCGCCGCGGCGGCGGCAGCGTCCGGGCCCGGGCGGCAGGTCTACGCCGGGATCCAGTACGGGGACTGGCTGCTCTGGACACACCCGGAGCTCGCCGGGAAGATCGTCTTCGATGTCCGCTACGAGCTCTTGCACACATCCGAGGTGAAGCGGCTCGTGCTCTTCGACGCAGGGAGCCAGACCGACGAGCCGCTCGGCCGGCCTGTCGCCTTCGTGCTCGACCCGGACGTCGAGACAGACGCTGTGAAAGGGCTGCGGCCCGACGTCCGCACCGTCTACAAGACTGATCACGCTGTGGTCGCGGTGGCTCGAAATGCCCGGTAGAGACGGCGGCTTGCGCCTGCCGAGCCGCCGCACGCGGTTCATCTTCTACGGCGTCGGGATCTCACTTCTTCTGATCTTCAACATCTGGGCGGCCAACAACGCCCTCAAGCATCACCGTGCGCGCGTGCCGTACAGCCCCTTCTTCGTCCGGCAGATCAAGGCGGGGAACGTCGAGTCGATTACCTCGACGGGCACCGCGATTCAGGGACGCCTGCGGACGTCGGTGAAGGTCGACGGTGAGAGCGCTCGAGACTTCACGACCGAGATTCCGTCCTTTGCAGACACGACCCAGCTCGACCGGCTGCTCGAGAAGAACAACGTTTCGGTCAACGCCGAGCCCCTGCAGCAGCAGGCTCCTCTCTGGGAGCGGTTCGTGGCCGGCGTCGTCCCGACGATACTCCTCCTCCTGCTCCTCTTCTGGCTGTTCCGCAAGATGACAGGCGGCGGCGGCCTCGGCGGACTGGGCCGCTCCAGAGCCACCAGGTACGAGCCTTCCGACACGTCGGTGACGTTCGCCGAGGTCGCAGGCATAGACGAAGCGAAGGCCGAGCTGACGGAGATCGTGGATTTCCTGAAGAACCCCGAGCGCTATCACCGGCTCGGCGGCCGGATACCGCGCGGCGTGCTGCTGAGCGGATCCCCGGGAACGGGGAAGACCCTCCTCGCCCGGGCGGTTGCGGGCGAAGCGGGGGTTCCCTTCTTCTCGCTCTCCGCATCCGAGTTCATCGAGGCAGTCGTAGGCATCGGGGCCTCCCGTGTTCGCGATCTCTTCAAGAAGGCGAAGGAGGCTGCGCCTGCGATCGTCTTCATCGACGAGCTCGACGCGATCGGCCGTGCGCGGAGCAGCACCGGCTTCGGCGCCGGCAGCGAAGAGCGCGAGCAGACGCTCAACCAGATTCTCACGGAGATGGACGGATTCACGCCTGCCACCGACCTGATCGTGATCGGAGCGACCAACCGTCCCGACGTCCTGGACAAGGCTCTTCTCCGTCCCGGCCGTTTCGACCGTCGGATCGCGGTGAGTGCACCCGACCGTGCAGGACGCAAGCTGATCCTCGAGGTGCACGCGCGGGAGGTGCCTCTGGCATCTGACGTCGACCTCGGTGAGATCGCATCGCGTACACCCGGCATGGCGGGCGCGGACCTCGCGAACCTCGTCAACGAGGCCGCGCTGACCGCCGCGCGCCGTGGGGAGGACGAGGTCTCCTTCGACGACTTCATGTCGGCGCTCGAGCGCATCCTGCTCGGTGCCGAGCGGAAGATGATGATGACCGAAGACGACCGTCGCCGCACTGCCTACCACGAGGCCGGCCATGCGCTGGCAGGAATGCTGATTCCGGGCGCAGACCCGGTGCGCAAGGTGACGATCATCCCTCGTGGCGGCGCCCTCGGCGTGACGCTCGCCTCACCCGACACAGACCGCTTCAACTACACCGACCACGAGCTGAATGCGAAGGTTCGCGTGCTGCTCGCCGGACGGGCGGCCGAGCAGATGGTGTTCGGGGAGTTGACGAGCGGCGCCGAGTCGGATCTCGACCAGCTGACGACGATTGCGCGGTACATGGTCGGTCGCTGGGGGATGAGCGAATCGGTGGGAATGATGGCCGTACTCGACAGCGACACCCATGGCAACGCCTCGCCCGAGACGCTTGCGTTGCTGGATGTCGAAGTCCGCAAGATCGCCGACGAGGCGTACGCCGACATTGCGGCGCTGCTTCGGGACGAGCGGGAACGCCTCGATGCACTTGCGGAGGCCCTCCTCGTCCATGAGACACTCGACGCTGAGGATGCCTACGCGGCAGTCGGCCTGGTCAGGCCGGTCTTCGAGGAACTGCGTCCGCCATTGACCGTGCAGGACACGGGATAGTTCGACCGGATGAAGTGAGGAGGGCAGATGGACGACGTACTGCGCACAGCACAGTTCGAGGTACGGAAGGCGGTGATCGGGCACGACACCGCCGTCGAGTCGATGTTGATCGGTGTGCTCGCGCGCGGTCACATGCTGCTCGAGGGTCCCCCCGGGAGCGCGAAGACGCTCCTTGCGCGCGCGATCGCACGTCTGATCGGTGGGCACTTCCGCCGCGTGCAGATGACGGTCGACACGCAACCGTCGGAGATCACCGGCGAGGGGTACGTGAGCGGGGGCCAGGAGGTCTTTCGGAAGGGGCCGATCTTCACGAACGTCTTCCTCGCCGACGAGATCAACCGTGCGGCTGCACACACGCAGGCGGCTCTGCTCGAGGCGATGCAGGAGCGGCACGTGACCTCGGCGGGCAAGACGCACTGGATCGAGTCGCCGTTCACGGTGATCGCGACGCAGAACCCGTACGAGCACCAGGGCGTGTTCCCGCTTCCCGAGTCGCAGCTCGACCGGTTCGTGATCAAGGTGCCGGTCGGCTATCCGTCGCCGCAGCACGAGCTGGAAGTGCTCGAGCTGCCGCACCGCGGCACGACGACCGAGGTGATCGGCGAGGTCAACCCGATCCTCGCGAGCGGCGCACTGCTCCAGGAGCAGGAGCGCGTCGACGCGGTGCCGGTCCCGACCGACATCGCGCGGAAGATCGTCGACATGATCCAGTACACGCGGACGGCCTCCGGGGTGGAGATGGGGGCGAGCTCGCGTGCGGGGGTCCACCTCTACGCAGCAGCGAAGTCACGCGCATATCTGTACGACCACGTCGCGGTCACCGAAGAAGATGTACGTGCGGTTGCGCCGCTCGTGCTGACGCACCGCATCTGGGCCGAGGACTCCGTCGCGCTCGTCCACGACGCCCTCCGCTACGCGTTCGGGCACAGCGAGGTTCTCAGCCAGTAACGCGGCGCAGCACAACGACCTTCTTGTCGGCGGGCACTCGCTGCCACTCGCCGGCGCGCGCGAGCGTGTCTCGAAGCTCGGTCTCCTCGGGACGCAGCACGACCACGTCGAACGGCCGGAGGATCCGCCCGGCGTCGTAGCGGCCGATCGACACCGCCGCGGCATCGGCGAGGCGCCCGTGCGGGAGAACCTCGAAGCGCGCGTCGTACGCGACGCGGCCGCGCAGTGAGGGTTCCTTCAGAAGCAGCCAGTCGCTGAACGCGCCGTTTGCGAAGACGGCGGCCTCCGAGCCCGCTGCGTCCGCGACGACGCGAGCGGCGGACACCGGGTACTCGCGGTTGATCCACGACGCGGGCCGGGTCGCGACGACGACCAGGGCGACGATCGCGAGGGCCTTCAACGCGACGAGCCCGCCCCGCACGGAGGGCAGAGACCATTCCGTGAGGGCTCCCGGCAGCACGACGAGCACGAAGAGGGTGAACCACGTCACTCCGCGTGTCGCCTCCACGGCCAGCACGAGCAGCAGCACGATCGCCCACTTCTCGAACAACGTCAGCGAGCGGGGCGCACGCGACATCGCGAAGACGGACGCGAATGCGAGTGCGTAGAACGCAGCCGTCGCGGGCGCGAGCGCGGTCGGCATCCAGTCCGGCAGGTACTTCGCGAACTCGCTGTTGAAGAGAACGGTGCGGTAGTAGCCCGCCAGGTGCGGGGCGTAGGGCGAGGCGAACAGCGAGGCGACCGCGAGCACGGCGAGCGACGACGAGCGCATGGTCGGACGACGCCGCGGCCAGGCGTCCGCGGCGACCGCCACCAGCACCAGGAGGACGCCGAGGGTGACGCTGCCGTGCAGGTTGGCCCACAGGACGAGCAACGGGATCGCCCAGAAGACCCGGCGCGACGGCGCCCGGGCGTCGTCGACGAGCAGCCCGGTCAGTGCGACGAAGAGCGGGAGCACGAGCGTCTGCGGGCGGAGCGCGGAGGAGCTGAGCCCGATCGTGATCGCGCCGAGGGCCGGGATCCAGAGCACGTTGCGGCGCACGCCGCCGAGGCGCGCGGCCCAGGTCACCGACGCCACGACGATCGCGGCGTTCACGAGCAGAGCGAGCCGGAGGCCGCCGAGGGAGTAGAGCCCGTAGTACGTGAGTTGGGCGAGCCATTGCTGGTCGACCCAGCGCCTCCCGTGCCCCCAGACGGTCAGCGTGTCGTGGCTCGGGAGCCCGTGGTGGACGATCAGGTCGCCGCCCAGGAAGGCGTACCAGCCGTCCGGGCTCATCTCGGCCGGCAGGAACGCAAGAAGCCCGCACCAGAGCACGACGGCGACCGCCACCATTCCCAGGTCGAGCGCTCCGAGCCGCTTCACCGCCGCACCGTTGGGCGATCTGAACGCCCGATTTCTAGCCTTTCGGCTCTTGAAGATCGTGACAATCCTGCGAAACTGAGCACATGTCCGTCGCCCTCGCCCACGGGCTGCGCGTCGCGTTCAGCCGGTTCGTCACGATCGTGATGACCCTCGTCCTGCTGGGCGCGCTGGTCCTCGTCTGGGCGAAGGTGGTCAGCACGCTCACTGCGAACATCGAGCCCAAGCCGCCGATCGGCCAGCCTCGCGCGGTCGTGTGGCACGGCCGCGTGTTCACGACCGACGGCCAGATCCGGCGGTACCTCCACGCCAAGGGGCTCTCGTACAGCCGCTGGGCCAGCCGCCATCCCGCTGCCTTCGCCATGCTCCAGTCGAAGCCTGCGAAGCAGAGCGGCGCCGCCGTCGGCTGAGGCCCGAGCGCGGTTGCATTCCGCAGGCGCGCTGCAACACTTCCGTGATCGCAACAGGGACGCTGAAACGAACGAGCCTCAGGTGGCTCAACCGGGCGGTGACCGTGGGCGTCACGGTTCTCGTCGCTGCCGCGCTCGCGGTCGTCTGGGTTCGCGTCATCCGGACGCTGACCGAGCCTGCGTCCGGCCCGAAGACGATCGGACAGCCGCAGGGACTCGTCTGGGACGGGCGCGTCTTCACCTCGGCGGCGCAGTTGAAGGCGTATCTGACCGCACACGGACTGTCGTACTCGCGTTGGGCCGCGCGCCATCCGACGGCCTTCGGGGGTGAAGCGCCGACCGTCACCAAGCCCGTCACGACAACGTCGGCGTCCGAGCCGGCGACGAAGCCCGTTGCCGCCCCGACGGTGGGCGAGACCAGGTCGCGGCCGCTCGCCTCGACGCTGCTGACCATCCTGCTCCTGCTCGGCGGGCTCGTCCTCGCCGCAAGTGCGGTGATCCCTCCGGTGTACGCGCCGGTCTCCGTGGCCCGGTTCTACGCCGACCCGGGAAGGCGCACGGTCGCACTGGCGGCTGCTGCCGCGATCCTCATCGGCTTGTGGGTCTCGTCCTACTTGACGTAGACGCCTAGCGGCGGCCGACGCGGGCGACCACGCCGACAGCGGTGTCGATCATCGCGACCGACAGCAGAGCGAGGAGGAGAAACATCAGCATCACCCGTGCTATCGGCACATCCGGGCGAAACCTAAACCCGGCAGCCGGTCGAACGGGTGGGAGGAGCCACGCCTTCGACGGTGGAGGAAGCCGCCGCAAAACGGACAATTCCTGTGTATGGACAGCATCAAGGGAGCGATCGAGCTGGCGGAGCGGATTGCCCACGCGGCAGTGCCCGCACCCCCGCCGAACCCGCGTGTCCCGGACAGCGCCCCGCCGATCTTCCACTGGCTCGGCGTGAAGCCTCCCTCGGCGACAGGGCTGCCGAGCCCGTCGCGCGCCGTATAGTTCCGGCGATGTCGTGCGTCACGCAGGTCTTCCGTGGCAGGTCGGCGCGCACCAGCGCGGCCGTCCCCTCCGCGTAGCCGTCACTTCCTTCGCACTCGCTCGCTTGCCTCGGCGATCGTCGCCGGCGCGAACGTCTCTCCGCGCGACCTCGTCGTCGACATCGGCGCCGGATCCGGCCGGCTGACCGCCGAGCTCGCGCGCACCGCGAGGCGCGTGATCGCGATCGAGCTCGACCCGCGCCTCGCGGCATCGCTCCGCGGCCGCTGGCCGAACGTTCATGTCGTCGCCGGCGACGCTCTCGAGGCCCCGCTGCCCGACGAGCCGTTCCGGGTCGTCGCGAACATCCCGTTCGCGCACACGAGCGACCTCTTGCACCGCCTGCTCGACGATCCGCGGCTACCGCTCGTACGCGCAGACCTGATCGTCGAGTGGGGCGTCGCCGTCAAGCGCGGGCTACCGGCGCCGAGCAGCGTCAGCGGCGTCCTCTGGGGCGCCTTCCACGAGCTGCGCGTCGAGCGCAAGCTGCCCGCGTCCATGTTCGATCCGCCGCCGTCGTGCGCTGCGGGCCTGCTGGTCGCGACACGGCGCACGCAGTCTCTGATCGCTCCGCGCGACCTACCCGGCTACCGCCGATTCGTCGCGGATGCGTTCCGCAGCGGACGGCGGGTCGGCGGCGTGCTGCCGCGTGAGCTCGACGCGCACCAGTGGGCAGAGCGCTACGCGAGGAATGCCGCGATCGGGTCTCGGCAGTCCGCCGGCGCGAGGCGCTCGGGCTGAAGCCGATACGTGTCGGGAAGCGTCCAGGCGTCATTGGCGAAATCGCGGCCGTCGCGGGTGAGCTCATGTGTGAACTCCCGCTCGACCTTGCGGGTGTTCACCGGCAGGTTGCCGACGACTGAAACGCCCATGCGCTTGAGATGCACGCGTGTCGTGCTGACGAGGTGAACCCGCCGTTCGGGTTTGGGTGCGAACGTCCGGCTGTTGAGGATCGACAGCTTCGGGAAGACGTCGAGCGTTGGTTCGGCTTCGCCGTCGTACCGCAGGAGCGCGACCAGATAGCGCGCGAAGGTCTCGAAACGGTGGACGCAGGCGAGCACGATCGCCGCCGCGGAGGCGTCACGCTCCCACGGGTACGCCGCGTAGAACCGCTCCTCGCGAGCCGGCGAGACGTAAGGGTTGCGCACCCGTCCCTCGCTCGTCGGATACACGAGGCAATCGCCCGCAGCGAGCAAGAACCGCTCCGGCTCCTTCAGCATTCGGCGGCTCCGCGGGCTCGGGTTGCCAGCCCGGAGCTTCGCGACAAGCGCATCGAGGACCGCGGCGCGCTTCTTCAGATCGCGCTCGGACATGCCGAGCTGCCGCTTCGACTCGAGATCGGCGCCGCGCTCGATGAGCGCGATTGCCGAGTCGAGAACGCTGCGATTGTCGATGCCGTACACCCAGAACAGATCGGCGAGTGCGAGCCGTATATCCGGGGAGTCGCCGTACGCGTCGAGCGCCCACTCGAGCAGCCGGTCGCCGTCCCACGGCGCGCGCACCACTTCGCGGAACTCGTCGCGGAGATCGACTGCGTCGTCGCACTGGTAGAGACCGACGCCCCAGGTTCCCATCAGCGGTGATCGTCCCAGCTCCACTCGTCGGTCGCGTCGGCCGAAGCCGCCGCAGACGCGACGTCGCGTGGATAGGTCGAGAGTGCGCGGTAGAGCAGCGCGGCGCTCGCCCCTAGGGGAAGCAGCATGACGACGAACGTCAGCTGGAGGCCGACGCGCCCACCGCCGAAGACGTAGTCCGACACGAGCCCGAACAGGAGCGGCGCCAGTGCCTGGGCGACCCCGCGAAGGACAGTGCGGATCGCCTCGGCGCGTCCCCAGAGCTGGGCCGGCATGATGTCGAGCCGCGCCGCGTCGAGCGGGGGGTTCTGAGCTGAGAGCGCCATCGCGGCGAGCGCGAGGTACGGGAGAGCGCCGAAGGCCGTGCGTGCGAACAGCGCCGGGATGAACAGCACCGTCGCACCGCTCGCCGCGATCACGCTGATCAGGATGCGTCCCTTCAGGTACCGCTTGCGCACGAGCCAGTCGCCGAGGAAGCCGCCGGCGAGCACGCCGACGACCGCGCCCACGCCGACGAGCAGCAGCAGCACGTTCGCGAACGCCTGGTTGATCCGGTACTGGTCTTTGGCGAACTCGGAGCCGAACGTCTGGATGCCGGCGAGGAAGTAGTAGCCGCAGGCACTCGCCGCGATCAGGATGACGTTCGTCCGCACGCGCAGCACGTAGCGGACGGCGGTCGCGAAGCTCACCGTCTCGTGCCGGAGAACCAGGTCGGGGTCGGGCTCGATGCCGTGCTCGCGCGCCAGCTGATGTGCATCGCTCGCCCTGGCTTCTTCCTTTGGCTGCGCGCGCTCGGGCGCCGGATGGACGCTCTCGAGTGGGGCGGTACCGCCGCGCGGCGGCTCGGGCAGCTTCAGGACGAACCACGCGAGCACGAGCGCGGGGACGGCGAGCACGACGAACGCGGCGCGCCAGGAGATCGTCGCGATGTCGCCGGTGACGGCGAAGCCGAATCCGGCGCCGAGCAGCTCGCCGGCGAGGATGTAGCCGTAGATGCGGCCGCGCTCGGCCGCGGGGAAGTAGTCACCGACGAGCGACGCGACGAGCGGCCCGGCCGCCGCCGTCACGATGCCGAGGAAGAGCCGCGAGAGGAGCAGCTCGTTGAAGTTCGTGACGATCGCGCTCCAGAACATCGCGATGCTCCAGAGCGCGATCGCCGCTCCGAGGGTCCAGGTGCGGCGGACGCGGTCGGCGAGAACGCCGAACGGCATCGTCGCCAGCGCGGCGACGAGGGACGTCACTGCAACCAGCAGTCCGATGTCGGTGTTCGTGATGCCGAGGCCGCTGCGGAGCTCGGTCGCGGAGGCGCCCACGGTCGCGGTGTCGGCGCCGCTCAGGGCGAGGATGCAGGCAAGGACGACGACGACGCGCGCGCGCGTCGCCCCGCCCAGGCGCACCTCGATGTGCCCCGCGAGCGCCCGGCCGGCGCGCCCGGTCAGCTGGATCACGGGATGGCGCCGGCTCCGCACCCCTCCATGATCTAGCGGAATCGTCAGCGATAGGCGGCGAACACGTCGCCGCAGAGGAGCAGGAGCCTCTGGGCGTACCGCCGGGCAGCTGCGAGCGGCGTTCCGGGCGACGGCGCGAACTTCGTCCCACCGGCCGTTGGGATCACCGTGCACGTGAACGAGCCGGAGCGGGCATCGACGACCGACGGGAGCCGGCCGGACTGGTAGCCCCACTTCGCGCGTGCCGAGATCCCGGCGAGCGAGCGGAATGTGCCGTACGGGTGGTCGCCCCGGTGCTTCCACAGCGTCTGGTCGCCGTCGTCGATGCGCAGGAAGACGCGCACTCCGTTGACGAGCGCGTTGCCGCCGCGCGGGTAGAACGCGCAGTCCTGCGAGCCTCCGAGCTGGATCGCCGCGACCGGTGCAGTGAAGAGCGCACGAACGTGTGCGGGCTCGATCGCGCGGCAGAGCCTGTGGTACTCCGCCTCGCTCGGGGGCGCGCCTGCGTGCGCTGTCGCCACCGCGACGAGCGCTGCGAGGACGGCGAGGCTCCGCATCGGGCGAGCCTAGCCCTCGACGCCGAGATCGAGCGATGCGGATCTTGCATACCTCCGTCCGGTAGAACAAGCGACATGACGAACGAGAGCCTGCGGCAGCTCGTGACCCGGCTCGCCTCGCGCGGGGTGAGCATCGGCGGCGCGCGCCTCGACCGGCACGACCTCGAGCGGCTCACCGTCCCGGACAGCGCCGCGGCCCGCGCGGTCGAAGAGCTCGCGAGGTCGGCCCAGCCGGGCGCGCTCACGAACCACGGGGTGCGGTCGTACGCATGGGGCGCGCTCCTCGGGCTCTCCGAGGCGCGCCGGTTCGAGAGCGAAGTCCTCTACGTCGCTGCACTGATCCACGACATCGGTCTCCTCGAGTCGCACGATCGCGGCAACGACTTCGAGGCCGACGGCGCTGCCGCGGCGCACGAGCTCCTCACCTCGGTCGGATGGGAGGAGGCACGCGCGAGCCGCGCCGCACACGCGATCCGCGACCACTGGGACGGGCCCGAGGACGAGAGCGACGTCGAGTCGTTGCTGCTCGCCTACGGGACGTCGGTCGACGTCGGCGGGTGGCGTGTCGACGAGTTCGACCGCGAGACGTTCGACGACGTCGTCGCCACCGCGCCGCGCGCCGGGTTCAAGCAGCAGTTCATCGAGCTCGTCGAGAAGCAGGCTGCGGCGAAGCCGTGGTGCCACCTCGCGCCGTTGGCGGCGAGCCCCGGCTTCGCCCAGCGGGTCCTCGCGGCGCCGTTCGACTCCTAGGCGACCGTGACGTCGAGCGTCTGCGCTGCGCGGGCGACGCTCGATTCGCCGCGTGTCGCTGCGTAGACGACCTTCGTGTGGCCCGGCGCCTTCGCGCGGAACGTGATGACGACGGAGGTGCCGACGACTCCCTCGCCGACCTGCACGACGACACGCGAGTCGACGCGGCGCGCGAGCCGCCAGGACAGGCCCTTCATCTGCGGCAGGGCGAGGGCGACGAGCGTCCCTTTCTGCGCGCGGACGGTGGTGACCGGCCCCTTGGGCAGCTTCCCGACGGGCGGAGCCGACGCGACGGCAGGGAGGACGAGAACGAGAGCGGCCAAGACGGCTGCGACGAGCGTGATCAGGCGGAGCATCGGGTCAGACCCCTTTCCGGGCGTTTCGTCCTGAATAGCACGCCGCTCACCTCCGGTCGCGCCAGGCACGCCAGAGGCGCAAGGGCAGCAGGCCGATCAGCGGCGCGCGCCGCCCGAGGTCGTGTCGATCCTCCCGGTCGAATGCCCGGGCAAACCGAGCCGCGTCGTCGGCGGATGCGTAGCGCTTGCTGCCGCCGGCCGCGCCGCAGCGCTCGCAGGACCACGACATCGTCTCGCCCTGGGCGACGAAGCGATAGCGGTGTCCGAAGATCCGGCAGCGCACGGCCGAAGACTAAAAGTTGTCGGCGCGGGTAACGCGGCGGCATGAGCGCGCACGCGGAAACGATCAAGACGAACATCCCCGGCCGGCTCGACCGGCTTCCATGGTCGCGGTTCCACTGGCTCGTGATCGGCGGGCTCGGGACCGTGTGGATCCTCGACGGTCTCGAGGTGACGATCGTCGGCGCGATCGCGCCGCGACTGACCGAGAAGGGGAGCGGCATCGCCCTTACGACCGGCTCGATCGGCACGGCTGCAGCGATCTACGTCGCGGGCGCCTGCCTGGGCGCGCTCTTCTTCGGCCAGCTCACGGACCGTTTCGGCCGAAAGAAGCTGTTCATCATCACGCTCGGCGTGTATTTCGTGGCCACCGCCGCGACGGCCTTCGCGTGGACGCCCTGGTACTTCTACCTCTGCCGCTTCGTCACCGGCGCCGGGATCGGCGGCGAGTACTCCGCGATCAACTCCGCGATCGACGAGCTGATCCCGGCGCGCGTGCGCGGGCGCGTCGACCTGATCATCAACGGCTCCTACTGGGTCGGCTCGATCGCCGGCTCCGCCGCCGCGATCTTCTTCCTCAGCTCCGTCTTCCCGACCGACATCGGCTGGCGCATCACCTTCGGGCTCGGGGCTGTGCTCGCGCTCTCGATCATGCTCGTTCGCCGAAGCGTCCCGGAGAGCCCGCGCTGGCTGTTCATCCACGGCCGCGAGGAGGAAGCGGAACGGATCGTCAAGAGCATCGAGCACGGTGTCGTCGAGGACACGGGCGAGAAGCTCGAGGAGGTCGACGACACGATCGAGGTGCGGCAGCGCGAGGTGATCCCGTTCCGCACGATCGGCAAGACGGCCTTCAAGCTCTACCCGAAGCGCGCCATCCTCGGCCTCGCGCTCTTTATCGGCCAGGCCTTCATCTACAACGGCCTTACCTTCAACCTCGGCGACCTGTTCAGCACCTTCTACGGCGTGTCGTCGGGGTTCGTACCGGTGTACATCATCGTGTTCGCCGCCGGCAACTTCCTCGGGCCGCTCGTGCTCGGACGCCTCTTCGACACCGTCGGCCGCATCCCCATGATCGCCGGAACCTATCTCGGCTCGGCCGCGGTCGCGGCGCTGCTCGCGTTCCTCTTCGCCGGCAAGACGCTCTCGTCGCCGTGGGCGTTCGAGGCGTTCATCTTCGTGACGTTCTTCCTCGCGTCGGCAGGAGCGAGCGCTGCGTACCTGACGGTGAGCGAGGTCTTCCCGATGGAGACGCGCGCGCTCGCGATCGCGTTCTTCTACGCCATCGGCACCGGCCTCGGCGGGATCATCGGGCCACTCCTCTTCGGGCATCTGATCGCCACCAACGACCGCACGTGGGTCATGGTCGCGTTCCTGATCGGTGCCGGCGTGATGGCCATCGGCGGCATCGCGGAGATCTTCCTCGGCGTCAATGCCGAGCAGCAGCCGCTCGAGGACATCGCCAAGCCGCTGACCGCCGAGGAGGCGGAGCGCGGTGAGCTGGCGGGAGACGACGAGGACGCGGACGCCGACGAGCCCACCGCGCGTGAGCGGCGCTGGCAGGAGCGCGACGAGCGGCGGACGAGCCGCGAGCGCGCCGGCGGCCGTCGCTACCGGCCCGGGCCGGGAATGGGCGAGACGTTCTACTCGCCGGGCATGCTCGGCACCGCCGTCCGCACCCGGCCGGTGTCGCAGGCGACGCTCGACCGGGAGATCGATGCGATCGCGGCAGCGGTCGAAGAGCAGGGGCCGCTCCAGCGCGACGAGATCGCGCGGCGCATCGGCGCCCGCCGCTGGGGCCCGGGGCGCTTCCGGAACGCGCTCCAGGAGGCCGAGTCCGAGGGACGCATCCGCCGCGTCGCACGCACGATCTACGGGCCTCCCGACAGGTAACCGAGACGACGGCCCGCAGTCCCCGGGCGTCGGAGTAGGCTCTTCACACATGGCGAAGACCGGCCGCTTCCTCGGGATCCCGTACGACTGGCGCCGCCCGACCGTCGCCCGCGCGAAGTCTCGTTGCTGGAACCCCGACGACCCGCGCGTCTTCACACCGAAGACGTTCGGGTGGGGGTATGACATCAACCTTGCGCGTTTGCTCGGCCGCCGCTCGCGGTAATTCCGCGGTGACAACGACCGAGGAGGGTGCCATGCCGCCGCGTGGGGTGAAGAAGGGCACGAAGCGGGCGCGCCAGTACGAGCACATCAAGCAGAGCGAGCGGGAGCAAGGCCGTTCCGAGGAGCTGGCCGAGGAGATCGCCGCGCGCACCGTCAACAAGGAACGCGCCCGCGCCGGTGAGTCGCGCGAGCGGTCGCGGACGTCGACGGACGACATCTCTTCAGGTCGCCGCGGCGGACTGCGCTCGGGCACGAACCGCGAGAAGGGCCGCACCCGCGATCAGCTGTACGAGGAGGCGAAGCACCTCGGGATCGAGGGCCGCTCGAAGATGGACAAGGCGTCGCTCGAGCGGGCGGTCAACCGGCGGAAGTAACGGCCCTCAGTCGGCTCCGTACTCCTCGTCGGTCACGTGCGTCCCCCAGGTGGCAGGGACGCCGTCGTCGTCGACGTCGACGATCGCGAGATGGCTCATCAGGCGGTCTGGCGCGGCGCCGTGCCAGTGCTCCTCGCCGGGCTCGAAGAAGACGCGGTCGCCCGGCTGGAGAACTTCCACCGGGCCGCCGCGCCGCTGGGCTCGTCCGAGGCCCTCGAGGATGTAGATCGTCTGGCCGTGCGGATGCGTGTGCCACGCCGTGCGTGCGCCGGGCGTGAAGTGCACGCGTACGGCATGCACACGCGACGTCGCAGACGGCGCTGCGACCGTGTCGAGGTACACGGAGCCGGTGAACCATTCGGCCGGGCCGCGGGCCGTCTCGGGGCCGTTACGGGTGATCTGCATCAGCGCACGGCCTTCTTCACGAGCGACGTGATCTGCTTCTCGTCGGCCGCGGTCAGCTTCGTCAACGCGAACTCGGTGGGCCACATCGACCCTGCGTCGAGCTTTGCCTGGTCGCTGAAGCCGAGGTTCGAGTACCGCGACTTGAATTTCCCGGCGTTCTTGAAGAAGCAGATCACCTTCCCGTCCTTGTTGGCGTAGGCCGGCATCCCGTACCACGTCTTCGGGGTGAGCTCGGGCGCGGCCGCCCTGACGAGCTCGTCGACGCGGGTCGCGAGGGCGCGGTCCGCCGGCGACATCGCCTTGATCGCGTTGCGGATCGCGGTCTCGCCGTCCTCCTTCTCCTTCAGCTCCTTCGCACGTGCCCTCATCGCCGCCTTCTCCTCGGCGGTGAAGCTCTTCTTCTCAGCCATTGCGAACCTCCGATCCGGTCAGGCGCGCGAGGACGTCGTCGACGCGCGCGAATCCGCTCTTGGCGCCTTCCTCGACGCCGTAGTTCATGGTCGTGTCGCGCTCCTCGGTCGTCGCGAACAGCATTGTCTGGGTCAGCTTGGTCTGCTCGCCGAGATCTTCGAACTCGAGGGTCTGCAGGTGGTTCTGGAACGTCTGCACGAGCCGCTCGGGCGCGTCGACCTCGCGGAACTCGCCCTCGACGACGCCGAACGCCGTCCGGAAGCGGTACGTGCCGCCGGCGCGCACGTCCATCTCCTCGACGACGGTGCCGTCGCCCCACCATTCGGGGATCAGCTCCGGGTCCGTCCACACGGAGAAGACGTGATCGCGCGGTGCGTCGAAGATGCGCTCGACGCGAATCTCGAGCTCGCTCGGCTTGGTCACGGTGGTGGTGTTCATCGCGTTCCTTTCGTTCGTTCGACGACCTGGGCGAACCGATCGAGCCGCGTCAGCCACGTGGTGATCCCCTCGAATGCGTAGGGCGCGAGCATGCACTTGCGGACGCGGCCGATCTTCTCGGTCGTCACGAGCTCTGCCTCCTCAAGCAGCTGGATGTGCTTCTTCATGCCCGTCAGCGACATGCCGAACGGCTCGGCGAGCTCGCTGATCGACGCGCTGCCGAGGCCGAGCCGCTCGAGCACGGCACGGCGGGTCGGATCGGCAAGCGCTGCGAAGGCCCGGTCGACGGTCGGTGAATACTGAACCACACGGTTCAGTATAGCAGGTCGCGCGCGGCGTCCTGCAGCATGGTGATGAGCTGACGGTCGGTGAGCCCCACCTCGCGCAGCTCGCGGAAGGTCTCGTAGCTCGTCAGCACGAGCAGGAGCGGCAGCGCGCGGCGCTCGCTGCGGAGCCGGCCGGCGCGGGACAGGTTGCGCACGAGGCGTTCCAGCTCCCCCCGCCGGTCGGCGCGCTGGCGCTCGACGAGGTCGTGGGCGGCGGGATCGATCGCCGCAACGCCGTACAGCGGGCGGAGAACGGCGTCCTCCGACGACCAGAAGCGCATCGCCTCGGAGACCGTGTCGTCGAGGGCTGCCTCCGGGTCGGGGCCGTCCACGGACTCGCGCAGCCTCAGGAGCGCCGGGTTCTGGTCGAAGGTCTCGCAGATCGCGTCCACGAGCTCGAGCCGAGAGCGGAAGTGCTGATACAGCGTCGCGCGTGCAACTCCGGCGCGGTCAGCGACCTGCTCGACGGTGGACTCGTGGAAGGCGCCTTCGGCGAGGAGCTCCCGCACGGCGGTCGTGATCCGCTCGCGCGTCTCTTGGGAGCGCTTCGGGCGGGCGCGGGCTCGGTAGGCGCGCGACGACATGGACACGGAGTCTAGACAACGGATCCGGATGGTGGTAGAAACTGGACGCACTGTCTAGATCTGCTGTCTAAAAGGAGGCAGAGATGCCGAAGACCTCGAGGGACACCGCGTCGCACGTCGCGGACATGGGTGTGATGGTGAGCCGCATGGAAGAGCTCGACGGCTACACCGTCGAGTTCACGACCTTCCGCGAAGACGCCGACGGGACCCCCGCGTTCAAGGGGCTGCCGGACGACCGCTGCCAGAGCCCGCACTGGGGATACGTGATCCGGGGGAAGCTGACGTTCCGCTACGCCGACCACGACGAGGTGTACGAGACGGGCGATGCGTACTACGCGCCGCCTGGGCACATCCCGGTCGTCACGGCCGATACCGAGGTGGTGGAGTTCAGCCCGGCCGACGCGTACCACGAGACACTGGAAGTGGTCGCGCGCAACCTTGCCGCCGCGCAGGTCGGGTAACCCGGCGGCCGGATCCTCCGGTGGCGGCGACCCCGTCTGAGGCACGACGGGATTCGCCGCCACTCGCGCTGGTCGGGACCCATTTTCTCGCCGTAATTCGCTCCCGGCGGCTAAAGATGTCGTTGAAGTTGTCGATAGAACCCTTGCGGACGGCCGCGCTTTGCTCTATCCTCCGCAACGACAAAGGCCATGAAGACCATGTTGCAGACCTTCACCACAGCGAATCTGTCCGACGCCGCCCCGGCTGCCTCGGTGCAGTACCGGCTCCGCTTCGTCCTCGACGAACGCCGGACCGGTTTCGCCTCGACCCTCGCCGAGAGGTGTGTTCGCTAGGAAACTAGCGGCATACCGGCTCGACGCGAGGGCGACCCAACGGGTCGCCTTCGTCGTTTCAGGACACGAATTTCGACACTCGAAAGGACGATGCTCAGCTGGAGAAAGCTCCACACCGCCGATGAGGCACCGAACGAGAGATCGACGCTCTCTGTGATTCGTCACGAAAAAGCGCGCTGAAATAGCACGTTTACTTTAGCTCGCTTTTTTTCGACAATCACGTCGAGAGTGCGTCTCTTTCGGGTCGTCCAAGGCGGCAGGATCACCGAGTTGGCTCGCGGCGCGAGCGGCGATTCGGCCTCGGGAGCGAGGCCGTGTGCACCCAAACGACAGAGAGGAGCGGACATGCATCGGCATCTCACGCTGGTCACGGCTCGGCATGCGCCGCAGCCGCGTCCGGCCAAGGTGATCGCACTCGAGACCCGCCGGAAGGCACGCCTCGAGACGAAGCACCCGATTCCCCGGCCGCCTCGCGCGGCTGCGTGACGACGAGGACTGAGGGCCGCCCCGAGCGGCCCTCAGCCGTTCGGCGTCGACGACCCGCGCAGCTTCCGTTCGGCCTTGCGCACCGCGTCGGCTGCCGCTTCCACGTTGCTGTCGGCTTGGACGGCGAGCCGATGCGCCTCGTATGCGGTTCGCTCGGCCTCCTTCAACCGCTTCCGGGCTTCGGCGAGCTCGGCGCGCGCCTGCTTCAGCTTCTCGGTGTCTCGCGCCGGCTTGGCGGTTCGTTTGCGTGCAGGTGGAGCGAGACCGGCAAGCGCGTCGAATCCCTCGAGCGTGAGCGGTTGGGTGAACCGGCCGGCGGCGAGGAGCTCGCGCCCGCCCTCCGACACCGCCGCGGCGTGGAGTGATGCGGCGATCTGCTCGAGAACGGTCGCCGAGGCCGCGCTGAGCAGCTCTTCCGCGGCACGGACGAGGCGCGCGATCGTCTCGCGTTCGGTGCGTTGTGCCTGCTCGAACGTCTCGCGCGCATCCCCGCGAAGAACTCCCGCCTGAGCGGTTCGCATCCGGTGGCCGCTGTCGAGCAGGAGGTCGACGTCGCGGCGCTCGTCGCGCGCGAGCCGGTTCATCGCCCAGGCCGCGACCGTGGGCTTGCGAACCGTCGCGAGCTCCCCGGCCTCGTCGGTCTTGCCGTCGTCCTTCAGCTCCTTCACGAGCCGTTTCCGAACGGCGACGAAGTCCTCCAGCGGCGCGTCGTACAGCTCGTCGAGTGCGTCGTCGAGATCCACGGTGACATTGTGTGTGACCGGCCGGCGCGCCGGGCAGGTCAACGAGATGCACGCCGTTCGGATCGGCTGTTCAGGGTGGAACTACGCCCACTGGCGTGACGGCGTCTTCTATCCGCCCCGCTGCCCGGCGCGGCACTGGCTCCCTTTCTACGCCGAGCGCTTCGACACGGTCGAAGTCAACTCGAGCTTCTACCGGCTGCCGCGCCGTGACGCCGTCGCGCGCTGGGCCGAGCAGACTCCGCCCGACTTCGTGTTCGCGGTGAAGGTAAGCCGGTACGTGACCCACGTGAAGCGGCTGCGCGAGATCGACCTGCATCTCCCGCTGCTGCTCGAGCGAATCGCTCCGCTCGCCGACGCGCACAAGCTCGGGCCGCTTCTCTGGCAGCTGCCGCCGACGTTCGCGCGTGACGACGAGCGGCTGGAACAGGCTCTTCGCGCCTTTCCGCGCGAGCTCAAGCACGCGGTCGAGTTCCGGCACGAGAGCTGGTTCGCCGCTCGTCCGCTCGAGCTGCTTGCCGAGCACGGCGTCGCTCTCGTCGTCGGCGACCGGCCCGGCGCGCACGGGCCCGATCGTCCGGAGCCGACCGCCGACTTCGCGTTCGTGCGGTTTCACCACGGGCGACGCGGCCGGCGGGGCAACTACTCCGAGGCCGAGCTCGCCGACTGGGCAAAGGCGCTCCGCAGCTGGGCGATGCGAGGCGACGTCTACGCCTACTTCAACAACGACTGGGAAGGCTTTGCGCCGCGGAACGCGTCGGTGATGCAGGAGCTCCTGGCATGAAGGATCTGGCAGCCCTCGCGAGCGAGGCGGCCGGATGCCGCGCGTGCGACCTCTGGCGCGACGCCACCCAGACCGTGTTCGGGGCCGGGCCTGCGAATGCCGAGCTGATGCTGGTCGGGGAGCAACCGGGCGACCGCGAGGATCTGGCCGGCCTGCCGTTCGTCGGCCCGGCCGGGCGCGTTCTCGACGACGCGCTCGCCGCCGCGGGCATCGATCGTGACCGCATCTACGTCACGAACGCGGTCAAGCACTTCAAGTGGCGCGCCCGGGGGAAGCGCAGAATCCACGACAAGCCCAACCGCGCAGAGGTCGCCGCGTGCCGTCCCTGGCTCGACGGCGAGCTCGCGATCGTGCAGCCCCGGGTGCTCGTGTTGCTCGGCGCGACTGCCGCGCAGGCACTCCTCGGATCGGGGTTTCGCGTGACGAAGGAGCGGGGGAACGCGATCAGCGGCACGGGGTTCGCGGAGCACGTGATGGCGACCGTGCATCCCTCCGCGATCGTCCGCATTCGCGACCGCGACGAGCGCGCGGAGGCGGAGCGCGGGCTCGCCGACGACCTGCGCGCAGCCGCAGCGCTCGTGTTTCGAGCGTGATTCTCCGGAAATCAGCAAGGCATGCCGAGCAAACGCGCCAACGTCAAGAACGAGAAGCAGTACGAGGCTCTGAAGGACAAGGGAATGTCCAAGGAGCGGGCAGCGAAGATCGCGAACTCGCCGGGCGCATCGAGCCGGGGCGGCAAGCAGTCCCATTCGGGCTCGTCGCGTTCTTCGTCGTCGCAGGGCGGCACGACCGCCCAGAAAACGGCTGCCGGCCGCAAGGGCGGCAAGGCGACGGCTCGCAAGAGCTCGTAAGTCGTCGCGGATCCGGAGCGCTCCTCACGGGAGCACGTCGGCGAGGTCTTCGTGCCCGCCGAAGCGCGCCCATCCGAGCGCGCTTCCACCGTGCAACTCGTCGAGGATCAGCGGGTCGGCGCCGAGCTCCAGCAAGGTGACGACGGATCGGCGCCGACCCGCCTGCGCCGCGAGTTGGATCGCGGTGACGCCCTGGCCGTGGCTCGGGCCGCCGAACGTGCCGCGCCCATTCGGATCGGCGCCGAGCTCGACGAGCGCGCGCACCGTGTCGACGCGCCCGTTGACCGCGGCCCAGGCGAGCGGCGTGCCGCGGTAGGGATCCGCATCGACGCGGGCCCCGAGCTCGACGAGCAGCCGTACAGCCTTGACGCGGTCGGCCTTGGCCGCCCACACGAGCGCCTCGTCGAGCACCTCCTGCGGATCGTCGGTGGGCCGCCACACCGGGAAGCCTCCGTGCGGCCGGTAGAAGCCGCGATGCGCTCCGGCCTGCGCGGTGCCGACGAGCTCGCGGATCATGTCGACGTCGCCGAGCCCGGCTGCGACGCGCAGATTGCCCGGCTCGTGACCGAGAAGCTCCGCAACCTCGCGGTGACCCCAGAACAGCGCGGCGATCAACGGCGTGCCTCCGTCGCCGCGCGCGAAGAGATCCGTCCGCGCGCCTGCCGCGAGCAGGAGGCGCGCGAGATCGCAGTCGTTGCCGTACCCGGCCTGGTGCAACTTCGTCCACCCGTAGTCGTTGCCGCGGTTGACGTCTGCGCCTCGCTCGATCAGGAGCCTCGTGATCTCGAGGCTTTCCGCCATGCCGAAGAGGTCGTTGCCGTTGGTGCCGCGCTGAGCGACGAGATCGGGGAACCGGTCGAGGAGCTCGACGATCGCGTCTCGATCGTTCGCCTCGATCGCGCGGTAGGCGAGTACGAAGGGCGTCGGCGGCTCGTCTCCGCTGCGCATCGCTTCGACATGCCGGCGCAGCTCGCGCCAGCTCGTGTATCCGTGGCGGCCGGCGAGGTCGCGCCGTGCCTCGGCAACCGTGATGCCTTCGACCGACGCGATGCCGCTCGCGCGACCCTCGTAGTAGTCGAGATCGACGTGAAACGGCTGCTCGAGCGCCAGTCGCTCCACATACGCCTTGAGCTTCGGCCAGCTCGGGAAGCCGAGCTCGCGTGCGAGCGCGAACTGTGCGTCCGCGAGCTTCGGCGCGCGACCGTCGCGCACGCGCTCCTTCGCCTGCTTGCGGAGCTGCTCGAGGTTGAGCTGAAAGGTCACTGCGGGCTCCCTTCCGTTCGTGCCGGGTGTCCGCCGCGGCCGGCCGGAGAGGAAGCGTCTTCGGCATTGCCGGAACACACGAGGGTGGGCTCGGCCCTGTCCGCGGACTGGTTGCGGCCCTCACCGCACCTGCAGTCTAACCCTCCGACTTGCGGAATACTTGCGTCCGCAAGTACGTTATCGGCAGCATGAACCTCGGACTCGTCACCTTCGCCGACCTCTATCCCGGCGTCACGCCGGAGCAGCGCATGCGCAACCTGATCGAGGAGGCGCGGCTCGCGGACGAGCTCGGCCTCACCGTGTTCGCCGTCGGTGAGCACCACCGTCCCGACTATCTGGTGAGCTCGCCGGCGACGGCGCTCGCCGCGATCGCTGCCGTCACCAAGGACATCCGCCTTGCGAGTGCGGTGACGGTGCTGTCGTCGGACGACCCGGTGCGGGTCTTCCAGCAGTTCGCGCACGTCGACCTCATCTCCGGCGGCCGCGCCGAGATCATCGCCGGGCGCGGGTCGTTCATCGAGTCGTTCCCACTCTTCGGCTACGACCTCCACGACTACGACGAGTTGTTCGAGGAGAAGCTCGGGCTGCTCGTCGCGATTCGCGACCAGGAGCGCGTGACCTGGGAAGGCAAGCACCGCGCGCCTCTGGAGGATGCGCGCATCTGGCCTCGGCCGGTACAGGAGCAGCTACCCGTGTGGGTGGCGGTCGGCGGGACGCCGGAGTCGGTCGTGCGCGCCGCTCGCCTCGGCTTGCCGCTCGCGCTCGCGATCATCGGCGGACAGACCGCGCGGTTTGCGCCGTTCGCCGACCTGTACCGGCGCGTGTGGAGCGAAGCGGGCCACGAGGGTGAGCCGCGGATCGCGATCAACACGCATGCATTCGTCGCCGACTCGCGCCAAGACGCGGATCGCGCATTCGCCTCCGGCTACCTCGGCGTCATGAACCGCATCGGCCGCGAGCGCGGCTGGCCGCCTTCGGGGCGCGCGGAGTACGAGGCGCTCGCAGGTGCTGCAGGCCCCCTGGCCGTCGGCTCACCCGAGGAGGTCGCCGAGAAGATCGTCCGCGTGCACGAGCTGTTCCGGCCCGAGCGGTACCTCGCGCACATCAGCATCGGCGCGCTCGAGCATCGGGATGTCATGCACGCCATCGAGCTGTTCGGCACGAAGGTCGCCCCGCTCGTCCACGCCGAGGTCTCGGCCGTGTCGAGCGGCTAGCTCCGGGACTTCTTGGCCGGGGTGCGGCGGCGTGCGGCGGGCTTGCGCGATTTGCCTTGCACGCGCTCGACCGACGCGCGCAGCGCTTCCATCAGGTCGGCAGCCTCTTCGGGCTCCGGCTCGGCGGCGCGGTGCACCTCCTTGCCCTCGACCTTCGCGCGGACCACCTTGCGCAGCTCGGCCGTGTACGTGTCCTTGTACTTCTTGGGCTCCCACTTGCCGGAGAACGCCGAGATCAGGCTCAGCGCCAGGTCGAGTTCCTTCTTCGACACGCTCGGCAGCTTGCCCGGCATGACGCCGGCCGGTTCGTCGACCTCGTCGGCGAAGTGCATCTGCTCGAGCGTGAGCCCCTTCCCACGAACACGGAGGCAGCCGAGGTACTGGCGGTTGCGCATCACGAACTTGCCGATACCCGCGAGGCCGGACTCCTCCATTGCCCGGACGAGCAGCGCGTAGGTCTTCTCGCCGCCGTCTCCCGGTGCGACGAGATACGTGTGCGCGAAGAAGGTTGGGTCGATGTCGTCGTAGGGGACGAAGTCTTCGAGGTCGATCGTGCGCTGCCCTTCGACCTGCACGGCCTCGAAGTCCTCGTCGGTGAGGTGGACGAGCTCGCCCTTCTTGTGCTCGAACGCCTTGACGATCTCGTCGTTCGGGACGGGCTTGTCCTCGAGCTTGCAGATCTTCTCGTAGCCGATCGGGCCGTCGTCGGGCTCGTGCACGAGATGGAACTGCAGCTTGTGCTCGTGCACGGCGCTGTAGATGCGCACGGGCACGTTGACCAGTCCGAAGGTGATCGAGCCCGACCAGAGGGAGCGGGGAGGCATCATTGGCCGTCTTTCCGCCCGCGCCGACGTGAAAACCCATCCGAGCTAGCTCAACTGAACGGCTGACGCGCCAGCGCCTCGAGCAAGAGCGGGAGCACCTGACCCGCGGCGAATGCCTTGACCGCGTAGTGGTTGCGTCGGCCATCGCGCACCTTCGCCAGGAGACCGGCGCGCTCGAGGTCGCCGACGATCTGGATCGTCGTGCGCTCGGTGATGCCGACGCCGGCGGCGATGTCACGGAGCCGGGCCCTGGGGTCGTCGGCGATGAACGCGAACACTCGGGCGTGATTCGTGACGAAGCTCCAGGGGCGCTCTGATGAACTTGACTTCATGTATCTCCCTGCGGTAATCCTGACAGGCGAACGCCGTTGAGAGGAAGGTCATGAGGAAGTCGAACCTCGCCGGCCGGGCCGGCAGCTGGAGCGCAGCGCACTGGAAGACCGCGACGATCGGCTGGTTCGCGTTTGCCGTCCTCGCCGTCGTCATCGGGATTGCCGTCGGGACGAAACAGCTGACCGACGCAGAATCCGCGTCGGGCGAGACAGCGAAGGCCGAGCAGATCCTTCAGAACGCCGGCTTCAACGTGCCGGCGACGGAGAGCGTCCTCGTCCAGTCGAAGACGCTCACGTATCGCGACGAAGCGTTCAACGTCGGGGTGGCAGGCGTCGTGCAGACGCTGTCGACGCTCCCTGACGTCACGAACATCATCTCGCCGATCGAGCACCCGAACGCCGGCCAGGTCTCCGACGACGGCCACTCGGTGCTCGTCCAGTTCGACATCAAAGGGAAGGCCGACAAGGCCGAGGACAAGATCTCTCCGATCCTGAAGGCGATGGACGGCGTGCAGTCCGCGAACCCGAGCCTGAAGATCGAGGAGTTCGGCCAGGCGAGCGCGAACTACGCCCTGTCGCAAGCCTTCAACAGCGACCTGCAGCGCGCCGAATACACATCGCTGCCGGTGACGCTGGTGATCCTCTTCGTTGCGTTCGGCGCGCTCGTCGCCGCCGGGCTTCCGGTTCTGCTGGCGTTCTCGGCGGTGCTCGCTGCGACCGGGCTCAATTCGCTGCTGAGCCACGCCGTGCATTCGTCCGACGCGACGACCTCGGTGATCCTCATGGTCGGGATGGCCGTCGGGATCGACTACTCCCTCTTCTACATCCAACGTGAGCGCGAAGAGCGGCGCGGGGGGAAATCCGCCCACGACGCGCTGCTTCGCACCTCGTCGACGTCCGGCCAGGCGGTGCTCATCTCCGGCGCGACAGTGCTGATCGCGATGGCGGGCATGTTGTTCGCAGGCAACGCCGTCTTCACGACGATCGGTGTCGGGACGATGATCGTCGTCGCGGCCGCGATGATCGGGTCGTTGTCGGTCCTTCCGGCGCTCATGCACAAGCTGGGTGACAAGGTCGAAAAGGGTCGGATCCCGTTCCTCGGCAAGCGTCCCGCGGAGGAGCGGTTCTGGTCGGCGGTCGTCGACCGAGTGCTGAGGCGTCCGGCGGTCTCGGTTGCGCTCTCCGCCGGCTTGCTGATCGCGCTGACGATCCCGGCGTTCTCGATGCACACGAAGCTCCCGAGCTTCGTCGACCTGCCCAACGACCTGAAGATCGTGCAGACCTTCAAGGATGTGCAGGCCGCGTTCCCCGGCTCGCAGACGCCGGCCGTCGTCGTGGTCGAGGGGCCGGACGTCACGACGGCCGCGTATACCAAGGCCTATGACGAGTTCCGGGCCGAGGCCGTCGCGACCGGGGTGTTGTTCCGTCCGTTCCACGTGCACGTGAACACCGACAAGTCCGTGGCCCGTGTCGAGTTCTCGATCGCAGGCAATGGGGACAACGCCGCGTCGATGCATGCTCTCGACACGCTCCGGAACGAGGTCATCCCGAAGGTGTCCAAGACGATTCCGGACGCGACCGTAGCCGTCACCGGCGTCACGGCCGGCACGCGCGACTTCAACGATCGCATGAAGGCGCGGCTTCCCGTCGTGTTCGCGTTCGTTCTCGGGCTGGCATTCATCCTGATGCTGCTTTCGTTCCGGTCGATCGTGATCCCGATCAAGACCGTCGTGCTGAACCTGCTCTCGGTCGGAGCCGCATACGGGATCCTCGTGCTCGTCTTCCAGCACACCTGGGCCGAGGGCTTGCTCGGTTTCAAGTCGAACGAGTCGATCGCAACCTGGCTGCCGCTGTTCCTCTTCGTGATCCTGTTCGGCCTGTCGATGGATTACCACGTCTTCATCCTCAGTCGCGTCAAGGAGCTCGTCGACGCGGGGGAGAGCACCGAGGACGCCGTGCGCCACGCGATCACGCGTACTGCCGGAACGATCACGAGCGCGGCGATCATCATGGTCGCGGTGTTCGGGCTGTTCGCGACCGTGCGCGAGATCGACATCAAGCAGATGGGCTTCGGGCTCGCCGTTGCGGTGCTCATCGATGCGACGATCATCCGCGCGGTTCTCCTGCCCGCCACGATGAAGATCCTCGGGGACTGGAACTGGTACCTGCCGAGCTGGCTGGCCTGGCTGCCGTCGCTGTCACCAGAGGGCGAGCCCGAAGAGGCGCCGGAGCTTCCTCCCGCGCTCGCCCCCTAGAGACGTGACTCAGTGCGCGTGCGATGCAGTGCGGTAGCTGTAGCCGCCCTGCTGCATCGTCGTGAGCCCGAGGAAGATCGCCGCGAGGCCGACGATGACGTGGGGGAGCCACACGTTCGCCGAGTTGTCGGCGAAGCCGAACAGCCACGGCGACGCGGCGAGCAATGCGCCCGCGGCGATGTCGATGAGGTTGTGCACGGCCATCGGTGCGACCTTCCAGACCCCGAGCTCGTAGTTCGTGAACAGGCTGTAGGCGATGAGCCCGATCCCGAGCACGATCGGCACGACCGTCGCGGCGGTGTGGTCGGAGAACTGGAAGATCCACGGGGCCGCGATCAGTGCGACACCGACGATGTAGTCGAGCGGCGCGTGGAACTTGGTGGGGATGAAGCGCATGACACTCCTTTGGTGCGAAGAGACGCTGTCGTGGTTACACCGCTCATTCGCCGAGGAGCGCGCCTCGGTTCGGTGAGTGAGTAGTCGGCTACGCCGCCGGTTCCACGAGCTTGCTGACCACCCAGCGGTGCTTGCCGATCGGACGGTCACGGGTGAAGCCGAGGCGCTCGTACGTCGAGAGCGCCCCGTTGAACAGGAACCCCGCGGGGACGTCCTCAGCTGCCTCCGGATAGCCCTCGACCGTCCCGCCTCCGAGCTCGGCGATCAGGTCGAGTGCTCCGGCGAGCGCGGCAGTCGCGACTCCGCGCCGCCGGTGACCCTTGCCGACGAAGTTGCACGCGATCCGCCAGTCGGGCGGTGCCTTGACGCCTTTCGCGTAGGCGGCGCGGCTCTTGATCCGCGGTAGCTCGCTCGGCGCTCCGAACTGGCACCAGCCGAGACAGTCGTCGCCGTCGAAGACCAGCGCTGCGTGCGTCGTCCCGTTTCGCACACGCTCGAGCTTGCGGGCGCGGTTGATCGCCGGGTCGTTCCGATCCGGGCCTTCTTCGTGGAAGCCGATGCACCAGCAGCCGCCGAAGACGCCGTTGTTCGCCTCGACCAGCGCCGCGAAGGCGTCCCACGTGGTCTCGTTCAGAGGCTTGATCGTGAACATCAGTGCGAGAGGAACGCGAGCACGCGGTCTGTGAGCAGCGAAGCGGCGTCGGGATCGTAGGCCGGGAGCGACGAGTCGGCGAACAGGTGCTGGTCGCCGGGGTAGAGGAAGAGCTCGGCGTCCTCGGTCGAGGCGTCGAGCGCGCGAGCCGCCTCGAGGTCCTCCTCAAAGAACGGATCGCCTTCCTTTCCGTGAATCTGGACCGGCACGCCTTCCGGCCACGTGTCGCCGAACTCCGAGACCGGCAGGCAGGAGTACATGAGCAGCGCACCGCGTGCTCCCGCGCGCGTCTGGGCGAGCTGTTGCGCGACCATCACCCCGAAGGAGAAGCCGGCGTACACGACATCGGGACGAAACCCATCCGCCGCGGCCAGCCCGCGCTGCGCGAGGGCCCCGAACCCGGCCTCGCGTGCGTACGACATCCCGTCCTCGAGCGTCGCAAACGTCTGCCCGTCGAACAGGTCCGGCGTGTGCACCGTGTGCCCGGCCTCGCGCAGCGTCTCGGCGAACGACTGCACGCCGGCGGTCAGACCCTGAACATGGTGATACAGCACGACCTCGCTCATCCCGCCCTCCTCGAGTAATGATCCATCTAATTGGATCGTTCCAGGAGGTTAGTCTATTCCCCGGTGGACGGCAACTCGACACCTCCCGACTACGAGCTCGCCGACCGGATCGCGCTCACCGAGCCTGCGCAGGTGCGGGCGCTCAGCCATCCCGTGCGGACTGCCGTGCTGGGCCTCCTGCACGAGCGCGCGGCGACGATCAACGAGCTGGCGGCCGCCCTCGGCCGGCCGAAGAGCACGGTCGCGCACCACGTCAAGGTGCTCACCGAGGCGGGCCTGCTCCAGGTCGTGCGGACCCGCCGCGTGCGCGCCATCGAGGAGCGGTTCTACGGCCGCACGGCGCGGATGTTCTACGTCGGCGTCGAGCGCGGCGCGGGCGGGGAGGAGATGCCTCGCGACTTCAACGACTTCGAGGTCGCGGCGCGCGAGTCGGCCGGGGCGTTCCTCGACGGAAAGCTTTGGGGCTTCATCCGGCACGCGCGCATCACCGAAGCGGAGGCATCGGAGTTCTGGGAGCGCATGGCGAAGCTGATCGAGGAGTTCGACCGGCTGCCGAGGTCCGGCGACACCATGTACGGATTCGCGATCGGGATCTATCCCACGGACCAGCCGACGCTCCCGGGAAGCGCCGGCTAGCCCGCTCGCCTTACTGGTTCGAGGCGACGCCGATCTTGTGCCCCTGCGGGTCGGCGAGGACGCCGAACGTCACGCCGGGCACCTCTTGCGCGGCCTGGACGACGCTGCCGCCGAGCTCTTCCGCCTTCGCGAGCGCCGCGCGGACGTCCTGGACGCCGACGAACCAGATCACCGCATCGTCGTCGCCCTGCAGCGGGCTGATCGCCGTGGGCAGCGCGCCGTCGACACCTGTGTCGACGAACGTGTAGCCGGGGTACGCACCGTCCGAGTAGCTCCAGCCGAACAGGCCGGCGAAGAACGCGCGCGTCGCGTCGGGGTCGGTCGACCGGATCTCTGCGTGCACGACCGGGTGGGCCATCCTCTTCCTCCTTCTCGCTGTCGACAGACGACGAACGAGAGAGCGCGAGATCGACACCCCCGGAGGAGTCGACGGAGCCCCGCGCGAACGCGGGGCCTCCGTCGCTCTCTCCGGCAGGAGGGTCCGCCGGCGAGCCTGTCAGCGGACGTTCGTCGGGACGACCACCGTGACGGTGCGCGTCTCGACCGTCGGGCGCCCGTTAGTCCTGAGCGTGATCTTGAACGTCGCCTTGCCGCTCGCCGGCGCGGACCTGAGAGAACGCGCGACGAGTGGAATCGTGATCACATTGGTGTTCCCCGCCTTGAGCCTCAGGCCGGCCGCCGTCCCCGAGATGCCGGGTCCGGTGAGCGATGCCGTTGCGCTGATCTCGTCGGGACACGACACGCCGCGCAGTGCGTACACGACACGCACCTTGGGCCCTCTCGCAACAGTGAGTCGCGCGGGGATCGACGCCGGTGCGGGCTTGGAACGATCCTCCGCGAAGTGGACGATCGGGCCGGCGAGCTGCGTGACGTAGATGTCCCCGTTCCTGGCGACGGCGATGTCCTGCGCCTGGAGGTCCGGATAGGACGCCGTCGCCAGTCGCCGTCCCGTCGGCGAGTACTTCGCGATGCCTCGGTTGTTGAAGTCGCTCGCCCAGATGTTGCAGTCGAGGTCGACGCCGATCGAGCTCAGGTTCGGGAGGGGGAAGCTTCCGAGCGACTTCCCGTCCTTCGTGAAATGCCGCACCTTCGCGTCCGCGGTGTTCGACGCGGTGGTTGCAAGGAACACCGTGCCGTCCGGAGAGGCCTCGATGTCGTGAGGGGAGAACTCACCTTCGCCTAAGAGATCGGTGTTCGCATTGGTGCCGCCCGGGAAGACGTGGAATCCCGCGCGGTCCCCGCCCTCGGCCGCGACGTACACGTTGCCGTCCGCGTCGACTGCGATCGCACGCGCGGACTCGAGGCCAGGCAGAAAGAGGGTCGATTTGTACCCGCCCGTGGACGTGAACCCCTGTGCACGGGAGTTGTTGTCGTCGGCGACCCACACCGATCCATCGTCGGCGACCGCGACGTCGGGGACGCCGGTGAACTCGCCCGTGTCGTCGCCGATCGTTCCCCACTTGTCCTTGAAAGCGCCGCTGCTGCTGAACACTTGAACACGGTTGTTGCTGGAGTCTGCGATGTAGACGTCTCCGTTCGGTGCGACGTCGATGCCCTTGGCTCCGTTGAACTGGCCGTTGCCAATGCCGGACTTGCCGAACGCGCCGACGAGCTTGTACCGCCCGCCGGTCGCTGTCGAGCTCCCCATAGCAGCGGCGCACAGCGCGAGTGTCACGGCGCTCGCGAGCAGCGCGGTCACCAGATTGCGATTGCGACCGTTCATGCTCCCTCCTTTGTTTCGCTGACAAACGGTCGCTTTCGAGCGTAGGACCGGCCGCTACCCGCCGCAGCCGGGGAACCCCCACACTTTGCGCGCTATTCGGCGGAGGTGAGACGACCTGCGAGCTCGGTTCGAGAGCGGACGCCGAGCTTGCGATAGACCCGGGAGAGCGTCGCTTCGACCGTCTTCGGCGTCACGAACAGCTGTGCCGCGATCTCGGTGTTCCGCAGGCCGCGCCCCGCGAGCTCGGCGACGCGTTCCTCCGTCGGAGTCAGCTCGCCCGAGGCGCGGCGCCCGCCGAGGCGGCGCTCCTCCGCCTCGACGCGCGCGAGCCAGAGCGGATTGCGGATCGCACTCAGCTCCGACCGTGCCTGCGCGAGCATTGCGGCTGCATCTCGCCGCCGCCCGACGCGGCGCAAGATGGTCCCCGTCACGAGCCGCGTGCGCGCCTGCTCGAGCGGCCAGTCGAGTCGCGCGTGCTCGGTGAGCGCGCGTTCGGCCGCCGCGAGCGCCGCCTCGGTCTCGCCGCGGGCCGCCAGCAGAAGCGCGTGCGAGCGCGCCGCCGTTGCCAGGCCCCACGGCCGGTCGAGCCGGCGTCCGTATTCCTCGAGCTCGGCGGTCAGCGCGGCCGCCTCGTCCAGTTCGCCGAGTCCGACGAGGGACTCGATCGCATCGGGGTGCACCGGATGCGCAGCCCACTCGCCGAGGCCGGTCTCCCGGATCAGCTGCGGGAGCGGCGCCAGGTAGTCGCGTGCTTCGGCGAGCCGTCCCGCGGCGAGATGGAGGTGGCCGAGCGCCCAGAGGTGGTGCGCGAGCCAGACCGTCGAGCCGATCGAGCGCGAGTAGTCGACGCCTGCGTGCAAGATGCGCAGCGCGTCGTCGACATGGCCGAGGTGCATTGCGACGACGCCGGTCGGATACCACTCGTCGCCGAGCTCCCCGCGCAGCTGGCGGTCGAGGATCGCGAACTCCGCTGCATACGCGTCCGCCTGCGCGAGCCTGCCCGCGCGGCACTCGAGCTCGGTGAGTTGCAGCAAGCAGCCGGCGGTGGAGCGCACCCGGTCGAGCTCGCGAGACAATGCGAGCAGCTCGAGCAAGATGAGCCGTGCGCGCGTGAGCTCGCCGGTGTGGAGGAGGGCACGGGCGAGCTGCAGCTTGGGGCTCTGGTACGGCTCCGAGACCTGGTCGGACTGCGCCGCGATCGCGATCCCATCGGCGAAGAGCCGTTCGTCGAGTCCGAGGCCGCTGTACCACCGCGCAATCGCGAGCTCGGCCGCTGCCGACGGGAACATGCCGTTCGCCGGACCGGCCGCCTCCATCGCGAGCTCTGCGTGCCGCAGCGCCGCGCGGTAGTCGCCGCCGAGGCCGCGCATGCGCGCGAGCACCGCGTGCGCGGCCATCTCGACATCCCCTGCGTCGCCGGCCTCGGCAAGTGCCTGCTCCTGATGAGCGATCGCCTCGTCGCCGGTCATCGTGTCGATCTGCGCGCCGAGCCAGCCGAGCCGCACGAGGGCCCTGGCGCGGTCCGAGCCCGGCGGAAGTGTCTCGACGAGCTGTTTCAGGAGCGGCAGGACGTGATCTCGTCCTTCGCCGGCCGCCGAGTAGAGATCGGCTGCAGACAACATCCGCCGCGTTCGATCCGTCTCGTCGGCCGGCGGCGTCAATTCCGCGGCGCGCTCGGCCAGGGCTGCGGCGGTCTCCGGAGCGCCGCGAGCATCGAGTCGCAGCGATGCCTCCTCGAGCTCGGCGGCGACGTCCTCGCTCGGCATGGCGGTCCCGCGACCGAGGTGAAGGGCACGCTCGTCGGGATCGTCGAGGATGTCGGCCAGCGCGAGGTGCGCAGACCGCTGTTCGGCCGCCGTATGCATGTCGAGCAACGTCGAGGCAAGGAGCGGATGAGCAAAGCGCATGCGGTCGACGACGCCCGCGGCGCGCAGCTCGTCGAGCACGGCGTGGGCGTCACCGCCGAGTGTCCGCGAGTCGAAGCGACCGAGTGCTGCCGCCAACAGGCCGGCCTTGCGGGCGGCGTCGGAGAGGTTCGCGAGGCGCGCGCGCAACGCGCCTGCGAGCGTCTCCGGAACGACGCCGTCGAGCCCGTCGCCCGCCACCAGTTCGAGCGCGTAGTACGGGCTTCCGTCAGAGAGGTCGGCCAGCCGTTGCAGCTGCGGTGGCGAGAGGGTGCGGCCGGTGCGTTCGAACACGAGCTCGGCGAGGTGTCGCTTCCCGAAACGGCCAACCTCGATGCGGTCGACGTCCGGAAGATCCAGCTCGACACCGCTTCGAACGGAGCCGACGAGGGCGACCGGTGCGTCGCCCAGGCGGCGCAGCGCATATGTCACCGTGCGGAGGCTCGGGCGGTCGACCCACTGGAGGTCGTCGATCGCCACCAGGACCGGCGCCGATTCGGCGAGGAGGCGCAGCACCCCGAGGGTGGCGAGCCCGACCGCTGCGGGGTCGAAGGCTACGCCCGAGGCCTCGCCGCGTCGCAGTGCGTTCTCGAGTGCAGCTCGTTGTGTTCCGGGAAGCAGGGCAAGCGTGTCGTCGTCGACCGGCGCCAGGAGGTCGCTGAGAACCGAGAACGCCAGCTCGGCCTCGGCCTCGGACGGCCGCGCGACGAGCAAACGGAAGCCGCGCTCCACTGCGTGATCGACGGCCGCCGCCCACACCGTCGTCTTCCCGATACCCGGCACCCCGGCGAACACGAGCCCACCGCCCTTGACGGCGGCATCGCCGAGGAAGCCGCCTGCTTCGGCGATCTCCCGTTCCCGACCGATCATGGAGCGATCCTCTCAGCGTGATGCGTGTGTTGCCATACCGCCGGGAGTGGGAAGCAGCAGTCGGGCCATGACCTTCCCCTTCGAGTTCGACCCCAGGTACCTGCGGTTGGCGCGGCTCTTCGGCGTCACGCCCGAGCGCGCCTGGGTCGAGGTGGCGGACGGGCAGCTCGAAGCCCGCTACGGGCCGTGGCGCCTGCGGACGCCGTTGGCCAATGTCGTTGCGGCAGACGTGACCGGGCCCTATGCCTTCTGGAAGACGGCCGGCCCGGCGCGGCTCGCGATCACCGACCGCGGCCTGACGTTCGCGTCGAACGGCCGACGCGGCGTGCGCCTTTCATTTCGCGAGCCGGTTGCGGGCATCGACCGCTTCGGGCTGATCCGGCACCCGGAGCTCACGGTCACGGTGCGTGACGTGGACGGCCTGGTCGAGGCGCTCGCGCCTCAGCCCGTTTCCGTCGACGACGAAGCGTAAGGCTCATCGCGCACCGTGGGCAGCTGCACCGTGACGCGGAGCCCACCCGCGGCGCGGGGCGTGAGGGTGAGCACTCCGTCGTGTGCGGCGGTGATGCCCTTGACGATCGCGAGCCCGAGGCCGACGCCTGCGTGGTCGGCGCGGAGCCGCTCGGTGCCGCGGAGGAACGGCTCGGCGAGCGTGGAGACCGTCTGTGGTGAGAGCTTCTCGCCGGTGTTCTCGACGGTGAGCACCGAGGACTCTGGCTGAACGCTGGTCGTGACCCACACCGCGCCCTGGTCGGGCAGGTTGTGGACGATCGCGTTGTGCACGAGGTTCGTGCTGAGCTGCAGGAGGAGCGCGGGGGAGCCGACGGTCGGCGCGAGGTCTCCTGTCGTCTCGATCGTCAGCCCTCGCTTCTCGGCGAGCGGAAGGAGCGTCTCGGCCGCTTCCTCCGCGATCAGGGAGAGATCGACCGGCTCGCGGGCGAACGACCGCTGGTCGGCGCGGCTCAGCAGGAGCAGCGCCTCGGTGAGGTCGATCGCGCGCGCGTTGACCGCATGGAGGCGATCGACGAGCGCGCCGTTGTCGCGCTCCGGATCGCTGCGTGCGACCTCGAGCAGGGTCTGCGTGATCGCCAGCGGGGTGCGCAGCTCGTGCGAAGCATTCGCTGCGAACCTCTGTTGCTCGCCGACGTGGGCTTCGAGGCGCGCGAGCATCGTGTCGAAGCTGTCGGCGAGCTCGCGGAACTCGTCGCGGCGTCCTTCCAGCTCGATTCGGTGGGACAGCGAGCCGTTCGCCGCGACTCGGGTGGCGTAGGTGATGCGATCGAGCGGAGCAAGCATGCGCCCGGCGAGGAGCCAGCCTCCCAGCAGCCCGAACACGAGCAGGAACCCCATGACCGCGGCGGCGAGCGGGGCGAAGTCGCGCAGCAGGTCCGAGTGGCTGCGCACCATGAAGATCACGCCCGGATGGACGCCGCGCGAGAGCGAGAAGTAGCCGGCGGTGAGCAGGACTGCGCCGGCGAGCATGACGAACCCGGCGTAGCTGAGCGTCAGTTTGAGACGGACGCTCAGCCCGGCCGGCCTATCCATGCACGCCTTCCTCGATGCGGTAGCCGACGCCGGGCACCGTCGTGATGATCCACGGTTCGCCGAGCCGCTTGCGCAGTCCCGAGACGGTGATGCGCACGGCGTTCGTAAATGGGTCCGCGTTCTCGTCCCACGCCCGCGCCAGGAGCTCCTCGGCGCTGACCACTCCGCCTTCGGCGGCGGCGAGGACGTCGAGCACCGCGAACTGCTTCCTCGTCAATGCGACATAGCGGCCGTCGCGAAAGACCTCGCGGCGGAACGGATCCACGCGAAGACCGGCGATCTCCCGCACTGGTGGGCGGTTGGCGGCGCGACGGCGGTCGAGCGCCCGAAGCCGAAGCACGAGCTCCTTGAACTCGAACGGCTTGGTGAGGTAGTCGTCGGCGCCGAGCTCGAACCCCGTCGCCTTGTCGTCCAGCCGGTCGGCTGCGGTGAGCATGAGGATCGGCGTGCCGGTGCCCTGGGCGACGATGTGCCTCGCGATCTCGTCTCCGCTCGGCCCGGGAATGTCCCGGTCGAGCACCGCGATGTCGTAGTCGTTGACGGTCAGCAGCTCCAACGCGGTGCCGCCGTCGCCTGCGATGTCCGCCGCGATCGCTTCCAGGCGGAGCCCGTCACGGATCGCCTCCGCCAGGAACGGCTCGCTTTCCAGCACATTGGGATCCTAAGCTTAGAATTCCACGTGGACAAGTTGTCGCG
>JADMIO011406778.1_pt1 | contig 44640 bp, 32 predicted proteins | sample 8958161 | NCBI WGS metagenome assembly JADMIO01 (sample SAMN16585339, study PRJNA669376) | soil metagenome | isolation source: Crop rotation soil | place: USA: Cullars Rotation, Alabama | collected 2011
ACGACGTTCGGCGACTTGCCGCCGAGCTCGAGCGAGACCTTCTTCAGGTTCCCGCCCGCCTGCGAGCGAGCCCGTGAAGCCGACCGCCTCGATCGCGGGGTGCGTGACGAGCGCGAGCCCGACCTCGTTCGACGCGCCGTGCACCATCGAGAAGACGCCCTCCGGCATACCGGTCTCCCGCGCGGCGTCGAGGATGGCTCCCGCGACGAGGTCCGAGGTCCCTGGGTGGCCGGGGTGCGCCTTGGCGACGACCGGACACCCGGCCGCGAGCGCCGACGCCGTGTCGCCGCCCGCGACCGAGAACGCGAGCGGGAAGTTCGACGCGCCGAAGACCGCGACCGGCCCGAGCGGCACGAGCATACGCCTGAGGTCCGGGCGCGGCAGCGGGGTGCGGTCGGGCAGCGCGCGGTCGATCCTCGCGTCGACCCACGAGCCCTCCTCGACGAGGTCGGCGAACATCCGGATCTGCGCGACGGTGCGCCCGCGCTCGCCCTGCAATCGCGCGACGGGAAGCGACGACTCCGCGCTCGCTCGCTCGATCAGCGGATCGCCGAGGTCCAGAATGCGGTCCGCGGTCGCGCGAAGGAACGCGACGCGCCGATCGTAGGGCAGCGCGGCGTACTCGTCGAACGCCGCCGCCGCCAGGCGCGCCGCACGGTCGACGTCTTCGATCGTGCTGTCGTCGTGTGTCACCATCGATCCGTTCCTCACTTTCGCGACGCGACGAACGCGTCCACCTGACCGTCGAGCACCGTGAGCGGCACGGCCCCGTTCGCGAGCACCGCGTCGTGGAACGCGCGGATGTCGAACTTCGGGCCGAGCTCCGCCTCGGCCTTCGACCTCAGCTTCCGGATCTCGAGCTCGCCCATCTTGTAGGCCAGCGCCTGGCCGGGCCACGAGATGTACCGGTCGGTCTCGGTCCTGACCTCGTGCAGCGAGAGCGCGGTGTTCGACGCGAGGTAGTCCAGGGCCTTCTCGCGGCTCCACCCGAAGGCGTGGATTCCCGTGTCCACGACGAGCCGGCACGCGCGCCACATCTCGTAGGTCAGCCGCCCGAAGTCGCTGTAGGGGTCCGTGTAGAAGCCCGCCTCGAGCCCGAGCCGCTCGGCGTAGAGCGCCCACCCCTCGACGAACGCGTCGACCTGGACCTGGCGCCGGAACTCGGGCAGGTCCGTCAGCTCTCGTTGAAGCGCGATCTGAAGGTGGTGGCCCGGGACGGCCTCGTGGAGCGTCAGCGCCTCGAGTACGTAGAGCGGCCGGCTCTCGGGGGCGTAGGTGTTGACCCAGTAGTAGCCGGCGCGCGAGCCGTCGGCGGGCGGCTCGTCGTAGCGGCCGCCGGTGAACTTCGGCGCGATCTCGGCGGGAACGGCCTTCACGCCGTAGGGCAGCCGCGGCAGCCGGCCGAACAGGCGCGGCAGCTCGCCGTCCATCCTCTTCGCGATGAGCGACGCGTCCTTGAGCAGCTCGTCGCCGGTCTTCGCGTAGAAGCGCGGGTCGGTCCTGAGGAACTTCACGAACGCGGCGAAGTCGCCACGGAAGCCGGTCCGGCGGATGATCTCCTCCATCTCGGCGCGGATCCTCGCGACCTCGCGAAGCCCCGTCTGGTGGATCTCCTCGGGCGTGACGTCGAGCGAGGTGTAGCGGCGGACGCAGTGGGCGTAGTAGGCGCGGCCGTTCGGCATGTCGGACGCGCCGGTCGTCGTCCGCGCGCCGGGGACGTACTCCTTGACGAAGAAGTCGAGCAGATCGCGGTAGGCGGGGACGACCGCCTCGGCGATCGCGGCGCGGCCGTCGCGCCGGAGCCGCTCGTGCTCGGACTCGGGGACGCCGGCCGGGAACGAGCGGAACGGCGCGAAGAGGACGCTCTGCTCGGGGTCCGAGACGACGTGCGCGCGGATCGTCTCGTCGTAGCCCTCGAGCACGACGCGCGGAAGCGTGAAGCCGGTCTTGAGCCCCTCGCGAAGGAGCGCGACGTTCTCCCGCTCGTACCTGGGGAAGTCGCGCAGCCGCGCGACGTAGTTCTCGTAGTCCTTGACCGTCCGCACCGGCACGCGAGACGGCAGCTGCGCGAAGCCCATGTGGAAGCCCCAGTCGGAGGTGAGCGAGCACCGCCACGCGCCCAGCTCGAAGTCGGCGACGCTCGTCCGGAGCTCCCACGCGAGCACGTCGTAGCTGACGCGGTCGGCGTCGCCGAGCCCGGCACGGTCGATCGCCCGGAGGCGCGCGAGGGCGTCGCGCTCGAACTTCGCGCGGCGCTCGAGGTCCGCGACGGTCATGGACGGAAGCCGGTCGTTCGCGCGGTCGTCGCCGACCGAGGTCGCCAGCAGCGGGTCCTCCGAGAGCCGGAACTCCCAGATCTCCTTGAAGAGCGCGTGCAGGCGCGCGCCCTCGTCGTCCGGGCCGGACCCCCGCGCCGCCGGTGCCATCATCAGCAGAGGAAGGAGCAGCATTGCGTAGCGCATGGCCGGGAGTGTATGCCAACACCGCCCTCTGTTCACACCGCGACGAGGCAGTGTAGTATCGCGGTCGCTATGTCGATTAACAGACGCAGGCGCCCGGGCGACGACATGGGCGCGTACTGCACGCGTTGCAAGATGGACTTCACGCACACGATCCTCGCGATGGCGGACGACGTGACGCCCGACCGAGTTCGGTGCAACACGTGCGGCAGCGAGCACCGCTTCATCCCGGAGCGGTCGGCGCCGCGCCTGGCGCGCCCCGCGCAGCCCCGCGGCGGCGACGACTACGCCAGCCCGGCGCCTGTCGCGAGGACGGCAAGAGAGGAGATCGACGCGATGGAACCCGACGAGCTCGTCGCGGCGCTCCGCGACCTGCTCGCGGGCGCCGGAAGCGTGTCTTCGGCCGGCATGGGCGCGAAGTGGGAGGGCGGGACGCTCGTCCTCAAGCCCGGCAAGCCCGGCCTCCAGGAGAAGGAGGTCCCGATCGAGACCTTCTTCAAGAAGATCGTCATGGTGCGCGACCGGCTGCGGGTGCTCGAGCAGCAGATCAACACGTCCGAGAAGCTGTCGGACGCCGAGAAGGTGAATTTCCAGCAGTACATCACCCGCTGCTACGGCTCGCTGACGACCTTCAACGTGCTCTTCGACGCGCGCGAGGACTGGTTCGTCGGAGAGAAGAAGTCCGAGGGCTGAAGCGGTCGGGAACCTCGCGGCGGCTCATGGGATAGAGGGGCTGCGGACGAAGCCGCCGCGGAGGTCTTATGAATCGCTTGGCAGGTATTTTCGCGAATGCGCATGCCGTCTTGCCGGTCATCCATGTCGAGTCGCTCGACCAGGCGGAGCACAACGCCGGGATCGCCTACATGGCCGGGTGCGACGGGGTCTTCCTCATCAACCACGGGATGTCGGTCGACAAGCTGCTCGAGATTCATTACGTCGTGGCCTCCAACTTCAGGAACTGGTGGGTCGGCGTCAACTTCCTCGGGCTCCGGCCCGAGGAGGTGTTCGCGAAGGGCACGAGGAGGATGGCGGGCATCTGGACCGACAACATGGGCATCGACGAGCGCGCCGAGAGCCAGCTCGAGGCCGAGGCGGCGCAGCGCGCCCGAGAGGCGAGCGGCTGGAACGGACTCTATTTCGGCGGCGTAGCCTTCAAGTATCAGCGCGAGGTCGACGACCTCGAGAGCGCGGCGCGCATCGCCGCGCGCTACGCGGACGTCGTCACGACGAGTGGCCCGGGCACCGGGGAGGCCGCGAGCCGCGACAAGATCGTGCGATTGCGGAACGCGCTCGGGGATACGCCGCTCGCGATCGCGAGCGGCATCACTCCGGAGAACGTGGGCGACTACCTCGACGTCGCCGACTGCTTCCTCGTCGCGACCGGAATCAGCAAGAGCTGGACCGAGCTCGATTACGACCGCGTGTGCCAGCTCGTCGACTCGGTGCGCCCCGAGGCCCGGCCCAAGACCGAAGCGATCGATCTGGGCGATAGGTATATCGTTACGCAGGAGTTCGTCTTCGAGACCAGTTCGCTCGAGGCGCTCGAGCATATGCTCCGGTCGATCGTTCCCGTGCTGTTCGGAGGGGACGCGCGCGCCGCGAAGTTCTTCGTCACGGAGGGCGACGGGCAGCGGGCGCCCGAGTCCTACCCCTCGCGCGCGGCCGGATGTTATCTCAGAGGACGAGACCCGAACGAGGTGAAGATCCACGCGTTTCTGTGCTCGATCTCGGCCGATCGGTGGGATGAGAGGCCGGGCCAGAGATTCCCGGCGGCGGCCGAAGCCGTGCGCGCCGTCGTGGATATCGCGCGCCGGAGGGGGCTCTGTGGGCTCGACCGCTCGGTGCCGTTCGAGGGCACCGACGGCAGCGTGGGGCCCGGCTACCGCGTCCAGTGGTACAGCAGCGGCAAGACGCTCGATATCTTTCGCTGCAACATCCTCTACATGAAGTAGGCGTGTCGTCGTCGCCGGCTGTGCTACCCTGCGGCGCATGACGACCGACGCGGCGCCGGGCCTGGCGCGACGGCTGAACCTCTTCGACGCGACGATGCTGGTGATGGGCGGCACCATCGGCTCGGGCATCTTCGTCAACGCGTACGTCGTCGCCCGGCAGGTCCACACGCCGTTCCTCGTGCTCGCGGCGTGGACCTTCGGCGGGATCGTGGCGCTCGCGGGCGCGTTCGTCTACGCGGAGCTCGCGGCGCGACGGCCCGAGACCGGCGGCCAGTACGCGTACCTCCGCGAGGCCTACCACCCGGCGGTCGCGTTCGCCTACGGGTGGGTACTCCTGTTCGTGATCCAGACGGGCGGGATGGCCGCGGTCGCCGTGACGTTCGCGCGCTTCTTCGTCCAGTTCACGCGCATCGCGGCTCCCGAGTGGGTCGTGGCGCTCGTGGCGCTTGCGGCGCTCACGGCGATCAACTGCGCGGGCGTTCGCGCGGGCAGCACGCTGCAGAACGTCTTCATGGTTCTCAAGATCGCCGCCATCGTGGCGCTCGTCGTCGCGGGGCTCTTGCTGGCGCCGTCGGTGCCGATGGAGTCGACGGTGCTCGACCGCCCGGCGTCGTTCGACCTGGTGACCGCGATCGGCGCGTCGCTCGTGCCGGTCTTCTTCGCCTACGGCGGCTGGCAGACGGCGAGCTTCGTCGCAGGAGAGCTTCGCGAGCCGCGGCGCGACCTGCCGCGCGGGCTGCTGCTCGGCGTCGCGGGGGTGATCGCCTGCTACGTCCTGGTGAACGTCGTGTACGTCCGCGCGCTCGGCGTCGCGGGGCTCGCGGCGACCGAGGCGCCGGCGTCCGAGGTCATGCGGCTCGCGCTCGGCGACACGGGAGCGCGGGTTATCGCGATCGGAATCGCGATCTCGACCGTCGGCTTCCTGAGCCAGGGGATGCTGACCGCGCCGCGCGTCTACTACGCGATGGCCGACGACGGGCTCTTCTTCCGCAGCGTCGCGTGGCTGCACCCGCGGACGCGAGTGCCGGTCGTCGCGATCGCCCTTCAGGGAATCATGGCGATGGTGATCGCGGCGGTCGGGCGCTACGAGCAGATCCTGAACTACGTGACCTCGATCGACTTCATCTTCTTCGGTCTGACCGCGACCTGCGTCTTCGTCTTCCGGCGCCGGGACGCCGGGACGGAGCGCGATACGGACGGCATCCGCGTGCCGGGCCACCCGTGGACGACGCTGTTCTTCGTTCTGGCGAGCTGGTTCGTGGTGCTCAACACGTTCTACTCGTACCCGGAGAACAGCGTGATCGGCCTGGCGATCCTGTGCGCGGGTGTGCCGATCTACTTCGCGTGGCGATGGTGGGGGCGGCGAGGATGAGCGAACACGGACGGGTCGTCGAGTCGGCGTACATGCAGTGGGCGAAGGCGCGCTCGCGCTCGACGTTCAACCTCGCGACGAGCGGCGTGCCGAACCTGCCGGCGTCGGAGCTGCCGTTCACCAAGCGCGATCTCGAGCTGACGACCTCGCACGGGTACGGGTACCCGCCGCTCGTCGAGGCGATCGCGGCCCACACGGGCGCCGCCCCCGAGAACGTGGTGACGGCGGCCGGCACGTCGATGGCGAACCACCTGGCGATGGCGGCGCTCCTCGAGCCCGGCGACGAGGTCGTCATGGAGCGCCCAGTCTACGATCCGATCCTCTCCGTTGCGCGTTACCTCGGCGCCGAGGTGCGGCTCTTCGACCGCAGGCCCGAGGATCTGTACGCCGTCGACCCGGACCAGATCGAGCGGCTCGTCACGCCGCGTACGCGGCTCGTGGTGCTCACGAACCTGCACAACCCGTCGGGCGCGCTCGCGAGGGAGGAGGCGCTCGCGCGCGTCGGCGAGGTCGCCCGGCGCGCCGGGGCCCGGGTGCTCGTCGACGAGGTCTACCTCGACGCGGTCTACGACGGCACGCCGCGCTCGTCGTTTCACCTCGGCCCGGAGTTCGTCGTCACGTCGAGCCTGACGAAGGTCTACGGCGTGAGCGGCCTGCGCTGCGGGTGGATCCTGGCAGAGCCGGCCGTGGCGCGGCGGATGTGGCTACTCGACGACCTCTTCGCGGCGTCGCCCCCGCACGCTGTCGAGCGGCTCTCGGTCGTCGCGTTCCGCCACCTCGACCGGCTGCGGGCGCGGGGCCGGGCGCTCCTCGACACGAACCGCCGCGTCCTGCGCGCGTTCTACGACTCGCGCGACGACCTCGAGGCGCCCGTGTTTCCGTGGGGGACGACCTCGTTCCCGAGGGTGAAGAGCGGGGAGATCGACCGACTCTGTGAGCTGCTGCGCGACCGCTACGAGACGACGGTCGTGCCCGGCGCGTTCTTCGGCGCCGACGACCACATCCGCATCGGCCTCGCCTGCGACCCCGGCGTCTTCGCCGGCGGCCTCGCCCGCCTCGGCGTCGCCCTCGACGAGCTTCGGAGAGGTTAGGGAACTCTCCCGCACCTCGCGCGTCTTACCAGGCAAACAGATCTGATCGCCGGAGATCGCCAGCGGTCTCGATCCCTGAGGCCGCCGACCCGGACCCGGCCGAGTGCGAGCGCATCGAGGCGAAGCTCCGGCGGTATGGCTATTCGCAGATCGGCGACCGGGACCTCCTGACCCTGCTTCGCGGTTCTACTACCGGTAGCCTCGGAGCCCTTATGCCGGTCAGATAGGCTCGTCTGCGACCGCGGAGCCTAAGTTTTGCGCAAACAGCGAAGGCGCCTCCCGTGTAAGTTTCTGAAAGGAAACACAAGCCAGCACAGGAGGCGCTGCTATGACAGAGTGTACGCCGCAGATCCGACTCGAAGCGACCGCGCTCGATGACGATCACACCGCCCACGCCCTGCTCGTCCCGATCTACCAGAAGGCCGACGACCTCGGGCTCTTCGCGTCGCTCGGCGCTGAGGTCCGGATCGCGATGCGGACCAATCGCTACACGACGCTCGACAAGCTCAAGACCGTGTGGGCCTCGATCGTGCTCGGCTGTCCCCACACGGTCGACATCAACACCGCCTTGGGTGCGCACGAGCCGGCGCTGGCCTCGCTCTTCGGCCTCACGCGCTTCCCCGATCAGTCCTCGATCAACCGCCTGCTGCACCGCGTCACCCGCGACTCGGTCGAGCAACTGCGCCGGGTCTCGGCGCAGTTGCTCGCGCGCCACTCGCGCGCGCGCGACCGTCGGCGCTGGCTGCGGCTGCCGGGTGGGCGGCGCGTCTTGGCCCTCGACCTCGATCAGCACGGGCTGGTCGTCGCGAGCCGGCGCTACGAGTTGGCCGAGTCGGCCTTCTTCGGCCGCAAGCGCGGGCGGCGCGGCTACCGATTGACGCTGGCCTACCTGGGCGGCGAGGTGCGCGAGGTGCTCGACGAGCACTTCGACCCGGGCACGACGCCGCCCCTGGCCCGGCTCCCGGACGTGCTCGCGCAGCTGGCCGCGCTGTGCCGGCAGTGGGGGATCTCGCCGGGCGACGTGCTCGTGCGCGCCGACGCGGCCTACGGCACGCCGGTCGTGCTGGCCCAGATCGCGGCCTACGGCTTCGAGTACCTGATCAAGGGGCTCAGCCCCGCGCGCGCAGAGCGGCTGCTGGGCCAAGTGGCGCCCACAGCGGTCTTCGAGTCGGCGAGCCAGGGGGGAGAGCCGCGGTGGGTGACCGACCTCGGGTCGGTCGAGCACGTGGGGCGAAGTCCGGGGTCGCCACGCGTCGTGGCGCGTACGATCGTCGGCGTGTGGGTGCACAAGGTGGCGCAGGGGCGAGGGCGGCCCGGGCCGACGTCGCGACGGCGGCGTGCGCGCGAGGGCAGGACGCACCGGGTGGTGGCGAGCGCCGAATCCTGGCTCACGAGCGTGGCGGCCGAGGATCTGCCGACGAGCGCCGTCGTCGAGATCTACAACCAGCGGCAGACGATCGAGGCGTACTTCAAGGCCGAGCAGCAGGCGTTGGGCGCGCGGCACGTGCGCACGCACGCGTGGGCCGGGGCGGCGCTGTTTCAGTGGCTCGTGGCGATCACGAACAACGTGCTGCGATGGGCGCAGCAGGAGGTGTTCGCTGCCACCGAACTCGAAGTGGCCGGGCTCACCCGGCTCACGCGCGAGGCGATGCACGTGCCCGGACGCGTCGCCCGCCACGGGCGCCAGCTCGTCGTGACGCTCGAGCGCCGCCACCCGCTCGTCGCCCGCCTGCTGAGAGGCTGGCGACGCCTGATCACCGAGGCCCCTCCGCGTCCCTATCCCTCTCGGCGCCAACCGTCTCCGACCTGACCCCCTTCGTTGTTTGCGCAAAACTTAGGCGGAGCGGTCGAACATAGTAGCCAGGGGTCAAAGCGGCGAGCGAAGCGAGTCCGCGTAGACCCCTGGTACGTGTCGAAAAATGTGTGTCGACCCCATCGGGGTCGCAGGCCACGGACGCCCTGCGACCCCGATGGGGTCGATCCCATTTGCCCTGCCGTCCCAGGGGTCTGCGGCGTTCGCCTCCGGCTCACGCCTCCGGCCCCTGGCTATCGTGTTCGACCGCTCTGTGGTCGCGATCCGTCCTATCTGACCGGCATTGCGCTCAGCCCCGTACCGCGGCGATCGTCTCGATCTCGACGAGGAAGCCGTGGTGGAGGGCGCCGGTCGGGACGATGGCTCGCGCGGGGCGGTGGTCGCCGAGGACGCGCGCGTAGACCCGGTTCACCGCCGGCCAGTGCTCCATGTCGGCGACGTAGACCGTCATCTTCAGCACGTGGTCGAGGTCGCTGCCGGCCGCCTCGAGGATCGCTCGGACGTTCTCGAGCGTCCGCTCCGTCTGCTCCTCGATCGAGCCGAGCAGCTTCTCGCCCGTCGCCGGGTCGATCGAGAGCTGTCCGGCGACGAAGACGAGGCCGTTGTGGATCACCGCCTGGGAGTAGTGCCCGCCCGGGGCGGGCGCGTTTGGCGTCGTGACGGGTTTGATCTCCATGCGGCGAATCGTTGCACGAATCCGGTACAATTCCCATGTGATGTTGTTGCTCTCATTCGTACTCGCGCTCTCGCCGGCCCAGCCGCCGGCCGCAGCAGCGTCGACCGACCTCGCGGTCAGCAGCTTCTACTGGGGAAAGGTCGAGACCCAGGAGATCGACCTGTCGTCGCCGTTCCCGAGGAGCCCGTCCGTCGTCCGCCGCCGGACCCGGGGCTACAACCCCGACGTAGAGCGAATCGTCCAGCGCGAGACATACGTGCTCGTGCGCAACACCGGCGCGAAGAAGATCAAGGCCGTCACGTGGGACTACGTCTTCTACGAGGACGCGAAGCACGAGCACGAGCTCAAGCGCTTCCAGTTCCGCAGCAAGGAGACGATCGGACCCGGCGAGATGAAATTCCTCTCGGTCAACGTGGACGAGGAGGCGCCGAGCTCCTACGGCGACGTCGAGATCGCGAAGCTCGAGTTCGACGACGGCTCGGTCTGGCAGCGCGCGAACGAGTAGAGATAACGTAGAATCGCCCGCATGGGTGACAAGAGACCGGTCCGGCAGCGCTCGACCGACGCCCCGCTCGGCGCCGACATCCACCGCCTCGGCGACCTGCTCGGCGAGACCCTGAAGCACCTCGGCGGCCGCCGCCTCTTCGAGACCGAGGAGCGCATCCGCGCCCTCTGCAAGAGCCTCAGGGCGCGCCCGTCGGCCGCGACCGAGCGGCGGCTCAAGCGGCTGCTGCGCGGGCTCGACCTCGACGAGGCCATCGGCACCATCCGCGCCTTCTCGGTCTACTTCCAGCTCGCCAACATCGCCGAGCAGCACCACCGCATCCGGCGCAAGCGCTACTACCAGCTGCACACGCCCGACCGGCCGCAGCGCGGCTCGCTGGCCGACGCGATGCGCCGCCTCGCAGCGGCCGGCGCGGACCGCAGACAGGTCGCGGACGTCCTCGAGCACCTCGACGTCGTTCTCGTGACCACCGCGCACCCGACCGAGGCGGCGCGACGGTCGCTCCTCAACAAGCACCGCCGCGTCGCGGACCTCCTGACCGCGTTCGACGAGAGCCCACCGCCGCCACTGCGCGCCGAGCTCGAGGAGCAGCTCGCGGCAGTCGTCGAGGAGATCTGGCAGACCGACGAGGTGCGGCGCACCCAGCCGACCGTCCTCGACGAGGTCAACAACGGCCTCTACTACTTCGACGCCGTGCTGTTCGACGCCGTCCCGTCGCTGCTCGAGGAGCTCGACCGGCGCGCGGGCGAGGTCTTCCGCGGCGTGGCGCTCGCCGACGGCGCCGCTCCGCTCCGCTTCGGCTCGTGGATCGGCGGCGACCGCGACGGCAACCCGTTCGTCACGCCCGAGGTGACGTGGGAGGCGCTTCGGCTCCAGCAGCGGCTCGTGCTCAGGAAGTACGCGGCGGCGGTCGCCGACCTCGGGTGGAGGCTGAGCGAGTCGTCGCGCTACGCGGCCCCGGGAGACGAGCTCGGCGCCGGGCTCGCGGCCGACGCGAAGGCGCTGCCCGCGGTCGCGCGCCAGGTCGCGCGGCTGAACTCCGAGGAGCCCTACCGCCAGAAGCTCTCCTACGTCTACGCGCGGCTCGAGAACGCGATCGACCACAACGCCGCGCTCGCCGGCGCGTTCGACGGCGAGCCGCGCGGGGCGCTCGTCCGCGTGCGCCCGTCGGCACCGCCCTCCAGCCCGACCTACCGCACCGGCGACGGGCTGTGGGCGGACCTGAGGGTCGTTCGCGACAGCCTTCGGTCGGGCGGCGCGGTCCATGCCGCCCGCGCCGTCGAGCGGCTCATGCGACAGGTCGCGACGTTCGACATGCACCTGGCGACCCTCGACCTGCGCCAGCACAGCGACCGCCACACGGCGGCGCTCACGGAGATCACCCGCGCGCTCGGGCTCGTGCCCGACTACGGGCGGATGGACGAGGCGGCGCGTGCCCGCTGGCTCGCCGAGGAGCTCGCGTCGGCGCGCCCGCTCGTGGGCTCCGAGGCAAGGTTCGGCGACGAGACGGTCGAGACGCTCAACGTCTTCCGCGTCGCGCGCCGCGCGCTCGACGAGATCAGCCCGCGCGCGATCCGCACGTACGTGGTGAGCATGACCCGGGAGGCGAGCGATCTGCTCGCGCCGCTGCTGCTGGCCAAGGAGGCGGGGCTCTTCGACGCGGGCGGCGACGCCTCGCACGCGCTCGGCGTGGCGCCGCTCTTCGAGACGATCGACGACCTCAAGCGCGCGCCGCGCGTGATGGCACGGCTGTTCGAGACGCCGGTCTACCGCGACTACCTCTCGCGCACGGGCGGCCTGCAGGAGGTGATGATCGGCTACTCTGACAGCAGCAAGGACGGCGGCATCCTGACCTCGAGCTGGGAGCTCTACAAGGCGCAGGAGCGGCTCTGGGAGGTCGCGCGCGAGCACGGCGTCGAGCTGCGGCTCTTCCACGGACGCGGCGGCACGGTCGGTCGCGGCGGTGGGCCGAGCCACGAGGCGATCCTCGCGCAGCCGCCGGGCACCGTCGCCGGCCGCATCAAGATCACGGAGCAGGGCGAGGTGATCTCGTCGAAGTACGGGCTGCCGGAGCTCGCGCTCCGGAGCCTGGAGCTCGCGACGGGCGCGGCGATCGCCGCGAGCCTGCCCGTCGTGGAGGTCGACGGGCGCGACCTCGAGGAGTGGACGGCCGTCATGGAGCGCCTCTCGGATGACGCATTCGAGGCGTACCGTCGCGTGGTCCGCGAGACGCCGGGCTTCTACGACTACTTCGTCGAGGCGACCCCGGTCGAGGAGCTCTCGCACCTGCGGATCGGCTCCCGGCCCTCGAAGCGCAAGAAGGGGTCGAAGAGCCTCGACGACCTGCGCGCGATCCCGTGGGTATTCGGGTGGACGCAGAGCCGCCACCTGCTGCCCGGCTGGCTCGCGGTCGGGACGGCGCTCGAGGGGTTCGTCGAGGAGAGCCCGCGCAAGCATACGGCGCTGCTCCGCCGCATGCACCGGCGGTGGCCGTTCTTCCGCAGCACGATCTCGAACATCGAGATGACGCTGGCGAAGGCCGACTTCCAGATCGCGCGCCAGTACGCGCGCCTGGTGACGGACCGCCGCGCGGGCGAGCGGATCTTCCGCATGCTCGAGGAGGAGTTCGAGCGGACGCGCCGCATGGTGCTGCTCGTCACGGGCCGCAAGAAGCTGCTCGAGACGGCGCCGGTGCTCGACCGCTCGATTGCGGTGCGCAACCCCTACGTGGACCCGATGAGCTACCTCCAGGTGGAGCTGCTCGCGCGCCGGCGCGCTGGGGCCGACGACGACCTCTCGCTCTACGCGACGCTGCTCACGATCAACGGCATCGCCGCTGGGATGCGCAACACCGGTTGAGCCGCAGGTGGCGCGGATCCGCGCGGATCTGCGCCACCTGCGGCCGAATCATTCGTACCTGAGCGCCACGATCGGGTCCGTCCTGGTCGCCCGGCGAGCGGGGACGAAGCAGGCGAACGCCGCGACGGCGGCGAGCAGCACGGAGATCCAGACATAGGTCGACGGGTCGGTCGCCTGGACCTCGAAGAGCAGCGACTGCATCCACTGGGTCAGCCCGAGCGCTCCGAGCGCGCCGAACAGCAGCCCCGCCACCACGACGCGGAGGCCGTCGCCGATGATGAGCCTGAAGACGTCGACGCGCGTCGCGCCGAGCGCCATACGAATGCCGATCTCGTGCGAGCGCTGGGTGACGGCGTACGCGAGCACGCCGTAGATCCCGATGGCGGAGAGCAGGGCGGCCAGCGCGGCGAACGCCGTCAGCAGCGACGTGGAGAAGCGCTGGGAGGCGCTCCACTCGTCGACGGACGTCTCGAGCAGCCGGAAGGAGTGGATGGGCATGTCCTTGTCGATCGCCGCCAGCTCGCGCCGGACGGCCGGAATCAGCGCGTTCGGGTCTCCCCCCTGCGCGCGAACCATGAGCGACATCGACCCCCAGTTCTCCTGCTGGTATGGAATGTAGACGTGCGGGTACGGATCCTCGCCGAGGTTGTAGTACCTCGCGCCGCCGACGACGCCGACGATCTCGCGCGACGTGTCGATGAAGCGAAGGTGCTTGCCGATGGGGCTCTCGTCGGGGAAGTAGCGCTTCGCGAGCTCCTCGTCGATGATGACGACGTTCGGCGTGCCCACCGCATCCCGGTCGGTGAAGAAGCGCCCGGAGCGCAGCGGGATCCCCATCGCGCGGAAGTAGTCTTCGCTCACCTGGTTGTTCGCGGCGTTGGGGCGCTTCTCGTCCGGGACCGGCGGGTGCTCGTCGATGCTGAACGGCCACGACGAGTCGAGGCTGTTGATGATGCCCACCTGCTCGACGCCGGGGACCGCGGCGAGGCGCTCGAGGAACTGGCGGTAGAACACGACCGTCTGCGGGAACTCCATCGGCGGATCGATCTTCGCGGTGAGCACGCCCGCCGGTTTGAACCCGGGGTCGACGTGGGTCAGTCGCCAGAAGCTCTTGAGCATGAGCCCGGCGCCGACGAGCAGGATCATCGCCAGCGCGATCTCCGTCACGGCGAGCAGCGAGCGGAGGCGGCTCTGCCCGCCCCCGTGCGCGTCGCTGCGACCGCCCTCCTTCAGGGTGTCGTTGAGGTGCACCTTCGACGACTGCAGCGCGGGGATCAGCCCGAAGACGATTGTCGTCGTGAGCGCCAGCGCGAACGTGAAGGCGAGCGCCCAGCGGTCGAGCCCGAGCATCGCCAGGTGCGCGTTCTGCTCGGTCATGTATTCCGGCAGTCCGTTGACCAGGAACCGGATGCACCAGTGCGCGAGCAGCAGCCCGCACGCGCCGCCCGCGGCGGCCAGGATCGCGCTCTCGACGAGCAGCTGCCGCACGACGCGCAGCCGCCCGGCGCCCATCGCGGCGCGGATCGCCAGCTCGCGGCGGCGGACCGAGGCGCGCGCCAGCATCAGGTTGGCGACGTTGACGCAGGCGATCAGCAGGACGAACCCGACGGCGGCGAAGAGGATCCACAGCATCGGCTGCGCGTCCTCGGCCATGAGCTGCTGGAGCGGGGTCGCGCCGACCCGGGTCTCAGAGTTCGGATTGGTGAGGTGCCGGACGAAGATCCCGCCGACCTCGGCGGCCGCCTGCTCGGTCGTGACGCCTGGCTTTCGCCGCCCGACCGGAAGGAGGTAGTTGGCCTTGTCCTGTTCGTCTTTGGGCGTGAAGGCGAGCGTCGTCCAGACGTCCGTCTTCGTGAAGAAGCGAAAGTCGGCCGGCATCACGCCGACGATCATGTAGGGCTCGCCGTTGAGGGTGACGGTCCGGTCGATCACGCCGGGGTCGCCGCCGAACCGCCGCTGCCAGAAGTCATTGCTGAGGACGACGACGCGGTTGTTGCCCGGGCGGTCCTCCTCGTCCAGGAACGTCCGGCCCTCGGCCGCCTCCACGCCGAGCGTGCGGAAGAGGTCGGCCGAGACCTGGAAGCCCTGCAGCCGCTCCGGCTCGCCGTCGCCGGTCAGGTTGGCGGGCCAGCCCTTGTTGCTGAGCGCCCCGAACTGGGCGAAGACCTCGTTCTCGCCCTTGATGTCGAGGTACGTGACCGGCGAGACGGGGCCGTGCCCCTCGCCCTTGAGATCCGTGGTGTAGAGCACCTCGAGCTGGTCTGCCCGGTCGTAAGGCAGCGAGCGCAGGATGACGGCGTTGACGACGCTGAAGATCGCGGTGTTGGCGCCCATGCCGAGCGCGAGCGTGAGGACCGAGATCAGGGTGAAGCCCGGGTTGTGGAGCATCATTCGAAGGCCGAACCGGATGTCTTGGATCATTTCGTCCTCCCAGCGATACGTCTGCATCCAGAGCGCGTCTCGGAGCGCGCTCGCGCTTCGGCCGAGCAGGTCGAGCCTGCCGCGCCAGTCGAGCCTGTTCCACCGCGCGAGCAGCGTCTCGCGACTGTACAGCTCGGCTTCCCATTCTCGCCGCCAGTCGGAACGCAGCCGGCGCGGCACGAACAGGCCGACCAGCGCGATCAGCCCGAGGTGCAGCTTGGCGAAGCGTGGTAGTCGGGGAGCGCGCGACGGCACGGTTCGCACCTCACGCGCGCGACGGCTTCGGGTCGCGCCCGGCTTCCGGCCGCGCATGCTCGAGCAGCCGGTAGCGCCTGATGGCCTCGGCCAGGACGTCGCGCCCCGCCTGCGTCATCTCGTAGTACTTGCGCGGCGGCCGCTGCTCGGCCTGCGCGACGGCCGCGTCCTCCCACTTCGAGGTGAGGTGGCCCAGCTCCTCGAGCCGCCTGAGCGCCGGGTAGACCGTCCCGCCTGGCAGCCCCGTCACGTCGATGATGTCGAAGCCGTACAGGTAGCCGTTCGCCACGGCCTGAAGGATGACCGCCGTCGAGTAGGTGAGAAAGCCTCTGCCCATCGCCCTCCCCTTCTTCTGCCTAGGATCCTATCTAAAAAGGATCCTACATAGGGTGACGCGTCGAGGCAAGAAGAAAATTTGCGGCGGCGGAAAGGCGCCCTCGCTGACGCTCGGGCTCCTTTCCGTTCCTGTATATTCTCCGCGTCAGGCCACGCACTCGCCTTCGAGCGTGACGAGCTTCATCTCCTCCTCGTCGCCGAGGTCGACGAAGTCCTCGGGCCCGATCCGGTCGAGGTTGGCGAGCGCCTGCTTGGCCGCCTTGGTGTCCACGCGCCGGAAGAACTCGAGCGGCGTCTCGTCGTCGTCGTGCTCGGCGGTATAGAGCGTGAGGAGCCGCTCGACCGCCTCGGGCACCCGGCGCGCGGGGATCTTGGCGACGAGCCGCCCGAAGTGGGCTCCGTCATCGTCGACGCCTCCGCCCACGGTCAGGAAGTACTGCGGCGCCACCTTGCCGTCGACTCGGCGGATGCTGCCCTGGAGCCCCACGCCCGCGACGTGGTGCAGGCCGCAGCCGTTCGGGCACCCGCTGATCTTGACGTCGAGGCCGCGCGCGACCGCGACCAGGTCGGGCCGCTCGCGAAGGTAGTCGCCGAGCAGCTTGCCGACCCCGCGCGACTGCGTGACCGCGAGCCGGCATGTCTCCGCGCCGGGACAGCTCGTCACGTCCTCGAACGTGTTCGCGCCGTCGAGCCCGAGGCCCGCGGCCGCGAGCCGCCTGTAGAGCTCCGGCAGCTCCTCGGTTCGCACCCACCGCACGAGCAGGTTCTGGTTCTGCGTCGTGCGGACCGTCGCGTCGCCGTAGGCTTCGGCCAGGTCGGCGAGGATGCGAAGCTGCGCCGAGGTCAGGTCGCCGAGCGGGACCGTGACGGTCGCCGCGGCGTAGCCCGCCTGCTTCTGCGCGCGGACGTTGGTCGCCGCCCACCGCGCGAAGGCGGTGTCGAGCACGGGCAGCGCGCCCCGCTTCGCCGGGACGAGGCCGGGGCCCCGCACCTCGGCGGCCTCGGCGCGCGCGGTCGCCTCGGCCTCGGTCGGCGGTGCGGCGCGTCTCCAGTCGGGCGCCTCCTCCGCGTCGGGCCTCTGCGACGGGAAGGGGAGCGCGGGGGCGCCCTCGGCGCGGACCTCGGCGAGCGCGGCGTCGAAGTGCTCGCGCCACGCGTCGAACCCGAGCTGCTTGATGAGGTACTTCAGGCGGTTGCGCTGCCGGTGCTCGTAGTCGCCGAGCCTGGCGTAGACGCGGAGCACGGCCTCGGCGACCGCGAGGACGTCTCCCGCCGGGAGGAACTCGAACAGCAGGTAGCCCGACGTCGTCAGCACCGCGGTCCCACCGGCGACCGTCACTCGGAAGCCGCGCTCGCCGTCCCTCACGACCGCGCGCCAGCCGAGATCGTTGATCGCGGTCAGCGCGTGGTCCTCGGCGCAGCCCTCGAAGGCGATCTTGAACTTTCGCGGCAGCGTCGAGCTGAGCGGGTGGCGCAGCAGGTAGCGCGCGAGCGCCTCGGCGTACGGCGTGACGTCGAACGGCTCGTCCTCGGCGACGCCGGCGTAGGGGCACCCGGTGATGTTGCGCACCGCGTTGCCGCACGCCTCGCGGGTCGTCAGGCCCGCGTCGGCGAGCACCCGCATCGCGAGCTCGACGTCGTGCAGCTTCACGAAGTGAAACTGCATGTTCTGCCGGGTCGTGAGGTGGCCGAAGCCGCGCGAGTAGCGGTCCGCGACGTCGGCGAGCGCCCGCAGCTGCAGGCCGTCGAGGATCCCCTGCGGGATCTTGGCGCGCAGCATCTGGGCGTCCATCTCCTGGCGCTGGCCATAGGTCCCGCGGACGAGGCGGAACGCGCGCCACTCGGCCGGGCCGATCTCGCCGCGCTCGAACCGGTCGAGCGTCGCGGCGAACTCGTCGATCTCGGCTTCGTTGGCGAACGAGAGTCTCGCGCGGCCGAGCGTCCTGGAATCGTCGATGGCTGACATACAAGGCTCCTTTGCTCAGTCGTAGAGGCCGTTGAGCGCCGCGAGCAGCAGCGGCCGGCGCTCGGAGAAGGGGACGCCCGAGGCGCGCTGCGCCGCCCTCGCGTGGCGCGCCGTCTCGACCCACCCCTCGACGTCGTCGGGGATGATCGCCTCGAGCCCCTCGCGCAGCAGGCCCGCGAGCGCGGGGGCGCGCCCGCCGGTCGAGACCGCGACCGTCGCGCCGCCGCGGCGGAGCACGCCGCCGAAGTAGGCCGACGCGTTCTGCGGGTCGTCGACGGCGGTCAGGAAGACGCGCCGCTTGGCGGCGGCCGTCGCGACCCTGCGGTTGACGTCGGGCGTCGCGGCCGCGACCGCGAACCACGCGCCGTCGAGGTCGGAGTCGTGGAACTCGCGCCTCCAGACGTTCGCGCTCGACGCGGCGATCTCGGGCAGCACCTCGGGCGCGACGACGGTGACGCGGGCGCCCGCCTCGAGGAGCGGCTTCAGCTTGGAGGCGGCTACGGGGCCGCCTCCGACGAGGACGACCTTGCGGCCGGCCAGCTTCAGAAACAGAGGAAACGGATCGTGACTCATACTCTCTTCTCCCACGGTCGTGAACACACCTTCTGCCGGCGAAAACGAAAAGGCCCGGGATCGACTCCCGGGCCTATCGGTCGGCTGTGTTCCGTGGATTACGAGAAGAGTATTGCCACGAACGCAACGCACCTGGCGCCGGGAGTCTCCCAGGCCTTGGTACAACAACAAGCGCAGGTGTGCGTGCGATTCATAGGATGACCATATGTACGCCTCGGCGGCGTGCGATGTCAAGCGCGAGTTACCGGGGCGGCGAATTCTTGTTCGCCGAGCCTGCCGCGCAGGCTCTACCTCCGAGGCGCGGCCGCCTTCGAGGCCAGGATGCTCGCCATCGCCGTGTGGCGGTAGCCCCTCGCGAGGGCGAGGGCCGTCTGCCCGCGACCGTTCTTGGCCCGGAGGTCGGGCGAGGCCGCGAGGAGCGCCTCCAGGACCTCCGTGTCGCCGTAGTCGATCGACGCGGCGTAGAGGAGCGCCGTCATCCCGAACCGGTCCGCGTGATCGACCTTCGCCCCGCGCGCGAGCAGCGCCCGAACCGTTCCCGCGTGGTTCGCGAGCGCCGCCCACTGGAGGACCGAGACGCGATCGCCGTCGACCTCGTTCGGGTCCGCGCCCCTGCCGGCGAGCAACGCGACCATGGCCGTGTCGTCGAGGAAGACCGCGTACAGCAGCGGGCTCGCCGGCACCCTCCCGAGCAGTCTCATCGGACTGTCGAGCCTCGCGCCGGCATCGAGCAGCGCCGCGGCCATCTCCGCGTCACCGGCCATGACGGCATAGTACAGCGCCGAGGCGTCGTTGCGGACCTCGACGCTCTTCTCGGCGTCCGGCCGGGCGCCGCTCTTCAGCAGGAAGCGAACCGTCTCGACGTTCCCCCGGTACCGCGCCGCGACCGTCAGGGGAGTGAGTCCCGTCGCCGCGCGGGCGTTCACGTCGGCGCCGCGCGCGACGAGGAGCTTCACCTTCTCGGGGTCGCGCGCCGCCAGCATCAGAGGCGTCATCCCTCCCGCCGTCCTCGACTCCACGCTCGTTCCCGCGTCGAGGAGCCGCTCGAGGTCCGCCGCGCTTCCGCCGAGCGCGACCCGAATCCACTCCGCCTGCTCGGCCGGCGCGACGCCCGCGAGCGCCGGGCGCTTCGCCACGTCTCCGGTCTTCGAGGGCAGCGCGTCGAGCATCGCGGTCGCGGCCCACGCGGTCCCCATGGCGGAGACGAACTGGTCGTGCCCGTACGGGAACCCGGTCTCGAAGTAGGGAGGGCTCACCGGCGCGGGCGGGTGCAGGCGCGACACGACATGCCACGAGCCGTCCGGTCGCTGAGTCTCGAGGAGGAAGCGCAGGCCGCGTCGGTACGCGGGGTCGTCGGCCGGGAGACCGCTCCCCTCCCTGAGCGCGACCAGGGCCTCGCCGGTCGAGTAGGCGTCGCTTGCCAGCGAGGGCAGCTGTGACCACCCGCCATCCTCGCGCTGTTCGGCGAGCAGCCGGCGCGCCGCGTCCTTTCGAGCGCCCTCGTCGGCGCCGGTCCAGAGCAGACCGAGGAGCCGGAAGATCCGATCCTCGGTCGTTCGCGGACTCGACGCGAGCAGCCACTCCCGCGCCCGTCGCAATCGGGCCTCCTTCTCGCCCTCGAGCCGCTCCGGAAGGTAGCTCTGCACCGCCCGGGCACAGACGGCCGTGCTCGCGAAGAGGCTCGACGCCTGGGGCGGCCGGTCGTCGATCGTGGGCCAGCTGCCGTCGGGTGATTGCCGCGACGCGATGAACTGGGCGTAGGCGGCGGTCGTCGTCGAGGGCTCGACGCCGGCGGCTCGTGCCCCGACCATCGCCCAGCCGTCGAAGTAGACGTCGATGAAGTCGTACCCCTGGACCGCCGCGTCGAGGTCCTTCAGGTAGCCGAACGCCTTCGTCGCGCCGTCGCCCGCGGCCCGCTCGTCGACGGGGACGCCGCGCTCGCGCGCGGCCTCGAGCATGAGCTGGGGGACCAGCTGGTGGTGACAGGAGGTACACGTCTCGCGCGTGGACCAGACGACCTGCGATCTCTGGACAAGCTTAACGGCCTTCGCGGACGCCGTCCGAAGCTCGGCCTCCGCGACGGGCGCGTCGGCCGGGGCCGCGCCCCGCGGCGTCGCGTTGGTCTCCGATCCCTTCTGTAGTCCGAGGACGACGATCGCGGCGGCGAAACCGAGGAGGACGAGCTTTTTCATGGGGGCGCCTCTCGTTGAAGCTGACGAGATTCGGAGTACAACCAAGCCCCTCTCGAGTACGTACGGCCCACGATAGCACTCTGGATCGCGCCCGCGGGCAACGCCGGGCTGCGACTGTACGCGATCGGGCGGAGCGATTCGGGCGAGGTCGGGTACAATACCGCCGGCCGTCGAGAGCAGTCCTGAGCCCGACGACGCGCCAGGAGGATGGCGATGGCACAGGCAAAGGACGGAGACAGCGTGAAGGTGCACTACACGGGGACGCTCGACGACGGGACGGTCTTCGACTCGTCGGCGGGCGGCGATCCGCTCGAGTTCACGCTCGGCGACAGGAACGTGATCCCCGGGTTCGAGGCCGCGGTCCGTGGCATGGGCGTGGGCGAGACGAGGACGACCAGGATCCCGGCGAGCGAGGCCTACGGCCCGCGCGAGGCCGGGGCGGTCTTCGAGGTCGACCGGTCGCAGCTGCCGCCCGACGCGGAGCCGGAGGTCGGGCTCCAGATCGGGCTCCAGCACCCGACGGGCCAGCTGCTCCCCGCCGTCATCACGGACGTCACGGACGAGACGGTCACGATCGACGCCAACCACCCGCTCGCGGGCCAGGACCTCACGTTCGAGATCCGGCTCGTCGAGATCGGCGGGGCGTAATGCCGAAGTCCGAGAAGACGAAGCGGCTGAAGACCGAGCGCACGGCGGAGGGCGACGGGTCGTTCGAGGCGCTCGGCCTCGCCGAGCCGCTCCTCGCGGCGCTTCGCGACGTCGGCTACGAGGCACCGACGCCGATCCAGGTCAAGACGATCCCGCCTCTGCTCGAGGGGCGCGACCTCGTCGGCCAGGCGCAGACCGGGACGGGCAAGACCGCCGCGTTCGCGCTCCCGATGCTCCAGCGGCTCGACCTCGGCCGGCGCGACACCCAGGCGCTCGTGCTCGCGCCGACCCGCGAGCTCGCGCTCCAGGTCGCCGAAGCGATCCACACCTACGCCCGCCACCTCGGCGCCGTCCGCGTGCTCCCCGTCTACGGCGGGCAGCCGATCCAGAAGCAGGTGGACCGGCTTCGCGCCGGCACCCAGGTCGTCGTCGGCACGCCGGGCCGCGTCATGGACCACCTGCGGCGCGGGACGATGAGCTTCGAGGCGCTCGCGCTCGTCGTGCTCGACGAGGCCGACGAGATGCTGCGCATGGGCTTCATCGACGACGTCGAATGGATCCTCGGCGAGGCGCCGAACACCTTCCAGACTGCGCTCTTCTCGGCGACCATGCCGGCCGAGATCCGGCACATCGCCGACCGATACCTGAAGGACCCGGTGGAGATCGAGGTCGAACGCAAGAAGCTCGCCGTCCCCACGATCGAGCAGCGCTACTTCAACGTCTCCGAGCGCGGCAAGCTCGACCTGCTCACCCGAATCCTCGAGGCCGAGTCGGGCGAGGCGACGCTCGTCTTCGTGCGCACGAAGGTCGCCGCGGCCGAAGTCACCGAGAGGCTCGAGGCGCGCGGCTACACGGCCGAGGCGCTGCACGGCGACATGAGCCAGGCCCAGCGCGAGGCGGTCGTCAGGCGCCTTCGTGGCGGGCAGGCCGAGGTCGTGGTCGCCACCGACGTCGCGGCGCGCGGCCTCGACGTCGAGCGCATCACGCACGTCGTCAACTTCGACGCGCCCTACGACGTCGAGTCCTACGTGCACCGGATCGGCCGTACGGGGCGCGCCGGGCGCGCGGGCAAGGCGATCATCTTCGTCACGCCGCGCCAGCAGCGGATGCTGCGCGAGATCGAGCGGTTCACGGGCGCGCGGATCGAGCCGATGAAGGTCCCGACGAAGGCCGACATCGCGGCGCGGCGCACGGCGCTCTTCAAGGAGAGCATCCGCGAGACTCTCGCCGAGGGCGACCTCGAGCTGTACCTCTCCCTGGTCGAGGAGCTCGTCGAGGAGGGCTTCGACGCGACCGAGATCGCCGCGGCCGCGGCGCGCCTGGCGCGCGGCGACAAGCCGCTCGAGGTCGAGCTCGAGTCCGGCGACGAGGAGATCGTCCCGGCCGAGGACGGGATGGTGCGGCTCTTCGTTGACGCGGGGCGGCGCGACGGCGTGCGGCCCGGCGACATCGTCGGCGCGATCGCCAACGAGGCCGAGGTGCCGGGGCGCGCGATCGGCTCGATCGACATCTACGACACCGTCACGTTCGTCGAGATCCCGGCGCAGTTCACCCGGCAGGTGCTCGACCGCATGGGGCGCTCGATGATCCGCAACCGCCTGGTGAGCATCCGTGTGGCGCGGCCCGACGGCGAGCGCGCGCCAGAGCGAGGCCCCGCGCCCGACCGCCGCCGCCCGCGCGACGACGGGGACCGGCGCGAGGGGCCGAGGCAGCGGCTCGGCGGGGACCGCCCACCGCGTCGCAGAGAGGCGCGACCGGCAAAGCCCGTGAAGCCGGCGAAGCCTCCGAAGCCGAAGAAGCGGCGCGGCTGAATATCACCAAGATGGCACGGAGGGCGAGCCAATGCCGACGTGGCTGCGTGTTGTCGCACTCGGAATTCTCGGCCTGATCACAGTCATCGCCCTGGTCCCGCTCGGCTACGCGGCATATCGCCTCATCCAGGTCGGCTCGGGAGAGGCGACGCGCTACGGCGTGCGCGTCGAGCGGGCGTCGGGCGGCCCCGTGACGGACGCGGAGCTCGACGTGGCCGTCGAGGTGCTCCTCAATCGTCTCGTGGAGCTCGGCGTCACCGCGCCGGTCGTCGAGCGCAGCAGCGCGCCCGGAGAGAACGTCGAGGTCATGGTGCCGTTCGTACGGGACCCCGAGCGCGTCAAGATGCTGCTCCGGACCGACGCGGATCTCAGACTGCAGCCCGTCGTCGGCGACGCGCGTATGAGCGTCTACCGCACGCCGGAGGAGGCGGAGGCGTCTCCCGGCTTCGACCCGGCGAAGCACGAGGTGCTCCCCTATCTCGAGCGCGGCGACGAGTCGTCGGCCGCAGCCAGGTACCTCGTGGTCGAGAGGACGCCGGTCCTTACCGGCCAGGACCTTCGCGACGCGCGCGCGGCCTCCGACCAGTTCAAGGACTCGAACTACCAGATCAACTTCTCGCTCAAGCCGGCCGCCGCCGAGAGGTTCGGAGCGTGGACCGGCGCGAACGTCGGCAAGGACCTCGCTATCATGCTCAACGGCCGGGTGATGTCGGCTCCGCGCATCCAGAGCCAGATCAACGACCGTGGCCAGATCACAGGCAGCTTCTCGCGGGACCAGGCCGAGGATCTCGCGATTGTCCTCAGAGCCGGCCACCTCCCGGGTTCGGTGACGCTCACCTCCGAGACGACGGTGTCGTCGAACTACTGGCTCACGAGGTACGGCGCCGTCGCCGCCGGCTCCGCGCTCGTCGCCCTGGCGTGCCTCGCCGGCGCCGTCGCGATCGTATGGCCCCTTCTCCGGCGGCGTCCCCGCTGACGCCCCCCGATCACACTCCTCTTGCTTACCGAGGGGAGCGGGTGTATTGTGCTCTCGGTTACCGAGAGGGAGATCCGATCGAGGAGGCGCCCACATGCGATTCCAGCGCTGGATCTACACCGTGCCGCTCCGCCTGCGCTCGCTGCTGCGGCGGAACGACGTCGAGCTGGAGCTCGACGAAGAGCTGCGCTACCACGTCGACCGTCTGGCGGAGGCGAACGTCGCGAGGGGCATGTCGGAGGCGGACGCGCGCGCCGCGGCGCTCCGGGCGATGGGCGGCGTCGAGCAGCGCAAGGAGGAGTGCCGAGACGCGCGGCGCGTGCGCCTCGTCGAGGAGGCGCTGCGCGACCTCCGCGTCGGCCTGAGGATGCTCCGCCGCGCGCCCGGCTTCACCGCCGTCGCGGTGGTCACGCTCGCGCTCGGGATCGGCGCCAACACGGCGGTCTTCAGCATCGTGAACGGCGTGATCCTCCGACCGCTCCCATACCCGGAGCCGGAGCGGCTGGTCCGGATCTGGGAGACCAATCCGGAGCGCGGGTGGAACCAGTTCTCGGTGTCGGTGCCGAACTTCGTCGACTGGAAGGAGAAGAGCCAGAGCTTCGAACGGCTCGCCGCATGGCGGTGGACGAGCTTCAACCTCGCGTCGGACGGCGACCCGGAGAAGATCGACGCCGCCGCGGTCACGTCCGATCTCTTCCCGCTGCTCGGCGTCACACCGGCGCTCGGACGCGTCTTCCAGCCGGAGGAGGAGCTCCCCGGAGGTGACGCGCACGTCGTCATGCTCAGCGACGGCTGCTGGCGAAAGCGGTTCGGCGCGGACCCCGGCGTCGTGGGCTCCGCGACGACGCTCGACGAGGTCGGCTACACGATCGTCGGCGTCCTTCCGCGGAGCTACAACCCGCCGGGCAGCCCCGAGCTGTACGTCCCGTTCACGCTGAATCCGGCGAACGAGGGCCGCGGCAACCACTACCTGTCCGTCTACGGGCGGCTCGCCGGCGGGGTGACCGTCGAGCAGGCGCGCGCCGAGATGGAGGCGCTCGCCGCGCAGTTGAGCCAGCAGTATCCGGTCGACAACGCAGGGTGGAGCGTTCGCATCGACCCACTCTACGACGCGATCGTCTCGGAGGAGACGCGCCGGCCGCTCTACGTCCTCCTGGGCGCGGTCGGCCTCGTTCTGCTCGTCGCCTGTATCAACGTCGCCAGCCTGATGCTGGCGCGGTCGACGGCGAGGCATCACGAAATGGCGGTGCGAATGGCGCTCGGCGCGGGCCGCCTCCGTCTGACCGCGCAGTTGCTGACCGAGGGGCTGCTCATCGCGACGGTCGCGGGCGTGCTCGGGCTGCTCCTCGCGCGGTGGGGCGTCGACGCGATGAAGTCGCTCGAGCTTCTCGACATGCCCCGTCTCGACGAGGTCTCCGTGGACGCGAGGGTGCTCGCCTTCACGCTCGGGACGACGCTCGTGACGAGCCTCCTGTTCGGGCTCGTTCCCGCGCTTCGGGTCTCGCGGACGAGCCTCAACGAGACGTTCAAAGGGGCGTCGCGGAGCGCGACGGGCGGCGCCGACCGGCAGCGGCTGCGGAACGTGCTCGTCGTCGCCGAGATCGCGCTGTCGCTCATGCTCCTCGTCGGCGCCGGCCTCCTGATCCGCAGCTTCTCGACGCTCAGGCACGTGGACCCGGGGTTCGATCCGGCGAACGTCGTCGCGATGCGGATCAATCTGCCCAATACGAAGTACGACTCCGACGAACAGGTGCTCAACTTTTATCGCGAGCTGCTGCGGGAGATCGCGGCGCTTCCGGGCGTCGAGAGCGCGGGGGCGACGAACATCCCGCCGCTCGGCAACGGGAACACCTCGATCGAGCTGGTGATCGACGGCGCGCCGACGCCGAACGGCAGCCAGCCCTCGGCCGACTGGCGGCTGGCCACGCCGGAGTATTTCCGCACGCTCCACGTTCCCTTGCTCCAGGGCCGCACGTTCACCGAGGACGACTACGTCGAGAAGTTCACGGCGGCGGTCGTCAGCGACGAGATGGCGCGTCGCTACTGGCCGGGGCAGGACCCGATCGGAAAGCGCTTCTTCTGGCACGACGTCGAAGGGCCGCAGCTCGAGATCGTCGGCGTGGTGGGCGACGTGCGCGCTCTCGGGCTCGACGTGAAGCCGCGGCCGACGGTCTACCTCCCCGCGATCGGCGGCTCGATGAACGTCGTCGTCCGAACCGACGCGCGGGCGGCGGCCGGGGTCGGCGAGATCCGTTCGATCCTGCGCGGGCTGGACCCGTCGCTTCCGCTCTCGAACGTCAGGACGATGGAGCAGGCGCTCGCGGACTCCACGGGCAGCGAGCGGTTCAGCATGGTGGTCCTCGGCTGCTTCGCGGGGGTCGCGCTGCTGCTCGCGGCGATCGGCCTCTACGGCGTGCTCGCGTACTCGGTGCTCCAGCGGACGCCGGAGATCGGCATCCGCGTGGCGCTCGGGGCCGAGGCCCGGCACGTGCTCATGCTCGTGCTGCGGCAGGGGCTCTGGCTCACGCTCGCGGGCCTCGGGCTGGGCGCGGCGGGAGCCCTGGCCTTCGGCCGCGTGATGAGCAGCCTCCTCTACGAAGTGGAGCCGACCGACCCGGCGACATACGCCGGGGTGAGCGTGCTGCTGGCGCTCGTCGCGCTGCTCGCGTGCCTGCTGCCGGCGCGGCGCGCCATGCGCGTGGACCCTGTGGTCGCGCTCCGGCAGGAGTGAGCGCCCGCGCCCGCGAAAATAACCGTAGAGGACAGAGGGCCGCAGAGAATCAAACCTCTCTGTGGCCCTCTGTATCCGCTGCGGCTCACTGTCCGCTCTGTTGACCCGATCCGCCCGCGGCAGTAGGCTTTCTGGCGCTTTCGAGCGAAGAGACGAATGGAGGCAAACGTATGCGACAACCGCGGCGGGCGATCGGACTTCTCCTGCTTGCGCTCACCCCGACGCTGGCCGGGACGGCGGCGGCTCAGAAGGCGGGCGCGTCCCCGGAGGAGCGAGATGTCATGAACAAGATACGGCGCTTCGCGCCGACGGTCATCACGGCGGACGAGTCGAAACTCTCGAAGAACGACCGAAAGGCGCTCGACAAGATCATCGCCGCGGCGAAGCTGCTCGACCCGCTCCACATCCGGCAGGTCTGGAGCGGGAACGCCGCGCTCGAGAAGCGGCTCGAGGCCGATGTCTCGCCGCTCGGCCGCGAGCGGCTCCACTACTTCCGCATCAACAAGGGGCCGTGGTCCCAGCTCGACGAGAACCACGCCTTCGTCGACGGCGTCCCGGCGACCAAACCGCCCCAGGCCGCGCACTACCCGGACGACATGACGAAGGAGGAGTTCGAGGCGTGGGTCGCCACGCTCTCGGAGGCCGACAAGGCGAAGGCCACCGGCTTCTTCTACGCGATCCGGCGCGGCCCCGACGGCAAGCTCCGCATGGTCCCCTACAGCGAGGAGTACCGTGAGTGGCTCGAGCCGGCCGCGAAGCTCCTGCGCGAGGCCGCCGCGCTCACCGATAACGCGACCCTCAAGACGTTCCTCACCAAGCGCGCCGACGCCTTCGCCTCCAACGACTACTACGAGAGCGACGTCGCGTGGATGGACCTCGACGCTCCGATCGACGTGACGATCGGGCCCTACGAGACCTACTCGGACGAGCTGTTCGGCTACAAGGCAGCATTTGAAGCTTTTGTAACGCTGCGCGACGACGCCGAGTCGGCGAAGCTGGCGAACCTCGGCGGCCACCTCCAGGAGCTCGAGAACGCGCTGCCGATCGACCCGAAGTACCGCAACCCGAAGCTGGGCACGTCGGCGCCGATCCGCGTCGTCAACGTCGTCTTCGCCGGCGGCGAGGCCAACAGCGGCGTCCAGACGGCGGCCTACAACCTGCCCAACGACGAGCGCGTGATCCAGGAGAAGGGCTCGAAGCGCGTCATGCTCAAGAACGTGCAGGAGGCGAAGTTCGAGAAGACGCTCGTGCCGATCTCGAAGGTCGTGCTCGACCGCTCGCAGCAGACCGACGTCGCATTCGACGCCTTCTTCACCCACGTGCTCATGCACGAGCTGATGCACGGCCTCGGGCCGCAGAACATCACGGTCGGCGGGCAGGCGACGACCGTCCGGCTCCAGCTCAAGGAGCAGTACTCGGCGATCGAGGAGGCCAAGGCCGACATCTCGGGGCTCTGGGCGCTGCAGCAGCTCGTCGACAAGGGCGTGCTCGACCGCAGGCTCGAGCGGACGATGTACACGACGTTCCTGGCCAGTATGTTCCGGTCGGTGCGGTTCGGCATCACCGAGGCGCATGGCAAGGGCGTCGCGCTGCAGTTCAACTACCTCACGGACGAGGGCGCGATCCGCTACGACGAGAAGACGGGCACCTTCTCGGTCGTGCCGGCGAAGATCAAGGACGCGGTCCGCAAGCTCACGGGCGAGATCATGACGCTGCAGGCCGAGGGCTCCTACGACAAGGCGAAGGCGATGCTCGACAAGTACGGCGTCGTGCGGCCGGAGATGCAGAAGGCGTTCGACCGCCTCAGGGACGTCCCGGTCGACATCGAGCCGAGCTATCCGCTCGCCCGCGCGGCCGGCCGCTGATCTCTCGCCACGGATCACTCGGACCACACGGATCGGCGCCGATCCGTGTGATCCGAGTGATCCGTGGCCAGCTTCAGGGCAGGTTGTCCCAGTCGCCCGCGAGGGGGATCTGGTTGCCGCCGCCGAAGGTGAACGCGAGGTCGGCGGGGCCCGACGAGTTGGAGTTCTTGATGAAGAAGGTCCCGGTCGCCGTGTGGTAGATCGCGACCGTGTCGGTGCCGTTGTTGTCCCAGTCGCCCACGACCGGGAGGTAGCCCCCGCCGCCGCCGAACGTGAAGACGATATTGGCCGCGCCGTTCGAGTTCGTGTTCTTGAGGAAGAACGCGCCGGTCGTGGTGACGTAGAGCCCGATCGTGTCGGTGCCGTTGCCGTCCCAGTCGCCCGTGATCGGGATGACGTTCGCGCCCCCTCCGCCGAAGAAGAACACCACGTCGGCGGCGCCCCCCGTGTTCGTGTTCTTGAGGAAGAACGTGCCGTTCGAGCGGTCGTAGAGTCCGATCGTGTCGACGCCGTCGCCGTTCCAGTCGCCCGAGAGCGGGACGAAGTTCGAGTTGATGCCGCCGAACTGCGCCCCGATCTCGCCCTGGCCGGGCGAGTTGGAGTTTCGCAGGAAGAACGAGGCGGCCGACGGCCGGTAGACGCCGGGCGTATCGTCGCCGTCGCCGTCCCAGTCGCCCTTGAGCGGGACGTCGCCGGTCCCTCCGTAGCCGAACGCGATGTCCGCGGGGCCCGGCGTGTTCGTGTTGCGGAGGTTGTAGACGCGCGTCGAGGCGACGTAGAGGCCGATGCTGTCCTTCGCCGTCGCCGCGCCGCAGACGACGTCGAGCGTGATGTCGTCGACGTTGAAGTCCGCCTCGCCCCCGTTCGCGGGGTGATGGTAGAAGAACTTGATCGTGTGCGGCGCGCCGTTGGCGAACGACGTCAGGTTGACGGTGCGCTGCGCATAGGCGCCCTCCGGACCCGTCACCTCGGAGAAGGTCGTCTGCGTGGCGCCGTCGACCTGGACCACGAGGGTGTCGGTAAGCGGCGGCGCGACCCTGCCGATTCTCAGATAGAAGCGGAGCGTTACCGACGTGGCGCCGGCCGGAAACGTGACGGTCTGAGAGAGGGTCGCGTCCTCTACGGTGTCCAGGTCGTTGACGCCGCCGAACCATGCCCAGAACGTCCCCGTGCGGGGCATGGCCGACGGCAGCTGTCCGCACAGCTGGTCGCTGCACAGCGGCGTGCCGAAGGCGGTCGACGTGCCTTGCCAGTTGGGATTCTCGGCCGTATCGGGGTCGGTCGCTTCGAGGCCGCCGTCGACGATGATATTACCGGGCGTGCACGCCTGGAGCAGGTCGGCCGCGGCCGCCGGCCGGGCGGCGCATCCGAAGAGCAGGAGGGCGATGATGGCAAACGTTGCCGCAGAATGCGTGAGGTCGATAGTTTTTGTTTCCATCGTAGGGGCTCCTTACGATCACGACACTATACTACGCGGGCGGCCGCATGAGTAGCGCGACGGCGGCCGCCCGCGCGCTTGTGTTTTCCGGCCCGCGCGAGCAAGCTTCTCGTCATGCGCACCCGTGCCGCACTCGCCGCACTCCTCGCCCTCGTCACGATCTCGCCGGCGCTCGCGGGCTCGCAGGACCCCGGGCACGGGCTCCACGAGAAGCGCTCCTCCGGCGCGCTCACGCCGACCGCGCAGCCCTATCGCCCGACCGAGTACACATACGAGGTGGTCGCGAGCTGGCCGCACGACCATGATGCCTTCACCCAGGGGCTCGTCTACGACTCGTCGGGCACGCTCTACGAGAGCACCGGGCTCAACGGACGGTCCTCGCTGAGGGAGGTCGAGCTCGAGACGGGCGCTGTACGCCGCAAGGTCGACGTGGACTCCCGGTACTTCGCCGAGGGGCTCACGGAGCTCGGCGGGCGGCTCTACCAGCTCACATGGCAGCACCACGTAGGGTTCGTCTACGACGCGGCGACGTTCGCCAAGGCGCGGGAGTTCTCCTACACGGGCGAAGGGTGGGGGCTGACCCACGACGGCCACTCGCTCATCATGAGCGACGGCACGAACGAGATCCGCTTCCTCGACCCCGAGACGTTCGAGGTGCGTCGCACGATCCGCGTCTTCCGCGACGGCCAGCCGCTCAGGAACCTCAACGAGCTCGAGTACATCGACGGGCAGATCTACGCGAACGTCTGGCTGACCGACTACATCGCGCGGATCGACCCGAGGACGGGCTGGCTGACGGGGTGGATCGACATGAGCGGGCTGCTGTCGTCGGGCGGCGTGCCGCCGGGCGGCGTGCCGCCGGGCGGCGTGCCGCCGGGCGGCGGCGACGCCGACGTGCTCAACGGGATCGCGTGGGACCCGGCGGGCGGGCGAATCTTCGTGACTGGCAAGCTCTGGCCGAAGCTGTTCGAGGTCCGGTTCGTACCCAAGCACAGGTGAGCGCCACATGACGAGTGAGAGTTGGTACGGGGACGCGGTGGACGGCCTCCTCGAGGAGCTGCGGCGGTCGAGCGACCGGTCGGAGGCCTCGTGCGGCGAGGGCGGGGCAACCGAGGTCGAGGTCGCGGGCGAGGCGGGGGGCGAGCCGGCTCCGCCGACCGAGGTCGTCACGTTCCGTCGCGAGGGATGCGAGAAGACGCTCCTCGTACGCGTCTTCGAGCCCGAGTACCGGCTCGAGATCCAGACCGTGCCGCAGACGGCGACGCACGCCGTGCAGGCGAAGCGGCACGGAGCGGCGGTCGAGTGGGTCTGGGGCGGCCGCCCGTTCGGCACGACGGAGCTCGCCGCCGAGATCGTCCGAGTCTGGCAGGCCTCCTGAGGCGCCGCGGGCTCACCGTTCGACCCGGTAGCGCACTCGGTATATGTCGGAGCGGCCCCGGCTGTTGCCCTCGAAGTTCGAGGTGAAGTAGAGGACCCCGGGCTCCCGGGGGTTTGCGGCGCAGCCGAAGGTGATGAACGTCTTCGAGTTGACCGCCTCGGGGAGCGGCGTCGGCGCCGAGTAGCCGTCCCTGCCTCGGAAGCTCACGTAGAGCGTGACCGGCCCGTTCTCGAGGTCGCCCGAGGCGAAGACGATCGCGCGGCCGCCGTCGACGAACGCCGCGTCGAAGTCCTCGGCCGGCGTGTTGGCCGCGCCGATGCTGGCCGCCTCGGTCCACGATCCGTTCCTGCGCGCCGAGGCGAACAGGTCGTGTTTGCCGGCGCCGCCTCGGCCGTTCGTGCAGAAGAGGAGTGCCTGCCCGTCGGGCGAGACGACCGGACCCCACTCGTCGCCGGCCGTGTTGACGGCGGGGCCGAGGTTCGTCGCGGCGCCGTAGCGGGCCGTCTTTGGGTCGAAGGGGACGAAGTAGATGTCGTCGCCGCCGAGCCCGCCCTCGCGGTTCGAGAAGAGGTAGAGCCCACGTCCGTCGGGCGCGAACGACGGGTCGAAGTCGTTCGCCGCGGAGTTGAATGGGACGGGGCGGGGTTTGCCCCACGCGTCGCTTTCGCGGACGCTCTCCCATATGTCCCAGCCGCCGGCGCCGCCCTCCCACCCGATCGTGCCCCACAGCATGCGGCGGCCGTCCGGGCTGAAGGTCACCTTGACCTCGCTCTTCTCGGTCGAGACCACGCCGGGCGCGACGAGCTCCGGCGCTCCCTCGATCGTGAGCCGCTCGCCCCTCGCGGCGGGGGCGATCAGGAGGAACGCGAGTGCGAACGCTCTTCTCATACGCGAGAGTCTGCCCGACCTCGCGCCCCGCGGGCAAAGCGAATCGGATCGGGAGCCTGCGACAACAGGCGGAAGCTTGTAGCCCCAGGTTCCGCGGTCGCTCGCACTCGCCCTGCACCTGGGGCAACACGCTCTCGCCCGCTCGCGCAGGCTCTCGACCGTGCCGCACGTGTGCTTCCTTCTTCCCTTCGCGATTCGCGCCCGGGCGCGGTAGAGTCTTTCTGACGACGATGACGACCCCTACGGGACACACGGCGGTCGCGGCGAAGCTCGACGACACGCGGCGGCGGTTGCTCGACATGTCACGGCGCAACCGGCTGCTCAACCACCGAGCCTCCGGCGCGGGTACGCTCAGGATCGCCGGCGAGCACCCCGACGAGGTCTACCGCATCCTCGTCGCCGAGGGGCGGCGCATGCAGTTCCTCGCGCGCGAGGAGGCGCCCGCCGAGGCCGCCGCGTCGCTCGAGGCCGAGGAGACCGCCGAGCCCGGCGTCGAACGCACCTTCGCGCTCGCGCCCATCGACGAGGGGGGCGCGAGGGCCGGGCACCAGACCGACACGCGGCTGCAGACCGCGCTCGACGGGGAGCGGCTTCAGACGCGGTTGCTCCACCTCGCGCGCGAGGCCGCGAGCGCGCTCGAGGAGCAGGGCGCCAACATTCTCTACCTCGCGCTCGGCGTCCTCGAGTGGCGCGAGACCGCCGACGGCGCCGCCTCCCGCGCGCCGCTCGTCTTCGTCCCGGTCGAGCTCTCCCGCCGCTCGGTCAACAGCCGCCACACCGTCGCGCGCTTCGACGACGACATCGCCACGAACCCGTCGCTCGTCGAGCTCTGCCGCCGGCAGTTCGCGATCGAGCTGCCGCACTTCGACGGCGAGGAGCCGCCGACCGCCTTCTTCGACCGCGTCGCGGCCGCCGTCGCCGCGGCGCCGGGGTGGCGCGTCTCGCCGGAGATCCACGTCGGCCTCTTCAGCTTCGCGAAGCTCCTGATGTACCGCGACCTCGACCCGGCCGCGTGGCCCGCAGAGGCGAACGTCGCCTCGCACCCGATCGTGCGGCGCCTCTCCGGCCTCGACGCCGACGACGAGCCGGACCCGACGTTCGACGGCGAGATGCCGGACCCCGCGACGCTCGACGATACGGTGCCGCCCGACGAGTCCTACCAGGTGCTCGACGCCGACTCGAGCCAGCAGGCCGCCATCCTCGCCGCCAAGCGCGGCCTGAGCGCGGTCGTCGAGGGGCCGCCGGGGACCGGGAAGTCGCAGACCATCACCAACGTCGTCGCCGAGTGCTTGAGCCAGGGGAAGACCGTGCTCTTCGTCGCGGAGAAGGCCGCGGCGCTCGACGTCGTCAAGCGGCGGCTCGAGTCGGTCGGCCTCGGCGACTTCGTCCTCGAGCTGCACAGCCGCAAGGCCAGCAAGCGCGCCGTGCTCGACGGCCTCAGGCGCTCGCTCGAGGCGGACGCCGAGGCCCGCGACGGCGCGCGCTACGACGCGAGGAAGCTCGAGGACACCCGATCGCGGCTGAACGCCTACGTCCGCGAGCTGCACGGCGCGATGGCGCCGCTCGGCGTCTCGCCGTTCGAGGCTCTCTCGCGCGCGGTCGCGCTCTCGGGCGAGCCCGAGTCCCGATGCTCGCTCGCGAACGTCGAGAGGTGGAGCGCCGCCGTGTTCGCCGAGGCGCGAGACCTGGTCGAGACGCTCGACCTCCGGCTCGCGCGCGTCGGCGATCCCGCCGCCCACCCGTGGCGGGGGGCGGGGCTCACGGCGTCGGGGCTCGAGGTGCAGATAGGGCTCCGCGACCGGGCATCGGAATTGGGCGCGGCGCTCGACGCGCTCGAGGCCGAGGCCCGCTCGCTCGCCGCGTCGCTCGGCGCCCCGACGCCCGAGTCGAACGCCGACGTCGCGCGGCTCGTCGACGCCGCCACGGAGCTGGCGCAGGCGCCGCCCGTGCGCCCCGACGTCCTCGACGACCCGCGGTGGGACGCGCTCGATCCGGAGCTGGCGGAGTGGCTCGGGCGCGGGGCAGAGCGCGCGAAGGCGAAGGCGCGGTGGTCGAGGGTCTTCGACGAGAGCGCGGAGCTCGTCGACTGGGGCGGGCTCTTCACCCGCCGCCGCGCGCAGCGGGGGTCGCCACTGCGGTTCCTGACGCCGTCGTGGTACCTGGACGGCCGCGCGCTCCGCGCCTACCACCACCCCGGCCCGGGGCGCTCGTCGGCCGAGCGGGCGGAGGCGGTCGACGCGCTCGGCCGGAGCTGCGAGCTCCGCGCCGCGATCGTCGCCGGAGAGGCGCGCTTCTCGCCCATGTTCCGCGGCCTCTGGTCCGGGATCGACGGCGACTGGGAGCGGCTCCGCCGGGCGGCCGGCGTCCTCGTGCGGGTCCGGGGGCTCGTCGGGAGGGGCGCGGTCTCGCCCGCGGCCGCGCGGCTCGCCGTCACTCAGGCGGGGCGCGACGCCTTTGCCGCGGCCCGCGACCGGATGGTCGTCGCGAGCGGCGCCGCCAAACGCGCGTCCGACGCGTGGCTCGCGGCGATCTCGTCGGCCGACCACGCCTGGTACGGCGCCGCCTTCGAGACCGCGCGGCTCGACGCGGCGCGCGCGCGGCTCGACGCGGCGACCTCGGCCTTCGAGCGGCTCGGCGACGTGGCCGACCTCAACGACGCGGTCGCCCGGGCGCGCGGCTCGGTCGCGTGGCCGTTCGTCGAGTGGGCGCTCTCGCCGGCGGCTCGCCCGCGCCTTCGCGCGCCACTTCTACCGGCTCTGGATCGACCGCGCGTTCGCGTCGCTGCCGGCGCTGGCGCACTTCCGCGGCGAGGAGCACGAGGCGCTCGTCTCGCGCTTCCGCGCGCTCGACGCCGAGTGGCTCGAGGCCAGCAAGCGCCGACTCTCGGACCTCGTCCGCTCGAAGCGGCCCGACCTCCGCCACGCGACGACGCGGCAGTCGAAGCTCGGGATCGTCCAGGCGGAGATCAAGAAGCAGCGCAACATCATGCCGATCCGCCGCCTCTTGACCGTCGCGGGCGACGTGGTCCAGGCGATCGCGCCGTGCTTCATGATGAGCCCCATCTCGGTGGCGCAGTACCTGCAGCCGGGCGCGATCTCGTTCGACGTCGTGATCTTCGACGAGGCCAGCCAGGTGGAGCCGGCCGACGCCTACGGCGCGATCGCGCGCGGCCGGCAGGTGCTGCTCGTCGGCGACGACCGGCAGCTGCCGCCGACGAACTTCTTCTCGAAGATCGAAGGCGACGAAGGTGCGGAGGCTGCGGCCTCCGACCCGGCCGAGTTCACCGCGACCGACCTCGAGAGCATCCTCGCGGTCGGCTCGGTCCGGATCCCGAACCGGTGCCGGCTGCGGTGGCACTACCGGAGCCGGCACGCGAGCCTGATCGAGTTCTCGAACGAGCGCTTCTACGGCGACGCGCCGATGCGTGTCTTCCCGAGCCCGCACACGGGCCGCGACGAGCTCGGCGTCGCGTTCCGCTTCGTCGAGCGCGGCGAGTACAAGCGCGGCGCCGGGCAGCACAACCCTGTCGAGGCGGCCGAGGTGGCGCGCGAGGTCGTCCGCCACGCGGTCGAGTGGCCCGGCCTCTCGCTCGGCGTCGGCGCCTTCAGCCTGCCGCAGCAGCGCGCGATTCAGGACGAGGTCGAGCGGCTCCGGCGCGACGAGCCCGACGACCGGCTCGAGGCCTTCCTGAAGGCCCACCCGGACGAGCCCTTCTTCGTGAAGAACCTCGAGACGATCCAGGGCGACGAGCGCGACGTCGTGCTGCTCTCGGTCGGCTACGGGCCGGACGCCGCGGGACGCGTGACGATGAACTTCGGCCCGCTCAACCGCGACGGCGGGTGGCGGCGGCTGAACGTGCTCGTCACGCGGGCGCGCCGCCGGTGCGTCGTCTTCAGCTCGCTACGCGCCGACCAGATGAACCTCGCCGGGACCGAGGCGCGCGGCGTCGCGGCGCTCAAGGACTACCTCTACTTCGCCGAGCGCGGGCGGATGCCGCAGGTCGGCGCGCCGGAGCGCGAGCACGACTCGCCATTCGAGGCCGACGTGGCGCGCGCTCTCGCCGACCGCGGGTGGGAGGTGCACGCGCAGGTCGGCTCTGCGGGCTTCGCGATCGACTTGGCGGTCGTCGACCCCGACGCGCCGGGCCGCTACCTGCTCGGCGTCGAGTGCGACGGCGCGACCTACCACGGCTCGGCGACGGCGCGAGACCGCGACCGGCTGCGCCAGGCCGTGCTCCAGGGGCTCGGGTGGAAGATCCACCGCGTCTGGTCGACCGACTGGTTCTACCGCAGGGAGGCGACGCTCGCGCGGCTCCTCGATCGGCTCGACGCGGCCCGGCGCGACGAGACGCGCCGGGCGCCGGAGCGCCGGGCGCCGGAGCGCCGGGCGCCGGAGCCCCCACCCACGGAGCCCGAGCCCGAGCCGGCGCCCCGGCGCCCGGTGTCATCGGAGCGCGCCGAAGAGGAGCCCGAGAGCGGCGGCGTCGAGCCGTACGTGAGGACGGCGGTCGTCCTCGGGGACCACGAGACGCTCGCCGGACTGCGAGCGTCGGAGGCTGGAGCGGTCGTCGCCGAGATCGTGCGCGAGGAGTCGCCCGTGCACATGGACGAGGCGCTGCGGGCGCTCGCAGCGCGGTTCGCGACCCGTGCGTCGAAGCGGTCGCAGGAGGCGTTCGCCCGAGGACTCGCGGCGGCCGAGTCGTCCGGCGCGGTCGTCCGCCGCGGCGAGTTCCTCTGGCACCGCGACTCGGGCGACGCGCGCGTGCGAAGCCGCGGGCTGGGCTGCCCGGTGACGAAGCCCGAGCACATCGCGCCCGAGGAGCTCGAGGCAGCGGTGCGGCTCTCGCTCGGCCGCGAGTTCGGCGTCGCGCGAGACCCGCTCGTGTCGGGCACGGCGCGGCTCATGGGTTTCTCTCGCGCGGGGCCGAGCCTGGCGTACGCGATCGAGGCGGCGCTCGACCGCCTGCTCGCCTCAGGCGAGGTCGCGACGGACGCGAACGGGTTCCTCGTCCTCTGCGGTTAGAGTGGTTCCCGATCGCGTATGAGGAATTCGTGGAAGCCGACCCGATCGCTACCGCGATCGGCTCTGGGTCGCGGCGGGCGCGTCACGACTCATACCAAATCCGGTTGAAACCATGCCGGTCAGGCAGCCTGAGGCCACCAGTGATAGTCGGTCAATGCACTGATGGTCTCGGGCGTGCCGGCCAGCGTGACGCAGCGGGTTTCGAGTCGCTGTTCAAGCGCGTCGAGCGACTCGATCGCGTCATTTGCCACCGCCTCATTCAGCAGCGGCCATAATCGCTCGGCGGGCTGCATCTCGGGCGTGTAGGGTGGTAGCAACACGAGCTCGATGCCCTCCGGCACGCACAGCTCGCCGGCGATGTGCCAGCCCGCTTGGTCGATCACGAGCAAGACCCGGCGGCGCGCGTTGATGCCGAGGGCTCGCGCGAATTCTTCGAGCGCCAGCGACATCAATTCGGTTGAGACGCTGGGCAGGATCAGCCAGAAGGTGCGCCCCGACGACGGATGTACGAAGGCGTAGACGTAGAGCCACTCGTACTTGTGGTGCGTGCGCGCCAGCGGCCGCTGCGCGTCAACGACCCACACGCGCCGCAGCACGGGCTTGAGCCCGAGCCGCGCCTCGTCCTGCGCCCACACCTCAAGCTGAGCCCCCGACAGGATCGCGGTGATGCGCGCCCGCTCGAGCCGCCGCGCAAACGCCGCCTGCCATGCCTCCTGTTCATCCTCGCTGGCCGCCTTGGCGTGTCGGCGCCGAGGCTGAACCAGGCGCGCCCCCACGCGCTTGAGGTAGCTCCACCCGATGGTCTTGGCCGTGGCTCTTCCGGTCTCGCGCGAGATCCACTGCGCCACCTTCGGCCCGGTCCACAGCCCGCCATCGGGCGCCGGCCCTCGCAGCGTCTCGAGCAAGCGCCCTTGCTGCTCGGGCGTGAGCCTCGGCGGCTTGCCAGGATTGTCTCGCCTGCGGTCGAGCGACCCGTCGGCCCCGCGCTCGTTGAATCGCTTGACGATCTCGCGAACCGTGTACCGATGCGTGCCGCAGATGCGCGCGACCTCTGACGTCGACCGCCCCTGCCGCATCAGCCACAGCACGTGCCATCGCCGTGCTTCCTTCGGGTCGCTTGCTTTCTTGTAGCGCTCTTCAAGCTCCTCGGCATTGAGGTGGGCCGCCACTTCGATCCGCTCACGCATCATGGCATGAATATATCAGCATTTGGTATCAGAGCCGATCGCGGTAGCGATCGGGTCGCCCATTCGCTCGCGCTTCGCACCCATGCGAGAACTGTTCTAGTAATGGATCGGCCCGGGGCGGTCCCGGAGGCGGCCGCCGGCGTGGCCCGCGCTCGCGGCCTGGATCTCGGCGACGATCGCGAGCGCGATCTGCTCGGGCGTCTCCGCGCCGATGTCGAGCCCGACCGGCGCGTGGATTCGCGCGGCGACGTCGCCGAGCGAGGTCCCCTCGGCCTCGAGACTCGCCAGCAGTTTCGCGGTCCGTGCCGCCGGGCCGAGCAGGCCGACGTAGGCCGGCGCCGTTCCCGCGAGCGCCGTGAGGATCGCCGCGTCGTGCGCGAAGTTGTGCGTCATCAGCACGACGTAGGCCCCTTCCGCGACGTGGTCCGCGGCCTCCTCGGGCCGGGAGACGGCGACCCGGTCGGCCGCGGGGAAGCGCTCTGAGGTCGCGAACGCCGGCCTCGCGTCGAGGACCGTGACGCGCCATCCCAGCTCCCGGGCGAACCCGGCGACCGGCATCGCGTCGTAGCCGGCGCCGAAGATTACGAGCTCGAGCGGCGGGCGCACGGCCTCGAAGAAGACCTCCGTGTCGCCGATCGTCTGTATGCTCGCCCGCCCTGTCTCCGAGAAGGTCCGCGCGGCGTCGAGCACGGCGGCGGCGAGCGCCTCGTCTGCGATGTCCGAGCTCGACTCGCCCGTGGCCGACAGCGAGAGCCTCGCGCCCGCGTGGGCGCCGCCGACCACCGTCGCCGAGACGCCCTCGCGGCCGTCGACCGCGCGCCGGTCGTCGGGCGCCACCCGCTCGACGAAGACGCGGACGACGCCGTTGCAGCCGAGCCCGAGGCCCCACACCAGATCCGCGTCCGACGTCGTATCGTAGACGACGAGCTCGGGCTCGCCGGTGGCGATGACCCGTTTCGCGCGCTCTCGGACGTCCGCCTCGAGGCACCCGCCGCTTACGTTCCCGGCGGTCGCGCCGTCCTCGATCACGAGCATCTTCGCGCCCGGCCGCCGGTACGCCGAGCCGCGCACGTCGACGACCGTCGCGAGCGCCGCCGCCGCGTTGCGGCGCCCGGCCGCCTCGAGCGCAGCGACGATCTCCCCCAGCTCCTTCGCCATTCGGATCGAGTATAACAAACGCCCGAATCTTTCGGCCGGGCGCCGCGTATACGTATCTCCTGGGGAATCACCCCCAAGGAGCCCACATGCGCAGTCTATTTTTACTTCTCTTGTGCGCGGTCGTCTGCGCCGCGCCGCGCGCGTCCGCCGAGGGGCCCGACTTCGCGAAGCTCGAGCGGACCGTGATCGAGGAGCTCGAACAGTCGAGGACGCCCGGCGCCGCGATCGCGATCGTCTCGAACGGCCGCGTGATCTTCGCCAAGGGCTTCGGCGTCGCGAGCGTCGAGACGAAAGTGCCCGTCACGACGGACATGCTCTTCCGTCTCGGCTCGACGACGAAGATGTTCAACGGCGTCGCGCTCGCGACGCTCGCCGATGGCGGAAAGCTCGACCTCGACGCTCCGATCTCGGGCGTCGTCAAGGGGCTCGACCCGAGCGTCGGCCGGGTGACGACGGCCCAGCTGCTCAGCCACACCGCGGGCATCCGCGACTTCGCGGCGCCGGCGACCTCGAACGACGAGACCGCGTTCGCCCCCGCGATCAAGTCCTACAAATCCGATGTTTTTTTTACAACCCCCGGGGCGATCTACTCCTACTCGAGCCCGGGCTACTGGCTCGCGGGCGTCGTGCTCGAGGAGGCCTCGGGGCGCCCCTACGCGGACGCGATGGCCGAGACCGTCTTCGCGCCGGTCGGGATGGAGCGCACGACCTTCCGGCCGCTGGTCGCGATGACCTACCCGACCGCCGTAGGTCACGAGGCGCCGGAGGGCAAGGGGCCGTCGGTCATCCGGCCCGCCGCCAACAACACCGTGATGTGGCCCGGCGGGTCGATCTACTCGAACGTGGTCGACCTGGCGCGCTTCGCCTCGGCGATGGTCGACGGCGGGCGGATCGACGGCAAGCAGGTGCTGCCGGCCCCGGCGGTCGCGGCCGTCGAGGCGCGCCACGTCGACATGCCGGGCAGCGACGGTGCGGCCTACTACGGGTTCGGGCTGATCGGCTACGAGGACCGCGGCGTCCGGCTCCTTCAGCACGGCGGGTTCAGCCGCGGCTACGGGTCGATGATGGTGCTCGCGCCCGATCAGAAGCTCGCGATCGTCGTGGTGACGAACCGCAGCGGCTCGACCCTGCCGCGCACGGTCGACGCCGCGGCGGAGATGCTGCTGCCCTTCAAGGGCGCGAGCGCGACGGTGCCCGCAACGGCGCCCGCGGCGTCGACGCCGTCCACGGACCTCTCGGCCTACGCGGGCGTCTACGAGCACGCGCCGTCGAAGTGGGAGGTCTTCGTGCGCGACGGCAAGCTCTTCGTCCGCGCGGAGGGCGAGGAGCACGAGCTCGTCCGCGCGTCCAAGAACACCTTCTCGGTCTCGGGCCGCGAGGGCGAGGAGATCGTCTTCGTCCCGAACGCGAGGGGCGTGTTCGAGCACATTTTCCTGGGACTCTACTCGGCCCGCAGGGCGAGCTAGCGGACCGGCCGCGGATGTGAGAAGCTGACCTCAGGCGACACGGTCCGAAAAGACTCCAAGAAGACTCCGAGATGATCGTCCGATTCCGCAACGACAAGCTGTCCGACGAGCGTGGCTTCGACCGGCGCGGTGGGCGCGCGGCCTTCGCCCGGCCGCCGCTCGGCCGCGGCGCGCTGGCCGCGGTGCTCCACGATCGCGACCACCTCTCCGAGCCCTACGCGTTCGTATGGCTCGACGAGGGGCCAGGCCGCGCGCGGGCCGGCGCGCTCGAGCCGGTCTTCGACCTGGAGGACTCGCTGCGGTGCCCGCTCGAAGTCCTCGTCGACTACCCGGCCTTCGTCCGAATGGCCTTCGCCGAGTACAACGTCTCGTTCTGCAACGCGGACGTCGAGGAGGCGGCGACCGCGTGGGAGGGGCGCTCGCGGTGGCGCCGCCACGTGCACACGAGCCTGATCGAGACCGAGTTCGGCGTCCCGCGCGGGCAGGAGTGGCGCTCGGAGGTCGAGTGCCGCGCGCGGTCGATCGAGCCGCTGCACATGCTCAACAACATCCGCCGCACGCAGAACACTGGGGGGAGGCGGCACGGCTCGGACACGGTCCTGCTGCCCTGGCAGTCGTCGGAGCAGCACGAGAGCCGGCCGAGCATCCCGATCGAGGACCTCTTCGACTACGACCGCTTCTACCTCCGGTACGTCCAGACGACGAAGCGCTTCTTCGTCTACGAGCCCGCCGAGAGCGCCGAGACCGAGTACGCCGCCGCGTCCGCATGGCGGAAGTACGTGCACGGGTTGTTGACGGCGGAATAGTTGTCCGTAGTCCGTAGTCCGTAGTCCGTGGCTGAAGAGCTACGGACCACGGACTACGGACTACTGGCTTCCTCTCACGCACGCTCCGCCAGCTCTCCCCACCGGTCCACGTCCGTGGCGAGGGCGGTGTCGAGGGCCTCGAGCTCTCGGGTGAGCTCGAGCAGGCGGACGTGGTCGGCGCCGGCCGCGGCGATCTCGGCCTCGATCTCGAGCTTCCGGGCCTCGGACGCCTCGATGCGCGTCTCGAGCGACTCGAGCTCGCGGCGCTCGTTGAAGGTGAGCTTCCGCGGCCCGTCGGCGGGGCGCGGCGGGGGTGCGGCGGGCTTCGGGCGCCGCTCGCGCTCGGCCGATCCCCGCTCGGCCGACTCGCGCTCTCGGGCCTCGCGGAACGCCGTGTAGCCGCCCGCGTAGCCGCGCACGCGGCCGTCGCCCTCGAAGTGGAAGACGTGCTCGACCGTGCGGTCGAGGAAGTAGCGGTCGTGGCTCACGACGACGAGGCACCCCGGGAACGAGTCGAGATACTCCTCGAGCCGCGCGAGCGTCTCGATGTCGAGGTCGTTGGTCGGCTCGTCGAGCAGCAGCACGTTCGGCGCCGCCATCAGCACGCGGACGAGGAAGAGGCGCCGCCGCTCGCCGCCGGAGAACTTCCCGATCGGCGCGTACTGCATGTCGGAGGGGAACAGGAACCGCTCGAGCATCTCGTTCGCCGTGATCACGTCGCCCTCGGCCGTCATGACGCGGCCGACCTGGTGCGTGACGTAGTCGATCGCGCGCTGCTCGGGGTCGAAGTCGCGCGTCTCCTGGTCGTAGTAACCGACGACCACGGTCTCGCCGAGCGTGACCCTCCCGCGGTCGGGTGCCGTGCGCCTCGCGACGACGTCGAGCAGCGTCGTCTTGCCGGACCCGTTCGGGCCGAGGACGCCGATGCGGTCGCGCCGCTTCATGGTGTAGGTGAAGCCGTCGAAGAGCGCCTGTCCGTCGTAGCCCTTCGAGACGTCCTCGAGCTCGAGGATCTTCTTGCCGAGGCGGTGGGCGGCGACCGAGATCTCGATCTCCTGCGTCGCCACGGACTCTCGCGGCGCCGCCTGCAGCTCGGCGACCCGCTGGATGCGCGCCTTCTCCTTCGTCGAGCGGGCCCGCGCGCCGCGCCGGAGCCACGCCAGCTCGCGCCTGAGGTCGGTCGCGCGGCGGCGGTCGGCGACCTCCCTGGCGTTCTCGAGCTCGGCGCGCCGCTCGAGGTAGAAGGCGTAGTTTCCGTCGTAGCCGCGCACCTGTCCGCGGTCGACCTCGAGGATCCGCCGCGTGACGCGGTCGAGGAAGTAGCGGTCGTGGGTGACGACGAGCAGCGCGCCGGGGAAGTCGGCCAGGTAGCCCTCGAGCCACTCGACCGTCTCGGCGTCGAGGTGGTTCGTCGGCTCGTCGAGGATCAGGAGGTCGGGCCGCGCGACGAGCGCGCGGGCGAGCGCGACGCGCTTGCGCTGGCCGCCCGAGAGCGTGCCCATCCTCGCGCGCGTGTCGTCGACGCCGAGCCGCGAGAGCACCATGCGCGCGTTGACCTCGAGGTCCCAGCCGCCCGAGTCGCCGATGCGGTCGGTGAGGTCGGCGACCCGCTCGAGCAGCTTCTCGTCGGAGCCGCCGCCGGCGGCGACCTCGGCCGTCGCGAGCTCGTAGTCGTGCAGCAGTCGCATCGCCTCGCTCGTGGCGGGGAAGACGGCGTCGAGGACGGTCTCGTCCGGCGCGAACGCCGGGTTCTGCGAGAGGTAGCCGATCGTGACCTCGCGCGCGACGACCACGCGCCCCGAGTCGGGCGGCTCCTCGCCGGCGATGATCCTGAGCAGGGTCGTCTTCCCGGAGCCGTTCGCGCCGATGAGTCCGACCTTGTCGGTCGAGTCGAGGCCGAAGGTGGCGCCCTCGACGAGCGGTTTGAAGCCGAACGACTTCGAGACGTTTTCGAGCGAGAGGATGTTCATGGCCACGGGTGCACGAACGAGCTTACCCGCGACCGCTGAGCAAAGCGAGTCCCTCGCCGCGGCTCACTTCTGCCGGCGCGCGCGGCCGGCGACCTGCTTCGTCGCCCTCTTGACGCCGCTCGTGGTCCCCTTCGCCGTGAGCTTCAATCCCTCGCCGAGCTTCTCGCCCACGCCCGTGAGCACCCGTCGCTCCCGCTCGCCCATGGGCAGCGCGAAGGCGAGCGCGGCGCCCGCGAGCGCGGCGGCGACGCCGGCCGTGAGCGGGTAGGAGCGGTAGGTAGTCTCGACGGTCTCGCCCGCGCGGGCGGCCGCGTCGGCCACCCCCTCGGGAATCGCCGCGTCGGTGCCCCGGCGGCCGAGGACGAGCCAGGTGATCCCGGCGCCGATCAGGCCGGCCGGGATCGCGTTCCGTTTGATGGCGTCGTTCATGGTCTCTTCGTGCCTCCTTCCGGCTCACGCCGCCTTCGGACGGGGCGCGCCGCCGCGCCCCTTCGCGCTCATCACGAGCACCATCCGCGCGCCGAGGAACCCGGCTGCGAACGCGCCGCAGAGGAACGCCGCGGGCCGGCGCCTGGCGAACCGGCCGACCTCGTCGGCCAGTTCCTCGACGTCGGCCGACTGCAGGAGCTCCGACAGCTGCTCGACCTGGCGCGCCGCGGTCTCGAGCGCCGGGGCGACCGCCCCCAGGTCCTCGCCGAGCGCCTCGCCCGTCTTCCGGAGCGTGTCCGCCACGCCGCCGAGCCCCTCGGCCGCCCGCTCCTTCTGGCTCTCGCTTTCCAGCACATTGGGATCCTAAGCTTAGAATTCCACGTGGACAAGTTGTCGC